>SL_8KL_010_SEDDRAFT_10000004_pt1 | contig 169866 bp, 162 predicted proteins | sample SodLakKL_010_SED_4_FD_11160 | JGI IMG/M metagenome (IMG submission 11160)
CGAACTAGACGAAGACACTTTCGAAGGTCCGGTTGAGCTTGATTCCATCACATTCATCACGCAAAGAGTCCACTTTGACAATTATCGCATCATCGTTGTCGACATGGAACTCGCCGACTAATTACAGTTTCTTATCGACCGGGAAGTTTTCGAGAAACTTCCCGGTCTTTTTTTTGGCTCAAAGGGATGGTTTTTTTTGTCATTTATGTTATTCTATACCGTTAAAGATTTCTTATGAAGAAAGTAGGATTTTTTCTCATGAAACAAATGTTTGCTTGGATAGGAATCATTACCGTTGCGTTGGTTATGAGCGGATGCGCTCTTTTGGAGCAGGATGTGACGTTGCCCGATTTAGAGGGCAAGACGGAGGAAGAAATCGCACAAACTCTTGAAAACAAGGGGTTGGATGTGCAGTTCATGCCTCGTCACGACATCGTCAAAGACCAATCGGCGGAGTTCATTGAATACGGCCAGTTTTATAGCCCCGGTGATACCGTAGAACGCGGTTCTACCGTTACCGTTATTGTAAGCGGCACGTTCGATGAAGACGTTGAGTATTTTGAACCGGTGGAACTCGATTATGACGGTCCTAGATTGCAAGAAGAGTATTTTGACGCCCCTTATTACATTTTTGACGAAGACGAAGGAGAATACGTCGGCGGGGGCGGTGCGTTTTATGTCGAATACGAAGACGGGTATTGGACCGATAACACCGGTGGATGCATTGATGGAGACACAACCGTGTTCACCTATCCATCGGATATATACACACGCATCGAATCGAATACGCCAAGTGTGCGCTATTTGAATCTTGACACTCCGGAGACATGGCCTCCAGGTGAAGAGGAAGAGTGGGGACAACCCGCAACGCAGTATGTCTGCGATGTGCTTTCTGAAGCCGAAAGCGTCGTGTTGCAAACAGACCCTGGCGATAATCTCTTGGGCCGATACGGCCGGTTGCTTGCATGGGTATGGGTGCAAATGCCCCAAGAAGAGGAGTATGAGCTTCTCAACTACAACATTGTCCGCCAAGGCTTAGGCGTTGTCGCATACGAATACGGCGCCGGTACGACTGAGGACACCATGTATGATGGCGTTCCTTACAATGAGTGGATGCATAACGCAGAGACATTCGCCGAAGAGGAAAACCGGGGCATGCACAGTGAGGTTTTGCACGATTACTATTGGGATTATGACAACGACGCTCCGCATCCTATTCGTTGGCCCTAACTTTCTTCGCGCAACTATAGATAATGAACACATTGAAACGCAAAGGAGCATGCATATGTACGCGAATATTTTACAGAAAATCGAAGAATATAAAACCATCGTAATCCATCGGCACGTTCATCCCGATCTCGACGCCATCGGATCGCAACTGGGATTGCGCGGCATCATCCAAAACAATTTCTCCGGAAAATCGGTGTACGTGGTCGGAGACAATAGCGACGTGAACTTTCTAGGCGAAATGGACGACGTTGAAGACTCGATTTTTGAAAACGCCCTTTCAATTGTCTTAGACGTTGCCGGATCGTCTAGGGTGAGCGACGAACGATTTCACAATGCGCAGGAAACGATGGTCATTGACCACCACAAAAACGGCACGGATTTTGCCGACCACTTCTTTTCGGATTCTAAGCAAATCGCCACCTGCCAGATTTTAACCGACATGTGCATCCGTGAAGAACTGTCTATCGATAGCGACACCGCAACGTATCTTTATGCAGGTTTGGTCACTGACAGCGGACGCTTTCTCTATCCTTTGACAAACGCGCTGACGTTTGAATGCGCTGCCTACCTCTACAATAACGGCGCTCGCGTGCAAGAGATTTACGATGCGCTTTACGATGAGGATATAAACTTCAAAAAACTCAAAGGCCACTTTATCAACAATTTTAAGACAACGGATCAAAACGTCGCTTATATGAAAAACGTCCCGGAACTGGGAAAACGTTTCAACGTTTCCACGTTCACCATAAGCCGTGGCATGGTCAACCAAATGAGCGGCATCCACGGCATTCCCGCATGGGTGAATTTTACAGAGGACGACGACGGTTTGATTTATGTGGAAATCCGCAGCAAAAAAATCCCTGTTGTGGATATAGCCCGCAAATACGGCGGCGGGGGCCACGACCTCGCCTGCGGCTGTACATTGTCCAAATGGGAAGATACCGATGCATTGCTCCACGATTTGGACCAACTGATAGAAAGGAATCAAGACAATGGATAAAGACAAACTGCAACGAATTCACGAAAAAATCGCCGAATACCAAAAAATCATCATCCTCCCCCACGGACGTCCAGACGGAGACTGTATGGGGACGGCGTTCGGTTTGAAAGACATCGTCACACAAACGTATCCCGACAAAACCGTTTACGTAGTCGGCGAAGAAGTGGACTACTTGAAATTTCTGGGCCGCGTGGACGAACTCGACGATGATGCGTTCAATGGGGCTTTGGTTATAGCCGTCGATACGGCCACCGAAGACCGTTTGGCCGACCAGCGCCAAAACTTGGGCGATTATCTCATCAAAATAGACCACCACATCCCGGTTGATTCTTACGGAGACCTTGAATACGTCGACACGAACGCGCCGGCGGCGACGTTGATTGTCCTCGACCTGTTTCATCTTCACAAAGACCACTACAAGATTTCCCAAGCGGGGCTGCAGGCTTTGTATACCGGAACGCTTACGGATACCGGACGCTTCAAGTACCCCGGTGTCGACGGGGATACCTTGCGTCATGTGGCCATGCTTTATGATTTAGGCCTTGACGCGCAAGCGGTGTACCGTGAACTAGACACCAGATCCGAAGAACTGACACGGTTCAAGGGGTATGTGCTTCAAAACTACCAAAAAACCGAAAACGGCGTGGCGTATGTCGAGATTACGCACGAACTCATTGATCGTTTCGAAGTGAGCATCGAAGAGGCTTCAAGCTTGGTCAACGAACTCGGCGTTTTCGAGGATTGCCCCATTTGGGTGCTTTTTGCCGAATACGAAGAGAAAATTGTCCGCGCCCGCATCCGCAGCAAAGGCCCCGCCATCAACGAAGTCGCCAATCAATTCGACGGTGGCGGACACGCCATGGCAAGCGGTGCGAACCTCGGTACCTGGGACCGGGCCAACAAGCTGCTCGTCGCTCTTGACAACCACGCAAAAGCCTATAAAGAGACCTCGTAACGACGTCTCTTTTCTTTTGAGGACGACCGTTTGGCAAACTCGCTTTTTTGCTTGCAACTTCGTAGGAGTTGTTATATAATACATAAGCGCGTTAATTGAAAGACAACACGGGTGATTTTTATGTCCAAAGTGCATGTGGATTTGACCATCAAAAACGAAGCCATCAGTGAAACCGTCGAAAGCGAAGGCACCTTCATCGAAAACACCATGGAATTTCACGATGAAGAGAATCGAAAGCACACTTTGACGTTTGACAATGAACGTTTGCGTTATCGCCGCAATGGCGATAGAGCTCTCGATTTCACGTTTGAACAAGATGTGCTTCACGAGGGCACGTTTCAGGTTCTATCACAGGAGATGCGGTTCATGGTGCAAACCCACGAACTCCGCATCGAAGAGCAAAGCGTGTTTCTTCGTTATACCTTGCTTCAAGCCGGGCAACCCGTGAACCATAGCGAATTGTATCTTTATTACCAAGAACTATAGGAGGGTAGAAATATGGATGTTCAAGAACGCAGCTACATCAACATCGCCGAAGACGTACTGAAAGAAAGCAATGAGCCGCTTGACCTTTACGATTTGTTTGATCAAGTATTGGAACGCAAAGGCGACAGCGTGACCAATATGGACCGTGTGTTGACCGAATTCTACACAGAACTTATCGGCAGTGCGAAATTCATCTACACCGGTTCGAACACTTGGGATTTAAAAGGGAACCAAAAAGTCGAACTTTGGACCAAAGACGGCTCGTATTATAACGAATACAAAGAGGTTTCAAACCCTGAAATCGACGCCCGCATCGCCGAACAAAAGCAAAAGGAAAAAGACCATCAAGCCATGCTTGAACGGCGTCAAAGGGAACAAGAGGCCAAAGAGGCGGAACGCGAACGCTTGGAAAAAGAAGCCGAAGCGCAAAAAGCTGAATCTGAAGAAACCGAAAAAGGCACTTCCGAAGAAGTCATTCCGAGCGAAGAACTCGAGGAAATTCGCGGCAAAGAAACCGTCGAAACCGAACAGGAAGTCTTTGAAGAAGACGATGGTCTTGAGCCGATCGACGAAGAATTCGAAGACGACTTCGACGAAGAAGAATACCACGACATCATGGACCAATACGAAGACGAATACGACAAAGAATAAACGGAAACGATATTCGCCCCTGTCCGTAGGCACTCCAAGTTTGCGATTGCCGAAAGTGCTGAAAGGGGCTTTTCTTTTGCGTTGGGTTTGAAGAATTTTTGTATGAAAACGTTCACTAGGCCAAATGCAGGGCTGTTCAATTTACTTTTGCCTTTTCCTACGGTATAATTACCCATGGTTGATTGAAAATAAGGAGGTACCGAATATGCCATTAGTTTCCGCTAAAGACATGTTAAACAAAGCACGAAAAGAAGGGTATGCGGTCGGACAGTTCAACATCAACAACCTTGAATGGACAAAAGCCGTTTTGACCGCTGCTGAAGAAATGCAATCTCCGGTAATCTTAGGAGTTTCCGAAGGCGCCGGAAAGTACATGGTCGGATTTAACACCGTTTCGGCCATGGTCAAAGCGATGATGGAAACATTGAACATTACAGTGCCGGTGGCCCTGCATTTGGATCACGGTTCTTTTGATGCCGCCAAAGCCTGCATTGAAGCGGGATTTTCCAGTGTGATGTTCGATGGTTCGCATTATCCAATCGATGAAAACATCGCCAAAACCAAAGAAATCGTCGCATACGCAGAAGAGCGTGGAATCAGTGTTGAGGCCGAAGTTGGAAGCATCGGCGGCGAAGAAGACGGCGTGACCGGCGAAGGAGAAGTCGCCGACCCTGAAGAATGTCGTCAAATCGCTTCCTTAGGCATTACCATGCTTGCGGCGGGGATTGGAAACATTCATGGGAAATACCCCGAGAACTGGCAAGGCTTGGATATGGAAGTCTTGAAAGAGATTGGCGAGACGACCGACAAGATTCCGCTTGTTCTGCACGGAGGCACCGGCATTCCGGATGCGATGGTGGCAGAAGCCATCTCCTATGGCGTGTCGAAAATCAACGTCAACACAGAATGTCAGATTGCTTTTGCCGAAGCCGTGCGCGGTTACATTGAAGCGGATAAAGACAAAGTCGGCAAGGGTTTTGATCCAAGAAAGCTTCTCCATCCCGGTTATGAAGCCATCATTCGCGTGGTAAAAGAGAAGATGAAGCTTTTCGGTTCCCCCGGAAAAGCGTGAGGAAGTGAAACCATGGAACAATTTCACATTGTCTTAAAGGACTATGCAAACTGGAAAATGGACAACATCGAAACCATCGAAAAACTCCGCGGCAACGATTCGTTGCTTTATCGGCGTTTCGAACCCGTATACAAAGTGCTCAACAACATCTACGAACGGGCGGTTGAGGAAGAAACGTTAAGCGATGATATGAGAACCATTTTCCAAGTGGGGTTCAATTACTTGCATATGCAGTTCGAAGTGGTTCGAATCTATTTTGAAAAGCTCTTTGAATCGGATTGTGAAGCGTTCGAAAAGTATACCCCCCTTATAGGGTATTTGCTCTACATTGCCGATGTGCGTTCCGATTTGGAAGATTACGAAGACAGTGTGGATTTTTCCGAACTTAACGACGTTGAAACATTGATAGAAAATATGATCGCTGAAAAGGATCCGCGTTTTGATTACGCGGAAGAGCGCCTTTACAAAGCGGTAGAGAATATCAAAGGCCAATTGGATTTTGAATACGTTGGCGTTGTGGATATATTTGTCGAGATTGCCGGGAACCTTGGCGTGGAATTGTCCAAGCGAGACCCGTTTGTCATTGGCGAAGAGGTTTAACGATAAAGGAGATCAATCTATGGGTATTGTTCGTGATATAAAGAACATAAAAAAGAAAGACCCGGCGACTAGGCATGTTTTGGATATACTTTTGACGTACAATGGCATGCACGCCATCTGGATTTACCGTATTACGCATGTTCTATGGAAAATCCGTTTGCGAATGCTTGCCCGCATTTTGAGTTATCTTGCACGTTTGCTTACCGGTGTTGAAATTCATCCCGCCGCGTATGTGGGCAAAGGTGTCGTCATCGACCACGGGACCGGAATCGTTATAGGAGAAACCGCCGAAATCGGCGACGACGTCTTGATTTACCATGGTGTGACATTGGGCGGCACCGGCAACGAAAGAGGCAAGAAACGGCATCCTACAGTGTGTACAGGCGCAATGTTGGCCGCGGGATCAAAAATACTTGGCAACATAAAGATCGGCTCCCACAGCAAAGTCGGCGCCAACGCTGTTGTTTTGGAAGATGTTCCCGACTACGCTACGGCTGTGGGCATTCCTGCGCGCATAATTCCTAAAGGCGACACAAACCACACCGTATGTTCTTTGGAACACAAAAAGTCGTCCGCCAACGACTAACATTTGAATCGTCATGAAAAACGCCGTGGTCGCATGTTGCGACCACGGCGTTTATTGTTCCGGGAGTTTCGTATAAAACTTTTATTCATAGAGGTCGGTTGAAAGGTAGCGCTCGCCGTTGCTTGGAGAGAACGTGAGGACCACATCGCCTTCTTTGGCTTTACGAGCGACTTTCAATGCCGCCGCGACGTTCGCTCCGGTCGATATGCCGCCTAAAATGCCTTCTTCTTGAGCCAAACGCCGTGCGGTTTCAATCGCTTCTTCTTCCGTAATGCGGAGCGCTTCGTCATAAATCTTGGTGTCTAAAATAGCGGGGATGAAGCCCGCGCCAATGCCTTGAATTTTATGCGGTCCGGGCTCTTTACCGCTTAATACTGCGGATTTGTCAGGCTCTACCGCTTTGATTGAAAGAGTGGGATAGTGTTCTTTCAATACCTTGCCGATGCCTGTGAGCGTGCCACCGGTACCGACGCCTACAACCACATAATCAAGCGCGTCGAAATCATTCACAATTTCACGCGCGGTGGTTTTGGCATGAATTTTCGGATTGTTTTCGTTTTCAAACTGCATGGGGAAGAAATATCCGTGCTCATTGACCAATTTTTCGGCTTCGGCTATGGCGCCTTTCATGCCCTTCGTACCGTCTGTCAGTACGAGTGTTGCGCCATAGGCTTTCATGATTTTGCGTCGTTCGACGCTTACGGTGTCGGGCATTGTGACGACCAAACGATACCCTTTGGCCGCGGACACTAATGCCAAACCGATGCCGGTATTGCCGCTGGTGGGTTCTACGATGGTATCGCCTTTTTTGAGCGTTCCATCCTGCTCGGCCGCTTCAACCATGCTCAGTGCAATTCGGTCTTTCACGCTTCCGCCGGGATTGAACCATTCGAGTTTCACGTAGACATTTCCGGGGAGCGAGTCGCTCAATCGATTCAGTTTGACAACCGGCGTGTTGCCGATGGTGCTGTTTATGTTGGGGTAAAGCATGCAATCACCTCTAAATGGAATTATGTAAGAAAAAGACGACCGATAGGCCATCTTTTTATTTTTTTTGACGCATGTGAGGAAACAAAATGACATCGCGAATGGATTTGGAATTTGTCAGCAGCATCACAAGACGGTCTATGCCAATGCCAAGGCCGCCTGCCGGAGGCATGCCGTACTCCAGCGCTTCGATGTAGTCGGTGTCCATTTCATTCGCTTCAATGTTTCCAAGGTCTTTTTCTTTGATTTGGTTTTCAAAGCGGGATTTTTGATCGATAGGATTGTTGAGTTCACTAAAGGCGTTTCCGTATTCGCGGGAATCGATGACAATCTCGAAACGATCGGTGAAACGTTCGTCGTCTTCGCTTTTTTTTGCCAGTGGGCTGATTTCGATGGGATGCCCGTAAACAAACGTGGGTTGAACAATTTCGTTTTCGACGAAACTCTCGTAAAGAAGGTTCAGTATGTGGCCAATACCCGTGAAATGGGGAGGGATTTCCAATCCTTTGTTATTGGCGAATTCTTTGGCTTCTTCAAAGGTGATGTCTTTGCGCCAAAAATCGATGCCAAGCCGTTCTTTGACCGCATCGGCCATATGGATTCGTTCAAAGTTCGCCGAAAGGTCAATTTCTTTCTCATCGTAGGTGACGGATGATTTTCCAAGAACGTTTTTGGCCACGGTCGAAATGAGTTCCTCGGTCAAATCCATCATTGTATGCATGTCGGCGTAGGCTTGATAAAGCTCAATCATGGTAAACTCGGGGTTGTGTTGGACGCTGATGCCTTCGTTGCGGAATGTGCGACCGAGTTCGTAGACTTTCTCATAGCCGCCAACGAGGAGCCGTTTCAAGTACAGTTCGGGCGCTATGCGCAGATAAAAAGGCATATCTAGAGTGTTGTGATGAGTTTTGAAAGGTCTAGCGGCCGCGCCGCCGACAATGGGATGCAAAATGGGCGTGTCTACTTCCATGAAACCGCGTTCTTGCAAAAAGTTGCGAATGGATTGGATGATTTCGCTGCGTTGGCGGAATGTTTGTCTCGTGTTTTCGTTGGCGATTAAATCCAAATAGCGTCGTCTGTAGCGCTCTTCGACATCTTGGAGACCATGAAATTTCTCCGGCAAGGGCCGAAGCGCCTTCGTCAAGTGCGTATACGAGGAGATGCGCAATGTGAGTTCTCCAACGCGTGTCTTCATCAAGTGGCCCTTCACGCCGATGATGTCGCCCAAATCGGCTTTTTGAAAAAGCTCGAATGTTGTGTCGTCGACATCGTTTTTGCGGATGTAGATTTGCATTTGCCCCTCTTGGTCCATAATATGTGCAAATGCGGCTTTTCCTTTTCCTCTTTTGGTCATGATGCGTCCGGCTAGGGAAAAGATGGGCAAGTCCATATTGGACAGCTCTTCTTTGGAATAGGCATCGTATTTTTCTCGGAGCAATTCCGTGTTCGTATTCCGTTCGAATTTCTGTCCGTAAGGGTTGTGGCCATTTTTTTCGAGGGACCTCATTTTTTCTAGACGTACTTGTTCTTGTTCGCTGCGTTCATCCATTTGCGATTCTCCTATTCAAGCGCTTTTTGTATGGCCTCAATGTTCTCGTACATGACGGTGATATAGTTCTTGTTGACGCGCAGTTCTCTGTCTGTCAAGAAGCCCAAAGGATGCAAGAACAATTTGTCGGCTTCGGGATTATCGGTTTTCATCTCGTTAAGCAAAGCGTCTCCGGCGGGCGAATTGGCGTTTTTCTCAAAAAGGACGTAATTGATGTCGTAATCGTCCGCTAAACGTAAGAAATGATCAAAATCTCCAGGAATGGGTTCGTTTTCATGGGCATGGGCGTGCAAGGTGAAAGGTCTAATGTCCGCCCCGTAAGCGTCTTCAAAATACGAGAACAGCTTTACATTGGTAATCAGGGGTTTTTCTTGGTTCTCAAAAAGCGATTGAAAATCATTATGCAACTTGTCCAAAAGAACTCTTAAGGAAAAGTAGTTGTTCAAGAAACGTTGTTCTTCTTCAGGGTACATGTCGACTAAAGCGTCTCGGATGATTTCGGAGGCTTCTATCATTCGGCCAACGTCGAGCCAAAAGTGTGGGTCGGGCATAAGTTCGGGTTCGTCGTGGTCGTCGTGATTGTCATGATCATCGTGGTCGTTGTGGTCGTGATCATGGTCATGAATCAGTTTGACTTTGATGATGTCAATATAATCCTCAAGACGCAACAACTCGACATTTTGATTTTTGAACACGGAATCGAGGTTGCGCTCAATGTATGGATCGAGACTCGCGCCGACATAAATCAGCAGGTCCGAATCTTGCATGTTGATGATTTCGTTAGCGCTCCAGTCGTGATGTTCCGCATGGGCCTGCGCTCCGGGAACGTATTTGACGTTCACATGACCATCGCCAATTTCATTGACCAAGTAATAAACCGGATACGAAGTGACAAACACCGTGTTTTCAAGAGGTTCATCCTGGCAGGCGCTTAACGTTAACATTAAAACAAAAGCGGTGAATAGTGCGAATAGTTTTTTCATAGTATCATCCTTATTATCATTGGGTTTTGTTTTCTTCAAGAATTTCGTACATTCTTTGCGCATCCTCTTTTTTTGTGGATTCCAAAAGGTTCAAGACGCGAACCACTAGAATTTTATTGCCGTATTTTATGGTTAGAATATCGTCCGGCTGTATTTGGGTGCTGGATTTTGCCTGTTTCTCGTTGACGGTGATACGTCCGGCATCACTGATTTCTTTGGCGATTGTACGCCGTTTGATAATGCGCGAGACTTTCAAAAATTTGTCGAGACGCATGCTAGCACTCCTACCCAATTCGATTTAAGAATCTTTGTCCTGAGACTTGTCTTCGGTGTTTTGAGGTTTTTTTTCGGCTTCTTCGTTGGATTCTTGTTGGTCTTTGTTTTCCGCTTCGGCCTCTTTCTTGGCTTGAGCGTCCGCTTCAGCTTCTTCCTGTTCTTTTTGTTTTTTCTTTTCCCACCAAGATAGAGAACCTGTGTCGACAATCTCCATGATGTCTTCGCGGGTTAGGGTTTCTACTTCAAGAAGAATCTCGGCGATACGCTTTAGCAAAGATATGTTTTCTTTGAGAATTTTTTTCGCTTTTTCGTAACATTCGTTGATGATTTTACGAACTTCATTGTCGATTTCAAGCGCGACCGTATCGGAGAACGATTTGTCCGATACGTAATCGCGTCCGAGGAAAACGTTGCCGCTTCTTTTCTCGTATTGAATCGGACCTAACGAACTCATGCCATACTCGGTGACCATCGAACGGGCGATTTCTGTGGCTTTTTGGAAGTCGTTGTGGGCACCGGTGGAGACTTCGTCGAAGATGAGCTCTTCGGAAACACGCCCACCTAGCAATCCGGTGATCTGGTCGATTAAGCTTTTGCGGGTCATGAGGAAAGACTCTTCCTCTTCGGGCAACATAAGGTTATACCCGCCCGCTTGTCCGCGCGGAATGATGGTGACTTTGTGGACGATGTTGGCGTTATCGAGTTTCAAGCCCAAGACGGCATGGCCGGCCTCATGATGGGCGATGAAGTTGCGTTCTCGTTTTGTGAATACACGGGATTTTTTGGCGGGACCCATCATGACGCGGTCTACCGCTTCATCGATGTGGGGGAGTTTGATGTTGGGTTTGTTTTCCCTAGCGGCAAGCAAGGCCGCTTCATTCAATAGGTTCTCCAAATCGGCGCCGGTGAAACCGGGGGTGCGGCGCGCAATTTCTTCAAACGTCACATCAGGATCGATGCGCTTGTTTTTGGCGTGGACGCGGAGAATTTGTCGGCGTCCTTTGACGTCCGGGCGGTTGATGATGATTTGGCGGTCAAAACGTCCGGGACGCAACAAAGCGGAATCCAACACATCGGCACGGTTGGTGGCCGCCATGACGATGACGCCGGAATTCACGCCGAAGCCATCCATTTCGACAAGCAATTGATTCAAAGTTTGTTCACGTTCGTCGTGTCCGCCGCCTAGACCTGCGCCTCGTTGGCGGCCAACGGCGTCGAGTTCGTCTATGAATATGATACAAGGAGCGTTTTGTTTGGCGGTTTTAAACATATCACGGACTCGGCTTGCCCCGACACCGACAAACATTTCCACAAAATCGGAGCCGCTGATTGAATAAAATGGGACTTCGGCTTCTCCGGCAACGGCTCTCGCTAACAGAGTTTTCCCTGTACCCGGAGGCCCGACAAGCAAAACGCCTTTTGGGATGCGTGCGCCTAAACGAATGTATTTTTTCGGATCTCTCAAGAAATCAATGATTTCGGCGAGTTCTTCTTGTTCTTCGTCTACGCCGGCCACATGCTTGAACGTTGTGGTTTTGCCTTTTTGCAGTTCGGCTTTGCTTTTGCCGAAATCAAAGGCCTTGTTTTGTCCGCCGCTGCTGCGCATGAAAAAGCCAATGAAAAGAATGATCAAGACAATCGGCAGCAGTATGATGAGGATGTTCCAGAAATTGTAAGTAGCGCCGGGTTCGTGACCATATGTTATGCCTTGGGTTTCGGCAATGTCGATGATTTTTTCTAAAGCTCTTTGCGTGGGGACTTGGACATAATATTCTTGCTCGGTGACCAGTTCGCCTTCTAGTTCGTAAGATCCAACGTTTATGTCGCCGGATATCGGCGTAGAATAAATGCTTTCCACGTTTCCGTCTTCGAGCTCTTTTAGAAATTGCGAATAAGACAGATCTATCGGATCGTCGTCATCCGCAGTAAAAAGCCAGATTGCTGAAAAAACGAAAAGCAAAATCAGCATCATGACAATTAGATTGCCGATTTTGTTGCCGCGGCCGGTCCCTGGGGGTGTCGGTTTTCTTTGGGCCATGAGTTTCACTCCTTAAAGTAACTTAATGCATGTTTGGGTGCGTTTGGTTTTCAAATAAACGGCCTCCAAAAGGTCATCACCTTTGAAAGGCCGAGTGTCTAGTTGCTTTCATCCGGGGCGTCTTTTGGGTCGTCGTCGAAAAAATGAATGTATAATGTGTTTTGGGCGCTTTCTTGTTTTGCGCCGACATCGATTTCGGGAATCCAAACGATTTCGTTGCCTTTCGCCACAACCCATAGACGGTCGCGTTTATGGGGTGGAATCTTCATGTCGATAAACAAATCTTTGAGTTTTTTGTGGCCGTAGGGGAGAGAGATTACGTCTCCCTCGCGACGAGTGCGCAAAGAAAGCGGAAACACCCTATCATTATACCATAACTCGAATGTTTTTGAAGCGTTATGGCTATATTTCTCATCGGTAAAGGTGAAATGCTTTGTGTTTTCGACGAAATAGCTTCCCTGCTTGTCAACATCGATTGCAGCGGGTTTCTTTTTTGCAGTTTTGGCGATAAAGAATTCTCCGTACTCTTTATGGAGGGTGACCGTATCGCTTAGGGGATACTGGAAATTGTTTTCGCTTTGTAGTTGCGTCTTCAGTTCTTTAAATAGGCCCTTGCTTACGTGAAGCGTTGAATCCATATTCGAAAGGCGTATCTTTAGAAACAAGCGTTGTACCAAAGGCTCCCAATTTAAGAACTCGGATATGTTGACTTTTTTGGGCCGTTCTTTTGACAGCCGCATAACGTGTTCCTCAATGATACGGGTGGCGGTTTTCATATCGTTGACCAAATGGTGCATGGTTTGGTTGAAAGCCGGGTTTTCTTGCTTGAACAATGGCAGTATAGCGTTGCGAAAACGGTTGCGGGTGTATGTCGATTCCTCGTTTGAGATGTCGAAGAAATAAAGGATGTCGTAGCGCTGAGCGTATTTGAGAAGCAACTCTTTGTCCAAATTCAAAAATGGACGAATAATATTCAAGGAGCCAAACGACTCTTCATAGTCCATTCCTTTTAAGGTGTCGAATGATGCGCCTTTGACCAGTCGCATGAAAAACGTTTCAATTTGATCGTCCAGATGATGGCCGAGCGCTATTTTTTGGGCCTTGTACTTTTTGGCCACACGTGCAAAAAACGCATAACGGATTTCTCGGGCCTTCTCCTGAAAATTCCCTTCAATGGGTCCTTTGACATCATAAATTTCTATAGGGACGCCGTGTTTGTCGGCCATTCCCCTAAGGTTTTCCGCTTCCTTTTCCGATTCTTCTCGGCGATTGTAATTGACATGGGCCAAAATCAATTCGGCGCTTGTGTGACGAAGGACATCGTATAGCACCATGGAATCGGCTCCACCGCTCAATGCGACAACAATCTTGTCGCTCTTATCGACCAAATGGTTTTTTTGAATCTCGCGAAGGAGAGTGTCACGCATAATCATCACCTTCCTCTTTCGGTTATTATACCATAAAACGATTTTATATATCTATCGTAAAGGGCAATGTTTTTCATGGTATTGTTGATATACAATAGATGTGAGACCTAGAGCTTGATAAATAGAAAGGTGATCCGTATCCTATAGGTGTAACGCTCAAACTACACATAGGGAGGATACGAATCACATGGCTAGTTTACCACAAGATATCCGTTATTGCGAACACGATGTGAACACAAGATACCATGCGTGTAAATTGTACCGTAATCCGCGTTACTCCGTGAAAGATGTGACGCGCAAATACAAGGTCTCCAAAGCGTCTTTAATGCGGTGGATGCGTCGGTTCGATGGAACACGGGATTCCGTGAAATCACGGTCCAAGCGTCCGAAGACACCTCATCCCAACGCCCATACCGCCGAAGAGATCCGCCATATCGAGAATCTAAGAAGGCGAAACCCCGAGATCGGACTCAGCGAGCTCTACGGGAAACTTCGGGAGAAATACGCCTATACGCGTCATCCGGCCTCCCTGTTCCGGTTCTTGCGGAAACGTGGTGTCTTTGTGAGGAACGAACACAAGAAGACAGCCTACCGCCCAAAGAAGTATGAGACCCCCAAGGAGATGGGCCGGAAAATGCAGCTGGATGTGAAATACGTGCCGAAGGAGTGCTACGCAGGAAAAGACACCAAACAGTTCTACCAGTACACCATCATCGATGAGTGCACGAGAGAACGCTTCATCTACGCCTACGAGGAGAAGACCTCCCATACGACCTATCAGTTCTTGAAGCGGGCTGCCCTCTATTTCGGTTATCTCCCCGATATCATCCAAACCGATCACGGTACGGAGTTCATCAAGAACCAGAAGACCGACGCCATTCATCTTATGGAACGCTTCTGCGATACGCTCGGCATCGAACACAAGACGATCAGGCCCTACACGCCGAGGCACAACGGGAAAGTCGAACGCTCCCACCGCAACGACAACGAGCGGTTCTACCGCGTGTTGTCGTTCTACAGCCTCGAGGATCTCAATCACCAGATGCAGCGGTATCTCAGACGTTCCAACCGGATTCCGAGGAGTTCCTTGAACTGGCTTTCACCGATTCAAAAACGCAAAGCCTTGCAAGAGAAAAAACACAACGTGAAGCGGCTTCTTGAGTTGCTTCGATTATAGGATATCTTATCTCTTCTTCTTTTTTCCTCTTTTTGGTCTCACATCATTTACAACTCTACAGGAAAAGGCAAGTCTATCAAAACTCTCCAAGCAACAATTTCAAAACGTATTTCAGCTATTGTTCTTCGGGATGATATCGCTTACATTCTNTTGAACGCAGAAAAAACCGGCCCATTGGCCGGTTTTAAAGAATGTCGGTGAGTTCGCGGACGTTTGAGATGATTTGGTCCGCGTCGTCCAATTCGCCTTGACGGGCAAAACCGTAGGCGGCGCCGATGGTGTGGATGCCGTTTATCTTTCCCGCTTTGATGTCGTGGGTGCGGTCGCCGACGATGACCATCTCTTCGGAAAAGTCTTCCATGGTTTTTGCGAGCACTTGGTGCTTCTCTTCGACGCCGGGATAGGTTTCTGAACACACCATCCGGTCGAATAGTTTGTCAAGCCCGAACGTTTCGGCGTGGGCGTGCATGTAATAGTTCTTGCAGTTGCTGATGAACACGAGGGCGTAGCCTCTTTCTTTCAATATATGCAGCGTATCGAGAGCGCCTTCAAAAAGTCTCGCTTCGCCCGCTTCGATCAAGCGGCGCATTTCCTCGCTGATGACGGAGGAAGCCTTGTTTTTGGCTTCATCGGAAAGCCCTTTCCCAAAGGCGTTCCACATTTCCGTAGGGGTTTGGCCTAAGAACTGGGAAATTTCGTCGTATGTCCACTCCCTTTTGGGGGCGCCATGGTGCTTTTCGAGGTAGCGATACGCTTTCAAAAAGGCGGGTTTGTAGATGTGCATGCTGTTGTGAAGCGTGCCGTCGTAATCTAGAAACACCGTGCGGATTCTTTTTTTGTCCATTAGCCGATCGACTTGAAAAGATTGGCCATCTCAATGGCGCTCATGGCGGCGTCGTAACCTTTGTTGCCGGCTTTGGTGCCGCTACGTTCGATGGCTTGTTCGATGGTGTCGGTGGTCAAGACTCCGAAGACGACGGGCACTTCGGTATCGAGGGAGACGTTGGCGACGCCTTTGGTGACTTCGTTGGCGACGTAATCGAAATGCGGTGTCGAACCGCGGATGACGGCGCCAAGGGTGATGACGGCGTCGTACTTGCCGCTTTTGGCAACCTTTTTCGCCACGAGCGGGATTTCAAAAGCGCCCGGGACCCAGGTCACTTCGATGTTGTTTTCGTCCATGCCGTGGCGGGTGAGCGCATCGATCGCTCCGTCTAGAAGTTTGCTGCCGACGAACTCGTTGAAACGGCCGACGACGATGTTGACCTTCAAACCTTTCGCATCAAAATTGCCTTCGTACTTTTTCATTTTTCTTCCTCCTTGAATTTGAGCAGGTGGCCCAATTTTTCTTTTTTGGTTTTCAGGTAATGGCGGTTGCGTTCGTTGTGGTTCATTTGGATGGGGACGCGTTCGACGATTTCAAGGCCGTAGCCCGAAAGCCCGGAAAGCTTTTTGGGGTTGTTGGTCATCAGGCGTATCTTCCGGATGCCTAGGTCCCTTAGTATCTGAGCGCCGATGCCATAATCGCGCGCGTCGGCGGGGAAGCCCAAAGCTTCGTTGGCCTCGACGGTGTCCATGCCTTCATCTTGCAGGTGGTAGGCCTTGATTTTGTTGATCAGGCCGATGCCTCTTCCCTCTTGGCGCATGTAGAGCAACACGCCTTTGCCGGATTGTTGGACTTTGACCATGGCCGCGTTTAATTGTTCGCCGCAATCGCAGCGTTGTGAAGAAAACGCATCGCCGGTCAAGCATTCCGAGTGCACGCGGACCAGCACTTCGTCGTCTTCGTGAATCTCGCCTTTGACCAAGGCCACGTGGTGTTCGCCGCTGAGGGTGTTTTCATAGCCGATTAAGTCGAATTCGCCGTGTTCGGTCGGAAGGGTGGTTTCGGCCGCCCTTCGAACGTAGACGTCCTTGCGGCGGCGATACGCAATCAAATCGGCGATCGTAATCATCAGCAACCCGTGCTTTTCGGCGTACACTTCCAAATCGTCGACACGGGCCATGGTGCCGTCGTCGTTCATGATTTCGCAAATGACGCCGGCCGGTTTCAGCCCCGCAAGACGCGCCAAATCGACGGCGGCTTCGGTGTGGCCGGCGCGTTTTAACACGCCGCCATCTTTGGCGATCAACGGGAATACGTGCCCGGGTTTTTTGAAATCGGTCGGCCTTGCCTTCGGGTCAAGCGCTCTTTGAATCGTTTTGGCGCGTTCGTACGCGCTGATGCCGGTTTTGGTGTCGATGTCGTCGATCGATTCGGTGAACGCGGTGTGCAGCGTGTCGGTGTTGTTGTCGACCATCTGGTCGATGCCAAGTTGGTTGAGCCGTGTTTGGGTCATCGGGAGGCAAATTAGGCCGCGGCCGTAGGTCGCCATGAAGTTGACGCTTTCGGGCGTTGCTTTTTCGGCGGCCATGACGAGGTCGCCTTCGTTTTCACGGTCTTCATCGTCGACGACGATGACCATGTCGCCTTTTTTGATCGCTTCGATGGCTTCATCGATGGTATTGAATGGCATAAGGTTCCTCCTTAATATCCGTGGCGCTTCAAAAACGCTTCATCGAGCGAGGAAGAGCCGGTGTGGGGTTGGGTGAGTTTTTCGACGTATTTTCCGATGATGTCGCATTCTAGGTTGACTTTCTCGTGCACGCGCTTATCAAGCAGGGTGGTCACATCTTCCGTGTGGGGAATGATGGACACCCAAAAAGCGTTTTGTTCGGTCTTTGCGACGGTGAGCGAGATGCCGTCGATGGCGATCGAACCCTTTTCGACGATGTAACGCATCAAGGCCGGCGCTGTGCGCACCTTGACCCAGTGTGCGATGTCGTCTTTCTTTTTTTCGGCGATGGTGCCCGTATCGTCGATGTGGCCGCTCACGATATGGCCGCCCAAACGGTCGCTCGCTTTCAAGGCGCGTTCCAAATTCAGTTTTGCGTGCGCACGCAAGGAAGCGAAAGTGGTTCTTTCCATCGTTTCGTGCATGATGTCGACTTCAAACGCGTCGTCGTGCAGTTTCGTGACGGTCAGGCAAACGCCGTCGCAAGCGATGCTGTCGCCGATTTTCGTTTCTTCAAGCACCGTTTTCGCGTGGATGGCGACTTTCGCCGAATGCGCGGTACGCTTGATTGAACGCACGATGCCGGTTTCTTCAATTATGCCGGTAAACATCATATCGCCCCGCTTTCTACATCATAGGTTATGAGCACGTCTTCGTCAAAGGTTTCCATGTTTGTGCGTTTGAGCTTCGCCCCTTCGGCCACGGTGTTCACACCAATCCCGCCGACGGGGGTGAACGCCGCGTCGCCGCCGATGATTTTCGGGGCGATGAACAGATGAAACCGCTGGATGATGCCCGCTTTGAACGCGGAATCGTTGACGAAGCTTCCGCCTTCTAAAAGCACGCTGTCGATGCTTTCTTCGCCAAGGGCTTTCACCAAGGCTTGCAAATCGACGTGTCCGTCCTTGGTGGGCATAACCCATACTTCTGCGCCCTTGCGCTTGAGTGCTTCGATGTTTTCTTCGTTTGCGCCCTTGGTTACGGCAACGATGGTTCGTGTGGATTCTGTGTTTTTGAGCACGTTGCTCTCAAGCGGAGTTTCGGCGCAAGTGTCCAAGACAATCCGAATGGGATGGCGAACTTTTTTGTTCGGGAGTCGGGCCGTAAGGAGCGGATTGTCGGCGATTACCGTTTTAACGCCGACCATGATCGCCTGCACGCGGTGACGAAGTTCGTGCACAAACCTGCGGGATATTTCGTTCGTGATCCATTTGGCGTCGCCGGTCTTAGTGGCGGTTTTTCCATCGGCGCTCATCGCGGTTTTGAGAATCACAAAAGGGCGCCCTTTGACAATGTAATGGAAGAAAATCTCGTTCAGTCGTTTGTTTTCTTCTTCTAAAAGGCCCGATTCGACCTCGATTCCGGCGTCTTGAAGTTCCTTGACGCCTCTGCCGGAAACCAAAGGGTTCGGGTCGTTTGAAGCGATGACGACCCGCTTGATTCCGCTTTTGATGATGGCTTTTGTGCAAGGCGGCGTTTTTCCGTGGTGCGAACAAGGCTCAAGCGTCACATACATCGTTGCGTCTTTTGCCTGTTCGCCTGCGTTAAAAAGCGCGTTAATTTCGGCGTGGTGTTCGCCGTAAAGCGCGTGAAACCCTTCGCCGACAATTTCGCCGTTTTTTACAATGACGGCGCCGACTAGAGGGTTCGGATTGGTGAACCCTTCTCCTTTTTTCGCGAGTTTTAAAGCCCGCCGCATGTATTGTTCGTCCATGAGATCACCTGCCAAGAAAAAATGCCCTGACAAATTCAGGGCATGAAACGTCCAAAAAACGCGCATCTTCTTCCATCCAGACTGTGACTGTCGGTATGGGAATCGCACCCATTCAGCTTTCGCTCGCGGACTTTACCGCCGGTCGGGAGTTTCACCCTGCCCTGAAGATGTCTAAGTGTATTATAGAAAAGCTTGTCGCCAAAGTCAATTCTTTCATGAATTTATTTGAAGCGGCGGGTGGCCTCAACCGCTTTGCGCCAACCTTTGATGTATCGTTCTCTTGTCCGTTTGGCCATTTTTGGCGAAAAGGTGCGGTCTTTTTGCCAAATTTCGCGAATGGCGCTTTGAGAAGGCCAAAAGCCCGTGGCAAGTCCGGCCAAATAGGCGGCGCCCAAAGCCGTGGTTTCTTGTATTTTGGCGCGTTCAACGGAAAGGTTCAAGATGTCGGCTTGAAACTGCATGAGGAAGTTGTTGACGGTGGCGCCGCCGTCAACACGGAAGGATTTGATGGGCATGCCGGCGTCTTCTTCCATCGCGGAGAGCACATCTAAGGATTGATAGCATATCGCTTCTAAAGCCGCGCGGGCGAAATGGTCTTTTTTCGTGCCTCTTGTGAGACCGAAAATGGCGCCGCGCGCGTCGCTGTCCCAATAAGGCGTCCCGAGTCCCACAAAGGCCGGCACGAAATAAACCCCCTCGTTGCTCGCGAGGTTTTTGGCCAAGGGTTCGGTGTCGTCCGCTTTTTCAATCATGCGAAGTTCGTCGCGCAGCCACTGCACGCTAGAACCGCTAATGAAGACGCTCCCCTCAAGCGCATAGGTCGCTTCTCCTTCAAGGCCCCAGGCGATGGTCGTCAACAGTCCGTGTTCGGAATCCACCGGCGTTTTTCCGGTGTTCATCAGCATGAAATTTCCGGTGCCGTAGGTGTTTTTCACCATGCCTTCATCGAAACAGGCTTGTCCGAACAACGCGGCTTGCTGGTCGCCGGCGCTGCCCGCGATGGGCACGTTCTCGCCGAAGAAATGATGGGAAACCGTATGGCCGTAAATTTCGGAGGAATTCTTCACTTCCGGCAGCATCGATTTCGGGATGTTGAGCGCATTCAACAACTCTTCGTCCCATTTCTTTTCGTGGATGTTGTAGATTAATGTCCGAGAAGCGTTGGTATAATCGGTCAAATGCTTCTTTCCGCCGGTCAGTTTGTAAATCAGCCAGCTGTCGACCGTGCCGAAGGCCAGTTTCCCCGCTTCCGCTTTATCTCTTGCCCCTTTTACGTTGTCCAATATCCATTGAATTTTCGTCCCCGAAAAATACGGGTCCAAAAGCAACCCCGTCTTCTTTTTGAACAAGGGTTCGTACCCTTTTTTACGGAGGTCGTCGCATATGGGCTGGCTTTGGCGCGACTGCCAAACCAATGCGTTGTGGATCGGCTTTCCGGTTTCTTTGTCCCAAACGATGGTCGTTTCGCGTTGGTTGGTGATGCCGATCGCTTCGATCTGCGACGCTTTGATGTCGGCGTCTACAAGCGCTTGGGCAATGACCGCCAGCGTTGAAAGCCAAATTTCGTTCGGGCTGTGTTCGACCCACCCCGGTTTCGGGTAGTGCTGTTTGATTTCTTTGCTGGCGGAAGAAACCGCTTGGCTTTTTTCGTCAAAAACGATTGCGCGTGTGCTTGTTGTCCCCTGATCGATGGCCATGACGTATCGGTTCATGTTTTACCTCCTAGGGTTTTCTCGCAATCATTATAGCATAGCCGACCGGTTTTTCCCAAGTTTCTTCCGTTCTTGTAGGTCTTGAAGAAGGGGAGAAAGGATTTTTTGATAAGGGGGTTGACAGAAAAAAAGAAATTTTGTATAGTTTTATTAGCAAACGAACATGTCGAGTGCTAAAATTCATAAATTTGACAAGGAGGTATGAGTGTTCATGTTGAAACCGCTCAACGACAACGTTGTGCTGGAGAAGGGTGAACCCGAAAAAAAGACCCAAAGCGGCATCATTCTTTCCAGCAAAGACCAAGAATCGCCGAAAACCGCGAAAGTGGTTGCCGTCGGTCCCGGCACAAAGGAACACAAAATGACCGTCGGTGTCGGGGACACCGTGGTCTTCAAGTCCTACGCCACCACCGACATTGAGTTGGACGGCAAAGAATACTTGGTCGTCAAAGAATCCGATATCTTAGCCATCGTGGAGGGTGAGGAATCATGAGCAAAGAAATTCTTTACGCAAAAGAAGCACGCGATAAGATGTTGAAAGGGGTCGACAAGCTGGCCTCTACCGTCAACGTGACCTTGGGCCCAAAAGGCCGCAACGTCATTTTGGAAAAGGATTACGGTTCTCCGCTAATCACCAACGACGGCGTGACCATCGCCAAAGAAATTTCGCTAAAAGACAAGTTTGAGAACATGGGCGCCCAACTCGTCCAAGAAGTCGCGTCCAAAACCAACGACACCGCCGGCGATGGCACAACCACGGCGACCTTGCTCGCGCAGTCGATGATCCATCAAGGCATCCACGCCCTAAACAAAAGCGCCAATCCCGTATTCCTGCGCGAAGGCATTGAAAAAGCCGCCAAAGCCGTCAGCGAGAAGATTTTGGAAAAATCCCGCACCATCGAAACCAATCAGGATGTCGCAAGCGTCGCCACCGTCTCAAGCGGCAGCGAAGAAGTCGGCGACATCATCGCGAAGGCGATGGAAAAGGTTGGCAAAAGCGGCGTCATCCAAGTGGACGAATCCAAAGGTTTCGACACCGAACTAGAAGTTGTCGAAGGTTTGCAATACGACAAAGGCTACATCTCTCCCTACATGGTTTCCGACCGAGAAAAGATGGAAGTCGTCTTAGAAGACGCGCACGTTTTGATTACCGATCAAAAGATTTCCACCATCAAAGACGTTCTCCCCGTATTAGAACAAGTGGTTGAAAACAACAAGCCGCTTTTCATCATCGCCGACGACATCGAAAACGAAGTCGTCAGCACGCTTGTCGTCAACAAGCTGCGCGGCACCTTCAACGTCGTTGCGACCAAAGCGCCCGGCTTCGGCGACAACCAAAAAGAACAACTCACCGACATCGCCTATTTAACCGGAGCCACTTTCTATTCGAAGGATTTGGACATGGACTTGAAAGAGGCGTCCATTGAAAACCTCGGCCTCGCGAAAAAAGTCATCGTCACCAAAGACAGCACCACCATCCTAGAAGGTTCCGGAAACAAAGAAATGCTTCAAGAACGGATCGACGAAATCAAGCGCCAGATTGAAAACACCGACAACGAACACCAAGAAGAAAAACTGCGCGAACGTCTAGGCAAACTCACCGACGGTGTGGCCATCGTCAAAGTCGGCGCCACGACGGAAACCGAACTCAAAGAAAAGAAACACCGCATTGAAGACGCTTTGAACGCCACGAAGGCCGCTGTCGAAGAAGGCATCGTCATCGGCGGAGGCGCCGTCTTGGTCGATGTGTACAACGAGCTCCGGCAAACCCTCAAAGACGACGAAGTCGATGTCCAAAAAGGCGTCAACATCGTCTTGAACGCACTGCTTAAGCCGATCCATCAAATTGCCGAAAACGCGGGCTTTGACGGCGATGAGATCACCGAACGCCAAATGGAAGCCCAAAAGGACCACGGCTTTGACGCGCGTCGCGGACAATGGGTGAACATGCTTGAAAAAGGCATCGTCGACCCGACCAAAGTCACCCGCAACGCGGTGAGAAACGCCGCGAGCATCGCCGCGATGTTCATCACTTCCGAAGTCGCCGTCGGCGAAATCGAGGAAAACGACGACGAAGACAAAGGAAACGCCATGCCCCAAGGCATGTATTAAAAAAAGAAGCTCGGCGAAGGCCGGGCTTCTATTTTTTTTGCGTGTTTTGCGTTTTCTTGAACGCTTTTTCTCGCGCTTCGTAGAGGGATTTCGTGAATTCTTTCTCTTCGTCTTTGCGGATGAGGAGAATCCGTGTTTTGCGGAGCTTGTCCTGCGAATCGCGGAACTTGAAGATGACCTTCAAATATCCGAACCATCCGTAAAAAAGGGGAGAAAGACGCACGTCGCGCAAGTCGCGCAGAAAATACTCGTTGTCCTCTTTGTCAACGTATTCCATTCGGTACTTATCGCCTTCAAGGACGAACGTCATGTTGTGATACATCCGGTATTCCCTGTAAAACCAAACGACGCTCAGCACAAACCCTCCCAAGGCCAAAAGGCCGTAATTCAGCCATTCCGTTTCAAACAAGCGCCATTCCTGCTGGCGGTATAACGCCTCTAGGACAAGGTACAATAGGAAAGAACCGATGAGGGTGCCGACGGCGATGAGGATAGAGAGTTGCCTAACGCTTAGTGTGCCGCTTTTGAATGTGTCTTTCATGGTTTCACCCGCTTATTTGTTGTTTTTGACTTTGATGTAGGCGACTTTGTTCTCGATTTTCACGGAAAAAGCCTTGTGGTGCTTGAAAAACGTCAAAGGTTTTACGTTTGAGCCGTAGTTGCGCGGATGGAATCCCGGGAACTTCTTTTGCAGAAGATTCGCCACGATGCTCCAATACGCCCAACCATCGTCTTCTTGGTTCGACACAATGATGTTTTTCAATTCTTTTTCGATGGTTTCAAGCGGCGTTATGCTGCTTTCGGCTTTTTTCTTGCGGCCGTTCTTGGCTTTTTCTTCTTTCTTGTTCTCTTCCTTGGCAAGCATCTTGTCAAGATAAGAAAACGTCTCGCAAGAGTTGACCAGGGAGATGGGGGTCTTGCTTTCTCCCATGCCGAAGACAAACATGTTGTCTTCGCGGAGACGGGTGACAAGTTTTGTGAAATCGCTGTCGCTTGTGACGAGGCAGAAACTGTCGACTTTTCGGGAATACAAAATGTCCATCGCGTCGATGATCAAGGTAAAGTCGCTGACGTTTTTGCCCGCCGTGTAGACGTTTTGCTGGACGGGAGTCAAGCCGTATTCGTTGATTTTGCTTTTCCATGCGCTCAACTGGTCGGTGGTCCAGTCTCCATAGACTCTGCGATAGTTGATTTTTCCGTGTTTGTTGGCTTCATCGATGATGATTTCTATGTATTTCGGAGAAATGTTTTCCGCATCGATGAGCAATGCGATGTTTCGGTTTTCAATGGGCATCACACACCTCTTTTCTTTGATAGGATTCACCGGATTTCATCCGGCGTGGGCAAAGTTTCTAAAAACTTCGCCAGTTCTTTGTTGAAGCCTCGGGCGTTGTCGAGACACGCCACGTGTCCCGCGTTTTCAATGACGGCGTACACGCTTTTCTCGGTGTTTTCATGCCACCGCTTGCCGACCTTTTTTACGGTTTTGTTGTCGTTTTCGCCGTGAACAATCAAAAGCGGTTTGTCCGCTTGCGCGGGGATGCCTTTGCGGGCGAGCTTGACCATCACTCGTGCGGTGTCTAACACTTCGCGCTTGCCGGTTTGTTCGGCAAGGCGCTTCATGATGAAATTTTTGCTTTTTTCCGTTTTTCCCCGGTCTTTTCCGGCGATCATTTTAATAAGGATGTTGACGGGAAGGAAATAACTGATCAGCAATATGGCGTACAAACGATAATAGGTGAGCCTCCGCAAGGGAATGTGAAGCGGCGTGCTGCCGATGTCGACAAGCGCTTCGATGCGCTTGGGGTGGTGAAAGGCGATGTGCTGGGTGATGTGGCCCCCAAGGGAGAGACCGATCAAAACGGCTCGGCGAATCTCGAGTTCGTCCAAAAGACCGATCAAACATGCCCCGACCGCGTGGTAATCGAAACGGCCTTCAAAATGAAAAGATTGGCCGTGATTGGGTAGGTCAAAGACAATGACGCGGTACGTTTTCTTAAAGCGCACGACCTGCTTGATGAAGCATTTCGAATCCGCTCCGAGTCCGTGCACGAACACCAACGTTTTGGCGTCTTTCGGCCCGTAGTCGTCGTAATGTATTTTTCCGTATGGACTCTGATAAACCATTCAAACACCTTCAGTTTAAGAATCTGTGCGACCGTTTGACGACCGGGTCGTATTCTATGTTTTCTAAGGGAATGTCGTAGTAATAATGGAGATAATACAAGTCGACAAGATGCGTGTGCACCCTGGCCTCCTTATGGAGCGTGCCGTCGGGGTGAAAGGTGAATTCGATATGCGCGGCCTTGTTTAAGACATAATCCTCGGTTTGCAAAACGACCGTGGTGTTCTTATCCTTTGCCATTTTTTGCAGCAATGCGATTTTGTCGGCGCCCAAGGCGTAAAAATCGATGCCGACTTGCAGGGTCTTGTAGGTGTCGTGCTTGAACGTTTCGGGGAACATCTCTTTCAGCGTCATCACGTCGAAGACCTCGATGTCTTTTTCTTGGAGTTCGCGTTGAAAAAGGTCGCGGGTGCTGCGGTCGGTGAAGGAAAGCAGCGTCAGATAGGGCGTGAACACCTCGATGTCATAAAGCAGGGTGATGTTGTAAAACTCTTCTTCGCTCAGTTCGTAAAACGAGGTCTCATCCATGTTTAGGGCAACGCGCACAACACTTAGTATCTCTTCGTAATCGGGGTTTGTCGAACGTTGCATCAAGTCGTAATCTTGCAGGGTGAGGCCGTATTTGTCGCGGGCGTTGAAATCGATGTGGTGCGAAAGGTCTAACGTGAAACGCGCGTCGCGGAAGAGAAGCTGATGCGATGGCGGATAGCCCGCGGCGGTTTTGCGTTTTGTTTTTGCGCCCTTTTCAATCAGCGTTTCGACATACTCCGGCTTGGCGGCGAAACGGAGCGCCATGTGGTATAGGGAAAGACCGAATCCGTTTTCCATGTTCACATTCCAACCCCGTTTTAAAAGAAAGTCGAGAACGGTTTCAAAGGCCACCTCTTCTTCGAAAGACAGAATGTTTTGGAAAAGGTCGGTGTCGATTAGGTACTCCAAATTTTTGATGTCCCGAATCAGATGAATCAATCGGGGATGGTAAGACAAAATGTCGTAGACGACGCCCTCTTCTTTGAGCATGGGACGCATCTCGTCTAGTTCGATCAAATAAAGAAAGATTTCGTAATTGTTCAGTGAAAAACGCAACAAATCCAACCGATAAGCCCGTCCGATGGGATATTTCGAATAAAACTGCTTGAAGTATTCCTCGTCGTTATGGTCGATCATATAGGCGTACATTTCAAGCAAATGCTCGTTTGAAAACGAGAATGTATCTAGCGCGGTGAGCAAAAAGTGCTCGCGTTCAAACACCAGCAAAATGACAAGCAACGAAAAATCCACGGCGTTTTTGAAATCCGTGTAATCAAACGTCGTAATCAAGTATTCGTAAATGTCTTCGGCGTCGTAGGCAATGGCGAGTTCGACGGGGTCGAACATGTTGTCGTCTTGTCTGAAAGGCTCATAAAGACGGACAAACGCTTCCAAATCCTGGTTTCGGATGGCGTTCGCCCATTCGACCACTTCAAAAATATCGCTGGAATATAGAAAGTTTTTGTATGTCGAATACATGCTTCCGTCCCATTCATTCATCATAAACCACGATCTCTCTTGTTTTTAAACGTGTAATAAATTGTATAAACCAACACCGCCGCAAAGACGATGAACAAAAATAACCACATACTCACACCTCGTGTGAAACTCTTGTGTCCATTGTATCATAGACCGCGTTGCAACACCAAGAAATAACGGCTTCATAAAGCGAACACTCAAGAATCTTCTTCGGCGTCCTCGATGTCTTCGATAGTCTCGCTGTGCATTTCTTTCAACATGGACTCGAAGGTGTTCCCGATGGCTTGTGTGCTTCCGATGTCCTTAAGCGCTCCGGAGAGTTGAAATTCGTTTTTCGGGACATCGTCAAAAAGCATGATCGGGCTTTCTTCTTTCGAGTATCGGTCGGAGAAATCGACGACTTTGACCAGCGCGCGCATCAAATGCTTGCCCATCGCCTTGAACATCATGCTCAGGTAATAAACAAGAATGAACGGCGCGAACACGAAAAAGACGATGACGCCGCCAAGCGTATAAAGACGTCGTATGCCTTGCGGAGCGAGCGTTCTCTTTTTGTAAAAAAACGCTTGGATGCGGATGAAATGCCGGAAAAAGTGGGCGAAGAAACGTTCCACCATGTATAACGCAAGAACCGCCACGAACATCACGGTGTTCAAAACGTACAAAATCGGCAACAACAGCACTTTCAATACGATTTCCAGCCTAGTGTATTCGTGCATGTCGGCCAAATAACGATAGCTTTTCAAGCCTTGAATCAGTGCGGTTTTCACATCATCACCTCGTTGTAGAAATCATAAACATTGTACCATACGCGCGGAAAAAAAACTACCACGCCTTTTCCGACGTGCTTTCCGCCGTTCCAAAAAGACGCGAAACGTTGCGTTTCCCGCCAACCAATCCGTTTTTGTCTGAACTTCGAGTTTTTTAAAGCATGTTTGTTGTTTTTACAAGAAAGGTCTTGCTATAATGAGAGTAGTCTTTTGAAAGGATGGAAGATATGGATATCAAGCAAGGCGACAATTCTTTTTACATCGAACAAAACGGTGAAACCGTCGCAAAAATCACTTATCAATACGAAAACGACACAATCATCATCGCCAATTCCACCTACGTAGACCCTTCTTTACGGGGCCAAGGAATCGCAAGAAAATTACTGGACCATCTCGTTGAACACGCCCGCGCCAACAAATTGAAAATCCGCCCCCTTTGTTCGTATGTCGTAGCCGCTTTTGATAAAAACGGACGCTACGACGATGTCAAAGTCTAGAGCATACCTTCTTCCTTCGCCTCCTCCCTCGTCGGTATGGAGGCACAAAAAACACGTCCTTCGCGGACGTGTTTTTTATACCGCCGCCAGTAATGCGACGATGAAAAACGCCGAGGCGATGCAAGTGGTGAAAAGAGCGATGTTGAAACTGAGTTTGTGCGCCNTTTGGTTGCGGGTGTCAAGGTTCTCTTTCGTGCACGTCCATGTGAGAAACAAGGCCACGCCGCCTAGGGGAATGCCGTAGTTGCGCAGCGGCAAAAGCAACGCGGCGCTTTCGGATACCATCCCGTTTACAATGATGGCGAAGGCGACAACGGCCGCCATTGACGAGACGACGAGCGAGACCAAGATGTCACGGTTCAAACCAATCTTTTTCATGTTGCGACCTCCTTAGGCCATTTCTCGTCCATTATACCATAGTCTGTCGCGGTTGTGCAGTAAAAAAAAGAAGCCGGATTCCGGCTTCTTTTGCAATCTTATTGGTCGGCAAGCGCATCGACGACAACGTCGTAGTTGAGAATGCCGCGCAAACGTCCTTTGCCGTCTACAACGGGGAGGTCGTATTCCGCTTCACTCAGTTTCGGCCAAGCTTCACGCAAATACGCGTTGCGGTAAATGACGGTATCGTCTTCGTTGATCAAACGGTCGATGGTCTTGCCTTTGGAGCGTTGCAGCTGTTCAAGGCGGACGTAGCCGAGGAACTTGCGTTTCTCGTCGGTGACGTAACAGAAACCCATGTCGTTTTCCTTGACCTTTTGCAAGGTCTCTTTGACGCCATCGCCTTTTTTGGCCACGTACGTCGGTTTTTCCATGATGCTGCGCACTTTGAGAATGCGGGTTTTGTCGACGTCGGCGATGAAGTTTTTCACGTAATCGTTGGCGGGTTTGTCAAAGAACTCATCGGGTGTCCCGATTTGCACGATTTCCGCATCCTTCATCAAGGCGATGCGATCGCCTAGGCGGAACGCTTCGTTCATGTCGTGGGTAATGAACAGGATGGTGCGGTCCATTTCGTCTTCGAGTTTCAAAAGCTGGTCCTGCATGTCGCGGCGAATCAAGGGGTCGAGCGCGCTATAAGGTTCGTCCATAAGCAGCAACTCGGGGTCGTTTGTCAAAGCGCGCGCGAGACCGACACGTTGTTTCATCCCGCCGGAAAGCTGGAAGGTCATGTGTTCTTCCCAGCCGTCAAGACCGACAAGTTTGATCGCTTCCATCGCCGTTTCGCGGCGTTTCTTTTCACCAACACCTTGTACTTCTAAGGGGTATTCCACGTTGCCGATGACGCTTCTGTGCGTAAGCAGGGCGAAATTTTGAAAGACCATGGAAACGTCGTTTTGACGATATTGTCGCAATTTTTTTGCGTCAAAGGCCGTCAATTCTTCGTCTCCGACGAAGATTTGGCCTCTGATGGGTTTGTTCAAAAGGTTCAACGTCCGGATAAAGGAGCTCTTTCCGCTGCCGGAGAGTCCGACAATGACGAAGAGTTCTCCTTCTTTGATGCTAAAATCCAAGTTCCTAACCGCAACGGTTGCGCCGGTTTTTTCCCGGATTTCAGCGGCGGTGAGGTCCGAATCCAAAAGTTCTTTTGCGGCTTGTTTTTGCTTAGAAGTGCCGAACACAACGCTGATGTTCTTAATATCTACCGCTTTGGCCATGTTATTCGCCTCCTTTGTCGAAACGCTCGGTGAAGCCTTGAATTAGGCGGTCGAGGATGATGGCCATGAAGACAAGCACAAATCCTGCGACAACCGCTTCGGCGGCGCGTTGGCCGACGACAGCCCGGTATAGAATCAAAGCGACGCCTTGTCGGCCGGCACCTTCGGCGCCGATCATGGCGGCAAGGACAATCATCGAAACCGCCATCATGGTGGTCTGGTTGATGCCCGCCGCGATGGATTTCAACGCTTGCGGCAACTCGATTTTAAAAAGCATTTGCATCGGAGACGAGCCGAAAGACAGCCCGGCTTCGATCATTTCATCGGAAATGTTTGTGATGCCGAGATACGTGAGTCGGATCAAAGGCGGAAGGGCGAAAATGATGACCGCTACCAAACCGGCCGCACGGCCGAATCCGAAAAACATCAAAGCGGGAATCAAATACGCATACGCCGGCAATGTCTGCATCGTATCGAGAACGACGCGCATCACGGCTTCAAGTTTTTCCGACTTGGACATGATGATTCCAAGGGGCAAGCCGAGAATGACCGAAATGATGACGCCGGCCAAGATGATGGTCAAAGACAAAAGCATGTTGTCCCAATAGCCGAACATCCCGATGGCAAAGGTCAATACGGCAAGCAATAGCCCCATCTTCCAACTCGTCAGGCGCCATCCGGCGATAAACAACACCACGACGAACACCGACCACGGCACGAAGTCCAAAAAGGCGTGGGTTATGTCGGCGAATCTGAGCAGGAATTGACGAATGGCTCCCCATAAGAACGCAAACGTGTCACCCGCCCAATCGATGAACCGCGCGATTCTCGCTTCAGGGTCGTAGATTAAACGTTCGGGGAATTCCACAAAGAAATTTTTCAAAATGGTCAAGGTAAATCATCCTTTCATGTGTATACGTTTCGAGTCTTCGATTCATTGTTTGAATGTTACAACTCTTTCTCCTTTTCACCACGGATATGAGGTTGTGGTGAAAAGGAGAAAAAGTGCAGGCGGTGTATGCACTTTAAAACCGCCTGCAGCTTTTGAGATATCGTAAAACTTACTCTTCCAACGCTTCGTCAAGTGCGTCTAATACGTCTGAAGCAACGTCATCGGGAACCCATTGTGTCCAAAGGTCCTCGTATTCGACGAGCCAATCAAGGGCGGCCGCGTCAGAATCGCCATCGTGTTCGCCCATGTAGATGAGGCCTTGACCGGTAATGTCGGCATCGGTTTCATAGTTGCTTAGGAATTCGACGATTTCCGGCTGTGCGGTCATCATATCGTCCGTTGCGATGACGGTTACGTCGTTCGGAGGCAGGTTGCCCGTACCTTCGTCGTAGTCGTATTCGCCTTCATCTTCAAGCAGAACCATGTCGAGTTCCGCCATGATGGCCGTTGGTGTCCAGTGATAGCCTACCCAAGGTTCTTCGTTTTCATAGGCTTCATACAAAGTGGCGTTCAATACCGAAGTTGAGACAGGGCTCCAAACAAAGCTTTCGGCAATTTCGCTGTATTCGGGGTTCTCGAATTTGTTTTCATAGAACTGCGTTGCCGCAAATTCCACAGAACCTAAATACATATGGCCGGGATCTTCCTCGGGGTCCCAGTTTGCCTCATCAGGGTTTTCGAAAAGATGTGCATAATCAGGCAAGTCGTGAACGCTCACGAGACCTGGGTGTTCTTCTTGAAGGTATTCAGGAATCCAGAGGCCTTGATAGTTGTCGTCGAAGTTGACGGAAAGCTCGTGGTAATAGCCTGCGTCAAGGTCCTCTTGGTACGATGCGATGTTGTCGCTCCACATCTCCATGTTCACATGCATGTCTCCGTCTCTAAGCGCTTGAACGACGGCGGGGGTGCTTCCGTATGCTTTCAATACATCGACACCGTAGCCGTTTTCGATGATGAATTCAACAACCGAGTTGTGCAATTCATGGCTTTGCCAGTCGCTCTCGGCTAAAATAATGGTGTCAACTTCCGGTTCTTCATCGGGGTCTTCTTGTTCGCAAGCAGCGATGGTGAGTGTCAACAAAGCTGCGATGGCCAAGAAGCTGAAACGCTTCAAAAAAGTTTTCATGATAAATTTCCTCCTTTTAAATTTTGCAACCTCAATATTATCATAGGGTTGTCAGTTTGTAAAGTCTAAGCGCATTGCTTTTATAAAGTACCATAAACGCCATAAATAGGCGGTTTATGTTCTTTTAATCAAGCTTTTTCTTCGTTTCGGAACAATGAAAGTGTTTTCTTTTTCACGTCATCGTCGCCGAGGATGTAAAGACTCATGCCAGATTCCAAAGGCATTGAAGGGTTTGGGGCTTGATAGAGCTCTCCATCGGCTTCAATGGCGAGAACGAGCCCGCTGGTTTCGTTCCAGAACTTGATGTCCTTTAAGCTCTTGTTCAAATTTTTGTCGCCCTCTTTAAGCTTAACGGTGAAGAAATCAAAGGGAAACACATCGTTTTTGGATGTTTCAAGCAAGCGTTTGATGCGCTTTTGCAACAGTTTTTGGATGCGTTCCGATTCTTCAAGCAGTTCTTGTGTATCGGAAAACAGTCGATACGCTTCGTTTTGCTTGCGGTATTGTTCGACATACATCTGCGCCGCGTTGCGGGAGATGACGTATATGCCGCTGCGCTGACGGACCTCGACAACGCCGATGTTGGAGAGGAGCCGCATCGCTTTGCGTATGGTTTCGCTCGACACCTCGAATTCGCTGGCAAGCAGGGAACGTCCGCGCAATTTTTCGCCCTCTTCTATGCTTTCCGCGCTTATGCGTTTCGCAATTTCATACGCGATCGACTGATAACGCGCTTCTTTGTTGGTCATAAGATCACCTCGCAGGGGTTCGTCTTAATACAACCCGTATATTACCATAGGGTTGTCAGTTTGTCAAGCTTTTGCACCTCATAAAAAAAGCCCTCGGTCGAGGGCTTTTCAAAGAGCGGCGTCCAAAATGTTTTCAAAGGAGAACTTTTGCGCATCGATGAACAAAAACGCATTAATCGGATCGACACCTGTAACAACGCCTTGATGTTTCAAACGTCTACCGTTTTCAAAATACACGATGCGCAAGGGCTTCTTGTGAAGATAAGCCTCTTCTACGGCGTATTGAATCTCGGCGCACTGGTCTTCGCTCAACATTGGTTTTTCTTCTCTCTCGTGCGAATCATAGAGCTCCCGCAAAATATCCCCTTGGGTTTCAAGCGCCTCAAAAGGCAGCCATTTCAACATTTTGCGATCCCGATACGCTTCACTCACGGTGACCACCTATCAATCCGGAGCGTTCTTTGGCGGTGCCGGCGTCCAAATGCGAACTGAGCCGCATGACGCTTCTTTTTCCATAACGGCGGCGCAAGGCGTCTAGGGCTTCGCCGAGTTTTCGTCGGCGTCGTTTTTTGGCGTGGCTTTCAAACAAAGAAATCTGCTCAAACGCCCGTTTAGGGATGAGATTGGTCGCCCGCACGCTGATGCGGCGAATCGGAAGATTCTCGTGATGGCGCCGGAAAAGGCGCCAAGTCGCTTCAAAGATTTCTTCTTCGCTGTCGGTGGGGCAGGGAAAGGAAATCTGCCGGGAAAATCCTCCGCCGTAGGCTTTGCTGTAGCCGATGGAAAGATGGAGCGTTTTGGCCTCATGGCGCAAAAAGCGAAGTTTTTCGGCAACCTCGTCGACCATTTCCAGCGTCACGGTGTGGATTTCCGTGGCGTCATAATCGCGGAAGAGCGTTTGCCCCAAACCGACGCTTTTTGGAGTCGCTCCGCGATTGACCCCCTCGCTGATAATGGATTGGTCGATGCCGTGGGCGTGGTAATAAAGTTCTTCGCCGATGATTCCGAAGCGTTTTCGCAGTTTCCCCGCGTCGTAACGCGCAAGGTCGCCCACCGTCCAAATGTTCAAAGCGTTCAGACGTTTCTCCATGCGTTTGCCGATGCCCCACATTTGGCTGAGCGGCGTCACGGGCCAAAGGTCGCGTTCAACATCCTCATAGCGGATTGCGGCAATGCCGCTTGGGGCTTTTTTGCTTTTGAGGTCCAAAGCGAGCTTGCTCAAAAGCATATTGTCGCCGATTCCGCATGCGGCGGGAATCGACGTTTCTTTCAAGATCGCATCGAGAATTTCCCGCGCGAGCGCGCGGGCGTCCTTATTATAATAGTTCAAATAAGGCGTCACGTCCAAAAACGCTTCATCGATGCTGTAAATATGCAAATCCTCGGGCGCCACGTAAGAAAGGTACACGCCCACGATGTCGCGGGAGACTTCTAGGTATGTGCGCATGCGCGGACGCGCGACGATGAGCCCCTCGATGTCGGGGACTTCGTGCAAGCGGCAACGGCTCGGCATCCCCTTGGCTTTTAGAAAAGGGGAAACGGCCAATACGATGCTGCCTTGCCCGCGGGATTTGTCGGCGACAATCAACGGAGTCTTGAAAGGATCAAGACCGCGCTCGGCGCATTCTACGGAGGCGTAGAAGCTTTTGAGGTCGACGCATAAAATCTCGCGATGAATCCTGTATTCGTCCAACGTTTTCCCCTCCTTTTTTTGGTGCTTTCATTATACGAGGAGATTTTTGGAAAAATAAGAGTTGACATTTTGTGAAATTTTTGAAAGAAAAGAGCCGTCTTTCACGACGGCTCTTTACAATTTTTCTAGTGCTTTTTATCGTCTAGTGACCGGAGTTTTTCCCGGAAAAACTTTGGCAAACGGCTTTCAAACGTTAGTTCTTTTTCCGTGATCGGATGCTTGAAGGAGAGCTTATGGGCGTGCAGGTATTGTCCGTGGGTGGTGTCGGTCTTTTTGTATCCGTAGGTGGCGTCGCCGACAACGGGGTGCTTGATGTAGCGCATGTGCACACGGATTTGGTGGGTGCGTCCCGTTTCTAGTTCGCATTCGACTAAGGAATGGTTCTCAAAGCGGCGAAGAACATGGAAACGAGTGAGGCTGTGTTTGCCTTTTGAAGAGACGCCCATCTTGTGGCGGGCTTTTTCGTTTCGTCCGATGGGGGCGTCGATTTTTCCGCGGTTGTGGGCGAGGACGCCTTCAAGCAAGACCTTGTAGTGCCGTTTGATTTTTCGGTCTTTGAGATCTTTTTGAAGGGTTTTTAAGACGGCGGGACTCTTGGCGATAAGGAGCAAGCCGCTCGTTTCTTTGTCGAGGCGATGGACGATGCCGAACCGCGACGAATCCTCAAAAGCGCTTTTGTCTTTAAAGACCGGCAGCAACGCATGCACAAGCGTCGTTTCGTCGCTGGTTTGGGAAGGATGAACGATGAGCCCGCTAGGCTTGTTCACAACAAGCAATGCGTCGTCTTCATAGACGATTTCCAAAGGGAGCGCGCGGTATTCAATCGCGCGGTCCTTTTCTTCGTAAGAGATTTTGATCACTTCTCCGCCGCGCGCGGTTTCGCTTGGTTTGCGAGGGGTTCCGTCGACTAGGATTTGTTTTTCTTCCATCAGTTTCTTGATTTGATTGCGAGAGAGGGTCGCTTCCATCATGGCGATGCATTTGTCGAAGCGTTCCCCTTCGAAACGGCGCGGGATGGTGCGCTCGTATTCAGGCATTTTCGCCACTTCTTTTCTTTTCGAAAAAGAGTATGTCGACGACAAAAAGCGTCATGCCGATGGTGAGGCATATGTCGGCGACGTTAAAAATCGGAAAATCGTAGCGCACGATGGGAATGACAAAATCGATGAAATCGAGCACCGCGGCAAAGACCAAACGGTCGATGAAGTTGCCTAGGGTGCCGGCGATGAGCAAGGTGACGCCGATGGAATAAAGTGGTTTTTTTTGAAAATCGGCGTCCCAAAACAAATACCCAAACACCCCCAAGGCGACGAGGGTAATCGCGATGAAAAAGCCGATCGCGCCCGGAAGCATGCCCCATGCGGCGCCTTCGTTCCAGTGGTGGTTGATTTGCAGGAAGGAAGGAATCAATACGATGGCGCCCTCGTCGCCCTCGTCGACAAACATGCGAATCAGCGCTTTGGTGATTTGGTCGAGGGCGATCAGCGACGCGGCGATAAGGATTCCTAGGTGCAACGTTTTTCTTTTCATAAAGTATTCTCCTTAGAGTGCGGGAAGTAAGCGAATGGCAAGAATGGTTCCGGCGATGAGTATAATCAAGGCAAGCGTCAAACCGTCTTGCCACATCATTTTTTGAATAGGCGCCCTGGCGTTTTTGTTGTAGAGGGCGAGCGTTTTGTAAAAAAACACGATGACCAAAAACGCCCACAGCGACAAAAAGAAAACGAACAATACGGCAAACACTCTCAACAGATGGACAAACAAAAACCCGAGATTGAAAACGAGAAGGAAAAACGGCAGAACGATCAACGTCGCAAAAAGCAGCCCCGAAACTAGGGCTTTCGCTGTCATTTTCCAAGTGAAATCCTCTTTGAACATTCGGCGTTCTTCTTTATTCATCGTTTTCGCCCCCTTGGAGGCTCAATAAATAATTGACGGCTTCGCTCAGGGTTTCTACCCCGACAATGTCCAAAGTGTAGCCGAATTTTTCTTTCGTGGCGACGGCGGTGTCGTAGTTTTGCGTGTTTGTTTCGCGGTAGGGCACGAAAAACACATCGACGTTTCGCCGGTTCGCGGTGATGACTTTTTCGCGGACGCCGCCGACATTGCCGACGTTGCCGTCTTTATCGATGGTTCCCGTCCCGGCGATGGTGTATCCGGCGCTCAAATCCACTTCGGTGACGGCGTTGTAGACATAAAGGGCTTGCATCAAGCCGCCGCTTGGTCCGCCAATCAAAGTTTCTTTCACTGTATAGGGGATTTCGATGTCGATGATGATTTCTTCGCTGCGAAAGATGAAACCGAATGTGCACTCTCCGTCACGTTCGGCTTTATAAGCGGAATGGGTGCGCCTTTCTTCGCCGCGCAGGATTTCAAATTCGTGGTGTTCGCCGCACGCGGCGTCTTTAGCGGCCGCAACGACGTTCTCATCGCCGTTTACACGCACGATATGATCGCCGATTTGGAGTCCGTCGTGGACGGCGTAGTCGTAGATAAGGTATAAGACGGTGCGTTCCTCGTAGTCGACCTCGTAGCCTTCGCGTTCTAAAGACGCGATCAAAGAAGCGGAGAGCGAAGCGCGGCGCGCGACTTGTCCGGATTCAAAATTGGCGCGGTCGCTGATGTGCTCTCGCGAAGGCGGCAGTTCGCTCACGCTCAAACTCGGAAAAACGCTCCCTAAGGCGTATTGAAACATTGTCGGCCGGTCGATGCTCATCACGTAAACCGAATAGAAGGGATTTTCCTGCGGATAAGTTTGCGCTTCTTCGAGTTCAAAAAATTCGGCGATCGGCGAGAGGTCGCCGGGGGTGCTTACGCGGTAGTCGATACGAACCGCCATGGAAAGCACTACGAAAAGGTAGGGAAGCGCAAGTATCAAAAGCGCCTTCCTGTAGCGCTTCAACAATTCAAGCACGATGAAGCCCCACGGAAACACTCGGCATCTGCCTAAGGCGCACGCCGGCGTCTTCTAACATGCGCATGCTGGCTTTGACGCTCATTTCTTCTTGGTATTTGTTTTCGACGAAGACGATTTCCCGAATGCCGCTTTGGATGATGAGTTTCGCGCATTCGTGGCACGGAAAGAGCGTCACATAAAGCGTGGCGTGGTCTAAGGCGACGGTGCTGTTTAAAATCGCATTGGGTTCGGCGTGAACGACGTAGGGGTATTTCGTGTTCAAAAACTCCCCTTCGCTTTCCCAAGGATAGGTTTCGTCGTCGATGCCCATGGGGAACCCGTTGTAGCCGATGCCGACGATGCGGTTTTTTTGGTTGACGATGCACGCGCCGACTTGCGTGTTCGGGTCTTTGCTGCGCATGGCGCTAAGTTGCGCGACGCCCATGAAATACTCGTCCCAAGAGATGTAGTCTTTGCGCTTCATGGTCTCACTCCTTCACGTTCTTGACGCTTGCGAGGTTCACATGGCAATAACCCGAGGGATTCTTTTCGAGATAATCCTGATGATAGGCCTCGGCTTCGTAGAAAGGCAGACCGCTTTTGAGCTCGATTTGAAGCGGCTTGTCGTATTCTTCTCGCTTGTCTTTGAGAAAGCGGTCGATGACGTGGCGGTCTTTTTGGGTGTAATTGTAAATGCCGCTTCGGTATTGCACGCCGACATCGGGGCCTTGGGCGTTGATCCGGGTCGGGTCGATGATGTTGAAAAGATGCTCGAGCAACGTCCCAAGCGACAAGGCGTCCTCATCGTAAGCGATTTCAACGGCTTCAGCGTGGCCGCTTCCTTCGCACACCTCTTCATAAGTGGGGTTTTCACCGTGGCCGGCGATGTAGCCGACACGGGTGTCCTTTACGCCTTCGATCTGCTTGAAATAGGCTTCTACGCCCCAAAAACAGCCTCCGGCAAAAACGATGGTTTTCATTTTCATCACTCCTCAATGAGCGTTTTGACGATATGTGCGGCCGCGCGAATGCCCGCGGCCGGGGGAACGAACGCGCTTGAATAAGGCGGTCCGCTGCCTTTCTTCAAAGGTTTCTCGGTGGAAAAGACGACGGGAAGGGCGTCTATGCTTTCTTTGCGAAGCGCTTTGCGAAGTTTCCTCGCAAGCGGGTCGCCGTCCGTTTCAAACAAGTCGGTGAGCACAATCTTGTCAGGGTTTAAGCGGTTGCCCATTCCGCAGGAAGTCAAAACGGGAATACCCTTTTTAAGGGCGTGGACGATCAAATCCACTTTGTCCGCAAACGAATCGATCGCGTCGAAAACGAAATCGACGCCTTCCGCAAGCAACTCGTCTCGGTTTTCTTCGTCGTAATCGAAAGGGTGGCTACGGACGTCGCAGTCGGGGTTGATGTCCAAAATCCGCGCTTTCATGACGTCCGCCTTCTTGGCGTCGATGGTCGAGTGGAGCGCGACGATTTGACGGTTCATGTTCGAGGGGCGCACAATGTCGCCATCGACGAGGTCGATGCGGCCGACCCCGCTTCTTGATAGCGCTTCTGCGCAAGCGCCGCCGACGCCGCCAAGTCCGACGACAACGACGCGGGCTTTTTGCAGGCGCTTGTAGCCAACATCACCGATGAGTGGCACCAACCGGGAGAAAAGCTCATTTTTCATCGTCGGTTTTGCCTCGTTTTAAGCCCAGTTCGTCTAATTGCGCATCGTCGACGGCGCTTGGCGCGTCGGTAAGCAGACAATGCGCGCTTGCGGTTTTGGGGAAGGCGATGACGTCGCGAATGTTGTCGGTTCCGCCCAGTATCATGACAATGCGGTCGAGGCCGAAGGCGATGCCGCCGTGCGGCGGCGTGCCGTAGGCAAGGGCGTCAAGAAGGAAACCGAAACGTTCGCGCTGTTTTTTCGCATCGATGCCGAGTACGTCAAAGACGGCTTCTTGCATGCTGCCTTCGTGGATACGCATCGAACCGCCGCCGAGTTCTTGCCCTTTGACAACAAGGTCGTAACCGTAGGCGAGAACCTCGCAGGGGGCTTCACGGATGCGGGACTTGTCTTCGTCGCGCGTCCTGGTGAAGGGATGGTGGAGCGAATAATAGCGTCCGTCTTTTTCGTCGTATTCAAACATCGGCCAGTTGACGACCCAGGTGAAATCGTAAGCGTCCTGGTCGTAGAGATTTCGTTCCTTGCCGAGCAAATTGCGCAGGTGCGCAAGCGCGGCGCGGACAACGCTTGGTTTGTCGGCGACCACTAGCAGCAAGTCGCCGTCTTGCGCGTTGGTTTTGTCAAGCAGGCCTTGCGCTTCTTCTTCGCTTAGGAATTTGGCGATTGGGCTTTTTAGGGCGCCCTCTTCGATTTTGAAATGCGCAAGGCCTTTGGCGCCATATTTTTTGGCTTCTTGTTCGAAGCGGTCCAACTCTTTGCGGGAATACTCGTCGGCCGCTTTTTTAACGTTGATCGCCTGGATGCTTCCGCCGTTTTCCAAGACGTTTTGGAAAACTTTGAAGCCGGTCTTTTCAAAGACTCCGCCCACATCTTTTAGCTTGAGGCCGAAACGGGTGTCGGGCTTGTCGGTGCCGTAATCGCGCAGCGCTTCGTGATAGTCGAGGCGCGGGAAGGGCGTTTTGATTTCGACGCCTTTGACGGTTTTGAGGATGTGGGCCATCAGGCGTTCGCTGATGTCTAAGACGGCTTCTTGGTCGATGAAGCCCATCTCGATGTCGATTTGGGTGAATTCGGGCTGTCGGTCGCTGCGCAAATCCTCGTCTCGAAAGCAACGGGCGATTTGGTAGTAGCGCTCAAATCCCGAGACCATAAGCAGCTGTTTGAAAAGCTGCGGCGATTGAGGGAGCGCGTAAAAGGATTGCTTGTGGATGCGCGAGGGGACGATGTAGTCGCGCGCGCCCTCGGGGGTGGACTTGGTGAGAATCGGGGTTTCGAACTCCAAAAAGTTTTCTTTGTTTAAGAACTCGCGGGTCGCGGCGGTGATGTCGTGGCGAAGCTTCATCATTTTTTTGAGGTAGGGGCGCCTTAAATCTAGATAGCGATACTTGAGGCGCGTATCTTCTAAGGCGTCGGTGTCGTCTTGGATGAGCATCGGCGTCTGTTTGGCCGTGTTTAGGACGCGGAGGCTTGTGACGTCGACTTCGATGTCGCCGGTTTCAAGGTCGGGGTTTTTGCTGGAGCGTTCGCGCACGACGCCTTCGGCTTCGAGGACGTATTCGTTTTTGATGCCGGTGGTGATCGAGCGCAGGTCGTTGTCTTTGTAGAAGGCGAGCTGGGTGATGCCTTCTTGGTCGCGGAGGTCGATGAAGACGAGGTTGCCTAAGTCGCGTTTTTTGGCGACGAAGCCTTTGAGTTTGACGGTTTTGCCGATGTCTTCGGCGCGCAGGGCGTTGTTGTGGTGTGTGTACATACTCATTCTCCTTTTTTGTGCTCGCAGTCGTTGCAGTCGTCTTGCTTGCCGGTGAGTTTTTCGTAGATGGCATTGTAAAGGTCTTGGACGGCAAGCGTTTCTTCGCTGCGCTCTTTTTGATCCTTGAGGTTGACGGTTTGGTTTTGCACTTCTTCTTCGCCGATGATGGCGACGAAACGGGCGTTATGATGCGTCGATTGCTTGAATTGCGCTTTCATGCTGCGGTTTAGGAAATCCGTCTCGCAGGAAATGCCGCCGAGGCGAAGCATGTTGGCGATTTTGAGCGCTTCGATTCTCGCTTCTTCGCCCAACGTTAGAAGATAGACGTGCACGGAAGGTTCGGGCACGGGGAAATCTCCGGCTTGAAGCGCTATAATCAGCCGTTCGATGCCGATACCAAAGCCGACGGCGGGGGTTGAGGGGCCGCCCAAACTTTCGACCAAATGGTCGTAGCGCCCGCCGCCGCAAAGCACGTCTTGCGCGCCCAAGGCGGCGCTTGTGTCCTTGATTTCGAAAACGGTGTCGGTATAATAGTCGAGGCCGCGCACAAGCGAATGGTCGATTTTGTAATCGATGCCCATCGCGGTAAGAGCGGCTTTTACGGTGTCGAAATGCTTGCGGTCCTCGTCGGTCAAATGGTCGATGGATTTCGGCGCCTTTTTGAAGGGTTTCGTGTCGGCGTCGATTTTGCAGTCCAAAATGCGCAGCGGATTGGTTTCATAGCGCCGGTTGCAGTCCTCGCAAAGTTTGTCGAGATGGGGCTTGAAGTGTTCTTTCAAGGCTTTGCGGTAACGGCTCATGCTGTCTTTTCCCCCCAGCGAGTTGAGGTGCACGATGAAATTTTTGAGCTTTAGCGCACGGAAAAGGGTCACGGCGTAGGCGATCACTTCGGCGTCAAGTTCGCCGCTTTTGGCGCCGAAGGCTTCGACGCCGAACTGGCGGAATTCGCGGAAGCGGCCCTTTTGCGGGCGCTCATAACGGAACGAAGATCCGTAATAATAATATTTTTGCGGCACGCGTTTTTCTGCGTAGAGCTTGTTTTCGATGTAGGCTCTCACGACGCCCGCCGTGCCTTCGGGGCGCAAAGTGAGGGAACGGCCGCCCCGGTCTTTGAAGTCGTAGGTTTCTTTGCCGACGATGTCGGTATCTTCACCGACGCCGCGGTGAAAAAGCTCGCTCGCTTCGAAATGCGGTGTGCGAATTTCTTGGTAGTTGAACAGTCTGCTCACGGATTGGATGGCTTTTTCCACGGCGTGGAAGTATTGGATTTCCGTGGTGATGTCGTAGGTGCCTTTCATTTTTTGGTACATGTCGTGTCCTCCTTATAATAAAAAATCACCCTTAAAAACGCTAAGGGCGAATCGTCCGCGGTACCACCTTAGTTCCGGCGCATGCCGGCACTCTGAGGGCTTTAACGCAGCCAGACGTCCCTTCCTACTCGATTCGGAAGCGCCCTCGGAACTGTCTGTGTTTCGCCGCCGTACGGTGCTTCCAGCCTAGACACCGCTCTCTATGACGCGTTTGCGAAACACGCGTGTTCTTCACAGGTTTCAGTCGTTTTCATTATAGTGCGATTTTCTTGGCTTGTCAACGAATTGCGCCCTTAAAAATCAAAGCTGATGCGCTTTTTGAAACTATGGAAATCGCCGGCGTCGCGCTTGTAGTCTTCTAGGGTGTAGGATGCGACGGCTTCGTCGAGTATGGCCCCGTCAAAACGTTTGTAGTTGTTTCTGGCGATCCCTTCAAAGGTAAAGCCGAGTTTTTCCCGAAGCCGTTTGGAAGGGTAATTTTCGGGGAAGTGGGCATAACCCAAACGTTTGAGCCCCAAATACTCAAACCCATAAACCATCACCGCTTTGGCGGCTTCTAACATGAGACCCTGTCCCCAGTAGTCGGGGTGAAGCACCATGCCGAGGTCGCCTTTGAAATCGGCGACATACGAATGGATTTCGATGGTGCCTACGACTTTTTCGTCAAATCGGTGGACGACGGCGAAGACGCCGGGATGCCCCCGTTCCCGTTTCAAGAGCAAACTCTCCACAAATTTGCGGGTGACGCTTATATCTTCGTGCGGCGCCCAGCCGGCGTTTGGGCCGACTTCTTTGCGCTTGGCGTAATCAAAGATGTCTTCGGCGTCGGATGGGGATACCGGCCTTAGATAAAGGCGCGGCGTTGTGATGTTTGGCAGGGGAATCACGATTCGTTCACCAGCATCGACCAGCGGTCGATGTCGACGAAGCCGAGCTGGCGATACAGCTTTTCGGCGCGCGGGTCGTCGTAATAAAGGCAGAGTGTCTTGCCTTTTTTGTTGACGTAGAGGTCCATCAAATAATGGAGAACTTTTTTGCCGTAGCCTTGTTTGCGGTAGTCCTTGTGCGTCGCCACGGCCACAATCATCGCCGATTTTTTGGTCTCGAAGACGGCGCTCGCGCTTGCGGCGACACGGTCGTCTTTTTTGATGAAGACGGTGGTGCCGTTGTCGCCGGAGTTGTCGAAGAGGTATTGCACGAACTCTTCTTTGGGTTTTTTATAGACGGTATAAAGTTCTTCGACGGTTGAAAGCATGTCGTAGACCTCGGAGGCTTCTTCTTTTGTCTTTAGAATTTGTATTTCGGAATAGTCGATGGAATCGTCGGCTTTGAAGGTGGTGGATTTCATGTAGTCCATCTTGTCTTCTTTCATTTTGGGGTAATAGGGCTTGATGCTTTGAATCAATTGTTCTTTGGCGCTCAAAAACAAAAAGCCTATGTTGTTGAAGACGTCGATCCATTCGGGGTTGAAATCCTCGCTTGCGGCGTAATAGGTGATTTGCGACCGGTTGCGGCCGGCGACGGCGAAGATGTTGCCGTCGCGGAACTCGGCGTAGAGTTCGTGTTCTTCTTCGTCGAAACCGAAGTTTTGGATGTCGCCGATCAAATAGAGATTCATTTCCGGTTCTCGGTATAAAAACTCCAAAACTTCCTCGCGGTCTTTTTCTTCGAGCTTGCGTATCATCATCCCTCATCCCTTTCGAGCAATATGGTCACCGGACCTTCGTTTATGAGTTTTATGTCCATGCGCGCCTGAAAGGCTCCTTCGTAGACGAAAATGCCTTCATCCTCAAGCGCTTCTGTGAACATGTGATAATAGGTTTCCGCTTTCGTCGGGTCAAGCGCCTCGGTGAAAGAAGGCCGGTTGCCTTTGCGGGTTTTCGCTTCGAGTGTGAACTGCGAGATGGAAAGGATGCGGTAATTCATCTCCTTGATGGAATGGTTCATTTTGCCGTCTTCGTCCTCGAAAATGCGCAAATTGGCGACCTTTTTCGCCATTTTCGGGATGATTGCGGCGTCGTCGTCTTGATGGAAGGAGACGAAGAGGACATAGCCTTTGCCGATGGCGGCGAGTTCTTTGCCTTCGACGATGCAGGCGGCTTCTTTGACGCGTTGTACGAGTACTTTCACTATTTCATCAACCTTTCGATGCTCAGAACTCCGTGGATTTTTTTGAGATTGAGGATGATGTTGTTGAGTTCTTCGGTGTTTTTGATGCCGACTTTGAGTTTGATGACGCCTTCGCCGCGTTTGTTGGTAGAGGCGGCGACTTGGTCGACCTTTCCGTCGCTTGAGGTGATGGTGTTGATGATCTCGGCGAGAATGTTGTCTCGGTTGTTGACGAGGATTTTGACGTTGACGCCGTAGGTAATGTCTTCGTCGTCCGCCCAGTATACGTCGATAAAGCGCTCGTCGTCCAAGTTTTGCAAGTTTTTGCATTCGCTTCGGTGAACGGCGATGCCCGAGCCTTTGGAGATGTATCCTTTGATGTCGTCGCCGGGAATCGGCGTGCAACAGTTGGAAAGTTTGACGCTAGGGTTTTCAAGGCCTTCGACGACGATGTTCGAATCGCTTTTTTGAGCGGTTTTGCTTTGTCGGTTGATCGATTCGATCAATTGGTCGTCGCGGACGGCTTCTTCTTTGAACAAGACGTTCAAGGCGCCTTTGGCGCTCATGGTGTTTTTGCCGATTTCAACATAGAGGTCTTCGGCGTTTTTGACGCCTTTGTGCTGGAAGTGCTTGTGGGCGGTTTTGTCGTCTAAGGTGTATTGTAGGCCGCGGCGTTCGACTTCTTTTTCAAACTCGTCTTTTCCGGTTTTGAAAAGCAGATCGCGGCGTTGTTTGTTCAAGTAGTTTTTGATTTTGGAGCGGGCGCCGGAGGTTTTGACAATCTTCAGCCAGTTTTCGTTGGGCCCGAAACTGTTTTTGCTGGTTTTGATTTCGACGACGTCGCCGGTTTTGAGTTCGTATTCAAGCGGGACGATGCGTCCGTTGACATGGGCGCCGACGGTTTTGATGCCGACTTCGGTGTGGATGCGGAAGGCGAAGTCGATGGGGGTTGCGCCCTTGGGCAAGTCGATGATGTCGCCATCGGGGGTGAAGACGTAGACGTTCGATTGGAAGATGTCGTCGCGGAGAAGGTCTAAGACGTCTTCGTCGCTTTCGCGTTCTTCGGTGAACTTTATCAGTTCTCCGTACCATTTCAGTTTTTTGCTGACGATTTCGGTCATGGGCGCCTGTGAGCCGTGTTCTTTGTAGGCCCAGTGGGCGGCGATTCCGTATTCGGCGATTTGGTCCATTTTCTTCGTGCGGATTTGGATTTCGTAGATTTTCCCGTCGCTGATGACGGAAGTGTGCAGCGATTGGTAAAGGTTCGGCTTGGGCATGGCGATGTAGTCTTTGAAACGGTTGGGAATCGGCGTGAAGCGGCTGTGGATGACGCCGATCGCGCTGTAACAGGCTTCGACGCTTTCAACGATGATGCGAAGCGCGAGCAAATCGTAGATGTCCTCAAAATCCTTGTTGCGGGTCTCCATTTTCTTATGGACCGAATAGATGTTTTTGATGCGCCCTTGGACGTTGTAGTCGAAATGGTGCTCGCCAAGCAAGGATTCCAATTTTTCCTTCATGCTGTTTAGGTCTTGTTCCCGGTTTTGTTTGGTGTCGGAAATCATCTGCGAGATCATGCGGTATTGGCCGGGGTTTAAGTACTTGAAGCTCGTGTCTTCGAGTTCGGCCTTGACGAGATACATACCGAGCCTATGGGCAAGGGGGGCGTAGATGTCGAGCGTCTCTTTGGCGATTCGTTTTTGTTTTTCGGGGTCAAGGTTGCTGAGGGTGCGCATGTTGTGAAGGCGGTCGGCGAGTTTGACGACGATGACGCGGATGTCTTTGGCCATCGCCAAAAGCATTTTTTGATAGTTTTTCGCCTGGGCGATGTTTTTCTCTTCTTCTGCGCCTTCGACGCCTTTGAACTTGTATTGGCCGAGCTTGGTGACGCCTTCGGTCAAAAGCGCAACCTCTTCACCGAATTCTTGTTCGATCTCTTCAAAAGTTGCGGAGGTGTCTTCGATGCAATCATGCAAAAGGCCCGCCACTAGCGTGGTGGGATCGGTTTTGTAGGTGGCGAGGATGTATGTGACGCTCAAAGGATGAGAAATATAGTCTTCCCCGCTTTTTCGCGATTGGCCTTGGTGATGGTTCAAAGCGTATTCATAGGCCTTTTTGATCCGGTCGAGGTCTTCTTCTTTGGTGACATAAGACCGGATGTTTTTCATCAAGGTTTCAAAATCCGCACTTTGCATGCGCTTCACCTCCTTTAACAAAATAGACGCCTTAAGCGTCTATCAATACACAAGCAGACTGTGGATGGGGTAATGTTTGATTTTATGCCGCCCCTTGAGCGAGGCGAGTTCAATCAAAAAGGCGATGCCCACGACATTGCCGCCCGCTTTTTCCACGAGTTTGATGGTCGCTTCAATGGTTCCGCCTGTGGCAAGCAAGTCGTCGATGATGACGACACGCTGGCCGGTTTTGATGTCCTCTTTGTGGATCGCAAGAGAATTTTCGCCGTATTCGAGGCTGTAGGTTTCCGTATAGGTTTCCCTAGGCAACTTCCCCGGTTTGCGCACAGGCACGAATCCCAGCCCCAAAAGCGTCGCGACGGGCGTGCCCATGATGAATCCGCGCGCGTCGGGTCCGACGATGACGTCGGCGTCGCGTTCGAGCGCGTAATCGGCAAGCTGCTTCGTAGCGTAGCGGAACGCGGCCCCATCGGCGATGAGCGGGGTGATGTCTTTGAACATGATGCCTTTTTTGGGAAAATCCGGTACCGTTTGAACGTAATCTTTCAATCTCATTTCATCATCCCTCTTCTATGGCAGAGTAGGCTCTCTTTATTATAACACGATTCTCGGGGGTGTGAAAACATTCCCTTACATTTTCTCCGGCGCATCGACGCCAATCAGACGCAAAGCGTCTTTTAAAACGATGCGCACGGCTTCTAAGAGACTGAGGCGTTCGTTGCGCGCGCGCTTCTTGTCGACGAGAAAGGGGAACGCGCTATAAAGCGTGTGAAGTTTTTGCGCAAGGTCGTGGATGTAATTGGTCACTTTGTGAAAATTGCGGGTTTTTGCGGCGTCTTCAATCAAGGCAGGGTATTCGGACAATGCGTCTAAAAGGTCGTAGACTTTTTCGTGGTCCAAATGGGTGAACTCGTCGTTGACGAATTCGATATCGTATTGTTCTTCTTGCGCTTTACGGAACACGCTCATGATTCTCGCGTGCGCGTATTGCGCGTAGTAAACGGGGTTGTCGTTGCTTTGTTTGATCGCCAAATCCAAATCTAGGTCCATATGGGTGTTCAAACTGTGTTTGGCGAAAAAGTAGCGCACGGCGTCGCTGCCTACGGCGTCGATCAAATCGCGCAACGTGATGGCTTTTCCGCTGCGCTTGCTCATTTTGATTTCTTTACCGTCTTGCAAGACTTTCACCATTTGCAAAATGTCGACTTCTAATGTGTCGTCCTCGCCGCCCACCATGCGGATGCCGGCTTTCAAACGGGGAATGTAGCCGTGGTGGTCGCCGCCTAAGATGTCGATCAGCAAATCGAACCCGCGGCTCAATTTGTTTTTGTGGTAGGCGATATCCGGCAGCAAATACGTGTAATGGCCGTCGCTTTTGACAACGACGCGGTCCTTTTCGTCGCCAAAGGCGGTGGTTTTCAAAAAGAGTGCGCCTTCGTGCTTGTAGGTGTGACCTTCGTTTTGCAAAAATTCGAGCGTCTTTTCGACTTCGCCTTCTTCGTAGAGGCTTTTCTCGCTGAAAAAGACGTCAAATTCGACGCCGAAGGCAAAGAGGTCTTCCTTCAACCCTTCAAGCAGGCGTTTTACACCTTCTTCGCGAAATGTGTCCAAGCCGTCTTCTTTTAGGAAGCGATCGCCATGCGCTTCTTTCATCGCTTGCGCGATGGCGCGAATTTCTCTACCGTGATAACCGTCTTCAGGGATGGCGGCGTCGATGCCAAAAAGTTGTTTATAGCGCGCTTCAACGCTTTTGGCGAGGTTTTCAATCTGTTTGCCGCCGTCGTTGACGTAAAATTCCTTGGTCACTTCAAAACCGGCTTTTTTCATGATGCGGGCCATCGTATCGCCGGCGGCGGCGCCGCGGGCGTGGCCGACGTGCAAGCTGCCGGTGGGGTTGGCGCTGACAAATTCGATGTTCACACGACGATCTTCGCCGATGGTTCCGTCGCCGAATTTCTCTTTTTGGGAGAGAATTTCGGAAATCACGGTGAAAAACACGGACTTGTCGACGAAGAAATTGATGAATCCGGGCCTAGCGAGTTCGACGTTTTCAACGATTGGATTTTCTTCGAGAGAGGCGATGATTTCTTCGCCGATGGCCATCGGATTTTTCCGCAAGGTTTTCGCTAGCGTCATGGCGATGTTCGTGGCGTAATCGCCGTGGGACTTCTCGCTAGGCTTTTCAAGATGGATGTCGTTTGTTTCTAACGAGAAAGCGTTGTATAGCGCTTTTTTTATCAAGGTTTTCAGGGTTTCTTCTACTTGGTTCATGCAATCACCTCAGAGTTTTAAGTCGAGCTGTTCGTGGATGCTTTTCTTTTTCTTGCCGGGCATGAGTTTCATCCATTTCGCGCTTCTTCCTTTGCCTAAGGGGCGTATTTTCTTGTCGTCGCGAAGGCGTCTCAACGTTCTATCGATGGTCGAATCGGAGATGGTCGGATGGGCCCTTCGGATGTCTTCTTTGGTGAAGACTTCATCAAGACGCTGGATGGTGCTTTCGACGTAATCGGATTTGTTGAGTTCTTGGTCGAAGGTGTAGTTTCGAAGCATTTCGTGTACGTCCTTGTAGGTTTCAAGAGCGATGTTTACGATGAACCGATGGATGCCGATGGTGTCGGAAAGCCCTTCGCTCCAGTTGTGCGAGGCGTCGGTGCGGTGTTTTTGGAAGGTTTCTCCACGTTTGAAGAGTTTTTCAAAGAAGCTGCTAAGATGAAAACCCGCATACCCGCGGGTGATTAAAAGTATATAAAGGACGATGAGCCCTATGGTTTCGTTCAAGGCTCGAAAAGGTTTCAAATTGACGAAATCGATGTAGAAGTTGATGGCGAGAAAGCCGTCTTCAAAACGTTCTTTCCCTAGCATTTCTTTGTACTTCGCAATCAGTTTTTCAAGCGCTTCGCGTTTGGTCTTTTGACCGCTAGAAAGAAGGCTAGCCGGCGCGTCGCCGGTATCGCTTTTGGCGTATTGAAGCTTGGCGGGGTGTTCGACGCCGTCGCCCAAAAACTGCAGCAAATCCAAAAGCTCGCGGTCGGTGAGTTCGAACGTCTCGGTTTCTTGATGGATTTTTTCAAGCGCTTCTTTGATGTGCTTGAGCAGCCTTTCGTCTTTCGTTTGGGCTTGCACGCCCTTTTCTAAAATACGGCGCAAACGCACGTCTTTGAGCGAAAGGTTCAAGTGTTTGGACAAAAAGTAGGCGTCTGTCCGTATGGTTTGACGTACCAGCGTTTTGAAATCCTTGTCGACAATTTTGACCATATCCTGGTTTCTGCCGATGAACTTGTAAAGTTCGAGGTACTTATAGATGATGTCGTTTGGGATTTTCGCAGCGTCGATGTTTTTCAGACAATACATCGCTTCACCTTCTTATTCCTCGTCGAACAGAGTTTGCTGTTCCCGGGTTTCGTGGGGGAGTTGCTCGAAATTCGAGATGGGGGCGATCACTTCTTCTTCGTCGGGTTTCACGTTTTCAATCGACATGAACAAAGGAACGCCGTCTTTGTTGCGGATGAATTTCTTTCCGGTTTCGGTGGTTTGGGTTTTGACGCTGAACGCGCTCAGTTCGACGCGTTTTTTGGTGGTGACCACATACAGTTTCGCGCGTTTTTTGTATTGCACCGCGTTCATTAAACAGGCGTCTTTGACGTAATAGGGAGAAGATTTTACTTGTTTGTACAAACGTTCTCCCCTTAGCGTTCTGCGCTTGCGCGGGACGTTTTCAAGGTTGATGCGTTTGATGGTGCCGCGCGAGGTCACAATCAGCAAATCGTGGTGATCTTCAAGCGGCAAGCTCACCGCAAGCTCATCTCCTTCGTAAAGGCCGATCGCCTTGACGCCTTTGGCGGAGGGGCCCGTGACGGGAAGTTCGCGAAGGTGGTAGCGAAGCGCGTAGCCTTCGCGGGTGATGGTGAGCAGTTCGCGTTCGAGCGAATCGACGCGGGCGACATGGCAAACTTCGTCGCCCTTGTTCAAATTTATGGCCCTAAAAGGCTTGTTGTGGCGAAGCACGTCCAAATCTTGGATGTCGGTGACTTTGACGAGGTTGTTTTTGGTGCTAAACAGCAAATACCCCGCATCCTCGTCAAACTGTTTGACGCTTTCGACGTGGATGACGCTTTCCTCATCGCCGATTGAGACGATGTGATTCAGGTGTACGCCGAGTTCTTTCCAACGCGTTTGGGGAATCTTGAAGACGGGGACGTAGACGTAGTTGCCCTTGTCGGTGAAAATGAGCAAAGTGTCTAGGCTGTTGACTTCGCGTTCGAACAAGAACGCGTCGTTTTCTTTGAGGTCCACCTCTTCGGTCGCTTTGAAGCTGCGCATGGAAGCGTGTTTGACGTAACCTTCTTTGGTGAGTGCGACCATGACTTGTTCGCTTTCGACGAGTTCTTCTTCGGCGACTTTGATCTTTTCAATCGTCTCTTCGATTTGGGTTCGACGTGGTGTTTTAAGTTCGCGTACGACTTCGCGCAGTTCTTTTTTGATGACCTTTTCTAAGACGTCTTCGTTTTGCAGGATGTCGTTTAAGTGTTCGATTTCCTTTTCAAGGGCTTCTTTTTCGTTTTTGAGCGCCGTCAGGTCGGTGTGCGAAAGCCGGTACAGCTGAAGGGTTAGAATCGCTTCGGCTTGTTCTTCGGTGAAGCTGTATGTTTTCACAAGCTGGCTCTTGGCGTCTTGTTTGCTTTTTGAGGCGCGGATAAGCTTGATGACTTCATCAAGAATGTCGACCATCTTGATGATGCCTTCGACGATATGAAGGCGTTTGCGGGCTTTGCGAAGTTCGAAGTTCGAACGGTTGGTGACGACTTCTTTTTGGTGGTAGATATAGCTGTCGAAGATGTTCAATATGTTCATGGTCTCGGGGCGTTTGTTGTTGATCGCGACCATGTTGTAGTTGTAGGACTTGGTCAAATCGGTCTTTTTGTGCAAGAAGTTCTCGATGGCTTCGGGGTCGAAGCTCTTTTTCACTTCAACAACGACGCGAAGGCCCTCTTTGTTGGATTCGTCGCGCACTTCCTTGATGCCGTCGACTTTCTTTTTGAGGCGAATTTCGTCGATGCGGCGGACAAGTTGGGCTTTGTTGACTTCGTAGGGAATTTCGGTGACGACGATGTCTTGGCCTTCGATGTCGACTTTGGATTTGATGATGATGCGTCCTTTGCCCGTCTCAAAAGCGTTTTGGATGCCGTCTTTGCCTTGTACAATGGCGCCGGTTGGAAAGTCCGGGCCCTTGACAATCTTCATGATGTCGGAAACGCCGCAGTTGGGAGAATCGAGACGTTTGATGACGCCTCTTACGATTTCTTCAAGATTGTGCGGTGGAATTTCGGTCGCGTATCCGGCGGAAATTCCGGTGGCGCCGTTTACGAGAACGTTTGGAAAACGCGCCGGAAGGACGATCGGTTCGTATTCTTCGTCGTCGAAATTCGGTACGTAATCGACGGTCCGTTTGTCGATGTCTTTTAGGATGTATTCGCTGAAAAGGCTCATGCGCGCTTCGGTATAACGCATTGCGGCGGCGCTGTCTCCGTCGATTGAGCCTTTGTTGCCGTGCATGTCGATTAGGGGCGCGCGCATTTTGAAATCCTGCGAAAGTCGGACCAACGCTTCGTATACGCTTGAATCGCCGTGGGGGTGGTATTTGCCGATTACGTCCCCGACGATGCGGGCGGATTTTTTGTAGGGTTTGTCGTGGGAGAGCCCAAGCGAATGCATGGCGAACAAAATCCGGCGCTGGACGGGTTTCAATCCGTCGCGGACGTCGGGCAGGGCGCGGTCTTGGATGATGTATTTGGAGTAGCGGCCGAACCGGTCGCTGACGATGTCTTCTAAATTTTCATCCAATATCTTGCCTTCGATGAACTTGTCGATAACGTCTTGAAGTTTTTCAGCCATGGTCTCAGTCCTTTATCTCGAAGTTGTCTTCGTTGGTGAAGACGACGTGGTTTTCGATCCAGTCGCGGCGGGGTTCGACTTGGTCGCCCATCAAAATTTTGATGCGCTTTTCCGTGTCGGCGAAATCGTCGATGGTAACTTTGACGAGCGTGCGGGTTTCGGGGTCCATCGTCGTTTCGTAAAGCTGGTCGGCGTTCATTTCGCCGAGTCCCTTGTAACGTTGAATGTGCACGTTTTTCTTGAATTCCAAGAGTTCTTGGAGTTCCTCGTCGCTCCACGCATACACCGTTTTCATTTTTTTGTTTTGTTTGAACGACACTTTGTAAAGGGGCGGAAGGGCGATGTACACCCGTCCGGCTTCGATGAGCTTACGCATGTATCGGAAGAAAAAGGTCAGAAGCAACACTTGGATGTGGGCGCCGTCGGTGTCGGCGTCGGTCATGATGATGATTCTGTTGTAGTTGCACTCTTCTAAGTTGAAATCGCTTGAAAGGCCGGCGCCGATGGTGTGGATGATGGTGTTGATTTCTTCGTTTTTCAACACATCCTCGATGCGGGCGCGTTCGGTGTTGATGACTTTCCCGCGCAAAGGAAGGATGGCTTGGAATTTTCGGTTACGACCCTGTTTGGCGCTGCCGCCTGCGCTGTCGCCCTCGACGAGATAGAGTTCGGTCTGCGTTTTGTCCTTGGATTGGGCCGGGGCGAGCTTGCCGGATAGGATGGGTTCTTTTTTCTTGTTTTTCTTCTCCATCCGGGCTTCTTCTCTCGCCTTGCGCGCCGCTTCGCGCGCTTCTTGCGCTCTTGTGGCGCGGTCGATCAAGGTTCTTGCCAGTTTGGGGTTTTCGTTGAAAAAGTAGGTCATTTTTTCGCTGACGGTTTGTTCTACGGCGCCGCGCGCTTCGCTGGTGCCTAACTTGTTTTTGGTTTGCCCCTCAAACTGCAAGAGGCTTTCGGGGACGCGCAAGGAGACCACCGCGGTCAACCCTTCGCGGATGTCGGCGCCTTCTAATTTGCCGTTTTTGATGGCGCCGATTTTTTGGGCGTATTCGTTGAAGATTTTGGTGAACGCGGTTTTGAAACCGACTTCGTGCGTACCGCCATCGCGGGTGCGGACGTTGTTGACGAACGAAAGCACTTGGTCGGTGTAAGATTTGGTGAATTGAAAGGCGACTTCGACCCGGATGTCTTCAAAATCGCCTTGAAAGAATATCGGGTCGTGAATGGGCTTTTTCGCCTTGTTGAGATAGTCAATATAAGAAAGGATGCCTTCATCGTATTGAAAGACATCTTTTTGTTTGGAACGCTCGTCTTCTAAAACGATTTTCAAGCCTTTGATCAAAAAGGCGCTTTCCCGCAAACGCTCGGCGAGCGTTTGGTAGTTGAAGACCGTTGTGGAGAAGATGCGGGCATCGGGCTTGAACCAAACGCGAGTGCCTCTTCTGCGCTTCTTGCCGAGTTTTTTCAAAGGCGACACTTTCGAACCGCCATCTTTGAAGGTCATGTTGTATTGCATGCCGTCGCGGGTGACGGTGACGTCTAGGAATTCGCTTAAGGCGTTGACGACGCTTGCGCCGACGCCGTGAAGGCCTCCGGCAACCTTGTAGCCTCCGCTTTGGGAGAACTTACCGCCGGCGTGGAGTTTTGAATAAATAACTTCGATGGTCGATTTGCCGGTTTTATGGTCCTCTATGGGAACGCCCCGGCCATGGTCTTCGACTACGACGGAGTTGTCCTCTTTGATGGTGATGGAAATCTCGTTTCCATACCCGGCCAAAGCTTCGTCGATGGAGTTGTCGACAATTTCCCACACCAAATGGTGCAGACCTCTTGCGTCGGTGGACCCGACGTACATGCCCGGACGTTTGCGAACGGCTTCTAATTCTTCTAGTACTTGGATGGATTCGGCATCGTAACGTTTTTCTGTCATCTTCACACGTCCTTTGGTTTCATTTAACTCACTTTATCATTATACCAAAATACCCTCTTCATTTGTAGTGTCAATTTCGACAAACCTATGATATAATTCATAGGTGACAAAGCAACAGAGAGGTGTCCTACTATGGAAATCTTCGTACACGTTTTATTGTTCGTGCTCGCCTATCTCGCCGGTTCGACCCCGATGTCTATCATCGTCGGCAAAATCACCAAGGGCGTCGACATCCGCGATTATGGTTCGGGCAACCCCGGCACCACCAACGCCATCCGGGTGTTGGGCCGAAAACTGGGCATGCTCGTCTTTCTTTTGGATGTGCTAAAAGGCGGGTTCGTCATCCTATTGCTTCGTGTCGGCCTTTTTGAAAGTTACGATCTCTTCCATCCTTTGGCCTACGGGATTTTCGCCGCACTCGGGCACACGTTTCCGATCTTCCTTAAATTCAAAGGCGGTAAAGCCGTTGCCACAAGCGTCGGGATTTTCTTGTTTTACGCGCCGGTTCTCGGCGTCATCGGATTGCTCGGCTTTCTTGCCGCGCTGCGTCTGACGCATTATGTCAGCGTTGGTTCTTGCACCGGCGCCGCCGCGCTTTTGCTTAGCGTACTTTACGTCTTCTTCTTTGGCCCACAAACGGGTTCGGGCTACGAAATGCTTGTCGGGTATCAAGGAGACTGGTGGATGCTTGGCATTTCCACATTGGGGGTCTCGTTGATTTTCGTCCGCCACCGCAAGAATTTCAAAAACTTGAAAGAAGGCACGGAACCCAAAAGCACCTATTTCCAAAAAAACAAAGACTGATTCTTATAAAAAATCACTTCACGGCGAAGTGATTTTTTTCGTTTGGGTACGCATGAACGTTTATTTGTGCTGGTTCATGGAGTTGAGAACCTGACGGACTTGTTTTTCCGAAGGTTTTCTTCCCATTTGCATCATCATGGCGCGCACCATGCTTTCGTTAATCGGAGGGTTTTTCTCCAAATAACGCTTGAAATAACGCTGTGAAATGAAAAAGCCGAGGATCGCGCCGACAATCAGCGCTAGCACAATCAGCAAAATCGATAACCAGGTTGCCATGTCATCACTCCTTTTCTTCATGCCCATTATAGTGGATATAAGGGCAAAACACAAGCAAAACATGCCTAATGAAAAAGAACGCGAAAAGCTGTTTACAATTTCTCCCATCTAGGGTACACTGAAATCGCCATATCAATGACTAAGGAGTGATAGCGTGGCTCGAAGAATCAATGAAGACTGCATCGCTTGCGGTTCTTGCGTCGAGGAATGCCCCGTAGATTGCATCTCCGAGGGCGACATCTACGTCATCGACGAAGACGCTTGCATCGATTGCGGCGCTTGTGAAGAAGTATGTCCCGTGGACGCAATCCACGAAGTGTAAAGAAAAAGCGAAAACGCGTCGTTTTCGCTTTTTGATTCCCACAAGCATAATTGTTCTAAATTGCGGGACTTTATCGCGAAAAAGGTTTACAAACTCACTCGAATCTCGTAAAATAGGCTTGAAAACGAATATAAGGAGGAGTTTGCCCATGCCTAGAAGAATTACGGACGAATGCATCGCTTCGGGAACGTGCGTCGAGGAATGCCCTGTCGATTGCATTTCTGAGGGTGAAGAGATTTATGTCATCGACGAAGACGTCTGCATCGATTGCGGCGCTTGCGAAGTTGTTTGTCCCGTTGACGCTATCATCGAGGTTTGATAGGGACTCCGCTTTTAACGCAGTGAACCTGTTATAAACGGCGATACTACGGTATCGCCTTTTTCATTGAAAACACTTCTTTGGGTCCAAAGAAGTGTTTTTTTAAGAATTTTGGCGATTATAGGGTTGCTTTCTTGAGGGAGCGGATTCTTTCCTTCATGGCTTCCTTGTCGCCATGGAGTTTCAAGATGGTGCTTCCGACAAAGACGCCGTCGGCCTTGGCCAATTTCGCCATTTTAATGTCGTCTTCGTCGCGGATGCCGACGCCGGCGTAGATCGGCTTTTTGATGCCGTGGTCTTGTTTTAGGTGTTTGACAATCTCATGCAGGGATTTGTGGCGAGGGTGGAGCTTGTCTTTGGGTTTGGCCTGCATGTAGATGAACCCGTTGGTTTCTTTTGCGGCCTTGATGTCCTCTTCGGGCAGATGGTACTGCACGAAACTGGCGATGCGCACGCCGCGTTTCATGAGGTATTGGCGGATTTTCGGATGTTTTTGTCCAATGTAGATGACGTCTTTTAAGTTGTTGCGAAGGCAAAAATCCGCAAACTTTTCGTACCCGATTTGCATGACGGTTTTTTCATAGATTAAGACGATGAAGCGTTTGTCGGGATGTTTTACCTTGATGGCCTCGATGGCTTTCATGTAGTCGTCGTAGTTGTCGTTTTCCTTTAGGGCCGTAAGCATGCGGTTTTGGATCAAGGGGCTGTCCAAATAGGGGTTGTCGCAAGGAAAGTCGACTTCGATTACGTCGCATCCGGCCTCGACGTAATCGTCGGCGATGGCGACGGAATGTTCTAGGTTGGGGTATCCGTTTGACAAATAGCAAATCAATTGCATGTTGTGCTCCTTTCTCACTGTCCGTGGTATGCGTGCATAATCAAAGTTTTGAATTCTTCGTAAGTGGGCGTGATTGGATTGGTCTTGGTGCATCCGTCGTTGACGGAAAGTTCGATCAAGCGGTCCAATTTGTCCATGAATGCTTGTTCGTCGGGCACTAGGTCCTTGAGGGCTTTTGGAATGCCCGCTTGCTCGTTCAGCCTTGTAAGGGCTTCGGGCAAGGAAGGATGCCCGACTTCCCCGGCCAAGCGGTCGTAAAGGGCGGCCGTTTTTTCGTCTCTGCTGTTGAAGCGCAGGACATAAGGCAATAAAACGGCGTTGCTTAGCCCGTGCGAAAGGTTGAACAAACTGCCTAGCGAATGGGCGATGGAATGGACGATGCCGAGCGAGACGTTGGTGAAGGCCATACCGGCAACCATCGATGCGTTGAGCATGGTTTCGCGGCGGCGGATGTTTTTGGGGTTTTCAAGCACTTTTGGCAACGTTTCGTATGCGTCGACAAACGCCTTTTCAGCCATAATGTCGCTCAGATAGTTCGCCCTTGTCGAAGCGAGGGCCTCTAAGGCGTGGGCGATGGTGTCCATGCCGGTTTCGGCGGTAAGGCCTTTGGGAAGCGTCAAGGTCGCAACCGGATCGCATATGGCGATGTCGGGCATCATTTCCATGTTGCCGATGCCGTATTTGATGCCGGTTTTGTCGTCGGTGATGACGATCGAACGGGACACTTCGCTGCCGGTGCCTGCTGTGGTCGGAATGCAAAGGAATTTCGCCTTTTTCCTCAGTTTCGGGAACGTTTTCTTGTCCATGAGGGGTTTTAGCGAATCAAGGCCGGGATTTTCATAATAAATCCACATGGCTTTTGCGGCGTCCATCACGGACCCGCCGCCTAAGGCGACGATCAAATCCGGTTGGTGTTCTTGCATGAACGCCGCGCCCTTTTTGACGGTCTCAAAGCCGGGGTTCGGTTCAACGCCGACAAACGTTTCCATAGCGATGCATGCTTTTTCCAAGTGGGTTTCCACTTTGTCCAAAAGACCGTTTTTGATGAACGTGTCGCTGCCGATGACGACAACGGCTTTTTCAAAATTCAGCGTTTCAAGATGGGCGAGCGAACCTTCCCCAAAGAGGATTTGCTCGCCGCCGAGTTTCATCGGTCGCATCATTTCGAACACTCCTTCAAGGCTAGCATCAACGCTTTGGTGAGCGTTTTGGAAACGGGGTTTGCGATGTCGCCTCGTTCTTTCAGGCTAGACCCCACAATAGCCCCATCGGCGTCTCGTAGTTGTTCGCATATGTTTTCCTTTTTGACGCCGCTTCCGACGATGAGGGGAATCTTTACGGTTTTGCGGACTTTGCGAATCAGTTCCATCGGCGTTTCGTCTCCGATGGCCGTCCCCGTGACGATGACGGCGTCTGCGCCGGCCATTTCCGCGTTTTTGGCGGATTCCTCAATGCGGACGCTTTGAATGAGGGGGTGCGAGTGTTTCACTTGCACGTCGGCGTAAATCTCGATTTCTTCGGCGTTTAGCTTTTGACGATACGCGATCGCTTTGCGTGCGCAAGGTTCGACGACGCCTCCGTCGAAAACGACGGTGTCGACGAAAACCGGGATGCGCACGAACTTAGCGCCGACGCTTTTGGCGACGGCAAGAGCGGATTTGTAGTCGTTGAACGCCGCGTCAATGCCGATGGGGATGTCCACCGCTTCTTTGATCAAGGCGCTGATGGCGGATAGGGCGGCGGTTTGCTCAATGTCCAAAGTTTCTGCGAAAGGCACATCGCCCATGTTTTCCACCATCAAGGCGTCGACGCCCGCTTCTTCTAAGGTTTGTGCGTCTTTAAGCGCCTGTTGGTATACGTCTTGTAGGTCGTTGTTAAAATCTTTGGTTCCGGGCAAGGCTTTCAAGTGCACCATGCCGATTACTTTTTCATCTCCCGTTGAGAGAAATTTTGCGTTCATGTTACTCCTCCTTTCGATGGAAACGATAGATCGATTCCAAAGCGATGCGGCAAAGTTTGTCCTCTAGGGTCTGCCGCGCTTCGCCTTCGATTTTGTCCTTGAGGTTTTCCAAAACGGTCACGGCGGTCAATACGGCCGTTTTGACGCCCATGAGCCGTCCGAGCACAAGCATCGCCGAAGATTCCATGTCGACGCCGGAGACGCCCATGGCGCGCAGTTCCTCGAATAAGGCGTGGACGTTGGCGCCGCGTTCTTTGGCGAATTTGGACTCTTTCATTTGGCTGTAAAAGCCGTCCAACGTGCAGTTGAGCCCGTTTGAAACGTCGTGGTCAAACGATTGGATGGTTTCGTTCAAGGTTTGGACGAGCGAATAATCGGCGACCGCGGGGTAGACGTCTTCGACATAGGTCTTAGACGTCCCTTCTTTTCGGACCGAGGCGCTAGGCACGAGAAAATGCCCGAGCAGCTCGTCTTTAAGCCCCATGACCGTCCCCATGCGAAGCGCGGTTTTCATGCCGCATTCGTAGAGTTCTTCCATGGCGATGGCGGCGCTTGGGGCGCCGATGCCGGTCGAGGTCACGGTCACCGGGACGCCTTTGTAGGTGCCGGTATACGTGTTGAATTCGCGCGAAAAGGCGACTTGCTTGGGGTTGTCCAAATATTTTTTCAGCACTTCGACCCGCCAAGGGTCGCCGGAGAAAATGACGTTTGGGGCGATGGTCTCGGCGGTACCATGCATGTAGAGTGTTTTCATGATGTTTCCTCCTTAAATTGTTCTTGGTGGCGTTTGCTAAGCGCCTCTATGCTTGGAGCGTTTTTCGTGCAGCCGACTTCTTCAATGATGAACGAGGCCGTGACGCTGCCAAGTTCGGCGCATGTATGAAGCTCTTTTCCCTCTAAATATCCGTACAAGAAGCCGGCGATATAGGCATCGCCGCTGCCGGATGTGTCTTTGAGGATTTTCGGCCGCGCGGCCTTTACGCGTTCACGGCGGATGCCGCTTTTCCCTTTTAAAAGGCAGGTCGAGCCCTGGGCGCCTTCGGTGATGATGAGCGCTTCTACATTGTTAAACTCGAAGAGTTCTTCGATGTTTGACAAGTGGAAAAGGTCGCAAAGGCTTTTCGCTTCGGTGGCGTTCATGAAGACGATTTTCGCGTAGCGAAGTATTTCTTCGAGAAACGGTTTGGGGAAGGCCTCCTCATCCATTTTCATGCCGAACACCAAAGGAACGTTGTGCGTTTTCAACATGCGCAAATAGGCGGCGTTGTCTTTTTGGGACCCGACCGTCATCAACGCGCAGCGTGCCTTGTCAAAGGGGACGTCTTGATACGTTTGCGCGTATTTTTCGTCCATGGCGCCCGGGTAAAAAAGCGTGATGTGCTCTTTGTCGGGGTTTTCAATAAGATACGCGTAGCTTGTTTTTTCGTTTGGAATCCGTTTTATATGGCTTGTGTCCATGCCGGTCTTTGCCAAAAAGTCCTTGTATCCGGTCTCCTCGTAGTCGTCGCCGACCCTGATCAAGGGCAAAACGTTTTTTTGAAGCTTTGAGAGTGCGACGCCGACGTTCATCCCGCAGCCGCCGTAGTGTATGGCGGTTGCGGACTTATCCGATATGATGCTTGTTTTTCCGGGGTGCGCCGCTTGTTCGAGTTTGACGACACGGTCCATGCTCACATAGCCGCTGACGATCAAATCGTACATCACAAATCACCGCTTTCAAAAGACGTTAGCGCTTCTTGAAGGGTGAGGACTTTTCCGATGTAACGGTCGATGTCCCGCAAATACACATCTTGTGCGACGGGGTCGTTTGTCGCGGTGCATTCGGCGACGACGTAGGTGTTGTAGTTTCGGTAATGGCTGTCAAGCGCGGTGGCGTTGACGCAGTTGTTGGTCTTGGTGCCGATGACGACGACGTTTTGCACGCCGTGCTCGCGCAGCAGCAAGTCGAGGTCGGTCCCGTAAAAAGCGCTGTACCTTCTTTTTTTGATGACGTAATCGTCCGCGAGAACGCTCAGTCTTTCGTCGATTTCGGAGCCTTTGGTCCCTTCAATGCAACATTCGCGCATGTTTTGAAGATTGACGTCTTGTTTTCCTTTTCGGTATTCATGCCGCATGAAGACAATCAGGGCGCCGTTTTTTCTGGCGTGTTGAAGCAACGTTTCAACGTTTTCCAAAATGGCTTCGTTTTCCGGATAATAGACTTTGCCGTCGGGGTTGGTGAAATCGTAAAGCAAATCGACGGCAAGAACCGCGGTTTTAATCATGGGCGTACCCCCTAATATTGGTCTTTCTATAGCGGTTGATCGCTATGATGGACAACACAACGATGACGGTGAGGTAGGGAATCACGTTCAAAAGCCCGGCGATGCCGCCGATGACGACGGCGAGGTTGCGCGCTAAGGCTTGCATGAGCCCAAAGAGAATCGCATACCCTGAAGATTTCATGGGCGACCCGGCGGCGCAATAGATGGCCGCAATGGCGATGAAGCCCGTTCCTGCGGTGATTTGCGGGGTGTAAGCCGCGATTTGTTCAACGGCGACGTTCACGCCCGCCAAAGCGCAAAGGAACCCTCCGACGATGATGGCGGCGTATTTGATCTTATGGATGTTTATGCCTACCGCTTCCGCCGCTTCGGGGCTTTCGCCGGCCACTCTTACGTAAACGCCGAATTTCGTGTGATACATCACGAAGTGGACGATGAAGATGGAAAGGAAAGCCACATACGTCAAAATCGAATGTCCGCTGAACACGTCGCCCAAAACGGGGATGGAGCGCAACACAGGGATGTTCAAACGCAAGCTCATATGACGGACTTCGCCGATGACGTTGATGTCGGTCCGCCCCATCAACGCGAGCGTGTAATACCCGATGGCGACGGCCAAAAGGTTGATCGCGAACCCGGTGATGATGAAATTCGCCTTCTTGGTGATGCCGAAAAAGGAAAACAAAAGACCAAGGGCCACACCAAGCATAACCGCGCCGCTTAGACCAAGCAAATAATTGCCGGTATAGAAAATGAGCAATGCGCCGATGAAGCCTCCAAAAAGCATCATGCCCTCAAGGCCGATGTTGATGACGTTCACCTTGTAGGCGAACAAGCCGCCTAAGGTGCAAAAGAGAATGGGCCCTGCGTAATAGAGCATATCGTACAAAACGCGCAAGATGTCCATATCAGACTTCCTCCTCTTTCGCCTGTTTCGGCAGGAATCTGCAGGTCAGACGTTCTAAGACCTTGCTTTCTTTGAGGAACTTGATGCTTAAAAACAATATCAGAAGCGATTGGATGACGGCGATGATTTCCTGCGGGACGCTCGTATGAATGGCGATGGCTTGGCTTCCCGATTTCAACGCGCCATAAAAGACGGCCGCAACCAATATCCCAACGGGTGAATGAGCGCCCAAAAGCGCAATCAACATACCGTCCCAGCCAAGACCGGGGTCTCCGGAGAAATTCAAGGTGTACGCGTAGCGGTCGCTCATCATCCATCCCGCGCCGCCGAGGCCGGCAAGCGCTCCCGAGTAGGTCATGATCGTCAAAATCTTTTTCTTGACGTTCATGCCCACGGCTTCGGAAAATTCAAGGTTCTTGCCGATGGCGCGTATTTCATAGCCGAGTTTGGAATGGTTGAAGACAATATACATGATCAAAAACACAAACAGCGCAATGAAGAAAAACGGGGTGATGCGGGTGCCAAACATACGGCTCAGTATCGCGCTTGACCCGATCATGTGGGTCGAAACATACCCTCTTGAAGGGTCGCGGAACACGTTGGTCGTCAAATACTGCAAAACGTGGATGATGGCGTAGTTCATAAGCAGGGAGACGACGAGTTCGTTGACGTTAAAAAGCGCCTTCAAAAGCGCGGGAATCATGGCGGTCATGATGCCCGAGAGGATGCCCGCAATCAAGAGCATTGGCACAAGCACGCCGGAAGGAAGGTCGGAATACGTATAGCCCAATACCGCAACAACGAATCCGCCGACGAGAAGTTGGCCTTCGACGCCCATGTTGAAAAGCCCCGCTTTAAAACTGATGCCAATGGCTAGGCCCGTCAAAATCAAAGGCGATGCGTAGTGCAAAGTCCTTGTAAGGCCTCGCTCGGTGAAAAGGGCTCGTTGAAACAGAATGTAAAACGTCTCCAAAGGGTTCTCTCCGGCGACCAAAATCGCAATGGCGCCGATCAAAAAGGCGAAGAAAATGGGAATCAAAGCGTTCAAAAAATGGTGCAAAATCGTATTAAGCTTGTTTTGTTTCACGCTCTTCGCCTCCTTCTTTGACACCGGCCATCAGCATGCCGATTTGCTCTCGGTCCGCTTGTTTTGCGTCGACTTCTCCGATGATTTCACCTTTGTACATAACGACGATGCGATCGGCAAGACTCATGACTTCGGAAAGTTCGTTGGAGATGAGCAACACCGATTTCCCCGCATCGGCAAGTTCTAATAGCGAATTGTGGATGAACTCAATCGCGCCGATGTCGACGCCACGGGTGGGTTGGGCCGCGATGAGCACATCGGGGTCGGCGTCGAACTCTCTTGCAATGATGATTTTCTGGGCGTTTCCACCGGACAAGGAAGAGACGAAACCGCCTTTTTCGGAAATGCGGATGTCGTATTTATCGATTAATGCGTCGCGTCGCTGTTCGATGGCTTTGCGCTTCATAAGACCGCGAGAACAAACATCGCGGCTGTCGTGGTAGCCGGCGATGGTGTTGTCGCCGATGGTCATTTCCTGGCAAAGTCCGTGAATGTAGCGGTCTTCGGGAATCATCGCGACGCCTTTTTTGCGGAGTTGCCCGGGCCATGCGTTGGTGATGTCCTTGCCGTGGAGCGTAACGTTTCCATTTGTGGCGCGCATAAGCCCTGTCAATAGTTTCAAAAGTTCGCTTTGGCCGTTGCCTTCGACGCCGGCAACGCCCAAAATTTCGCCCTTTCTGATGGTGAAACTGACGTTTTTGACGACTTCTACGCCTTCGTCGTTTTCCGTAGAAAGGTTTCGGACTTCATAAACTTCGGGTTTTTGACGCAACGATTTGTATTCTTTGTCAACTTTGAGCAACACGTCCCGGCCGACCATGAGTCGGGCGAGTTCGACCTCGTTTGTTTTTTCTGTCGGCATGTCGCCAACGACTTGTCCGTCTTTGATGACAACGACGGAATCGCTCACTTCCATTACTTCGCGCAATTTGTGCGTGATGAGGATCAGCGTCTTGCCGTGTTCTTTCATGCGTCTCATGGTTTTGAAAAAGGATTCGATCTCTTGCGGGGTCAATACGGCGGTCGGTTCGTCGAAGATGACGATGTCCACTTCGCGGTAGAGCATCTTTAGGATTTCCACTTTCTGCTTGGCGCCGATGCTCAAATCTTTCACCCGGGAAGAGGCGTCCAAATTGAAGCCGTATTCGTCGATGATAACTTGGACTTCCTTTTTTGCCCTTCTTTTGTCAAGATAAGGCATTTTGAACGTCTTTTCACCCAGTGAAACGGTTTTTTTCATTTCAATACCGAGCAAGACGTTTTCATAAACCGTCAAGCTCGGTACGAGTTTGAAATGTTGATGCACCATACCGATGCCCATGTTGATGGCATCGGTAGGTGTTTTGAAATCAACTTGTTGTCCGCGAATGAACATGCTGCCGCTTGTCGGTTGCAAGAGACCGTAGATCATATTCATCAATGTCGTTTTTCCGGCTCCGTTCTCACCGACGACGGCTTTGATTTCGCCTTCTTCGACTTTGAAGTTGATGGCGTCGTTGGCGGTGAAATCGCCGAATTTTTTCGTGAGATCCACGGTTTTTATGATGGGCACCATGCATTCTCCTTTACACGAATATTGTGATGCGTTACTTCGGGTCTACGTTTGTAAGATCGTCGAGATCAAGTTCTTCGCCTTTTTGGGCGTCGATGACGTCGATGGTACCGTCATTGATCAAGCCGCGGATGGTGTCGAGCTCATCCTGGATTTCTTCCCATTTGTCCTGGGCTTCTTGAGAATCGTCGATGTAGCCTTCGATGACGCTCATGTCGGTGATGCCCGCGGCGCCTGAATCGAGGTCGTAGAACAAGTCGCGTCCGCCTTCGAGTTCGCCTTCTACGAGTTCGGTGACGAGTTCGTAGACGGGCACGTTGGTGTTTTTAAGCACGCTTGTGAGGATATGGCCCGGAACGGTCGCGTCTTGGTCGGCGTCGACGTCTACGGCAAGTTTGCCTTCTGCAACCGCGGCGTTACGCAAGTTCGTGGCGACGCCTCCGGCCGCGGCAAAGATTACGTTCGCGCCGTCGTTATAAAGGCTTTCAATGCTTGAATAGTTGGCCGAAGATGCCGCGAAGCCCACTTCGTAGTTGGTGTAGAATTCGTAGTTCACGTCGAGTTCGCTGGCGACATGGTTCATGCCTTGTGCAAATCCATAACTGAATACGGTGATGCCCATGGATTGCGTACCGCCGAAGAAGCCCATAAGACGCGCGTCTTCTAACGGAGTGAATGAATAGTCCTCGTCGGTGAAGAGAATTTCGTGGTTCTCGTTGACCAATACGGCCGCGGCGCCCGCTAGGAACGAACCTTCGTTGACGTTAAAGAGAACTTCGATGACGTTGTCGTGAATCTTCGAATCGCCGTCGGTGTTGGCGAAATCGTTGAAAATCACGAACGTGGTCTCCGGATACTTCTCGGCGATCGATTGCCCCGTTCCATCGTCGTGGATGAGGGCGTCAAAGTCGTATTCAAGCGAGAAGATCAAATCGAACCCCTCATCGGCGAGTTCTTCTAAAGAACCCGGGATGTCTTCGGCCGATGTGACGACCTGTGTGGTGATGTCATAATCCTCTGCGGCTTGGTTAAGTCCTTCAATCGCGAATTCGTTGTAGCCGTTGTCGTTCGCCCCTGCGGCCGAGACGATCAATCCAACTTTCATCTCGTCGTCGGTGATGTCTCCGCATGCGGCAAGCAGCAACACGCCTGTCAAAGCCAGTAAAAATGCCAATACTTTTTTCATAGAGCACTCTCCTTTTTATTTTTTTATATATTGGTGTTTCCTTGTTCTTATTGCCTCACTTGGTCGATATAAAACTTGAACTGGTCGGTCCGATACAAGCACTTAAACGTCTCAATCGGCACTTCTTTGCGGTTGACGAGGCCGTATGTGACGGCCCGGAACAAGATGATGGGCTTGCCTTCTTCGACTTGCAGGTGTTTTGCGGTCTCGCCTTGCGCGAGCACCGCCTCAATGGTGCGTTTGGCGCGGGTAATCTGCACGCCGTATTCCTCCTCTAACACTTCGTAAAGAGACTGGGAGGAAAAGTCGTGTTTCTCAAGCCCCGGGAAATAGCGCGCCGGCAAATACGCAATCGTCCGGTTCAACGGCAAATCGTCGGCGTAATAAATCCGATCAAGCAAGAACACGTCGTCGTTTGGGTCAATCTCAAGCTGGCGACTTCTTTTCCGGTCGGTTCTCATCTTGTCTAAGGTTAGCGTTTTGCGGCGGGGTTCCATGCCGTGGGCGAGAATGTCTTTTGTGCAGCTCGTGATCGAGAAAAGGTCCTGTTTCGCCTTTGTGCCCTTCACATAGGTGCCTTTGCCTTGAATCTTGTAGAGATAGCCTTCGTTGACCAACTCGTCAACGGCTTTGCGTACGGTGATGCGGCTGACGTTGAACTCGTCGATCAACACGCGTTCGCTAGGAATTTTTTGATCCTCAACCAGTTCTTCTTCGTTGATGCGCTCGACCAAAGCGCGTTTTAAGCGGTAGTATTTGGGAACTCCGTCGTAGGCGGTAACCATACCATCCCCTCCTCACGTTATGTTGTCATGTCGTCATGACCAGCCAAGTTTATTGTATAGTGTAAACGGTTTCGTGTCAATAAGCGGCGGGCACCTTCTATTTGAAAAACGTTATCGAGTGTTTTTATGTCGCTTGTTTGGGTCTTCTCCGCTTTATTGCAAAGTTTCTAAAAAAAAGAACCTCCGAAGAGGTTCTTAAATCAGTTTGAACGGGTTGGTGTCGACGGCGCTTTCGTAAATCGGAGCTTTTACGCCGTAGGCGTCTAGTTCTTCTTTCAAGGCGGAAGCGAAGTGCTTTTCGACGTGATGGCCGATGTCTAAGGCGGTCAGACCGAGTTGCAGCATGTCGTGGGCTTGGTGGTATGTGACGTCGCCGGTGATGTAGAGGTCGGCGTTTTTGAACTTCGCTTCAAACATGTGGTGCGCGCCGCTGCCGCCGCTGATGGCGATGCGCTTGACCGTTTTTTGGTCTTTGCGGGTGATCAAGCGGCCATATTCCATGTTGAGACGCTTTTTGACCGTTTCGACGGCTTCTTGGAGGGGCGTCGGGTCGATATCGCCGATGCGCCCGATGCCGTGGGCATCGTCTTCGTATTCCAAAATTTCGACGTTTTTTAGGCCGAGTTTCTTTGAGAGCGTCTCGTTCATGCCGTTGTGGCCGAGATCGTAGTTCGTATGCGAGACGAAAACGGCGATGTCTTTTTTGATCAACCGTTCGATCATTTGGCCCTTGTAGGCATCGGTTTTGATATCCTTTAGGGGTTTGAAGATGAGCGGATGGTGCACGATGATCAAATTCGCGTCGTTGTTTACGGCCTCTTCGATCACTTCCTTGGTTAAGTCGAGCGCGATTAAGACGCCGGAAAGCTCTTTGTTCAAGGTGCCGATTTGCAGCCCGACGTTGTCCCATTCATAGGCAAGGTCGAGCGGATAGCGTTCGTCGAAAAACCGTTTAATCGTTACGCCATTCATGGAGAACCTCCTCTAACAAGTCCTTTTTCTCTTGCAAGGGCTTTTTGGCGTCTTGGTCGGGAATCTCTTCAAGCAGGCGGCTCAAAAAGCCGTGTTCTTTTTCGAGCGACTCTTTGTAGGCCGGGGGTTTTTTTTGAAGCAACACCGGTCCGCCCCAGAGTTCCTTGGGCGAAAGGGATTGTTCGCCTTTTTCAAGGACGATGACGACGTAAAGTTCGCCGTTTTCGGCGACGACGGTCTCATCGACGATTTTCAGCGGGTTCGACTTTGTCAAAAACCGCACCATTTCGGGGTGGTTGTTGGGCTGAAGGACCATCCTTGTGAGATTTTTGTAATCTTGCCCGTCCAAAATCTTATGGATGGTCTTGCCGCCGAGGCCGGCAATCACCAGCAAATCGGCGTCTTGGTCCAAATCCTCGATGCCCTCCGAATGCAAGAGCTTGAGCGTATCGAGAAGGTCTTCTTTTTTGGCGTTTTGCCTTGCGGCCTCAAGCGGGCCGAGTTTGTTGTCGACGGCGTAGGCTTTCTCGACCACCCCTTCTTTCAAAGCCGCGATGGGCAAATAGGCGTGGTCGCTGCCGACGTCGTAGAGCACGCGTCCGTTTTTCAGAAACGACAGCACCGTCTGCAAACGTTTGGAAAGCATCGAATCAACTGCCCATGAAGTCCTTGAGTTTTTTGCTGCGGGATGGGTGGCGGAGCTTGCGGAGGGCTTTGGCTTCGATTTGGCGGATGCGTTCGCGGGTGACGCCGAATTCGCGCCCGACTTCTTCTAAAGTCCGGGTGCGCCCGTCTAAAAGCCCGAAACGCATGCGCAAGACTTTTTCTTCACGGTCCGTCAGCGTTTCCAAGACGTCGTCCAATTCTCGTTTGAGCATCTCTTTCGAGGTGAACTCCATCGGCGTATCGGTGTCTTGGTCGGGGATGAAATCGCCTAGGCTAGAATCCTCTTCCTCGCCGACGGGCGATTCTAAGGAAATCGGTTCTTGGGCCACTTTTTGGATAATCTGCACTTTTTCGACGCTGATGTCCATGCGTTCGGCGACTTCGCTAGGGAGCGGTTCGCGTTTGAGTTCTTGGATCAACTGTCTTTGAGTGCGAACGAGTTTGTTGATGGTTTCGACCATGTGCACCGGAATGCGGATGGTGCGGGCTTGGTCGGCGATGGCGCGAGTGATGGCTTGGCGAATCCACCAAGTGGCGTAGGTGGAGAACTTGAACCCTTTGGTGTGGTCGAACTTGCTGACGGCTTTGATCAGGCCCATGTTGCCTTCTTGAATCAAATCGAGAAACTGCATGCCGCGGCCGACGTAACGTTTGGCGATGGAAACCACGAGGCGCAAGTTCGCTTCGACGAGCTTGTTTTTGGCCAGTTCGCCTTTGTACATGAGGTCTTCGACTTCGTGTTTGTACGTTTCGGTGATTCCGCCGCCTTCTTCTTGGATCTCGTCGTATTGCTGTTTGGCGATGTCGGCGTTGTAGATGTCTTTGGCCAGGCGCATCTCCTCTTCGGCGTCCAAAAGTTCGACGCGGCCGATTTCCTTTAAGTACATGCGCACCGGGTCGTCGACCTTGATGGAATTGATGCTTTCAAAGGATTTGTCCTGCAAGAGTTCTTCTTCGATGTCCTTGGCGAAATCGAGATTCAGCGCTACGGCCTTGTCGATTTCTTCATCGTCGGCTTCCTCGTCGTCGTCCATGCCGATTTTCGGGACTTTGTAGGTCACCATTTCTTCTTCGCTGACGACGTCGACTTCTTCTTTTTCCAACGCCGCGACGATTTCGTCGAATATGTCGCTGTCGGAGTCGACGTAGCGTTCGATGTCTTTGACTTCCAAAAAGCCCTGGGTTTTGCTTAATTCGATCAATTCTTGAACAATCTTATCTTTGTCCATGCTTGGCCTCCTTATACATCGCGTCAATCTTTTCCTTGAAACGGATTTTCTCTTCAAGGGTTTCGGCCTCGTTGAGGCGTCTTTTAAGATTGCGGATGCGGTTTCTCCGAGTGTATTCGCGCATCACACGGAGCAAGTCTTCAAATTCGTTGTCGCTGTATGGGTAGTGTTCACAGTCGATGTGTTTGTCGAAATATTCCCTTTGCTTTTCGTTTAAGCGTCGTGTGAAAAGTTCGGGCACGATGCAAGTTTGCCGGTTGAAATCGTAATACTCGAAGAGTTCGAACTGGATGTCCCGGGCCGCCTTGTCGATGTAGGTGACGTCTTCAAACTCGCTTCGAAAACGGCGGGTGTAGTATTCGTCCTTCAAAAAATAGTGGATAAAGGCGCGCTCGGCGCGGCGGAATTTGTCGGTGACGACAATCTTGGGCGCTTTGCGGTAGGTGGGGACTTCGGGCGGTTTGGCGCCTTTGAAGTCCGATTGAAGCGTTTCGAGGGAAACTTGCAAATCCTTGGAAAGTTTTTGCAAGAAATGGGACTGTTCCATCGCCGAAAGCGAACGGATCAAGGAAAACACCTGTTTTTTGAAACGTTCCATCCCCGTGATTTCCTGCAGGTTTTCTCGGCGCTTCAAGTCTTCATAGAGGTATTCGTGCTGGCCGACCGCGTTGTCGATGAGCTTCGCAAAGCGTTTTTCGCCGTGTTTTCGGATGTAATCGTCGGGGTCCATGCCTTTGGGCATGGGGGCGATGCGCACGTCGAATTTGCGCGAACGAAGGTCTTTTAAGAATCGGCGTGTGGCGTCGATGCCCGCTTGGTCGCCGTCGAAACAAAGCACGACGGTGTTGCTCAACCGGCCGATGACATCGGCGTGATGGGCGGTTAGCGCCGTTCCCATCACGGCGACGCTTTCTTCAACGCCGGCCTTATGCGCCATGATAACATCCATGAACCCTTCAAACAAAACGATGCGTTTGTTTTCTTTGACCGCCTTTTTGGCGCGGTGGATGTTATAGAGAATCTTCTGTTTTTCAAACGTGGGCGTTTTGGGGCTGTTCATGTATTTCGCCGTCTGTTTGTCTTTGGAAAAGAGTCGGCCCGAAAAGCCCAGGGTGCGTCCTTCGATGTCGTGCACGGGAAACATGATCCGTTCGCGGAACACGTCGAAGACGCTTTCTTTTTCCTGCACGAGTCCGAGGTCGGAAAGGTCGCTTTTGAGGATGTTTTTGTTGGTGAGGGCTTGATAAAGCGCGTCCTTTTTGGCGGGGGCAAGCCCTATGTCGAAATGTTCGGCAAGCTTTGCATCAAGGCCGCGGGCGTTTAGGTAGTCTTTCGCGCGTTCGCCTTCTTTGGTGTGGTGCAAATAGACTTTGTAAAACTGCATCGCTTCGTAGTTGATGTCGAAATACTTCTGGTGTTTGTGGGTGAAGCGGCTCTCGTCGATGTCGACGTTGGCGCGCTTGGCTAGATACTTGATGGCTTCGCGGGTTGAGAAGCCTTTTTGTTCTTTGACGAAGGTGAGCGCGTTGCCGCTCGCTTTGCAGCCGAAACAATGATACACCTGCTTTTCCTCGCTTACCGAAAAAGACGGCGTTTTTTCGTCGTGGAAGGGACACAGTCCCATATAGCCCTTGCCTTTTTTCTCAAGGGGCGTGTATTCGCCGATCAATTCGACGATGTCGGTGTTTTTAAGTACCTTGTCGATGGGGTTGTCCTGATTGTTCATGGACATCACCTAAAATGCGACGTGTTTTTCGATATAGGCGATCAAATCGTCTTCTTTGACGCGGACTTGTTCCATGGTGTCGCGGTGACGGATGGTGTAGCCCTCTTCTTGGCCTTCGTCGTCGACGGTGAGCGCAAGCGGCGTGCCGATGGCGTCTTGGCGGCGGTAGCGCCTTCCGATTTTTCCGGATTCGTCGTAGGCGACGGTGAAACGCTTCGCCAGTTTCTTATAAAGGCGCATGGCGTCTTCGCGATGGCGCTTTTTGATCAATGGAAGAACGGCGATTTTGTTGGGGGCGAGGGCGGGATGGAGTTTGAGGTGCACCCGCGTTTCGCCGTTTTCGAGTTCCTCTTCTTCATAAGCGTCGCTTAGGACCGAAAGGAACAGCCGGTCGACGCCTAAGGAAGGTTCGACAACGTAGGGGATGTATTTCTCGTTGCTGATGGGGTCTTGGTATTCTAACGACGTCTTCGAATGCTCTTGATGCTGAGTAAGGTCGTAGTCGGTCCTTGAGGCGATGCCCCAAAGCTCGTCGAAGCCGAACGGATAATTGTATTCGATGTCCGTCGTCGCGTTTGAATAGTGCGAAAGCTGGCTTTCGTCGTGGTCGCTCATGCGGAGATTTTCTTTGTTCAAGCCGAGATCCAAAAGAAATTGCAGCGACGCTTCTTTCCAGTAGTCGAACCACTCCATCTCCGTGCCGGGTTTGCAGAAAAACTCAAGTTCCAATTGCTCGAACTCCCTAGTGCGGAAGATGAAGTTTTTCGGCGTGATTTCGTTGCGGAAGCTCTTGCCCGATTGCGCGATGCCAAAGGGCACTTTCATCCTAGCCGTGCGAACGACGTTTTTGAAGTTCAAAAAGATGCCCTGGCATGTCTCGGGGCGCAGATAGATGGTTTGCTGTTTGTCGTCGACAACGCCGAGCGACGTCTCGAACATAAGGTTGAAGTGGCGCAAGGGCGTATAATCGAACGCGCCGCAGTTCGGACAGGGAATCTTTTTTTCCTCAATGAAGCGCTGAAGCTCTTCGGAACTCATCCCATCGGCGGCGACACTCTCGTCGAACTGTTCGACGAGATGATCGGCGCGGTGGCGGGTTTTGCAGCTTTTGCAGTCGATCAACGGATCCGTGAACTGCTCGAGATGGCCGCTCGCCTCCCAAGTTTTAGGGTTCATGAGAATTGCGGAATCGAGCCCCACGTTATAAGGGCTTTCCTGTACGAAACGTCTCCACCAGAGATTTTTCAGATTGTTTTTGAGTTCGACGCCCAAGGGGCCGTAATCCCAAGTGTTGCTCAACCCTCCGTAAAGTTCGCTTCCTTGAAAGACGAAACCGTAGTTTTTGGCGTAGTTCGTCAGTTTTTCCATTGAGATTTTCATGAGCATGACCTCCAAGTCAAAACAATGATTTGAGTATGGTTTTCGCTTTCCCCCGGAAACCGAGGTGTTCGGCGTAGAGTTCGTCGGTGATGGCGTATAGGGTCGACAATGCGCTCTTTTTCAAACCGAGGGGCTTGAAACTGCGAATGTCTAAGTAGTAAAAATAGCGCAGCGCGTTCACAATGTCCGCCCCGTAATGGGTATGGGCGTTTTCTAAGTGTTTTTGGCAGACGACGGCGCTTTGGTTCTGGTCGAAACGCAACGCTTCGACGCTTTGGCAAACATAGCAGTTCTTCATATGAATACCGGCGCCCAAAAACCATAGAAATTTCAGTTCGAAAACCAAAAGAAGTTCAAAAGGGGCTTTTGTTTGTTTCAGCGTTTCGACAAACTTGTCCAAAAACGTCATGAGTTTTGGGTGATTGTCGTTTTCGCCGACGTTATGGTAGACCAATTCATTGATACACGAGAGCACCGTGGTTTTCTCGAAACTTTCTTTGATTTTCGGAAAATGGTCGATTAAGACCGCGTCTTTAAGGGTCGGCAACCTGCTTTCGGAGAGTTCCATGTCCAAAAGCATGCCGCTTTGGCTCATGTGGCGCAAGGGGCTGTCCATCTTCTTGACGCCTCTTGCGATCATGCTTTTCACGCCTTCTTCGGTGTAGGCGTAAAGAAGCTTGCTCGTATCGCGGTAATCGATGGTCCTTAGGATGTAGCCGCGCATCGTCATTCGTCCCTGTATCCGAAATTTTTCAAATGGACGTTTTTGTTGCGCCAGTCTTTCATGACCTTGCAATGAAGGTCGAGATAAACTTTCGTGCCAAGGAGCGCCAAAATGTCCTTTCGAGCTTTGGTTCCGATGCGTTTGATCATCGACCCGCCTTTGCCGATGACGATTTTCTTCTGCGAATCCCGTTCGACATAGATTGTGGCGTGGATGTTCAACAAATCCTTATTGTCTTCGTCGTAAGCCATCGAGTCGACAACGACGGCGACGCTGTGCGGCACTTCTTCACGGGTCGTGGCCAACACTTTTTCGCGAATCCTTTCGCTGATGACCATCCGTTCGGGCTGGTCGGTGATTTGGTCTTTCGGATAGTAGGCGGGGCCTTCTTCCATCACCGCTTTGATGTCTTTGATGAGTTCGCTCGTGTGCCAGTCCTTCAAGGCGCTGATGGCGAAGACGCCTTCGAAATCGTGCAGGCCTTTCAGTTTTTCGACATACGCTTTCAAGCGGTCGAAATCCCGGACGGCGTCGAGTTTGTTGAGGACGAGGAAACACGGGGTGTCGATGGCGTTTAAACGTTTTAGAAGTTCTTCGTCAAGCGGCGTCTTGTCGTCGAGCGCATCGACCATGAGCATGATCAAATCGACGCTGCCTAGCGTCCGGAGCGCCGCGGTGCGCATCATCGAACCGAGTTCGTGTTTCGGTTTATGGATTCCCGGGGTGTCGATGAAGACGATTTGCGCGTCTTCGTCGTTATAGACGCCGCGGATGGTATGCCTTGTGGTTTGCGGTTTTGAAGAGGTGATGGTGATTTTTTCCCCCAAAACCGCGTTCAAAAAAGTGCTTTTGCCGACGTTTGGGTGGCCGATTAAAGCGATAAAACCCGATTTCATCGGGGCAGGTGTTCCTCGGTGAAGGCGTGCGGCAAAAGCTCTTTGTTTTTGACGGTGGTCACGTTGCCCTTCGCATCGGCGATGTGCACGGGCGCATCGGGAAGGATGAGCTCGCCCATCACTTGCCGGCAGGCGCCGCACGGACTTACGGCGTAGTCCTTGTCGGTCGTGACGACGATTTCAAGGATGTCTTCTTTGCGGTAGCCTTTCGCGTAGGCTGTGAAAAGCGCGGTCCGCTCGGCGCAATTCGAGAGGCCGTAGGATGCGTTTTCAACGTTGACGCCGGTGATGATTTCTCCGTTTTTGAGCCGCAACGCGGCGCCTACGGGAAAGTTCGAATATTTCACGTAAGCGTTTTTGAGCGCGGTTTGCGCGGCGGCGTAGAGTGCTTTGTCCATCTTCGTTTCCCCCTTAACGGAACATTTTGAGTTTGTTTAGAATCTGGTCTTGCAAGGTGAACATGATGTGCTCTTTTTCCTTGGTGTCGTGGTCGTAGCCCAAAGCGTGCAAGAAACCGTGCACGGTTAAGAAGGCGAGTTCGCGCTTGAAGGTGTGACCGTAGCCGCGCGCTTGCGAAAGCGCGACGTGCAGCGCGATGAAAATGTCGCCGAGTTCTTCTTCGACGTCGCTTGGGAAGGTGAGCACATCGGTGACATCGTCTTTGTTGCGGTAGGTGCGGTTGAGTTCGCGCATGTACTCGTCGGTGACCAACACGACGTTGACGACCTTCTTTTTGGGCACGTTCATGGTCTTATACGTTTGTTTGAGCACCTTTTTCAAGAAGGGTTCGTAATTCTCCTCGTTGCACTGGTTAATGATGTTCATTTTCGTATCGCTCCAATATCTTTTGGATTAGAGGATGACGGATGACGTCGATGCGTTCGAATTCGATCACTTCGATGCCCTTGACGCCGCGCAAGATTTCGATGGCGTGCGTCAAACCGCTTTTTGCGGCGCGCGGAAGGTCGACCTGCGTCAAATCCCCGGTAACGATCATCTTCGAATGAAAGCCCAAACGGCTCAAAAAGAGTTTCATTTGGCCTTTGGTGGTGTTTTGCGCTTCGTCAAGAACGACGTAGGCGTTTTCAAGCGTGCGTCCTCTCATGTAAGCAAGCGGCGCAATTTCGATGACGCCGTTTTCGATCAGCTCGTTGGTCTGTTTGAAGCCCAGCGCTTCGTGCAACGCATCGTAAAGCGGTCGGAGATAAGGGTCGATTTTCTCTTTTAAATCGCCTGGCAAAAACCCCAGGCTTTCACCGGCTTCAACGGCGGGCCGCGTCAGGATGATTTTGCGGATGTTGCCGTTTTTGAGCTGCCGGACGGCGTGCATGATGGCGACGTAGGTTTTTCCGGTCCCGGCGGGGCCGGTCGAGAAGACCAAATCGTTTTGTTCGATCGCGGATAGGTAGCGTTTTTGGTTGATGGTTTTGGCGTAAATGGGCTTGCCGGTAACGGTTTTTGTGATTTCAACGCGGTTGATGTAGTGGCTTAGAATCTCTTCTTTGTCCATCGTTTCGACGAGTTTGGCCACGTAGATGACGTCGCGTTCGCTGATGGAGATGCTGTTGTCGATGAGCTGAATCAAGATGGAAAAGATGCTTTCTAGGTGTTTTTTGTGCGCTTTGCTTTCGGCGGGGATTTTGATGGCGTCCCCTTTTGTGTAGATGGTCGTGTCGAAAAGACGTCCGAGGACGTCCAAATGGCGATCGTTGACACCGATCACCGCGCTGAAGGTATGAATGTTTTCGAATCGTACATTGAGCGTAATCAAATCCAAATGCGTCGACTCCTTTGCTACTAAGAAATAATGCCCTTTATATATTATAGCATACAAAGGGCATATTTTCGTGTGAAAAAAATAAACGGTGAAGGGCTTTCACCGTTGTATTTTTGCGTTAACGCTTGTTTTTGTTCTTATTTTGTTTGTTCTTTTTAGAAACACTGGGTTTCTCATAGTATTCGCGTTTACGAGCTTCGGCAAGGGTACCCGAACGTGAAACATCGCGTTTGAAACGTTTCAACGCGTCTTCTATGGATTCGTTATTCCTAACGACGGTTTTCTTGGGCATGAGGTTTCCCTCCCTTCCGCTCTGGAAAAATTGCTACAATCATAATATCAAAGTTTTCCTTTTATGTAAAGGTTTTTGTGGCTATAATGTGGAATTCCGGACCTACCTATCGGTCGGTGTTTGCGCGCTTGCCACCGGATAGGAAGCGTCGGTGAGTTTGACGGTGTGCCAGGTGTTTTCCCGGCAACCCCTCAAGGGCAAAGAAACGCGGATGTATTCGCTCGTATGGCCTTCGCCGCGGCCGCAATCGCAGGTTTCTACAAGAAGGTCGAGGGGCCTATTTTCTTTAAGCGTTTCCTCGCGGTAGGTTTTGGCGAGGGTTTCATTTAGGGCGAGGAGTGTTTCGACCCGTTTCGATTTGACGTGGCCGTGGATATGTCCTTTTTCCTCCGCCGCCTTGGTGCCGCTGCGGGGCGAAAAGGGAAAGACGTGAAGTTCGCTGAAACGAAGGCGTTCGAGGGTTTTGACCATGGTTTCGAACTCTTCTTCGCTTTCGCCGGGGTAGCCGGCGATCACATCGGTTGTGATGGCGAGGCCGGGGAGGGCGCTACGGATTCTTTTAAGGGCGTCTTCGAAGGTTTCAACGTCGTAGCGTCTTTTCATGCGTTTTAAGACGCTGTTTGCGCCGTGTTGCAAAGGGATGTGCAAATGGCGCGCGAACACGTCCCTCTCTCGCATGAGCCGAAGAATGTTTCTATCGATTTGGTTGATTTCCATCGAAGAGATGCGCAGCCTTTTCAAACCATCGAGGGCCGATATTTCTTCCAGCAAATCGTAGAAGGAATAGTTTTTCAAATCGGTGCCGTAGCCGCCGGTGTGGATGCCGCTTAGCACGATTTCCTGATAGCCGTTTTGAATCAGTCCGCGAATTTCTTCGAGAATGTCGTCTTTGTTTCGTGAACGAACGGGGCCTCTTGCATAGGGGATGATGCAAAAGCTGCAGTATTGGTTGCAGCCGTCTTGGATTTTGACGAATGCGCGAGTTTTGTCGGCGAACGTCGAGACGTTTAAGGCGTCAAAACCCTTGTAGCGTCTCACGTTTTGCACGTCGACGATTTTGCGCCGTTCTTTGAGCAAGCTCTCAACATGCTCGATCAGCTTCTCGCGGCGAATCGTTCCCATGACGATGTCGACGCCCGGGATGGCGTCAACGGTTTCTTTTTCCATTTGCGAATAACAACCGATTACCGCAACAACGGCGTCGGGGTTTTGGCGGATGGCGCGTCGAATCGATTTGCGCGATTTTGCGGCGCTTTGGTTGGTGACGGTGCAGGTGTTGACGACAAACACATCGGCCGCTTCTTGGTACGAGACCAACTTGAAACCGCGCTCTAAAAACATGTTTTTGAGCGCTTCACTTTCGTAAAGATTCACTTTGCATCCAAGCGTGTAAAAGGCGACCTTCATAACGATTCTCCTTTTCTCTCATGTATTATAGCATGAATTTGCGCCTTGCCAAACCAAATGCGCACCAACCGCAAAAAAAGCCGCGCAGGGCGGCTTCTTATTGCGTGAATTTGCGTTTGACCTTCTTCCAAAGGCTTTCGTCGGATTTCAAATCGGTTTCGGAGAGTTCTTTGAAGAGCTTCTCCTGTTCTTTGGAAAGGTTTGTCGGGGTGACGACCTTGATGACGGCGTGCAAATCGCCTTTGCGCTTGCTGCGGAGGTTTTGCACGCCCTTGCCGCGAATGCGGAAGGTTTTGTGCGATTGCGTGCCNGCCGGAATTTTAAGATTCACATCGCCATAAGGAGTCGGGATGCGAATCTCGTCGCCGAGCGCCGCTTGGGCGAACGTGATGGGGACATCGACGACCAAATCGTCGCCGTGGCGGGTGAAGACGTCGTCTTCTTCGACTTCGAAGACGATGTAAAGATCGCCCGGAGGTCCTCCGTTGACGCCTTTATGGCCATAGCCCGGCATGCGGAGCTGATTGTTTGTGTTGACGCCTGCCGGGACGCTGACGTTGACGGTTTTTTCTTTGCCGACCACGCCTTCGCCTCCGCATGTTTTGCATTTGTTTCTGACGGTCTTGCCTTGTCCGTTGCACGAAGGACAGACCGTTTGCGTGCGCGTGCGTCCGAACAACGTGGTTTGCTCCATGGTCACTGCGCCGGAGCCTTTGCATCTTGAACAGGTTTCTAGGTCGTCTTTGTTTTCGGCGCCCGTGCCGCCGCAGCTGCCGCATTCTTCATACACGGTGGTGCGGATTTTCTTCTTGGCGCCGTGAATGGCTTCTTCAAAGGTGATGCGCATGCGCTTTTGAATGTCCTGGCCTTTGCGCGCCCGGTTTTGCTGGCGCGCACCCCGCGCGCCGCCACCGAAAAATTGCGAGAAGATGTCTTCGAAATCGAAATCTCCAAAGCCTTCGGCGCCTCCGAATCCGCCGAAGCCTTGCGCGCCTTGCTGCGTGCCGCTATGGCCGAAGCGATCGTATTGCTGGCGCTTTTTCGGGTCGCTTAAAATTTCGTACGCTTCGCGGACTTCCTTGAATTTTTCTTCGGCGTTTTCTTCTTTGGAAACGTCCGGGTGGTATTTGCGGGCGAGTTTGCGATAGGCGGACTTGATGTCTTCTTTCGACGCATTTTTGTCAACACCTAGTACTTCGTAGTAGTCGCGTTTGCTCATGCTTTCACCTCAATTACGGCGATGTGAAGCGGGGACGCCGCTTCACATCGCTCAAAAGATTTAGTCCACTTCTTCGTAGTCTGCGTCGACAACATCGTCGTCGCTATCGTCGCCTTGGTCGCTTTCTTCGGACTGTTGTTGCGCTTGTTGTTCTTTTTGCGCTTTCTCATACGCTTTGGACGCGAGTTTTTGCGCGACGGATTCAAGGTCTTCTTTTTTGGCCTTGATGTCGTCGATGTCTTCTTTTTCAAGCGCTTTTTTGAGGGCGTCCGCTTTTTCTTCGGCTTCTTTCTTTTCGTTTTCGTCGATGTCCTCGCCGAGGTCCTTGATGGCTTTACGGGTTTGGAAGACGAGCTGGTCGGCTTCGTTTTTGAGTTCGGCCTCTTCTTTGAGTTTTTGGTCTTTTTCGGCGTTTTCTTCCGCTTCTTTGACCATCCGGTCGATTTCTTCTTCCGTGAGGCCTTCGTTGTTTTTGATGGTGATGTTTTGCTTTTTGCCGGTGCCTTTGTCTTCCGCGGTTACGTGCACGATGCCGTTGGCGTCAATGTCGAAGGTGACTTCGATTTGCGGAACGCCGCGTGGCGCCGGTGGAATGTCTGTGAGTTGGAATTTGCCGAGGGTCTTGTTTTGGTTGGCCATCGGCCGTTCGCCTTGGAGGACGTGGATGTCGACGGCCGGTTGGTTGTCTTCGGCGGTCGAGAAAACTTGGGATTTGCTGGTCGGGATAGTGGTGTTGCGCTCGATCAGCTTGGTGAAGACGCCTCCGAGGGTTTCAATGCCGAGCGAAAGCGGCGTGACATCGAGCAAGAGGACGTCTTTGACGTCGCCTTGAAGAACGCCCGCTTGAATGGCCGCGCCCATGGCGACGACTTCGTCGGGGTTGATGCCTTTTGAAGGGTTTTTGCCGAGTTCTTTTTTGAGAAGTTCTTGCACGGCGGGGATGCGGGTCGAACCGCCGACGAGGAGAATCTGATCGAGGTCCTTGCCGCTCATTTTGGCGTCTTTCAACGCTCTGCGAAGCGGTTCTAATGTCTTTTCGACCAAATCGTTGGTCAGTTCGTTGAACTTGGCGCGGGTCAAGGACATGTCAAGATGGAGCGGTCCGTCGTTGCCAACGGTGATGTAGGGGAGCGAAACCGATGTCGAGGTAACGCTTGAGAGTTCCTTTTTGGCCTTTTCGGCGGCGTCTTTGACGCGCTGAAGGGCCATCTTGTCTTTCTTGAGGTCGACGCCGGTGTCTTTTTTGAACTCGCCGACAAGATAGTCGATGACGCGTTCGTCGAGGTCGTCGCCGCCTAGACGGTTGTTGCCGGCGGTCGAGACGACTTCAAAGGTGCCTTCGGAAAGTTCTAGAATCGAGACGTCGAAGGTGCCTCCGCCCAAGTCGTAGACAAGAATGGTTTGGTCTTTGTCTTGCTTGTCGATGCCATAGGCTAGCGAAGCCGCGGTCGGCTCGTTGATGATGCGCTTGACTTCGAGCCCGGCGATTTTGCCGGCGTCTTTGGTCGCTTGCCGTTCGGCGTCGTTGAAGTAGGCGGGGACGGTGATGACCGCGTCCGTCACTTCTTCGCCGAGGTATTCTTCGGCGGATTTTTTGAGGTTTTGCAAGATCATCGCCGAAATTTCCTGCGGAGTGTATTCTTTGTTGTTGACGTTTATTTTTTCCTTGGTGCCCATTTTCCGTTTGACGGAGCTTACGGTGTGGGGGTTGGTGACGAGTTGGCGCTTGGCCACTTCGCCGACTTGGATTTCTTCGTCTTTAAACGCCACAACGCTAGGCGTGGTGCGTCCTCCTTCGGGATTGGGGATGATTTTGGCTTCGCCGCCTTCCATGACGGCTACGCATGAGTTGGTGGTGCCTAAGTCGATTCCGATCATTTTACCCATTGTTAACACTCTCCTTTTTCGTTTTCGGGTGTTTGCGAATCATCGGTTTTTTCGCTGACTTTTACCATGGACGCCCTAAGCAGGCGGTCCTTGAACAAATAGCCTTTTTGCAGTTCTTCGACGACGGTGTTGTCCTCAACATCGTCGCGGGGTTCTTTCATCACGGCTTGGTGAAGCTTGGGGTCGAACGTTTCGCCTTCGGCTTCGATTTCTTCAAGGCCCGCGTCTTTAAGCGTGGCGTAAAAATCGCGAAGGATCATTTCGAAACCTTTGACCATCGTTTCCGAGCCGTTTTCCCGTTCCTTTTGCAAAGCGATTTCGAAGTTGTCCAAAACGGGCAGAAGCGATTTGACGAGTTCGGCGTTGGCGAATTTCCGTTCGCGGATGCGTTCTTCGTTCATGCGCCGTTTGAAGTTTTGCAATTCGGCCTGGTTGCGTAGAAGTTGGTCCTTGAGCGACTCGACTTCTTCTTTCAACAACTTCTGTTCGTCCTTCTTCTGCTTTTTTGCGCTTTTTTCCTTCGAATCTTCTTTGCGCTTTTCTTGTTGCGCTTCTTTTTCTTCTTGTTTCGCTTGTTGCTCTTGCTTTTTGTCTTCTGTCATACAATGCCTCCTACATTAAAGCTTCGATAGATGTGCGGCCAGATATTGAAGAAGCGGGATGACTTTCCGGTATTCCATGCGCGTCGGGCCGACGACGGCGATGGTGCCTTTTTCCCCTTCTTCGACTTCATAGGGCACCATGACGACCGAACAGTCCTTCATGGCGCTGATTTGGTTTTCCTTGCCGATGCGAACGGTGAGGCCGTTATTGTCGGTGTGTTCGACGAGCCTCAGGATGTCGTTTTGTTCGAAGAAGTTCATCAATTCGCGAACGCGGTCCAAATCTTTGAATTCCGGTTGATAAAGCATGTTGCTTTGACCCGAAAGGTAGAACTTGCTTTGGGTGAATCGTGTGAAGGCGTCCAAAAACGCATCGATGATCTGCTTGTTGTAGGCGAGCAGTTCTTTGATTTTTTTGTGGTTGACCTCGTATTGCAGCTTTTGGGACACTTGCGAGATGGGCACATCGTAGAGGATGTCGTTTAGAATGTGCATGATGTGTTTGAGTTCTTCGGTGTCGGTGGCTTTGGGCAATGTGATGTTTTTGCTTTCAACGTGGCCCAAATTGGTCACGACGAGCAACACGCTCATATCGCCATAAAGCGGAATCAGTTCTATCTTTTTCACCCGCGAGTTTTGCGCGGAAGGCCCAAGCGCGAGCGAAGTGTAGTTCGTGAGCTGGCTGAGCAGGTTCATCGCCCGCTGGATGGTTTCGTCGCGGTTCATGTCCTTGTCGAACAAATCGTCGATCAACGTCATGTCGATGTCGGTCTCGATGCCTTCTTGCATCAGCGTTTCGACGTAATAATGATAGCCTTTCTCGCTGGGCACGCGTCCGCTTGAAGAGTGGGTTTTCTCAAGAAAGCCCTCTTCTTCGAGGTCCGCCATGTCGTTGCGGATGGTGGCCGGAGAAAACTGCAGTTTTTTCGACAAAGAGCGTGAACCGACGGGCTCGGCCGTGCGCACAAACTCTTCGACAATCAGTTTCAATACGTTTTTTTGCCGTTCGGTCAGCATGTCCTTCACCTCGTTTAGCACTCTAACGCCTAGAATGCTAATGGTATTATAAACGAATATAGTAGCACTGTCAAGGGATGAGTGCTAATAAATCCCGAAAAGAAAAGGCTGCCCCCTCAGCCTTTAACAAAAGGGTTTTTCGCCTTTTCATGCGCGATGGTCGTAAAGGGTCCGTGTCCTGGGTAAACGACGGTGTTGTCGTCAAAGCGCTCAAGCAGCTTCGACACGGATGCAAGGAGCGCCGACTCGTCGCCGGTGGGCAAATCCATCCTTCCAACCGCCTCTTTGAACAAAGTGTCCCCGCTAAAGAGCACGTCTCCATATAGGAAACATACGCCGCCGCGAGTGTGCCCCGGCGTATGGAGCACCGTGATGCTTTCTTTGCCCAAGGAAAAGGTGTCGCCCTCTTCCATCGTATGGACGACGTGTTTGTCTTTCAGTTTGAACCGTTCTTCCATGTACACCGAGAGATTGAGTCCCGGGTCGAACAAGAAATCCCTGTCGTCTTTGTGGATGTAGATGGGCGCTCCTTCTTCTTCAAGCAAATTGTTGAGGCCGCTGATGTGGTCGTAGTGCCCGTGGGTGAGCAAGACGCCTTTGATCGAAAGACCGTGTTCTTGCAAGTATTGATGCATCGCTTCGTAGTTCGAACCCGGGTCGATGACGTAGGCTTCTTTTCCGTTTGCGACGATGTAGGTGTTTTCCGAAAAATCATTGAGAATCGCTTTGAACATGTTTTACCATCTCCATCGCGCCGGTGATGCCGGCGTCGTTGCCGAGGCGCGCTTTTTCGAGTTTGGGCTTCACGCTTCCAAAAAACAAATACTCGTCCATACGGTTTTCAATTTTTTCAAACAAAAACGCTCCCGCTTCGGCCACGCCGCCGCCAAAAACAAAGACCGGCGGATTCAACAAGGCCGAGATAGAGGCAAGAGAAAACGCCAAGGCGTCGGCCGCTTCATCGACCACTGAAAGCGCCAAAGCGTCGCCTTTTTCGGCGGCTTCAAAAAGGCTTCTCACGTTGATCGGCCGTCCTTTTAGGACACTTTTTTCGCCTTTTTTCAAACGCTCTTTCACGCGTTTTTTCATCGCGGCGGCACCGGCAAAAGCTTCTAGGCAACCGCGCTTGCCGCACCCGCAGCGCGGCCCGTTTTTTTGAAGGTTCATATGCCCGATTTCCCCGGCGGCGCCCCTTAGAAGTTCGCCCTTAAGGACGATGCCTCCGCCAACCCCGGTGCCTAGCGTGATGAGAACGTAGGGGTCTATTGGATTCTTTTGGCTTTTGTATTCGCCAAACGCGGCCAAGGAGGCGTCGTTTTCGACCACGACGAGCGCGTCTTTGGCGTATGCACGCTTGAAGGTGTTTTGGACGTCTATGTTTCCCCAATTCAAATTGGCGACGTTTTCGACGACGCCTTTTGTGACGGGAGCGGGAACGCCGATGCCTACGCCCGCGATTGTTTCAGGCGGGGCTAGGGCTTTTGCGGTTTTGGCGATGCGTTTCAACGCTTCTTCGCCGCTTACGTTTCGTTTGGTTTTTTCGGCGGTTCTCTTCAGCAGTTCGCCTTTGAGGGAAAAGACGCCAAACTTGACGTATGAACCGCCAATGTCGATGCCGAGAATCGTTTTCTCCATGAAGGACCCTCCGTTAAAAAAACTTCTTGACGCCAAGAAGTTTTTTACTTTTTCTCTTTATGCATGGTTTGCTTGTTGCAGCGCTTGCAGAATTTTTTCACTTCCATGCGCTTGGGGTGGTTCTGTTTGTTTTTGGTGTACTGGTAGTTTTCGCGTTTGCATTCTTCGCAACGTAACGTGAATTGTACTCGCATGCTTAAATCCTCCTTACGAATTTCGAAACCATAGTATCATGTAAATATGGAAAAATCAAGTTAAAACCGTGCAAAAAGACGCCGCCTTTATTATAATGGGGTTGGTGATAACTATGCGGAATCGCAAAGACACAAGAGCAGTGAAAATCAAGTCCCTGCAAATCGGCGGTCAAGAGAAGGTCGTCTTGCAGACGATGCTCAAAAATTCCCCGAAAAACGTCGAAGCGTCAATCAAGGAGATACGGCGCTACATGACCTTAGGCGCGGAACTTTTGCGCGTCGCGGTGAGCGATCAAGAGGACGCGAAGGCGATTGCAAAGCTCAAAGAAGAAACGGGCGCTTTGCTTGTTGCCGACATCCATTTCGACCACCGCCTCGCGCTTATTGCCATAGAAAGCGGCGTCGACAAGATTCGGTTGAACCCCGGCAACATCCACAAGCGCGAACACGTCGAAGCGGTGGTCAAAGCCTGCAAGAAAAAAAGCGTCCCCATCCGCATCGGCATCAACGCCGGCAGCCTTGAAAAAGACGTATTGAGACGTTATGGAAAGACCGCGAAAGCGATGGTCGAAAGCGCGAAAGGCCACGTCGCCATCTTAGAAGCGCTCGACTTTTACGACATCGTCTTGAGTTTCAAAGCGAGCGACGTCCCATTGACCATAGCGGCCAATTTGCTTGCGGCCGACATCTTCCCCTACCCGCTTCATCTCGGCGTGACCGAAGCGGGCATGAAACGCCGCGGCACCGTCGCCTCAAGCGCCGGCATCGGTACGTTGCTTTATCACGGCGTCGGCGACACCATCCGGGTCTCTTTGACAGGAGACCGAGGCGAGGAACTCAAAGTCGCCAAAACGCTTTTGGGCGAATTCGGGCTTTATAAAACCGGCAAGCTCATCAGCTGTCCGACTTGCGGAAGAATCGCCTACGATATGGAAAAACTGACCAAACGGGTCGAAGAGTACTTGGAAAAACACCCCACCGATTTGACCATCGCCGTCATGGGATGCGCCGTCAACGGCCCCGAAGAGGCGAAAGACGCGGACGTCGGCGTCGCCGGCGGCAAAAACGAAGGGTTGCTTTTCGTTCGCGGAAACGTCGTAAAAAAAGTTCCGGAACCGGAACTTTTCGAAGCGTTGGTCAAAGCCATCAAAGAACTTGAAAGCGCATCGTGAGATGCGCTTTTTTCTTACGGTTTGTAGAAGGTCACGAAATGCATGCTCACCCTTGTCGAGGAGTCTCCGCGGGGGAGTTCGTAATCGACGCTTTGCAGGACGAAAAGCTGGTCGACCGACTGCAAGCGTTCGGCGATGGCTTCCGCTTCTTCGACGTCGTGGGTGTTGAAGCGGATTTGGATGCGGTAGGCGTCAAAGGTGTTCGCAAGGGCGCTGAATTCCGTACCGCCCGGGAAAGAGGGGTTTTCTTGGACGCTCAAAGAAATGTTTCGCGCCGCGGTGTCTTCGATGCCTTCTAGTTGAAGTTGCGCAAACAAGAAGAAAATCAGTTGGTCGGACACGTATTTTTGCGGGACGTTTCGATACAAAACGGATTCGCTAGGCAAGACATCGTGGCGGTAATCGGCGATGAGATTCCTGCCCGAAGAAATTTCTCGCTCCAAACTTTGGATGTCGCTTTCCACTTCTTCGATGCGTTCGTCAAAAACGCCAAGCACCATGAACCTCGCGATGACGACGCCGATGACGACGATGCCGACAATGACGAAGAAGACGATATCGTTCGCTCGTTTGCTAAGCATCGGGGTCCACCTCCACGGTGATGGTCGTCGTATAGCGGGTCGAGCCTTCCGGCGAGGAAGGTTCGGGGTAAGCGATGTTTTCGACGTAAGGGTGTTCGTAGATTTCCATTTCTAGGTTCGGAAAATGGATTCGCCGGCTCATCGTCACCCGGAATACGATTTCACGGTTGGCGTGGTCGTAGCGGAAATTGATCATTTCCGAATCAAGGTCGATTTCAACAAGCGCGCTCGACATGTCTTCCTTGTACTGCGTATAGCTGTTTTGGAGCGCCTCGACGCGCTCGATGTTTTCCATGAACGTGATGCGGTCGGCGTCCAAACGATAACTCGTGATGATGCCGCCAATCATGTCGCGTTCGTTGCGAAGATCGTTTCGCTCTTCCAAAACTTCGTCCAATCGTTCTTGCCGGCCGCTTAAGGGCAAATAAACAACCAGCCACGAAAGCGCCACCGCAATCAAAACGATTAACAGGATGTTGACGTTGAACTGGCGCGGACGCCGCATTTCCGGCAAAAGATCCACATAGATGAATTCCGAACCTTCGCGNTCTTTCCCTTGGTATTTCCTGTTTGGCATCAAAACCACCCCTTCGATTCAATCAGGGAGGTCGCAAGCGGGATGTAACAGTCGCGGTCGATCAAGGTGTCGACGATTTTGCTGACGTTTTTCATGTCGAAAACGTCGACTTCGAACCCCGACGCCTCTTCGGCGAAGTATTCTTCTAAGTCTTCGTTTGAAAACTTGCTCGACATGTTGAACAGCACGACCTTTTGGACATCGCGGTCGCCGCTATGGATGTTGTATTTGTAGTAGTTGGCGATTTTGGCGATCTCGGCGTCGATGACGTCGAGATACCGGTCGTCTTCTAGGTTTTTCGCCTGTACGTTTTGCACGAGCGAAAAAAGCGGAATCTCTTCGTCGAACATATAAAGCGAATAGTTCACATCAAAGATTGGCACAAACATGATGTCGCTTTCAAATTCCATATCGGGCTGTTCGTGCTTGCGGTAGTAATAAAGACGGTGCAACGCAAGCGGCGGAATGTCGGTGCGCACGACTTGCAGGTTCATGTTGTAAAAAAGGGACACGTAGGTTTTGAGTTCGTGTTTCGGCGCGTAAAACATGATGACTTCGTAGTGGTCTTCGTTTTTGCGGTGGATGACATAATCCATCTTCATGTCTTCAAAGGGCACCATGATCACTTTTTGCATTTGCTGTTCGATGTATCCGCCGATTTCGTTGGGCTTATAAATGATCGGCACTTCGATTTTGCGGAAGGTGTAGAGTTCTTCGTGCACGACAAGATTTACGCGACGAGCGCGTATTTTGAACAGTTTGAACGTGTCTTTCAAAATCTTGAGCAGCTTCTCTTCACGGTAGATGACCCCGTTTTCGATGATGCCGGGTTCTAGTTCCACCGAAGAGTATTTGAGTTTCTTCATCGTATAGCCGTCCGGCTTTTCGATGAAGGACACTTCATGGTCTGTGAAGAAAATATTCAACGATGTGCGTGCCATTCAACATCTCTCCCTTAAAAAAGTCCCATGTACCATTCCAACAAGGTCGGGCCAAAAACGTAAGCCAACACGCTCCCTGCAAAGATAAACGGCACAAACGGTATCGGATTCATGTTACGAAGCAACGTTCTCCCTGTCAACAACGCCGTAACGGCGGCGAAAAAGAGCGACAAGAACACAAGTTCGAGCCCCAAAAAGAGCCCCACAAGCGCATAAAGCTTGATGTCGCCTCCGCCCATCGCTTCTTGCTTGAAACGCTTTTTGCCATACCATGCCACCAAAACCATGAAGAGGAAACCGGCAAGCGCGCCAAGCAGACTCATATACCAAGGAATGAAGGTTTCCGTCATGCGAAGAGCCAACAAAAAAGGCAAAAACGCAAGCATGATCGAGTTCGGCACCAGGCGGTGTTCGATGTCGCTCACCGTCAAGGTGAACATCATCGACACGAAAAACATTGTTACAACGTATTCTATCACATTATCGTGCAAATATAAATATCCAAAGAAAAAGAGCGCACCGCTTAAAAATTCTAAGACAGGGTATCGCATCGACACTTTCTGCTTGCAATGGCGGCACTTCCCTTTGACCAAGAAATATCCTACGATGGGAATCAATCCCACCCAAGGAATCGTCATTTCGCATTGGTCGCAATAACTTCTACCGGTTATCTTTTTTCCTAAAGGAATCCGCATCCCGACAAGCGTCAGAAACGATCCTAGAATACTTCCGATGATGAACATATACACTGCGAAAAACCAATTCATAGTATCACCTGTACCCATTATAAAGGTTTTTCCGCAAAAAAACCACACCCAAAAGAAAAGCAAGACCCGAAATGCGGGCCTTGCTTTAATAGAAATTCATCCAAATAATGCTAAGACAATTACTATTCAGGATCGATTGTGTCCTCAATCAAAGCACTCATAAATTCTTGAAAACCACCTTCACCATAATCATCTGCTTCATCTAAAGAGCCTACTCCACCATATTGATCGTCTGAACTCTCAAAAGGAACAACATTCCCACGTTCAATGTTTGCGGGATTACCTGCTGCAAAGTAACCATTATTACCGCTGACTTCCCAAGCTACATACCAAGTTCCGTCAGACCGGAAAGCTCTAAAGCTAGCTTCTTCATCGAGTCCTTCCAAATAACCATCGTTTACAAGTTGATCTTCAGTTAGATAATCTTCGTCGCTCCATTCAGTAGTATCTGAAGGCCATGCTGAACAACCGTCATATTCCTCTGTCGTACATGCGACATTTGCAGAGCTGGCAATGGTTCTACCTTCACTGATGAACGCGTCAACACGTGCGTTCTCTACGATGTTACCAACGGCGGGTACGGCGATGGCCGCGATGATGCCGAGGATAACGATGACAATCAGCAATTCTACAAGTGTGATACCTTTGTTGTTTTTTAACATTTTCTTCCTCCATTTTTATTTTTTGGACTTAAAAGTCTCCCCCGTCGCCTTTATACTATCACAAATGGCGAGATTAAGTCAACGACAGATATGTCCGAAATGAAATTCGTCATGCGAATTGGTTTGTGCAAGAATTGGTTTCGCTTATTCAGAAAAAATCTATTGTAACTGATCGGAAAGCGCGAGCGAGGGAAGCATGACCGCGAGAATCATGATGACGATGAGCACGTAGATGAAAATCAAGAGAATCGGCTCTAAGCTCTTTTTGAGCCGTTCGACTTTGATTTCGCTGTCTTCGTCGTAAAAGTCGGAGAGGTTGCTCATCATTTTGCCGAGTTCGCCGCTTCGCTCGCCGACCGACATCATGCGGTTGAAAACGACTTCGCTTGCGTAGTGGTGCATGAACGAATTCGACATGTAATCGCCGCCGGTGACGCTTTTTTGGGCGTCGATCAACAGTTTTTGGTAGACTTTGTTGTTGATGACTTCGTAGGTGGTCTTCAAGGTGTCTTGAAGGGGAATGTGGTTTTTGAGCATTTCCGAGATGGTCGAGGCGATGCGGGAGAGGTTGTTCATTTTGACAAGTTCGCCAAAAAGCGGCATTCGGATGGCAAGCGCGCTCAGGGCGTATTGGAACCTATACGATTTTTTGTACGCGAACACGAGGCCTGCAATCGTCAAAAAGAGACCCGCAAGAATGTAAAGAATGTTTTCGCGCAAGAAGTTGCCCATGCCCATGAAAAACACCGTGACGCCGGGCAAATCGCCGCCTAAACCTTCGTACATGTCTTCAAACTGCGGCAGCACGCCGACCATCAAAAAGGCGGCGACGCCGATGGCGACGATGATGTAGACCAGGGGCATCATGACGGCCGATTTGATCGAGCTTTTGAGGCGGTGCTGCTTTTCGAAGTAGTCGACCGCTTCGGTCAAAACTTCGTCCAAATCGCCGACGTGTTCGCCGACGGCGATCATCGAGATGAGGATTTTCGGAAATTCGCGGGGATAGTCCTTGAAGGCTTCCGAAAGCGTCGAGCCTCCGTTTACCGAGTAATAGACGCCGAAAAGGATGCGGCGGATGTTTTTGTTGGTTTGCTGGGTGGCGAGGATTTCACACGCTTCGTTCAATCGCACGCCGCTTCGAAGCAGGGAACTGAGCTGCTTGAGGTAAAAAATCAAATCCTGCTCGCCGATGACCTTGTTGAGCGTGATGCGGTTGAGCCGGCCGATCAAGCTTTTGTAGCGGTCGATTTCGATGGCGCGAAGGCCGTTTTCAAACAAAAACTGATCGACGATGGCTTTTGAGGGGCCCTCGGCGGTGCCTTTGACGATTTTGCCGTCTTTCATCCGTTTGGCTTTGTACTTATAATCGTTGATTTGCATGGCCACTCTCCTAACCTAGTCGAGTCCGAGTTTCAAAATCTCTTCGACGGTGGTCACGCCGTCTTTGATTTTATCGAGTCCCGCCTCGACAAGCAGTCTTGTGCCGTCTTTGCGGGCCTGTTCTAAGATGAGGTATTCCTTTTCGTTGTTGGAGATCATCTTGGCGATTTGGTCGTTGACGTCCAAAATCTCGAAAACCGCCGTCCGGCCGCGATAGCCTTTGTTGTTGCAGCTTGAACAGCCGACGGCGCGTTTGACGGTCGGGATTTCGACGTTGTGCTTTTTGAAGATTTCTTTTTCGTTTTCCGTGGGTTCTTCGCTTTTGGCGCACACCTTGCAGACACGGCGCACGAGCCTTTGGGCGACGACGCCGCTTAAGGAAGAGGCGACGAGGAAGGGGTCGATGCCCATGTCGATTAAGCGGCCGATGGTCTTTACGGCGCTGTTGGTGTGAATGGTCGAGAGGACGAGGTGTCCCGTCAAGGCGGCTTTTACGGAGATCTGAGCGGTGTCGACGTCGCGAATCTCCCCGATCATGATGGTATCGGGGTCTTGACGGAGTATCGAACGGAGGGCGTTGGCGAAGGTGAAGTTGATGTCGGGGTTGACGTTCACCTGGTTGATGCCTTCAAGTTCGATCTCGACAGGGTCTTCAACGGTGATCAAGTTGTCCTCGGGAGAATTGAGCTGGTCTAGGCAGGCATAAAGCGAGGTGGTCTTACCGCTACCGGTAGGTCCGCTCACCAATACGATGCCATTAGGTCTCTTAATCAGCCGCATGAAACGTCTTTGTTCGGTTTGCGTCATGCCTAGGCGGTCGATGCCTTTTGAGTCGCGCGTCAAGTCCAGGACACGCATGACGCATTTCTCGCCGCGGACGGTCGGAAGGGTCGAAATACGCAAATCTACGGGCCGTCCTTCAAGTACCGTCTTAATCCTTCCGTCCTGCGGGTTTCTTGTGTCTGTGATGTCCATGTGCGACATGACCTTGATCCGCGAAATCAGCTTCGGCAGCACGACTTTCGGCAAGAGCCTTTCGGTCGTCAAAACGCCGTCGATGCGGTAACGGATTTTGAATTCGATGTCGGTGGGGTCGATATGGATGTCGCTCGCTTCCGATTTGACGGCGGTAAGAAGAATCTGGTTGACCAGCTGAATGATGGGCGAATCCGAAGCGTCTTGTTCGGGTTCTTTGACCATCTCTTCGTAAAACTTCTCGTCTTCTTTCTTTTCCTTGTCTACCTCGATGCCGAGCGATTTGAGGGTTTTGGTGAATCCGTAGTAACGGGCGATGGCCGTCTCGATGTCGTTTTGGGTCGCAAGAACGGTCTCGACGTTCATCCCCGTTTTCAAACGGACGTTTTCGATGGTCGGAAAATCGAGCGGGTCGTTGGTCGCGATGACGAGCCTGCGCCCGCTGATGTTGACGGGCATGATTTTCGCTTTGGTGACGAAATCTTCATCAAGCAGTTTCAAAACATGGTCGTCGACAAAAATCATTCCCAGATTGACGCGTTTGATGCCCAAGCTGTCGCTGAGCGCGTCGACAATCTGCGAATCGCTGCAATAGCCGAAACGGATCAACGCTTCGCCGATTTTTTCACCGCGGTCCCTTTTCCTTAGCGCCTCTTCGATTTCTTCTTCGGTGACGACGCCTTCGTCAACCAAAACATCCCCTAAACGTTTTGGAGATTTTTTAGCCATGGTGGTTCACTCCCTTGCCTAATCCACTGGCGGATAATATTCGAACACGACGACGAAGTCGTCGATTTTTTCTCCGTAAATGTTGTAAATTTCGCGCGTGACGATGACGATCATTCCATCTTCTGGGACGGGAATCTGTTCTTTAGTGACGACCACGTCGTCAAGGTAGGGCGCGCCGATGAATTGCGCCCTTAGCGTGTTTTCGTCTTGGGCGGAAAACCGCACCTCGTAATTCATTGAACAATCGTTTTCGACGACAAAATCATAATCGACGCGGCGGTTGACGCGCACGTTGCGCCCGAAATAGGGATAATTGTCGATGGAATATCTTGTGAAGTCGATTTGCGGGTTGTAATGGCGTTCTTGAATCTGAATGCAGGTTGGAACGAGCAAATCCTGCATGATCGAGCCGACCATGTCGAGTTCCGATGAAGTATAGTGCGGTCCGAAGTTATCAAGCACGCTGAAGGATTCGCCCGGGGACAAGGTGACGCGTCCGTTTTCAAAATCGCCTTCGATTTTTTCAATAAGATCTTCCGCGTTTACGCTATGAACGACCGGCATGGTGACATCTTGCAACGTCGTTATGACTTCTTCTTCGTTGACGAAATAGTCGCTGAATTCATGGCGCGACCATTCAGTGAGCATCGAAGCGTCTTCAAGCACATCGTCGATCAAGGCGTCCAAATCGAACAAGTCGCGCCGTCCTTCCATGAAATCCATTTGCGTGATTTCCATGTCGATGGTGTCTAGGGCCGTCGGCGAATAGCTGACGTAAAGGTCGTTGGCTCTACCATCTCGCGCATCGTCCATCGAAGCGCCGATATCGAAAGTGATCAAATCGCGGTCGAAAGTGTAATAATACCCTTGATAGCCCGCTTCAAAGGTGATGTCTTCATCATCTAGCCAGCGGTTGACGCTGTCGCGCACCTTTTCTTCGGCTTCGCTTTCGGTGAGTCCGCCGACATAGACGCTCCCTACAAGCGTATTTTCCGAATAAACGCCGATGTTGAAACCGGTAACCATAAAATAAAAAAACACAAGGCTTCCCGCCCCGATGGCGAGAACGAAAATCGTGTATACGAGATAGCCTATGTTGCTGTTTAAAAGCCTAGAAAACATATTACCACCTATTTCGCGGGTTTTCTTCATTATACAACACAAGAGCGCATTTGACAAAGGGCATTTTCACTTGAAAAAACCCTTTCCGCTATTAGCATGTCGTTTTATTTGTGGTATAATAATAANAACTTACTAAATGAGGGTGGTGAGGTTTGTGAACAGCAAAGGCGTGACCCTTGTCGAACTCATGGCGGTCATCATTGTCGCTTCGATCATTCTTTTTCCCATGCTTGGCGGTTTCATCGCCAACCTTGATGTCAACGAACGCATGCACAACCGCCGCGCCGCCTCAAGCCTCGGCGACACCACCATCGAAGCATTTTCCAAAGTGCACTTCGACAATTTGTACAATCATTTGAACGGAGAACCTCTCGCCGAAATCGACGCAGACGACTGCGCCCTTTTCACCATCGATGTCGACGACCCCTTCCGATTGATGGNCAGTGACGAAGTCTGTGGGATGATTTTCGATCAAATGTGGAGCAACATCACCTTTGAAGAAGACGCTTTCCGCGTTTTCATCGCTTCAAATCAGATCGATGAAAACGATTGGGAGACCATCGAAGCGATGGACGTCCCCGACAAAGTGCTCGCCGCAATCGAAGCGCTTGATGAAACCGAACGCGCGGACGAAAACTTCTTGAACATGTTCGTGTGGATGGAATACGACGCCGATTACAACCTTTCCTTATTGGTGGAAGGGGATGTGAGCCGTGACTAAAGAACACCTCAAGCAAAAAGGGATGACCCTCATCGAACTCCTCATTTCCATCTCCATCGGTAGTTTTGTGATGATTATGCTGATGAACATTTTATCGACAACGCTCATCAGCCGCAATTATATGGACCACGAAAACCGCTTGTTGCAAGAATCCTACCATATCTCCGAGTTCCTTCAAGCCCAAATATTCGACATGGGCGTGCGCTCGATTGAAACCATCGTCCAAGACGAAAACGACCAAATCTTGCAGCTGAATCACGAATACGATTTGCGCACCGACCCGTATTCCGGCGTCATCTACCGCGATTACAGCAACAAAGAATCCTACGTCTTGCATTTCGACATGGTCAACAAGTCCCTCTACTACGGACCCGAAGAATACTTTGACTTCGGCAACCGCCAGTTTCTCGACCGCGAGGCCTACCGCGTAAACAGCCCCGATGTCGAGGTCGAACCGGGCACGACCGACGACCCGGTCACCATTCTCGATTACACCTGCGTCGCCGAAGCCGAGTTTCAAGGCGGCGAAGTCAAATGCGCAAGCGCCATCATCAACTTGAAAATCACGTTGACGTTCACCATCGAAAACCGACCGATTTTCAGGCCCAAAACCTATCAGTCGACCATTGTTTTTTAGGAGGGTTGCCCCATGCGAAACCAAAAAGGCAGCGTCATGACCGTAGCGATCATCGTCATCGCCATCCTGTCTTTTTCCTTGACTTCGCTTTCGGCCTACACCTTCCGTACGGCGTCGAACACCAACCGCGTCGTCGAAGGCAACTACAGCGACAACCGCGCCAAGCGCGCCGTTTCGCAAGCGATCAACGACCTTGAACGGGAGATGAACGCTTTGATCGAAGAACACGGCGTCGCCGCTTTCAACGATTTTGAAGACAACTATTACGACGTCGACATCATCGAAGCCATCGAAGCCGATTCGGGCACGACCATCGAAGAAACGGAAACCTTCAAAGAAGACGACATCGTCGTGCGCACCTACCGCGTCTCCTATACCGTCGACGATACGAAGGACATGGTCCGCTACCTCTACCTTACCAACCACGGCATCGAATACGAAGAATACGACGCCTTCTCCTTCTCCATCGGCACGAACGAGGACGTCGTCGTTAACGGCGGCCAATATCTCGATGCGACCGAACTCTACGGGCGCAGAATATTCGCCGGGTTCAACACCGTCTACCGCGACTTCGACGGCTTTTATCACCCCACCGAAGGGACGCTTGGGGGCACCTACAATTTCCCAAGCGGCGATGACGCGCAGTTCGTCACCCGCGAATACCGTGAATGCAGTCCCGAGGGCAACTGCTTGAACGTCGACGGGGAAGAAAACAACGTCATTTTGGACCGCGATCAGTATTTCTCCGAAGAACAGGACCGCGACAAATTCTTCACCGACATTTTCAGCGGATTCAATCTCATGGATTATTACTACCAAACCCTCAACGCCGAAGTCGACGCCAGCCAGCGCATCACCGCAGACAATTATTATTCCCTGCTCACAAGCGATGCGAACGACGGCGTTTTGGGCGAACTTGAAGGCGACCTTACCGTGAACGAAACCCACACTCTAAGCGAAGACACCATCAAAGACGGCGATTTGACCATCGACATCGAAGGCAACAACCTCGAACTGAACGGCCACAGTCTCGTCGTCCTCGGCGACCTCCATATAGATAGCCTCGCCGAGATTAACGGACCCGGCCAAATCTTCATCTACGGCGATGCGACATTCGAAAACGACCGCGATATGAAAGTGACCGCAAACCTTTACGCAACCGGCGACATCCACGTTCAATTCGACAGCGAAACCGGTTTTGAAATCGTCGCACAAGGCCAAGCGAACGAAGGTTTCGGCCTCTTCGCAAACGGCCATGTCCTCATCGATTACTCGAGAACGTTCGCCCATGAAAGCGGCGTGCGCATGTCGCTATTCGTTTTTGCTCGCCAATCCGTCCTAATCAACGCCTCTCTTGACCGAATGGCCTTTGGCGGCGCCATCTACGCTCAAGGCCAAGGCGACCCGCTGCCAAACTTCTACATCGACGAAGACGACGAAGAAGTTCCCTTCCGGGGCATTTGGATCAACAGCTACAACGGCACCATCGACCTTGAGGACGGTTCCTCCGACCCCGGCGATGGCGGCGACAACGGCGGGGGCGGCGGCGGACCTCCGGGCAACCCCGGCGCGAACCCGGGCGGCGGCAGGCCTCCGGGCGCAGGCCTTCCGGGCCAAGGTGGCGGCGACCACACGTTCAGCTTCAATTCGCTTTATCAAAGCACGCCCGGACAAAGTCCTTCCGACAACTTGCGGGAATCCTTCGACAACCTTCCGGAATTTTCCAAGCTGGTTCTTTATCCGGAACCCGACAAACTGAATTCGGAGAAGAGCACGTTCATGTATGAAACCCGCGAATAAAAATAAGCTCCCGAATCGAACATTCGGGAGCTTTTTCCATGGGGTTTATTCTTCAAGCAAATCTTTGTATTTCACGCGGGGCTTGCGCGCCGCCTGCGCTTCGTCAAGACGCCTTACAGGCGTCGAATACGGAGCGTTTTTCAAAATCTCGGGGTCCTCTTTCGCTTCTTTGGCGACTTTCAACATGGCGTCGATGAAGGCGTCCAGAGTTTGTTTGGATTCGTTTTCCGTGGGTTCGACCATCATCGTTTCCTTGAACAAAAGCGGGAAATACACGGTCGGCGGATGGATGTCGAAATCGAGGAGGCGCTTGGCGATATCGAGCGTGCGCACGTCGATCGATTCGTCTTTGAGGCCGTCGAAGACGAACTCGTGCTTGCAAACCTTGTCGACGGGGAGCTTGTATACGCTTTTGAGGGCGTCCTTGACGTAGTTCGCGTTCAAGGTGCTCATCTTCGCGATTTCCTTCATCCGTTCTTTGCCGTTGGTAAGCAAGTAGGCGTACGCTTTGATCACGACGCCGATGTTTCCGAGGAAATGGCTGATCTGTCCGATCGATCGCTTGCCTTTTCCATCGATTAAGTAAAGGTCGCCGGCCTTGCGGACAACGGGCGCGGGGAGGAAGGGCTCGAGTTCTTTGGTGACGCCGACTGGGCCGCTTCCGGGTCCGCCGCCTCCATGGGGCGTCGAGAAAGTCTTGTGCAAGTTGATGTGGGTGATGTCGAAGCCCATATCGCCCGGACGGGCGATGCCAAGAAGCGGATTCAAGTTCGCGCCGTCGTAATAAAGGAGTCCGCCGGCTTCGTGGACAAGACGCGATATTTCAAGAATGTCCTTTTCGAACATGCCGATGGTGTTCGGGTTGGTCAACATGATGCCGGCGACTTCGTCGTCGAGCACTTCTTTTAAGTCGGGGATGTTGACGGTGCCGTCGCTTTCGTTCGATTTCACTTCAACGACTTCGAAGCCCGAGACGGAGGCGCTGGCCGGATTGGTGCCGTGGGCCGAATCGGGGACGATGATTTTTTTGCGTTTATGATCGCCGCGCGATTCGTGGTAGGCTTTGATGATCATCAAGCCCACATGCTCGCCGTGTGCGCCGGCGAAGGGGTTGAGCGAGTATTTCGAAAGCCCGCTGATTTCAGAAAGCATCTTTTGGGTTTCGTGGTAAATCTTCAACACGCCCTGTACGGTTTCAACGGGTTGATAGGGGTGTAGCGTTGTGAAATTCTCGTGCGAAGAAACCTCTAGGTTGATTTTCGGGTTGTATTTCATCGTGCAAGAACCTAAGGGGTAAAAGCCTTTTTCGATGCCGTGGTTTTTGAAACTGACGTTGGTGTAGTGCCTGACGACGTCGAATTCGCTCACTTCGGGAAGCTGCGGGCAATCGGCGCGCTTGTATTTGTCGTTAAGTTCGTAGTGTTTGATCGGACTTTTTGGCAATGTGTAGCCTTTGCGTCCTTCTTGCGATTTTTCGAATATCAACTGGCCATAGTATACGGACATTTTATAACTCCCCCAGTGTGCGGATGAGTTCATCCATTTGTGCTTTGGTGCGTTTTTCGGTGACCGCGAAGGTGACAAGACCTTCTTTGTTTTCGTCGAAGCGCGCTTGCGAGAGTGGGCCTAAATAGCCTTTTTCCCTAAGGGCGCGGTTCATCTTTTCGACATCGAGGGTGGTCTTCAAAGTGAACTCTTTGAAAAACGGCTTGTCGAAGGCCTTTTCAAACTGCGGAAGCTTCAGCAGCATGTCGTGGAGGTAATGCGCGTGGTTGTAGGAAATCTGCTGGGCCTCGTACACGCCTTTTTTGCCCATGGTCGCCATGTAGATGGTCACGAAAAGCGCCATCAAGCTTTGGTTCGAACAGATGTTCGAATTCGCCTTTTCCCGGCGGATGTGCTGTTCGCGCGCTTGCAGGGTGAGCACGTAGGCGCGCTTTCCATCGACGTCTTCGGTGACGCCGCAAATGCGGCCCGGCATTTTGCGCATCAGTTTTTTCGTGGTCGCCATGTAGCCGATGTAGGGGCCGCCGAAAGAAAGCGGAACGCCAAGCGATTGCGCCTCGCCGACGGCGATGTCGACGCCGTGTTCGGCGGGGGTTTTTAGATGCGTGAGCGTCGAGGGGTCGTGGTTCATGATGAAAAGGGCCTTCTGTTCTTTCAGCGTGTCGCTGTAGCCTTCAAAATCTTCGATGACGCCATAGACGTTCGGGTTTTGCACAATCATGCCGGCGGTGTCGCCGTCAAGTTTGTTTTTCATGTCATCAAAATCGGTCGCGCCGTCTTTTTCGTCGACGACGACAATGTCAATGCCGCGATAGTGTGCATACGTCTTGACGACTTCGACGACGTTGGGGTTGACGGTGGCGCTGATCAAAACGCGCTTCTTCTTGCGTACGCCGGCCGCCATGAACATCGCTTCCGCGGTGGCGGTGGCGCCGTCGTACATCGAAGCGTTTGATACATGCATGCCGGTAAGCTGACAAATCATGCTTTGGTATTCGAAAATGTATTGGAGGGTGCCTTGCGACACCTCCGGCTGATACGGAGTGTAGGCGGTCATGAATTCTTGGCGCTCGGTCAGATACGGGATGATGCTCGGTGTGTAATGGTCGTACGCGCCCGCGCCCATAAACGGTATGAGCGGTTCGTTCATGCCGGCTACCTTTTTGAAATGTTCGCGAAGCTCTAACTCCGAATGCGAACTTGGGATGTCTATTTCGCATTGTTTGAGCTCGTCCGGGATTTCCGCAAACAAGTCGTCGATCGAATCCACGCCGATGGTTTTCAGCATTTCATCGATGTCTTGGTGGGTATGCGGCAAATACTTAAACATCAAGGAGCCTCCTATTCTTTGCTCATGTTTTCGTACTCTTCAGCGCTCATAAGGCTGTCGAGTTCGCTTTCATCGTCGAGTTCAATTTTGACGATCCAGTTTTCGTAGGGATCTTCGTTCAGCAATTCCGGAGAATCCTCAAGGTCTTCGTTGACGCTCACGACAACGCCGCTAACGGGCGCCATGACGTCGGATGCGGCTTTGACGGATTCGATGGCGGCGAATTCTTCGCCTTGCGAGAGTTCGTCGCTTTCTTCGGGAAGTTCGATGAACACGATTTCGCCTAGCGCATCTTGCGCATAGTCGGTGATGCCGATGTAAGCGTAGCCTTTTTCAACCTTGACCCATTCATGGGTTTCCGTGTAATAAAGATTCTTGGGGAATTTCATACGATCACTCCTATTCATTATTTTTGTCTTTTATCGTAAAACTGCTTGTTTCTGACTTTGGCGCGCACAAAACGCTTGCGGACCTTGACGGAAAGTTCGGCGCCTTTCTTGGTGTGCGGCTTTTCAACGAGCGCCATCGCGACGGCCTTGCCAAGTGATGGGGCCAAGTATCCGCTGGTGACATGGCCGACTTTCGCTTCGCCGGCAAAAACTTCATAGCCTTCGCGGATGATGCCTTTGTCGATCAGTTCTAGTCCGACGACGCGGCGTTTTAGCCCTTCGGACTTCTGTTCAACCAATGCGTCTTTGCCGAGGAAATCTTCTTTGTCTAAGTCGACCGCAAAACCGTATCCGGCTTCAAGCGGGGTGATGTCTTTGGAGATTTCGTGGCCGTATAAGGGCAAAGCGACTTCGAAACGCAACGTATCGCGGCAACCAAGCCCGCAAGGCAACAGTGCGTCGTTTTCTTCAAGCAAACGCGTGAACAAGGCGCGAACGGCCTCATGATCGCCATAGATTTCAAAACCGTCCTCTCCGGTGTAGCCGGTTCTTGAGACGAGAAACTCTTCGCCGTTTACGACGATTTCGTCAAACGTGAAAAAGCGGATGTCTTTCAAATTCGTTTCGGTGTAGCGTTGCAAAATTTCTTCCGCTTTTGGCCCTTGCAAGGCGATTTCGCTATATTCTTCGGTCTTGTTCAAAACGGTCGCGTCAAACGTGTTTTGTTTTTGCAGCCATGCGAAATCTTTGTCGGTGTTGGCCGCGTTGACAACCAAAAGATAGTGCTGGTCGTTGTGCTTATAGACCAAAAAGTCGTCGACGACGCCTCCGTCTTCGTAGCACATGAATCCGTAAAGAATCTGTTTTGCGGTCATCTTTCGAACGTTGTTGGTGAAGATATAATCGACAAAATCCGTCGCCTCTTTTCCAAGGACGACGATTTCGCCCATATGAGAAACGTCAAAAACGCCGGCTTGTTTGCGAACGGCGTGGTGTTCTTCTTTCAGTGAAGAATACGATACCGGCATGTCGAACCCGGCGTACTCGGTCATTTTGGCGCCCAAGCGAATGTGTTCTCCATGCAGTGCGGTCTTTTTCATGAACGACTTCCTTTCTGAACCGTCGTTTTTGCAAAAAAAACGACAAATATTGTAAGCCCTAACAGTTACTAATTATAGACCATAACGGCGTCATTGGCAAGCGCCTGCAACGACAAATTCATTTCTTTTTGCGGTCGTTTGGGTGTTTGATTATCCTCTTGTGTGTGCTAATATAAAATGATAGGGGATAAAGGGGAGTGAATGTATGCGCAATATATATAAGGACACCTTCACCGTCGTTGCCATTTATGTCATCTTCGGCGTTGCATGGATTGTCTTGTCGGACTGGCTTCTTTTAACCTTGCGCCCGGATTTGGACGATTTTTATTATTTCAGCCTTGTCAAAGGGCTGATTTTTGTCGCGCTTTCCGCGGCCATCATTTTCTTTACCCTGCGCTTTCAAGAAAAACGTCGCGAGCGTTTAAAGAAAAATTTAGACGCGCAAACGAACACCTTGAAAAACTACGAAGAGATGCTTTCCCTTCAAAAAAGCATGCTCCACACGCTCATCGACGAAGCGCCGCTCCCCATCATGCTGCACTCTGAAAACCAACAAATCCTTCGCATCAGCAAACATTTCCGCGACACAACCGGCTATGGCATCGCCGAAATCCCGACCATACGCGCCTGGGTCGAGCGGGCCTACACGCAAAAGCGCGAAGAAATCTATGAGCACATCCTGCGTTCCTACGACCACAAGAAAAACACCTACGAAGGGACGTTCACCATATCCACGAAAAACAGCGAACGCCGCTATTGGGATTGGTACTCCGCCTACATTGGCCGCGACGAACAAGGGCTCCGCAATTACGTCGCCATCGCCATTGACATCACCGAGCAAAAACAAAAAGAAAAAAACCTTGAACACCTGAGTTTCCACGACGATCTGACCAACCTTTACAACCGTCGCTATTACAACCAAATCCTAGAAATTTACGCCGACAAAAAAGGAAGCGGAGTCTTCCTAGCCGACATCAACGGCTTGAAACTCGTCAACGACGTCTTCGGCCACCATGAAGGGGACAAACTCCTCCGCGAATTCGCACAACTCTTGCGCGAACATCTCCCAAAAGACAGCCTCATCGCCCGCATCGGCGGCGACGAGTTTGTGGCCGTCATCCCCAAATTCGACAGCCGCAACATCAAAAAGACCATTCATTCCATTCGCAGCAAAATCAAACGGTCGGCCTCCGAATCCCCTTTCCTCTCCGCCGCCTTCGGCTACAGCAAAAAACACGACCACACAACCCTCAAACAATCTTTTCGGCGCGCGGAGAACATGCTTTACAAAGACAAGATCCACGAATACCACCAACAGACCCGCAGTGTCGTCTCCGCGCTTTTAGACAAGCTTTACGAACACACAGACGAAACGGAGAACCACTTGAAACGGTTAAGAAACCTCGCCATCCAGTTCACCCGTAAGATGCCGCTTTCGCCGCAAGACAAGCGCGAACTCTACATGCTTGTCGATTTGCACGATATCGGAAAAATCAGCATCGACAAAGACATCTTCAACCCTGAAACTTCCTTGGACATCGACCAACGCGAAGAACTAAAACGACACCCGGAAATCGGCTACCGCATCGCCAACGCGCTACCAAGACTCAAAAACGTCGCCTATTCCATCCTGACTCATCACGAAAACTACGACGGTTCCGGCTACCCTTTCGGCCTCAAGGAAGATGAAATCCCGCTTGCGGCTCGCATTTTGCGCATTCTTGACGATTACGACGAACTCACCGACGCCGATCAAGGCGGCAAAACTAAAAAAGAAGCGCTCAAGACGCTTCTTTCGAAAAAGAATTCCTTTTATGACGGCAAGCTTTTGGACACGTTTTGCGAAGCGATGAAGGCATAAAAAAATACCAGCAGTCGGATTCGAACCGACACGGACTAACGTCCACCAGATTTTGAGTCTAGCGCGTCTACCAGTTCCGCCATGCTGGCCTATTAGGTATTATAACAAATCTTTGCAAAAAAGAAACGGTTCACGTTTCTTTTTTTTGATTTTTTTCACGAGCTTCCTGGTACGCCTCGTTGTATTCGCATTTGAACGTGTCGATGACCTTCTCAAGGTGGTGCACGGTGTAAATGCGCGCGAGGTTTTCGTCTTTGTGCACGATTGCCTCGTAGATGCGCTTGTGGGACCCGACACGATCGTAAGCGGAAGGTTCGGTCACCTTGGTGTATTTCGGACGGAGCGTCTTTTGCAAAACGTCCCAAATGATTAGGTGGATGTTGTGCAAAAAACGGTTTTTCGAGTACTTTGAAACGAGGAGATGGAATTTTTTGTCGAGTTCGAAAAAATCGTCGTCTTCTTCCAAATGCTCCATGCGGTCGATAATTTTTCCGAGCTTGCGCACGCCGGCTTCGGTGATGTTTTGCGTGCAAAGCTGCACGCTCAAAGAATCGAGCGCGCGACGGATTTCCATGAGTTCGAGATAATCCGTGTTGTGAAGAAGCGTCGGCGTGAACACCGAAAGGTAGTTGTCGTTTTTCGGCTTGTTCACATAGGTTCCGCCACCTTTTTTCTTGTGCACAAGGCCGATGGCGGAGAGCTTTTCAATGCCCGCACGCACGCTCACACGGCTTACCTTCAACGTTTCACCAAGTTGCGCTTCCGAAGGAAGACGCTCGCCGGGCTTGTATTCGCCGCTGATAATCAGTTCTTCTATATAATCGTAAACCTTTTGGCTTTTGCTTTTTCTTTTCATAGCGTATCCTCCTACCATAACGTCAAGGACATTATAGCATATCGCCGGCGGAAAACAAACAACTTATAATACAACATTTTTCCATTCAAGAAAAAAACCCTCTGCTGTAGAGGGTTTTCGCGTTATTTCTTCTTGTCGAATCTGCAAGTGTCATAGCCGAAAATCCTATAGATGGCGCACCAACTGATGGCGGCGGTGACCCCTAGGATTACGGCCGGAATCAAGAGCCAAAGCCAAACTCCCTGAAAGATTGCGGCCAAAACGATTAGGACAATGGCGACGATGTAGCGAATCGTTTGATCGACTTTTCCGACGTTAGTTTTCATGTTCAACACCTCTTTATTAGTTTGTTTTTTCACACTTGATTTGATTGCAGGCAATCTGCAAGGGGTCCCATACCGGGGAGAAAGGTGGCGCGTAGGCCAAATCGAGACCGGCGAATTCGTCCGCCGCCATGTTCGCGTGCAGGGCCGCGGCCATAACGTTGATGCGGTGGGCAACGCCTTTTTCGCCAACCATCTGCGCCCCTAAAAGACGGCAGTTGTCGGGGTTGTAAAACACCTTGACCTTCATTTTCTTCATGCCGGGGTAATAGCCGGCGTGCGAAGGCGCATCGATGGTCACGCTGTCAATGGAAAGCCCCGCTTCTTCAGCTTCTCGCTTGCCGATCCCGGTTTTGGCGGCTTCTAAGGACAACGCCTTTAAGACGGTCGAACCGACGACGCCTTCAAAACGTTTGTCTTCGCCCGCAATCTGGTGGGCGACCACGCGGCCGCACTTGTTTGCGTGCGTCCCTAGTGGGATGTAGGCGCTACGCTTGGTGATGCGATGAGGCACGCTCGCACAATCGCCGGCGGCGTAAATCGAATCGACGGAAGTTTCCATTTTGTCGTTCACTTCGATGGCGCCGTTTGCAAGGCGTTTAATGTCCGTGTGCGCCAAAAAGTCGGTGTTCGGGCGCACCCCGACGGCCTCAACGACCAAGTCGGCGTCGATTGACGAAGCGTCGGTGCGTAGAGAAACGCTATTTTCCCTTTCTTCATAAGCGTTCAAAGTTTCGCCCAAATAAAGCTTGACACCGGCTTCTTGTAAAGCGTCTTTTACCACCTCGGCGATGTCTTCGTCGAACCCGGGCAAAATGCGATCCTCGCGTTCGACCAAACGCACATCTTTGTTCAGTTCGACCAGCGCTTCAGCGACCTCGATTCCGATATAACCGCCGCCAACCACGGCGACTTTGCGGACGTTTTTGCGATGCAAAGCCTCTTTGAGAATTCTTGCGTCTTGCAAAGAGTTCAATTTGTGGATGTTTTCGTTGGCACGCCCGGGAACGTCTAAGCGAATCGCCGAGGCTCCGCTAGCCACCAGCAAAGAATCGTAGGGGACGCGAATTTCGACTTGTTTGGGCGTGCGCACAAGGACTTCTTTCTTGTCGGGATGGACGCGCAATACTTTGTGGTTCGTGTGCACGTTCACGCCTCGTTTTTGAAAGGCTTGGGCGCTGCGCGCTATGAGTGAATCGGCGTCTTTGATGACGTCGCTCAAATAATAAGGCATTCCGCAGGCGCCATAGCTCACGTCTTCGCCTTGTTCGTAAACGTCGATTTGGACATCGCTGCGCAAACGTTTGAGCTTGCTTGCGGCGCTCATTCCGGCGGCGACACCGCCGATGATCACAAAACGCATGGTATCCCTCCTTACTTGTATTGTACCACACACACGCACTATGCAAGGGAAATTCACAAGAAAAACGCCCGGAATCCGGACGTTTAGTGGCTCAAGGCGGTTTCTTTGAATTGGTTCGTGTAAAGCTGGTAATAATGGGCGCGGTTGTTCAGCAGTTCTTCGTGGGACCCCGCTTCGATGATCTTGCCGTGTTCCAACACCAAAATCTTGTCGGCGTTCACGATGGTTGAAAGGCGATGGGCGATGACAAACGATGTTCTTCCGCGCATGATGACCTCGATGGCTTTTTGAATCTTTTGTTCGGTCGCGGTGTCGACCGAACTTGTGGCTTCATCGAGAATCAGGATGGCGGGGTCTTTGATGAGCGCCCGGGCGAAGCTGATCAGCTGTTTTTGCCCGACGCTAAGACGGGAACCGCCCTCTTGTACTTCTGTGTCGTAGCCTTCGGCGAACGATTCGATAAACTCGTGCGCGCCGACTAGTTTCGCCGCTTCGATGATTTCCGCTTCGCTTGCTTCTAGGTTGCCGTAACGGATGTTTTCACGGATGGTGCCGCTGAATAGATGCGGCGATTGGAGCACGTAGCCCAAATGGCCGTGCAACCAGCTGAGCGAGCGCTCTTTATAGTCCTTGCCGTCGATGAGAATTCGGCCCTGCGTCGGTTCGTAGAAACGGCAAATCAAATTGACGATGGTGCTTTTCCCGGCGCCTGTGTGCCCGACCAAAGCGACCGACTCGCCGGCTTTTACTTGCAAGTTGAAATTGTCCAAAACCCGTTCGCCTTTTTTGTATTTGAAGGAGATGTTCTCAAACGTAACGTCCCCATGAAGCGGTTCCCAGTTTTCCTTTTTTGGCTCCAAAATCGTGCCGTAACGCTCGACGACTTCGGGGGTGTCTTTGATGTCGGGGTCGGCGTCGATCAAGCCGACGACGCGTTCGGCGCTCGCTTGGGCTTGCTGGAAATGGGCGATTGTGTTCGCCAGTTGCATGATCGGGTCGAAAAACTGCCCCACATAGCTGACAAAGACGTACAGCAATCCTACCTGAATCACCTGGTCGCGGACATCAAGCCCGCCATAATAAAAGACGAGCGCGGTAGCGATGGCGGCGATGAACAAGATGGTTGGAAAATAGAGTCCCGCAAACATGGCCGCGCGGATCGAGTGTTTTTTCATGCGCGAGGTGAGCCTGTCGAAATCCTGGTAGTTGCTTTCTTCTAACACGAGCGTCTTGGTGGTTTTTGCCCCGCCGATGCCTTCGTTGAAGGCGCCTGTGATTTTTGAGTTCTGCTTGCGGATATTCCGGAAAGCCTTCAAAATTTTCCGACGGAAATACAGGCTCAAATACACCAATATCGGCAAGACGCTCAAGACGATGAGCGCGAGCTGCCAGTTCAAAACAAGCATCACGACCGCAAGGCCGATCATCATCAATCCCCCCCACGTGATGTCGATGAGCCCCCAAGAGATCATGTCGGATAGTTGCCTCGAATCGCTGGTCATTCTCGCCATGATCCATCCTGCGGGGGTGCGGTCGTAATAGGAAAACGGAAGTTCCTGAAGCTTCTTGAACGCCTTTTGCCGAATGGCGTAGGCCAGGTGGTTTTGCACTTTCTCGGCGAAATAGATGAACGTGAAGACCAGCGTCCCCATCGCCGCCATGAACAAGACGTAGACGCCGATGAAATAAGGAAGCATCGAGAGGTCCTCGTTTTCGATGATGTAATCGATGCCATAGCGGTTAATGAGCGGATAAGCCAAATCGGCGACGGCCAAAAAGACCCCGCAAAGGACGACGATGATCGCATAACGCCTCAAGGGCTTCATAAAGGAAAATATCCGTTTCCACGTTTTCGTGTCAAATTCTTTTTTTGTGTACGTTTCTTCTTCAAATTGTTGCATCTTCATCGCCTCCTTTATGCGCTTCGAATTCTTGGGCGATTTTTGTTTGCTGATGATAGAGTTCCGCATACAATCCGCCTTCGGCCAACAACGTTTCGTGGGTGCCTTGGGCGATGATTTCGCCTTGGTCCAACACGATGATTTTGTCCGCTTCCATGGCGGTGGTGATGCGGTGGGTGATGATGAATACGGTGGTGTTTTGCCAATGCTTGTATAGCGCGCGGCGTATTTGGATGTCGGTTTCGGTGTCAACGGCGCTTAGGGAATCGTCGAAAATGAGGACGGGCTTGGTGTCAAGAAGCATCCTCGCGATCGCCAGACGCTGTTTTTGTCCGCCGCTTAACGTGACGCCGCGTTCACCGACCAGCGTATCGTAGCCGGCTTCAAAATCTTCGATGTCGTCGTGCACCCTGGCGATGTTCGCCACATCGACGATGCGTTCTTTGGGGACGTCGCGCTTAATGATGCCAATGTTTTCATAAACGCTTTTCGAATAAAGGAACGGTTCTTGTAAGACGATGCCGACGTTTTTGCGAAGATGTTTCTTGTTGATGGATTTGATGTCGCAACCGTCAAAAAGGATTCGTCCTTCCTGGTTGTCCAAAAGACGCACCATCAGATTCATCAGCGTGCTCTTGCCGCTTCCGGTCTTGCCGATGACGGCAAGGGTTTCGCCCGGGTGTACCTCAAAACTGACGTTTTTAAGCAGCGGCTTGGTGTCGTCGACAAATTGGAACGTGACGTTTTCAAACCGGATATGCCCCTGAATGTCGGGGGTGTTTGTCGTGTCGTTTTCGTGTTCGCTTTCTTGCGCCATAATTTCGTCGATGCGGTCTAAGGCGACCGTCGTTTTGCCAAAGTCCCCGACGATGCGCCCTAATTGCCTAAGCGGCCAGACAATGAGCCCGAGCAAACTTAAAAAGGCGATGAACTGTCCGGTGTCGAGCGTACCCATGACCGCGAAATAGATGCCGAAAGAGGCGGTGAGCGCATACTGCGCGAAAATCAGAAGATCGGTGCCTCCCCAAAAAAACGCCATAAGTTTCGTAAGCCGCATGCTTTCTTCGCGGAATTTGGTCGACGTCTTGTCGAATTTTTCCATTTCAAAACGTTCGTTCGCAAACGCTTTGACGACACGGTTTCCGGTGACGTTTTCCTGCACGGCGGTCGTCATCTCTCCTTCCGCCTCTTCAACGCGGCGGAAAATTTTCTTGACGTAAGCGAAATAAACAAGCGCGCTCACTAGGATGATCGGCGACATGGCCAAAGATATGGCGGTCATCCGCGGGTTCATAAGCATCATTTGATACACCGCGAAGACCATCAGGAACAAAAGCCTCAAAACGTCGACAAGCTGTTCGCCGATGAAACGCCGGTAGGTGTCGACATCGGTTGTCGTGCGTTGAATCAAATCGCCGGTGTCGGCTTGCGAATGGTAAGTGAAGGAAAGGTTTTGCAAACGGTCGTATAAGGTGTTTCGCATATTGTAGGCGGTGCGTTCGGTGAACACGGCGAAAATGACCCGTTGGACGAACACGAACGTCAGACGGAACAAGGCGAACGCGACGGAAAAAACCGCCACTAGCAAAAGTTGCCTTTGCACGGTGTCGGCAATCAGCAAGTTCGCGATGAATGCCGGCAGCGCCGAAGGCTTGTTGGCAAACACCGTGTCGACAATGTGCTGCACGAAAAGCGGCGTGAGCGTACGAAAGTACTGCAAGAAAAACAGCAGCAGCATGCCGATGATGTATAGATGCAATTGTCCTTTCATCCATTGTGTGAATTGTTTCAATCGTCTCATGATGTTTCACCTCTTCTTGTTGCGGCAATAAAAAAAGCGCCCCCTTCTATCCAACGATAAAAGGCGGCGCGAAAAGATTGCGGCATGCACGGTATGAACGCATGCTCAAAATGCACCCTTTGAAGATGGATAGCGTGTATCGGTATTCGGTTTTTTCGCGTTTGCGTTTACAATTTTGAGCATGAGAATCACCACTTTTCCAAATAAGAATGTGTGTCGCACAAAAAGAGTCTATCACATCTTCATGCAAAAGTAAACATGAAATCGTAAAAAAAAAGCCCCATCATGGGATGGGACTAATCTTTATAGACAACTCTGCCTTTTCCTTTCCGCTTGGCTTCATACATCGCGGCGTCGGCTTTTTTTAGAAGCGTGTCAAAATCGGGGCGTTCTTTAGGAAGCCTTATGACGCCAATCGAAGCGGTCAAATGCATTTCTTTCCCCTCGATTTCAACGTTTTGAAATTTGCGGATAAGCTCGTTTGCAAGGCCAAGGGCCTTCTGTGAAGAATTCGTGCGCACGACGACGAAAAACTCGTCGCCGCCGATGCGGTAAAAACGACGGTGCTCGTTTTGGAGCTGTTTTAAGCGGTGCGCCACTTTTTCAAGCGTCCGATCGCCGTGATAATGCCCGTATAGGTCGTTGATTTCCTTGAAATCGTCCATGTCGATGAACATGCCGTAAAGCTTGTTGTGGTTGTCCATGCGCATGATGTGTTGGCGCAACGCTTCGCGGTTGTAAAGCCCTGTGGGGTCGTCGGTGTGCGCCGTCTTGTACAGTTTCATGCTGAAAGGTTCGTCTTTGTGGATGTGGACGACTTCGCCGCCAAAGGCGTAATCCCCATCCGCCGTTTCGCCGAGCGCGTAGACGCGCACTAACAACCAAAGCGGAGTGGTTTCACGTTTGATCGGCAACAGAAAAACGTTCGAGGTCGACTCAGGATGGAAATTCTTCTTTAGAAGATTCAGGTAATCGCGGGGACCGAGAATTTCGGTGAACACATGATCGAGTTCGATATGGTCTTTGATTTCGTCGCAAGCGAAAGAATCCTGCGCGGGCAAACCGACGGCGCTCGCTTCACCCTTCACAATCCGAAACGACAACCCTGTATCGCTACGGACCGCAAGAAACCGCAAAAACCGCGGGTCTTTGGCAATTAATGCCCCGTCTTTAGCGATCGTCTCCTGAAACTCTTTCAGCGTTTTGTTCATGGATTATCCCCCGTGAGATCATCAAATTAGTATAGTATAGCTTATAATGCGGTAAAATGCAAATCGAGCCGGAAAACTACTCGAATTGCGCTTGGTATAAGCTGTGGTAAAAACCTTTTTGTTCAAGCAACGACGCGTGAGTGCCCGTTTCGATCAAACGGCCTTTGTGTATGACGAGAATCTTGTCCGCTTTTTGAATCGTTTGCAGGCGATGGGCGATGACGATGCTTGTGCGCCCTTCCATCAGAAGGTTCATGCTTTCTTGGATTTTTGCTTCCGTACGCGTGTCGACGTTGGAGGTCGCTTCGTCCAAAATCAGCAAGTCCGGGTCGGAAAGGATGGTGCGGGCGATGCTGATGAGCTGACGTTCGCCTTGGGAAAAGTTTTGCCCGCCTTCATGAATTTCGGTGTCGTACCCTTTTGGAAGCTTGACGATGAAGTCGTGCGCGCCGGCAAGTTTGCTTGCGCGCAGCACTTCTTCTTTTGTGGCGTCGAAGTCTCCATAGTGGATGTTGTCGAACACGCTGCCTTTAAACAAGTGCGTATCCTGCAACACGACGCCGATTTTTTTGCGGAGTTCGTCTTTTTTCATCTCACGAACGTCGATACCGTCGAGCTTGATCGAGCCTGAAAGCACATCGTAGAAGCGGTTGAGAAGCTTGATAGTTGTCGTTTTTCCGCCACCTGTTGGTCCGACGATGGCAATCAGCTCGCCTTTTTTCGCGCGGAATGTGATGTCTTGGAGCACCAAGACGTCTTCATCGTAGCCAAACGTCACATCGTCGAACTCAATCTCGCCTTGCAAAGTGTCGATGGAAACCTCGCCGTCTGCGTCGTATTCGCTTTCGGCGTCGATGATCTCAAAGACGCGTTCGGCGCCGGCGATGCCCTGCATCAAGGCGTTGAAAAGCTGTGCGAGGTTGCTGATGGGCATGATGAACTGCCGAGAATACTGCGATACACCCGCTATGTGGCCGATGGTGACGAAAGCGGCTCCTAAATAAAGATGGAGAAAAGCCCCCACGCCGATGACGGTTAGAAAGATCAAGTTGTTCATAAAGTGGATGAACGGCCAAATGAGGCCTGAAAAAAACTGCGCCATGAAGCCGGCTCTTTTCAACTTGTCGTTTTCGTCGCGAAACTCTTCGATGAAGGGTTCTTCTTGGTTGTAAAGTTTTACGGTTTTCAAACCGGAGACGTTTTCTTCAATGATGCCGTTGAGGCTGGCCAGATGGATTTGCTGTTCCTTGAAGCCTTTGCGGGTCTTTTTGGATATTTTTACGGTGAAAAGCACCATGATTGGCAAAAAGGCCACAACGACCAAAGCGAGCATCCAGTTCAAATAAAACATGAAGAAGAACGCGCCGACAATGACGATGGAAGAGTTGATCACCTCTAAAACCGTTTGGCCGAGCGAATTGCTGATGAGTTCGACGTCGTTGGATATGCGGCTGACGATGTCGCCGCTACCTTTTTCGTCGTAATAGGAGACGGGCGCTTTCATCAATTTATCAAATGCGTCGCTGCGAAGCTTCTTGACCACTTTTTGAGAGATGCGCGCCATCACGAACCTTGAGAAGAACCGGACCATGCTGTTGAAAAGGGCCAAAAAGAGGATGATCAGGGCAATGCGGTACACCCCTTCAAAATCGAATTGCAAAAAATGGTTGTCCAAAGCGAAACTGAAAAGAAAGGGCACCAACAAAAACATCAATGTCGAAGCGATTAAAGCGAGCGCCACGAAAAGCAGGGCGAACTTGAACACGCCCATATACGAAAGCAAACGGAACACCGTCTGGCGGATGTTTTTCGGCTTCGGTCCGACCGCCGGGCTTCCGCGCATGCGGCCGCCTCTTTTGGGCGATTGCGACGGGTCGGTCGGGTCGATTTGCGCTTTCAGTTTTTCGTTAAGTTCCCGTTTGGTAAGAATCTTCGGATCGCTCACGGCGCTCACCTCCCAAATCCAGCTGGCTGGCCGCAATCTCTTGGTATACGGGACTGGTTTCCATCAAGCGTTCATGGGTTCCGACCCCGTCGATGCGCCCTTCGTTGTTCAAGACGATGATTTTGTCCATTCTACGGACCGTGGCGACCTTTTGAGAAATCAAAAGGAGCGTCGGGTCGTAGGGGAGGTCGTCGATATGGGCGAGAATGCTTCGTTCGCTTTGGGCGTCGACGGCGCTTGTGGCGTCGTCGAAAATCAAAATCGGCGGGCGCTTGATCAGCGCGCGCGCAATCGAGAGTCTTTGCTTCTGCCCGCCGCTTAGATTGACGCCTTTGCTGCGGACGAGATAGTTGTAATGGTCGTCTTGGTCGTGGATAAACGTATGCAATAAAGCCTTTTGCGCAGCTTCTTCCAAATTGTCGTAGTTGGCGTCTTCTTTGCCCTGGCGGATGTTCGTCGCGATGGACCCGCTGAAGATTGTGGCGTTTTGGGTAACAAAGCCTATGCTCTCGCGCAGGCGTTTGAGATCGTAGCGGTCGGCGGATATGCCGTCTAGGAGGACCTTGCCTCTTGTGGGATCATAAAGCCTCGGAATGAGATGCACCAAAGTGCTTTTGCCGCTGCCGGTCGAACCGATGATGCCGACCATTTCCCCTTTGGCGATGGTGAAATTCACCCCTTCGACGACCTGGTTGCCGCCGTTTCCGTAGCCGAAGCTCACGTCTTCAAACGCGATTTCGCCCCGAATCGGGCGGTCGATGGGGTCTTTCGGGTTTTTCAAGTCGATATTCGCGGAAAATATTTCGTTGATACGGGCCGCGCTGACGTTGGCCCGGCTCAGGAAAATCATAATCATCGCAAACATCATCAAGCCGACCAAAATCTGCTGGCTATACTGATTGAACGCCATCAAAATCCCCACTTGCGGGATGCCAAGCGGACTGATGAACTCGCCTTGCAGCATATAATAAGCCCCGAAAAACAAGATGAGCGACACGCCGGTTGTGAAAATGAAGTTGATGACCGGGTCGGCGAAGGCCATGACCGTCTCCGCGCCCGTATTGGCTTTTCGGTAATTTTCGTTCGTACGTTCGAAACGGCCGCTTTCCTGAGGCTGCGTGACGAACGATTTGATGACTTGAGGCGAATTGGCGTTTTCCAACACGACGTTGTTCAAATCGTCAAGCGCGTATTGCACTTTTTTGAAGCGGGGATAAGCGTTGATCATGAGAATCACCACCGCAATAACCAAAAGCGGCATAGTGATGTAGAATACTTGGCTGAGCAAAAGCGAAGTTCTTAGCGCGAGAATCAGGCCCATCACGATCATAAGCGGCGCGCGGATGACAATGCGCAACATCATCGTGAAGAACATCTGCACACGAAGCACGTCGTTTGTGGCGTTGGTGATCAAGCGCGACGCCTTGAAATCGTCAACGTTTTTAAAGGAGAGTTCCTGGATTTTCCGAAACAAATCCAACCGAAGCGAAGCCGTCGCGTATTGGCTTATGTATTGCGAGGTATAAGTGTTGACAACGCCGCTTGCAATGCCCAAAAGGGCAAGCCCGAGCATGATGAAGGCCGTATTGAGCACCGTGTCAAACGCCCGTTCGGGCAAAGCGACGTCGATGATGTCGATCATCAAAAACGGGATGTAAAAGCTCACGAACACTTGCACGAACATCGTCGCGACGGATATCAAAATATACCCTTTGTATGGCGTCGCATAGCGCAACAGTTTCAATATATGGCTCATTTTGATTCCTCCCTTGCGCCTCTTTCAATCAAATCGACGAAAAAGAGAAAATCGTTGTACGCCTCGCTGTAACGCGCCTCGTCGCGAAGAACTTTTTGGATGAACTGCATTTTAAGATGTGCAAGCAATCGAAAGATTTTCAAACAATCCTCTTCTTTAAAAGATTGAAGACCCGTTTCCCTGAAACGGCGGTAAAGATGTTGGAAAAAACGATCGCGGCGACGTTCGAAATAGTCGATGTCAAACCCTAACCCTTGCCGTTCACGTATGAATTTCCGAATCGTCGCGTGAAACTCGGAATCCTTCAAATAACGATAGTCTTTGGCAAACGACGTGCGGTAATAATCGAACACCGACTTCTCTTCGCTTTGACGAAGTCTTGTGTAAAGCATGTCCTCATACGCCGAGAGAGATTGTTCAAAAAGATGGGCGTAAAGGTCTTCTAAGTCGTCGAAATACTGATAGAAACTGCCTCTTGGAATGGCGGCGGCTTCGACGACGGCGCTGATGGTGATTTCGGCGTATGGCATGCGCAAAAAGACCGTTCTTGCAGCCTCTTCAATGCGTTTTTGTTTGGATGGGGATAAAGCTTCAAACGTTTTTGTGGGCATGGATGTCCTCCTGAGGTGACAAACTGTCATGTATCGGGGCAAAAATAAAACCTACGGGCCCGTAGGTTTTATTTTTCCCTTAACGTTCCATCGGCTTTGTATACGAGATATTCAAGATTTTCCTTGTCGGCGAACTCGATGGCTTCTTTTTGGTAGTTGAAGACACGATACGCCTTGGTTGCGTTTTCTTTGATGATTTGCCAACCGTCGGAATGCTTTTTGATGTGGTAGACGGGTTTTTCTTCAGTAGCTTGCGCCTCTACCTCTTTTACGTCGTCAAGATCTTTTTCGACTTCTTCCAAACTGACATCGCGCGGTTCTTTTTCTTTGGGCTTTTCGGGTGCCGGTTGCGCTTTCTGCGCTTTTTTCTTGCGACCAAACAGTTTCTTCAAGAATTCCATAACATCTCTCCTCTTTTCACATTTTCTCGTGAAACGCCTTTATTCTTACTATAAATCATAGCATAGGAAAACTCAAAAAACAATCCGAAGGCGTTCATTCAGCAAGAAACACGCACAAAACAAATTATGTTTGTGTACTATCTTGTTTTGTCGAAAACTTTTCAAATACGGCCGCAAGACGCATTGGACGGTGAAACAAATACCCTTGCGCAAACTGCACAGGCATCTTTTTGATGATTTCATAATCTTCGGGCAGTTCGATTCCTTCGACGATGGTCGCGATGCCGAACTTTTCGGCAAGTTTGACCATCGTTTCGACCAAAGCGCGGTTGTTTTTGTCGGTGGCGATATTATGGATGAACATCCTGTCGATTTTGATGCGGTCGATTTGGTTTTTCGAAAGACGCATGAGCGAAGAATACCCGGTGCCAAAATCGTCGATGGCGACGTTGTAATTTTTCGCTCGAAGCTTTCCGATGAAGGTTGTTTCCTCTTCTAATCCCCGCGGGTCGGTGGTTTCGGTGAATTCAATCACGATGCGCTTTGGGTCAAGACCGTATTCTTTGGTCTTGGCCGCAAGATAATCGATGAAGGTGGGGTTGTAAATCTCTTTTGAGGAAATGTTGATGGAGAGAAACTCAATCGGCACATCGGCCTCTAATATTTGTTTGAAACCCTGCAAGGATTTGTCGACCACATAGCGGTCGATGTCTTCGATCATGTTGTATCTTTCGGCGTATTGGATGATGTCTGAAGGAAAATGGATTTTGTATTTGTCTTGGATGCGGATCAGGGATTCGAGCCCCACGGGCTTTTCGGTGCTCAAATCGACGATGGGTTGAAACTCCAAATAGAACAGCTCGTTTTTGAGCGCGTCTTTGATCGACTGAAACATCCTAAACGAATCCTGGTTTTCGCGGCGCATTTCACTCGAATACGCCACGATGCGGTCTTTGCCGCCGGTTTTCGCCTCTTGCAAAGCGAGTTCGCTTCTAAAAACGCATTCGTAGTAGCGAGGCCTTTTCTCCGGCAAATCGTAGCGTCCGCCGGACACGGTCAGTCGGATTTCGTAATCGTCGACTTCAAAAGGCTCCTTGAGCCTCGCAAGCAAACGATTTGTGAAGGCCTCGCGTTCTTGTTTCGGATGCAATAGGATGAAGCGGTCCGAATGGACGCGGTATACGTGCTTATAAGGAGCGCTCAACTCCTCTAGCCGTCTTGCGAATTTGAAAAGCAGGCGGTTGGTCAAATTGATGCCAAAGAGGTCGTTGTAATTTTTGAAGTTGTCGATGTTCAAATAATACATCGACACATCAGAATCGAAATCCGGCAAAGAATCGGCGAAATATTGCTCTAGGTATGTGCTCTTTTTCAGTTCGGTCAAATCGTCTAAAAACACCATGTTCCGATAAAGTTTGATTGCGCGCATGCGGAAAACGGTGATGGTCGCCAAAATCACAACCAACACCGCAAACACCACAGTGAGCGGACTTGGGGGCCAAAACAAAGTATTCATTAGGATTATGCTCATGCTACACCTCGTTTCTCTCTCGGGGTCAGATTAGGAAATTGTCGGGGTCGGGGAAGGTCTTTTTGGCCTTGTTCAAGGAGAAGAGTTCTTTCATGTCCTCATCGTCGAGTTCGAAATCGAAAATGGCGAAGTTCTCTTCGATGCGCTGGGCGTTTTCGGATTTCGGGATGGCGACGATTTCACGCTGGTTCAAAAAGCGTAGCGCGATTTGCGGATTGGTTTTTCCGTGTTTTTTGGCGATTTTGCTGACGGTTTCGTCTTGCAAAAGCGTTTTGATTTCGTTGCTCATCAAGGGCGCGTACGCTTCTAGATAGATGCCGCGCTTCATGCAGAACTCCTGAAGCTTGTAGTTTTGCAAATAAAGATGGGTCTCGACTTGGTTGACTTGCGGAACGATTTCCGCATCCTCAAGCAAGTGTTCGAGGTGATGGAACGAGAAGTTGCTGACGCCGATGGCGCGGGTGTAACCTTCGAAATACAAATCTTCCATCGCTTGATAGGAATCCTTGTTGTCGCTGTAATCCTTGGGCCAGTGAATTAGGTAGAGATCGACATAATCAAGCCCCAAACGTTTCAGGGATTTCTTCAAGGCCTTCTTTGCCGAGAGATACCCATGGTCGGCCCACCAAAGTTTCGTCGTGATGAAAAGGTCTTCCCTTTTCACGCCGGAATCGCGAATGGCGCGTCCGACTTCCTCTTCGTTGCCATAAATCGCGGCGGTGTCGATGAGGCGATAGCCCGATTTGATGGCGTGCAAGACGGCATTGTAGGCGTTCTCGTCTTTGCTTCGAAACGTTCCGAGTCCGAGTGCGGGCATTTCAACGCCGTTGTTCAACGTGACTTTTTTCATGATAACACCTTCCTTTACTATTATAACATCCACTCGAGGCCGGCGTGTTCCGCCTTGTCCTCAAGCAAAATGGTGGAACCTTTCTTCAAGGTTAAAGCAACTTTTGCGTCCAAGGTTTCGTATACTTCGCGGTCCATCTTTCCATCGTCCGAAGGACCCAGCAAAGTTGTCGCTTGACTTGGAGAGACAAATAGTTCCAAACGGAGTCTTCCTTTGCGTACCGTTACTTTCATCGTACCATGTTCTTGCGAGATTTTGAGCGTAGACGCGTTATAGGTCGCAAAACGATACGTTTTGTTTTTGTGCGTCAACAGAACGAAGAATGCGAACGGTTGGAAGCACAAAAAGGGCACGCTGCCACCCGCTACGCTCAAAGATGCGTTTGAAGCCTTGAAGGCGTTGGCCTGCAACCACAGCCAACGACGCGGAAAGGATTTTCCATACGTTGTCTCCATATAGACTTTCCCGCGAACTTTAAGCGACATGTCTTCTCTTTGAAACGTCGCCTCGCCCTCGCCGTTTATGAAAATAACATCTTGATGGCACTGAAGGGGAAATTTCCGCAAAAATCCCATCGCGCTTTTGTGCGGAGGGGAAGTCTTTTTGGTAAACTCGACACTCAGTTTGCACGTTTCGGTATCAATTTTCATGCCTTTTGTCGTGAGTGTGTTGTTTTCAAGGGTCAACACGCCGTTTTCAAAAGAAAACGCGGAAAGCGGATAACGGTGGTAACGGTTTTCACGTTTCAATCCGTCGAAAACCTGTAAAAACGCATGGGGGTCTTCTTCGTTGAACGTCACTGCGAAAATGCACGCGATATTCACCGTGTGTTCCCTATCGAAAAATCGTACGTAAAACCCTTCAAAATAGTTGGTGTCGCGAAGGTTTTGAAACAAAAAGGCGTTCAACTGCGGGCCTCTTCTTTTCGAATTTTTCGAAGGAAGAGCCGCTTGAGACCGCCCCAAAGAAAGAATACATCAAAAAACAGCATGTAAAAAGGGATAAACACAAACTGCAGCGGATGCTGTTTCATGTCGCGTCTTGAAAGCAAATAAAGCGCGGCATGCACCATCGCGAGCAACGCCAGATTCAAAACGCTGAAATCGTAAACGATGGCGAAATAAAACCCGTGGAGGGCTAAAAGGAAAAGCAGCATTTTCTGAATGCCGATGTTCTCCTTCCGTTTGGCGAATTGGTCGATCCACCGCCGCAAAAAGGACTTGAGGTCGGCTTCGACTTCCCCTTTTCGTACGGAATGGTTGTGGTCAATGTGGACAATGCTGATGTTTTTCCGTTCAATGTCCTCTTCAAAATCCTCGGTGCAGTCGTAAAGTTTCGCCTGACACCCGGGAAGCTCGAACGTCTTGCGCTTCACCGCAAAAAACGAGTGGTTCAAACGATCGGAAGAGACATTCATCTCCCGGAAAAAGTCAAAGAACAGTTTGTACCCTTGGTTGTAATCGCGGAAAGGATACGTCTCTTTCAGGGTGTATACTTGATGCTCAACGAGATTGTTGGCCATGTGTTTTAAAATCTTATAATTCTCAAAGTGCAAATCGGCGTCCAAAAACAACAGAAACTCGTTTTCGGTGTGCTCATAACCTTCTTTGTAAGCTTTTTCAAGGAGTTTGGTCTTGGCGTTTGGATCCTCGGGGTCGATGTATTGGTTCACCTCGAACACGCGTACATCGTCGGGATAATCCGGCAAGGAGCCGTTAACATCAACGAAGATGAACTCGTGTTCGGATTCCCTGGCAAATTCAAAAAGTTTCTCGATGTAATAACTGTATTGCACAATGGCGACGACAACGGAAAAACGGTGCTTGTTTTTGTAATAGATTAACGATTGGCGTTTGTATTTGATGGCGTGGTCGATGAAGACCAGCATTACTAAGAAGAAAAACAATAACGGCATATGCACCCCTCCTGTCACTAAGCGTATTATACACCACGATTGTGATTGTAGCAATGTCGAAGAGCACGAAAAAACCCCTTTTCGGCGCCAAAAAGCGCCGAGGAGGGGTTATTGTTCTTGATATTGCAATTTGTACAAGTAGTAATAATGGCCTTTTTGCTTGAGAAGTTCTTGGTGGTTGCCCTGTTCGATGATTTCTCCGTGCTGCAAGACGATGATGTTGTCGACATGCTGAATCGTGGAAAGCCGGTGGGCGACAATCAGCATGGTGCCGATGTTCATCATTTTCTTAAGAGATTCTTGAATCAGTTCTTCGGTTTCGGTGTCGATGTTTGCCGTCGCCTCATCGAGAATCATGATGCGCGGCTTATGCACGAGCGTACGGGCAAAGCTTATGAGCTGGCGCTGGCCGGCGGAATAGTTGTTGCCGCGTTCGCGCACTTGTTCATAGTATTTGTTGGGCAGTTTTTCAATGAAACGGTGAGCGTTGACGTACTTGCACGCTTGTTCGACTTCTTCTTCGCTGATCGAATCGTCACGCAATGTGATGTTCGACATGATGGTTCCGCTGAACATGAAGACGTCTTGAAGCATTTGTCCGATAAAGGAACGCAAGTTGGCAATTTTGATGTTGCGGATGTCGATGCCGTCTAGGAGTATTTGCCCATGTTGAATGTCGTAATTGCGGCACAGCAAGGCAAGAATGGTCGTTTTTCCCGCGCCCGTCGCGCCGACGAACGCCACGGCCTCCTTGGCGTTTACTTTGAAGCTGACGTCTTTTAAGACCCACTCGTCTTTTTTATAGGCGAACCAAACGTTTTTGAATTCGATCTCGCCTCGGACTTCCTCAAGTTCGATCGCATCGGGACGGTCCACCACTTCGGGGTGGTTGTCCAAGATGGCGAAGATGCGTTCGCTTGAAGCGAACGCGGCCTGGACGATGTTGAATTGTTCGGCCAGTTGCTGAATCGGCTCGAAAAAGCGACGCAAGTAATTGTAAAACGCGACCAAGGTACCAACGGTGAGGGTTCCTGCGATGACTTGCATGCCGCCGAAGAAGAAAATGATGATGGTGGCGATCATAAAAAGCATATACACCGTGGGACGATAAATGGCAAACACCAAGAGTTCGCGCAGTTCGCTGTTTTTGAGTTCGGTGTTCTTATCGTCGAATTCGCGGTGCTTGTCTTTTTCCTTGTTGAAGATTTGCACCACTTTCATCCCGGAAAGGTGTTCCGCGAGATAACCGTTGACACGGGACATGTTGGCCCGTACGGTGCGATACGCCTTGCGGGAGAAACGGCGGAAAATGAACGAAAAGATAATAATGAAAGGAATGACCGTCAACACCAAAAGCGCTAGGCGCACATTTAAAAGCAGCATCGCCGTCATGATGCCGATGATCATCAAAAGATTGCGGAAGACGTTGACGACAACGCTCGTATACATTTCGTTGAGCGTGTTCGTGTCGTTGGCGATGCGGGTGACGAGCTTCCCGGTTGGGATGGTGTTGAAATATTCGATGTCTTGGCGCTCGACATGGGTGAACACCTCTTCGCGCATGTTGTAAATGATGGTTTGCCCGGTCTTTTGCAAAATGATGGTCTGCAAATATTCAAAGAGCGCGCTTAGGATGATCGAGGCGACAAACAACGCCAAGATGCGGAAAAGGAACGTAGTGTCGATGGGAATCTCGGTCAGAGTATCGATGCTCAACCCGATGATAAAAGGTTCAAGCAGCGCGAACATAACCGAAAGCACCATGAGGAAAAACGTGAGGACGAAAGCGGGAACATAAGGCTTCGCATACGACATGAGTCTTTTCAGAATCGCTTTGTCGGAATAGTTGTACAGTCTTTGGTCCGTATCGATATCGTACATTTACTGCACCTCCACTTCGTCTTCGAGTTGTTGGCGTTCGACTAGGTCGCGGTAGAAGGCACAGCGTTCGTAAAGTTCTTCGTGGGTGCCCACATCCAACACTTCGCCATCGTCGATGACGATGATTTTGTCCGCGTTTTTGACCGTCGATATGCGGTGGGCGATCATGATGGTCGTTTTGCCTTTGCGTATTTTGCGCAAATTGCGCAGGATTTTCTCTTCTGTAGAGGTATCGACGGCGCTTACCGAATCGTCCATGATGAGAATCGGCGGATTTTTCGCTAGAGCGCGAGCAATCGAAACCCTTTGTTTTTGCCCGCCGCTTAGGGTGACGCCCCGTTCGCCGATGACCGTCTCATAGCCGTGCTTGAACTGCACGATGTTGTCGTGGACGTCGCTCAATTTGGCGACTTCTTGGATTTTATCCATTTGGCGCCCTTCATAATCCACACCGAGGGCGATGTTGTTTTTGATGGTATCGGAAAATAAGAACCCGTCTTGCGGAACGTATCCGATGTCCTCACGCACCTTTTTGATCGGCAAGCGCATGATGTCGTAACCGTCGATCAACAACTGGTTTTCTTCAAGGTTGTAAAGCCTTAAAAGCAAATCGACGATGCTCGTTTTTCCGCTGCCGGTGCGCCCTAAAATGCCCACCATCTCGCCGGCGTTGATTTTGAAACTGATGTCTTTTAAGACGTAGTCCTCGCCTTTTTCATCGGGATATTTGAAATATAAATGGTTGAACTCGATGTCGCCACGAATCTCTTTGACATCGATGACGTTTTCGTCCTTGATTTCAACGGGTTCGTCCAAAAACTCTTCAATGCGCTGCAAGGAAGCGCGCCCGCGGCTGCGGACATTGATGATCATCGAAATGGCCATCATCGGCCAGATGAGCATACCGAAATAAGAAAGGAACGCCACTAGGTCGCCAACGGTGAAGGGATCATCCGTACCGCTTGTCATCTCTACAAGCTGCGCGCCGTAGATGATCATCAGCACGAACGTCAACGAAACGATGCCGCGGACAATGACTTGCAGAAGCATTTGCATGCGCACAAAGCGGATGTTTTTGTCTTTGGCGTTTTTGTTGGCTTTTAGGAAGTGGAGAATTTCGAGTTCTTCTTTGACAAACGCTTTGATCACCGAGATGCCCGAAAGGGATTCCTGGGTAACGTCGCTCAAGTCTTCAAACGCCTTTTGCGCTTGACGGAAACGCTGGCGCATTCGGGTGCCGATGAAAATGCCCGCGCTAGCGATCAAAACGAGCGGCAACACAAGCACTAGCGTCATCCTCGCGTCTAACAAGAACATACGGGTAAAGACCAACGTGCCCAAAACAATGGCGTCGATCATCATCAGCATTCCGGGACCGACCGCACGGCGGATGGCTTCGATGTCGTTGATGAAAAGCGCCATCAACCCGCCGACTTTGCGTTCGCTGTAAAAACGGTTCGAAAGCAATAAAGCGTGCGAGAACATGTCGTCGCGAAGTTCGTACGCCATCCTTCTTGAACCGCCCATGATGCCGATTCTCCATGAAAAACGGCCGATGACGATCATCACGCTGATGCCCACTAGCAAAAGCAATATGTTCCGTACGGCCTCAACGGCTTCCTCACGAGTGATTTCGCCGGTGCGAAAGGCTTCCAAATCGTCGACGAGACGCCCGATGATCATCGGCACTTCAAGCTGCGCCAAATCGACGACGATCAGGGCGATTACGCCAAGGAGGAACAGATGGATGAATTTTACGTAATATTTGTTGATGGATTTTGAAAAAAGCATGTCTTACACCTGCCCTATTTTGTCAAACAGACGCACGAGGGTCTGCAATTCTTCTGCGTTTAAGCGGGAGAAAATTTTCTCCATCGCCTTGTTGCTTTCGTAGACGTTCGTTTTCGCAAGCAGTTTTCCGCGGTCTGTCAAGGTGATGTTGTAGACTCGCGCGTCTTCTTTGCACCTCTTTTTTACAATGAGACCTGTCTCTTCAAACGTGCGGACAGTTTCGGTGACCGTCGGCTTTGACAGCCCGAAAATCTCAGCCAGTTCGCTCATTGTGACCGAACTGCGTTTTTCGATTTCGCGCAAATAACGGAATTGGCGATCGCTCACGTTTTTTAAATCCAATTCTTCATAGACTTCGCGGCAACTGTTGAAATACATTTTCAAAAATGCGTTGAAGGACTCGCGGAAACGTTCCTTATCCATGACGTCCACTCCCGAAAGCAATATTTAGTTAGGCTTTACCTAACCATTATAAACGTTCATGTCTTTTTGTCAATAGGCCAAGAAAAAAGGTTGCAATTTTTTTGCAACCTTGTGTTTTGGCTTTATTCGCGACGCTTTAAAACCACATAACTTGCACCAATCAACCCTAGTCCGCACAAAGCGATCCATAGAACCGCCGCCACGCCTCTTTCAGCTTGCGGTTCTTCAACGACAACGTCGAACGCATGCACAAGCTTTTCACCGGACTCGTTTGTCATTTCGATTTCGTAACTGTAAAGCCCCGGTGTATCTTTAAAAGCGCTGTAATCGTCATGAAGTATCTCAAAGGATACCGCTTCAAACGTTTTCGCGGTCGCGCTTTGAGAGGCGATGGAAAGCAGCTCGCCTTCTGAAAGCGATGAACCTTCAGTCACGATGATACGATCGTCGACGACAAAGACCGGTGGGACGTCGTCGATGACGTCGACAACGACGCTGTGAAACGCTAGGTTCCCTGCGGCGTCCGAAACTTCGAAAACGACCGTGTAGCTTCCGATTTCGCCCTCAACAACGTTGTGTTCTCGCATCGCCACATCGTCTACCGTCAAATCGTCCACATTGTCATAAACAAACAGTTGATTGCGCAGCTGAACCCAGTCGAATTCGACGGTGTAAGAGATTCGGTGATTCACGGGGCCGTTTAATTCAGGAGCGACGTCGTCTAAGATGTCCACATGGACAATCTTTAAGGTTTCATTTCCGGAAGCATCGACCGCTTGAAGCGTCAAATAATATTCTCCCGGCGTATCCAAGTTCTCGCTTAGATTCTCCTCGTGAATGTACAAAGCGATGTCTTCTTCCGGCGTATGATTGTCGGCCAACGCATATAACAGCAAAACCTCTTCAAAACTCATCGGTTCGGAAAGAAGGATTTCAACCGCGCTCGGGCCGACAATCGATGGCGGCGTCACGTCTTCAACTATAACGCTAAACGTTTTGAACGTTTCGTTTCCGCTTGCGTCGACGACGCCAATGGTCACAGACTTTTCACCCAAAACCCCCAAGGCGTCCGAATAGGAGTCTTCATAAACAACATACCCATCCAACGCGCCGTCGTAATCGTCGTAAAAAAGGAAATGTTCGTCGATCAAGTCCTCAAGCAAAGGAGGCTTATCCACATCCACATGCAATGTATCCGGCCCCGTAATTACCGGCGGGATTTCGTCTTTTACTATAACAACAAGCGTAAAATACGCGGTGTTGCCCGAAGAATCGCTCACTTCTAACGTGGCTTCGTATTCGCCGGTGGTCGTTGAGTGTTCGGAGTAACCGTCTTCGGCGATGACGATCTCATCGCTCAAATCGCCGTCGATTTCATCGTAAGCCCCCACGTGCGCATCGACGAGTTCTTCAAGGGTCTGCGTTTCCGTATAACTCAAAACGATGAAGCCGCTTCCCGAAAAGACCGGAGCGACATCGTCTTTGGGTTGATACGGCTCATAAGGAGTCGCCTCTTCTCCTTTTTCAAGTTGAAAACCGTCCAAACCGAAATGGCCGAAATGCTGATACGCGGCGCCACCACGCATTTCCATGTAAAAATCGCTTTCCGTCAGTTCAAGACGGCAGACCATAACGTCACTGTCTTCACTGTCACACATCAAAGACGCCGAATCCGATTCGTTTACCAAAATTTCGCCTCCGCTTTCAACCAAAAGCACCGAACCAAGACCGGCGGGGACACTAAGCGTGTACACACCGGACGTTACAGGATGGCGGGGATTCGTATAGAAGACGTTTTCTCCCGCATCGCCCTGAAAATAGGCAGGGTTCAACAGGTTTTTCCCATCGGCTTTTGTATCAAGGGCCGACAAGACCATCGCCGTCGCCAAAACCAAAAAGCATACCGATAACAATCCAATCATTTTTCTCATTTCATCACCTCGCATATATCATACGCCTCGATGTTAAGTTTTACTCATAAAAAAAAACTCCCTGAATGTCAGGAAGTTTTCAAATGCGGTTTGGTGGCGGGATGGATTTCGGCTTTTTCCCTGACGTCGACTTTCGGCTTGAAGTCCACGCGCGTATACAGCAAGAACCCGACCAACGCGATCAACAAGTTGCTCAAAAGCATCACTTCCCAGATGATGCGGCTGCCTCGTTCGGGGAAAAGGTATCCGGCGAGAAGGACGAGCGGAATCCGAAATCCCCACAGCCGCGTGACCGCCATGACAAAAGTGAAATGGGTGTTCGCCGTGCCGTTGAAAGTCCCGATGAAGGTTTGGAAAACCGCCATCAACGGCAACCCCAAAAGTATGTAGTACATGTAATCGACAGTGAGGCGCAACGCCTCGGGGTTGTCGCCTAGGAAAATTTTGGCCAGCGGTTCGCGCACCATAATCAAACCGAGCGAACCGACCGCCATGATGCCGACCGACAGTTTCATGGTTTTCAAAAACGTTTCTTTCGCTCTTGCGGGGTTTTGCGCGCCGATGTTTTGTCCGATGTAAGCGCTCAAAATCGCCCCCATCGCCATCACGGGATGCAAAATCATCGAAAGCAGGCGGTTGCCGATGCCAAAGGCCGCGACCGTCTCGACGCCATAAGCGTAAATGACGCCGTTCATCACCCCAAAACCAATCGCGGTGATGGCTTGCCCAACAGAAGCCGGCGCGGCGGTTTTCAATATTTTGAAAACGGCTTTTCGTTTTTCTTCTAAGGCGACCGACAAGTCTTCCATCCGTTTTTTGATTAAAAACCGAAGGTCGATGGTCACGCCGGTTTTTGCGTAAAAGAGGCGGAAAACACCGATCGGCATAATCACAAGATAGCTGGTAAGCGTTGCGTAAGCCGCCCCCGGCACGCCAAGGCCGAAGACGCTGATGAAAAGAGGAGAAAGTACCGTATTGAGCAAAATCGCGCCGCCGCTTACAAGCATCGGGCTCCAAGTGTCGCCGCTTGCTTGCCTCGTGGCCATAAACGCGAAAAACGTAAAAAATATCGGCAATTCGAACGCGCGAATCCGCAAGTAAGCGGTCGCGTTTTCAAAGACGAACCCTTCGGCCCCCATCGCGCCGACGATATAGGGCGCCGCAAAATAACCGGCGACGTTCAAAACAACGCCAAAGGAGAGCGCGATGACAAAAAGCAGGGTTGCGTAATGGCGCGCTTGCGGGTAATCGTTGCCGCCCACAAACTGTGAAACGAGGGCGACTCCGGCCACCGAAAGGCCGATGCCTAAGGACAAGAAGGTAAAAACCACCGGAAACACCAATTGAATCGAGGATACCGCTTCGGCGCTCACGCCGGGTATGCGACTGACAAAAAACATATCGACGATGTCGTGCAACGATTTCAGCAAATTGTTCAGCATTAAAGGAAGGGCCAAAATTACCAGCCCTTTGTAGATGTTTTTGTCTTTGAGTATAAGGTAGCGTCTGCGTTCGTCTTTTGTCATTTTGTTCACCCTACAGTATTATAGCACATTATGACGTTTTGTCACATCAAGTGCGGGATTTTTCGTTTTTTTTAGGCGGCGGCCCGATGTATTGATACAACCTGGTTTTGATTGGACCGTTGAACAGCACCCTGGTGCGGTCCGCTTTTTTCCCAAGCAATTGTTCGACGCCGCTTACGGGCGTCAAGATGTAAAAAGAAGCCTCCGGCTTTTTCTTTAGGATTTCACCAACGCTTTTGTACAAAGCGGACACTTCTTCTTTTCCCATTCGTTCCCCATAAGGCGGATTCGTGATGAAAACAGGGGCTGGTTCGGAGAAAATTTGGTGAGAAAAATCGGCGATTTCAAAGTGAATCTCCTCGTCGACTCCGGCCTTTTCCGCGTTTTCTTTGGCGGAAGCGATCGCTCCCGGGTCCGAATCGCTGGCGACGATGGGTTTGATAGGTTCGTGTTTTATGGCTTTGAGCGCTTCGCGGCGTTCGATGGTGTAGGCTTCTTTCGACACCCAAAAAAATCGTTGAAAAGCAAAACGGCGGTGCAATCCGGGCGCGATGTTTTTCGCCACCATCGCCGCTTCTATGGGGATGGTCCCGGACCCGCAAAATGGATCGTAGAGCGTTCGAGTCTCATGGTAATGGCTCAAAAGAACAAGCGCCGCGGCCAACGTTTCCTTAAGAGGCGCTTTCCCGGTTTGTTTTCGGTATCCGCGTTTGTGAAGTGCGATTCCGCTCGTATCGAGCCAAAGTTCCGCGTTGTCTTTTTGAATGTTTATGAGCAAAGCGTATTTTTCTTTGGTCTCGGGAAAAATCTCGGTGCCGTAGGATTTTTGCAAACTCCGTATCAACGCCTTCTTGCCAATCGACTGAATATCACGTACACTAAAGAGTGTGGATTTGTGGCTTTTCGCGTTCACGATGTATTGACCCTGTTCGTGCAAATACTTTCCAAGCGGCAAGCTTTCGATCCAGTCAAAAAGCTCGTCGAACGTCTCCACGCGTTTTGCGCCCAAGACGACATACACCCTTTCCGCGGTGCGCAAGCGCAAATTCGCCCGAACCATGCCGCGAACGTTTGCCTCGAAATATATCCTTCCGTGCGCGCTATCTGTGATTGAAAAGCCATACCCCGTAAGTTCCCGCTTCAAAACGGCTTCAAGACCGAAAGCGGTTGTCGCGACACATCGCATGTTCATCATCCTTTCAACACCATCTTACCACCTTTTTCTCTTCATTCCCAATAATGATTCAGGCGATTGAAAATATTTCAAGCAACTTTTTCCAATAAAACGACGCCCCTCTTTGTTTAAAAGTGAAAGGGCTCGGCGAGGTGAAGTGCATGAACAAAAACAAACTCGAAAACATCGTTGAAGCCTTCAAAAACGGCGACGAAACCGCGTTCGACCGTTTGTATGAAGAAACCAAAACCGACGTCTACTACACCATACTCCTTGTCCTCAAGGACCCATCCCTTAGCGAAGACATCATGCAAGACACATATTTGAAAATGATCGAAAACATCCAAAGCTACAAACGAAAAGGCGAATTCAAGGCTTGGCTCAAAACCATCGCGAAACGACTCGCGATCAACGCCTACAACAAAAGAAAGAAAGAGACTCCCATGGATGCCGCCGAAAACCCCAATCTCTTCGAAAGCGAAAACCGCGACCTTGAAAAGCGCTATTACCTCGAAAAGCTCTTAAACGTCCTTAACGAAGAGGAAAAGACCATCGTCATCCGCCACGCCGTCTTGGGCGACAAGCACAAAGACATCGCCGAAGACTTGAAGAAACCGCTTGGGACTGTGTTGTGGAAATACCAAAACGCCCTTGAGAAAATGCGCAAGGAAGGAGGCGAGTTCGATGAGCGATAAAAAAATGGAAAAGAAACTGCGCCATTATGCCAAAGAAGAAACGCCCGATGTGAAAGAGCGAATCAAAGCGTCTTCGGTGTACCGCGATTTTATGGAAAAAAGACAGCCGGAACCAAAAAAGACGCCGGGGTTCAACTGGAACCGCCGTTTGGCGTTCGGTGGAACGTTGGCGCTTCTCATCCTCGCCTTTGTCTTTGTCTTCCCGTTGTTTCAAGCCGAGGCTTCTTCTACCGTATATATGGACATAAACCCGAGCTTGAGACTTGAAGTCGGCGAGGACGACTTTGTCAAACGTTTGGACGGCGAGAACCAAGACGGAGAAGACTTTCTTGAAGGCCTTTCGAACTTGCGCAACCAACCTTTTGACGACGTCATAGACATTCTCGTCGAGGAAGCCATCGACCGCGGATACTTAAGCGAAGACAATCCCTACTTGATGTTTGACGTCATCAGCGACAACGAAGACTTGCAAGCTCGCCACCTCGCGAAGATGGAGGAAAGACTCCCCGAAGTCGCGCAAGACCGTGTCCCGAATTTCGCTTTGATGCGCGGTTCAAGTGAAGGTGTTGGCGAAGAGGAACGTGAAAGGGCCCAGCAACACGGAATCAGCGTTATGAAAAGCCGCATCATCGACGCCATCTTAGAAGAAACCGACGATTACGACTACGAAACTTTGAGTGAATACTCCGTCGGCCAATTGAGAGATCTCATGGACGACTACGACATATCTCCAAAACGGCCCGGCCCACCGCAGGACACCTCCCCGTTCGGGCCGTAAAAAACAGCTCGCAAGAGCTGTTTTTTTTTTATGTAAGCTTTTCGTTTGGGTCGATGTTTAAAAGCGCCGCGGTTTCATCAAACAGCCGGTTCACGTTGTCGCGGTTCAAGGCGACGTCGGAATAACGGAGCGGCTGGCCCCTATGAAAATAGGGGATGATGGTTTTTGGGTCCTTCTCATAGACCAAAAGCCCATATGTGAACACCACACGATGCGGTGGCAAGGCTTTGCGTGTAAAAAAACGCCAAACAGCTCCGTATAGGCGGCGCTTCCCTTTTTCGCCGATGCGGGTTTTGACTTTTCCGGGATGCACGGCAAACGCTCGAAGGCCGATCTTTTCGCCATAACGGTCGTTAAGCGCGATGGTGAAAAGCAAGTTGTACAGTTTGGTTCTTGCGTATATTCTGAGGGGATGATAACGTTTCAACCCCTCAAGGTCGTCGGGGTCGAATTTGGCTTTTTTGTGCAAATCGCTGCTTGTGGTGATGATGCGCCCCAAACGTTTTTTAAGCAGGGGGAACATTTCAAAAGAAAGCAAAGCGGGCACAAGATGGTTCACTTGAAATTGCGTCTCAAAACCGTCTTCGGTGATTCTTTTTTTGTGAGGAAACACGGCGGCGTTGTTGATGAGGGCGTCAAGGCCGTCGGAAAAAGCGTTTGAAACCTCGGCGATCATCGCTTTCACATCGCGCATCTTCGAAAAATCTGCGCGATAAAGATGAATCCTTTTGCTCTCATACTTCTTAGAGAGGGTTTTCCGCAGGGATTGAATTTTCTCTTCATCGCGCGCCACGCCGATCACTTCTTCGCCATGGTCCAAAAAGTAATGCATCAACGCTTTGCCGATGCCGCTTGTGACGCCGGTGATCAATATCCTTTTCATCCGTATCCTCCTTTAAACAATCATCGCTAACAACACGACGAGCAAAAGCGTCAACACTATGAACACGATCTTTTTTAACAGCGCGTATTTTTCAAGCATCGTATCGCTCTCCCGTCTTAAAATAAAAAATGCTTGCGCGGACAAGCATGAAGAAAAAAGTGGTGCCGCTTGCCGGACTCGAACCAGCAACCTCTTCCTTACCATGGAATTGCTCTACCTGTTGGAGCTAAAGCGGCACGATGGGCGATTTTCCTCAAACATTCTAACACGAAACGCCGGGAATGAAAAGCCCTTTTTTACAATTTGACGAAAACCTTGCCGTCCTCAATCACGGCGGGATAGGTCGTCGCTTTTTTGGTGGGCATATGCACAAACCCGATTTTCGCTTTCCGCAAAACCTCGCCGGTTTTGGCGTCGATTTGCGCGCCATGCTTGCGGCAGGTCACCACACCGTCTTCAAATGTGCCTTTGTAAAGCGAAGCGCGCATATGTGGGCATTTGTCTTTGAGAACGTAGACGTTCTCCTCGTGATATAGAACCAAAAGCGGCAAATCTTCGATTTCAACCCGAATCTTCTTTTCCTTCGCCAAGACGTCCAGCTTTTCAAGGAAATGTTTCGCCATTGGTTTTCCCCTCCTCTTTAACAATTCCATTATACCATCATGTCTTTCAAAAAGCATCCTCGCTACCTTGAAAAAATGGCTTTTATTGGTATAATAGTTGTACTAAACGGTATTTTCACCAAGAAAGGAGAATCACCCATGTTCACCTTGAACATCGAAGGAAGCAAACGACAATTCGATAAACCCGTAAAATTGCTGGATTTAATCGACGACCCAAAACGCCGCTATTTCATCGCGCTTGTCAACAACCGCATGCGCGAATTGCATTATGTGATCGACTACGACGCTACGGTGGAGTTTTTGGATTTTCATCATCCCGAAGCGATCTATCCCTACGAAGCAAGCCTGCGCTACCTTGTCTCGATGGCGTTTCACAACCTCTACCCCGAATACGACTTCAAATTCAACTACAGCATTTCCCGCTCGGTCTTCTGCCACATCATGAACTTAGAAAAAGCGAGCGACATCGGCAGAATCTTGCGCGAACTCGAAAAAGAAATGCGCCGCCTCGTCGAACTCGACCTCCCCATCACCCGTACCGAGATGAACAAGGAAGAAGCCGTCGAGTTTTACAAAAAGCACAACTACCACGACAAAATCGAAGCGATTCAATACCGCCCCGAAGACATCGTCCACTTCTACGAATGCGACGGCTACCTCAATTACATGTATTCGCTGATGGTGCCCTCGACGGGATATTTGAAAGAATTTGTGCTGCGCACATATCCGCCCGGCTTTTTGATTCAATACCCTCGCGCCGAAGAAGGCGGAAAAATCCCGGAGTTCGAAGACGCGCCGATTTACAGCCGTACGCTTCGAAACGCCAACCGCTGGCTGGAAAGAATCNACGCCGAAACGGTCGCGCGGATGAACCGCCACGCCGAAAGCGACTCCATCGTCGAATTCGTGCAAATGAACGAAGCGCGGCACAACCAAATGCTTTCGGAAATCGGCAGAACCATCAAGGAAAACAGCGAAGACATACGCTTGATCGCCATCGCCGGCCCTTCCTCAAGCGGAAAGACGACCTTTTCCAACCGGCTCCGCATCGAACTTATGAGCCAAGGCCTTCAACCCGTCATGATTTCCTTGGACGATTACTACCTTGACCGGGACCAAATCGAACCCGACGAAAACGGCAACATCGACCTCGAACACATCAACACGCTCGATATCGATTTGTTCAACCAAAACATGCTCGACCTCATTCAAGGCCGGGAAGTCGACATCCCCATTTTCGATTTCATGACCAAAACCCGTTCCGGGTTCAAAAAACTGCAAATCACGGAGAACAATCCCATCATCATCGAAGGCATCCACGCCCTAAACGAAACCTTGACGTCCCTGATTCCCCAACACCAAAAATACAAGATTTTCATCAGCCCCCAACTGCAGGTCAACGTCGACTACCAAAACCCCATCAACATCACCAATCTACGCCTATTAAGACGCATCGTCCGCGACCGGAAATTCCGCAACGCGCCCGCAAGCAAGACCATCGGCATGTGGGGGTCGGTGCGCCGCGGCGAGTTCCGCTGGATTTATCCGCATCAAGAAGGCGCGGATTACATCTTCAACAGTTCGTTGACTTATGAACTGGGCATCATGAAAAAGCATGCGCTCGACACCTTGATGGAAATTCCCCGCGAAAGCGAACATTTCATCACCGCAAACCGCCTGATCAAGTTCTTGAAATATTTCAAAGACATCGACGACGAGCAGGTCCCCAACAATTCGCTGCTAAGAGAGTTCATCGGCGGCAGCTGCTTCGATTGACGCAAAAAAATAGCGACGGTTCTTAATCAACCGTCGCTTTTTTTCTTGATTCGCTTTAACAGTGCTTCCTGATAATCCATAGTCTGCGCGTCTTTCGCCATGTACAAATTTACATCCGCCCGGCGCAGCACGGCTTCAAAAGGTTCGCCTTCTTTACGGATTGCATGCCCCGCCGCCATCGAAATGCGCTTCATAATGTCTTCGTGCATGCAGCGCTTTTCAAGATCGATTACCATCTTCTCAAGCGTCCTCTTATCGGTATCCGGGACGACAAGAAGCATTTCGTCGCCGCCCATGCGTAACGCCTTAGTGCCTTTTTGTTTGGCCGCCACTTCTTTCAATATGGAGGCGAACCGCTTCAAAAGCTCATCGCCCGCATGGTGCCCGAAATTGTCGTTGATCAGCTTGAGTCCGTTCAAATCGGTCACAATCAAGCCGTACTGAGCTTCACCGGCGTCCAGTTTTCGGAGAAGATTCTCAAGGTAGTTGCGGTTGTATAGATTGGTCATTACATCGTAGTTTTTCAAATATTCCAATTCGTTGATCAAAGCCACAAATTCGCTTTCATCGTACAAAAACAGCACACGTCCGACGATGTCGAATTTTTCGAGCGTGAACGTTTTTTCATACACATAGAGATAAGGACGCTTTGCGTCTTTTTGACGGACAGTGTCGATGTTTTCATAGAGTATGGCCTTTTGCCCGAGTTCTTCTAAGAGCGAATCGATGTGGCGGTGGTTTTCGAGGTTGAACCGATCAAGCAACGCTTTTGAAGCCTCGACAATCTCGCCGGTCTCGCTCATGCAAACATACATTTCGCGCATCTCTTCCATCAAGGTTTCCCTGCCTTCGCGCAAAAGCGCATAATGCAAATCCTTGCGATAAACCACCATATAAAGCAACCAGGAAAAAGCAACGGTGGTGAGGTGTGTGGGGTCTACGTTCATCGGCAGGAAAAACACATGCACCACATTGATTATAATCGCGAAAACGATGGCGATTGTAAATAGCGCGCCCGCCTTTTGATAAGGCTTTTTCGCAAGAAAACGGCGATAGTTTCTAAAAACCTGGTCAAGGCAAACACGAGCACGCCATAGCTTGTAAAGGCGTGCACCAAGAAGAAAACGCCCGCCTCGGCGAAAACAATATCTTCTAACGCCGACGCTTCCTGCAGGGAGATGTCCAAAAACCAAAGATGGAAAGTGTTTGTAAGAGCCACCGTCAAATTGACCAAGAAAAACGCCCCCGCGGCGTAATCGAAAAATTTCGGGGTAGATGCCCCCACAAAGGCCGTGATGGTTTTGTAGCAGTAAAAAACGATGGCAAAGACCAGCGGATATCCGAGCAAATGCAAATGATACGCCAAGGAGACCTGTGGAGTAATTTGCTTGATGAGCAGCAACATCGACCAAAAGGCGATCAAAAACACGAAACGGCGCAAATTCAAAAAACGTTCGTTTCCGGCGTAAGAAGCCAAATGGATGGCCGGCACAAAACTGAGCGCGGCCGCAAACACAAGCATGACGCCCTGAAAAGTTGTCATCGCCTAGTCTCCCCTCGTAAGGATTTGTAAAGACATATCACAAAATTATACCATAATCCTCCAACGTTGCAACCCCTTATTCCTCATTGAAGATCGAGCGATATTCACCATAACCCTCTTCTTCAAGGCGTTCTTTGGGGATGAAGCGCAAAGCGGCGGAATTGATGCAATAGCGAAGGCCGCCTCGTTCTTGCGGGCCGTCTGGAAAAACGTGTCCGAGATGCGAATCCGCTTTTTTGCTGCGGACCTCCGTGCGGCGCATGCCGTGTGTGCGGTCTTCTTTTTCAACGACGTCGGCAAGCGGCTTTGTGAAACTCGGCCAGCCGCAACCGGCGTCGTATTTGTCTTTGCTGCTGAATAGCGGTTCGCCGCTCACAACGTCCACATACAATCCTTCCGCCTCGTGGTCAAAATATTCGTTGCGGAAGGGAGGTTCCGTCGCATTGTTTTGCGTGACCTCGTATTGCATTTTGTTCAAACGCTTTTTCAAAGCTTTCGGATCGTTCTTCATGCTACCACCTCTAATTCATTTTATCACGCGTACGCTCGATAAGCTTGTCAATACGCAAAAAAAAGCGCCCCTTCGGAACGCTTTTATCCGTGAATGGCGAGAAATCCGTCGTCGGCCAATACGCACGAACCGTTGATGGCGACACTATCCTGCGAAAACAGGAAACGCACGACTTTTGCGACTTCTAATGCGCTCAGCATCTTACCGCGAAGATGCTTTTTCTCAAGCCGCTTTCTGCGTTCCTCGGGAACGTGCTTCAATAGCGCGGTGTCGATGAAAGCGGGCGCTACCGCCGTGACGCGAATGCCGTCTTCGGCCAATGCGTCCGCGCCCGATTTGGTCATGTTTTCCACCGCCGCTTTGGCGGCGCTGTAGCGAAAACTCTTTTTCGCTCCGAAATAGCTGCGGATGGAAGCGGTGTTGACGATGCGGCCGCCTTCGACGTTCAGTTCGCGCATCTTATTTGCCGCGTAATGCATGCCGTAATACACACCATGTTGGTTGATTGCCAAATGTTCGTGATAGGTTTCCGGGGTGACCTCGGTGAAATGGGTGCCGTCGCGGATGCCGGCGTTGTTGAAAATGCCATCGAGCGTTCCATAGGTATCGACCGCATGCTCAACCAGCGCTTCGACTTCGTTGGCTTTGGCAACGTCTGTTGGGAAAGCCACCGCTTCACCGCCATTTTTACGGATCTCTTCAACCACGCGCTCAAGACCTTCGCGGTCGACATCGGCGGCGACAATGCGAGCGCCTTCTTCGGCCAAAAGTTTCGCACTCGCGGCGCCTAAGCCGCTTGCGGCGCCTGTTACAATCAGCACATCGTCTTGCATGAATGAGCCTCCTTTATCGTTCTTCCTCGTCGATGGTGATGTCTTCTTTTTCGTCGATGATATCGGAAAACGTCGAACGGAAAAAATCGCCGCTGCGACGAATATGGATACGCTGTTTCGGGAAAAAGATGGTGTTGATGATTGGGATGAACAAAAGAATCAGCCATCCGGGATGCCAAAAATCGTCGAGCACAATGCCTAAGACGATGTAAACAATCGTCACAAGGAGCGTGACCAAACTGCGCATATCCACTTTATGGCTGTATAGAATGTTCGAGATGGGGATCAAAAAGAAGACGACCCATCCGGGGTGGGCAAGGTCAAAGCCAAGCCAAAGCCATAAAAAGAGAATCAAAGAAATTAGCGGCATCATCTGGTTCAACCGCTTGAAAACATTGCGGGAAAGCAAAATCGCCGAAAGCGGAATCAACAAAAAGAAGCTGATCCCCAGGGTCCAATTCTCCAAAACCAATCCGCTAAACAAAAAGAGCAACAAACTGATAAGCGGCATCGCCGCCACGATACGTTCTTTCATACAATCTCTCCTTCTTCTATTTGAGTTTTTCAATAAACATGGTAAAAGGCGCTTCGTTTCGGTTTAGAATTTTATAGACGCTGACTCTGTAAGTTTCCTCAGATAGCGTATCGGCAAAACGCATCAGCGCATCGGCTTCGTTTTTGCCTTCTGAATGCCCCAAATACACCGTCACCGCCACCACGCCGCCCTTAACGAGCAACTCTAGCATATTCGACACGGCTTGAACGCTCGTCAAAGCCTTCGTGGTCAAGGTTTTGTCGCCGCCGGGGAGGTACCCGAGGTTGAAGACCGCCGCCTTGATGTCTTTGTAAATGTGCAAAGGGATGTTTTCGTGCGAATCCCGGATGAGCGTCACGTTGGCAAGGTTTTCCTTCTCAAGCCGCGTGCGCGTGCTTTTGAGCGCTTCATCCTGCACATCGAAGGCAAAAACGTGCGCGGCATGTTTTGCCAAAAACGCCGTGTCGTGCCCGTTTCCGGCGGTCGCATCGACGACGAGATCGTCTTTCGTGACGATTTCTTCAAGCACACGATGCGTAAAAGGAATCAACCGTTTTGACATATTCGCCTCCCAAACCTTCAATCCTTTACCATTATACCAAACATATCAAGTTGTGAGTAGCATTATTTGTAAAGACTATGGCTGCGATTATTGCCTAAAACCCTTGAAAAAGGTATAATTGAGGTAACAGACTGAATGTTGAGGTGATACGCATTACTATTACAGACAAAAAGATTATGCAATTGGCCATTGAACGCGCCAAGCAAACCATGAACGAAGACTTGGGCGGCCCTTTCGGCGCCGCGGTCATCGACGAACAAGGCGAAGTGCTTTCGGTAACCTCGAATTCGGTTTTGGGCGACCACGACGCCACCGCCCACGCCGAAATCAACGCCATTCGCGAAGCGTCGAAAAAGATTCGCAGCCACGATCTGAGCGGATGCATTCTCTACACCACCGCCTACCCCTGTCCCATGTGTTTAGGCGCCATCATCTGGTCGAACATCAAAACCATCGTCTACGGTTGCCGCCCCGAAGACGCCGATGAAATCGGCTTTCGCGACGACTTCATCTATAAGTACATCGAAGACGGCTGCAAAGACACAAGCATTTTGGAAATCCGCGAAGATTTCCGCGAAGACTGTTTGAAACTCTTCCGAGAATACGAAGCCTTAGGCAAAGAAATCTATTAAAAAAGCGCTCCCGTGAGCTTTACCCGTTGTATTGGAAATCGCATCCAATGTTGGGGTTCAGCCCGCGAGGGAGCGCTTTTTTGTGTCTTACTTGTCGCCCATCGTCATGGCCATGACCGCTTTGGCGGTATGGAGACGATTTTCGGCTTCTTGATAAACGATCGATTGCTTGCCGTCGATGACGGAATCTTCCACTTCGTTGCCGCGGTCGGCGGGAAGGGCGTGCATATAATTCGCATCGGGCTTGGCAAGCGCCATCATTTTTTCGGTGCATTTCCAGTGCTTGTTCGATTCTAAGATGTCGTCGATGACGTCGTCGCTTTGGTTGCTGACCCAGCTTCCCCAGTTTTTGGGGATGACGATGTCGGCGTCTTTATACGCTTCTTCCATGTCGTTGGTGACTTTGAAGGTGCCGCCGTTTTCTTCGGCGTTCTTGCGGGCTTTTTCCAAAACCCACTCGGGCAGTTCATAGCCTTTAGGATGCGCGAGGACTACCTCCATGCCGAAACGCGGGAACAACAGCGCCTGCGTAAGAGGGACGCTGATGGGCTTTTTGTGGCTCGTCGCATAAGCCCAGATGATCGAGACCTTGACGTTTTCGGTCTTCTTTTTGACCTCTTTGATGGTCATGAGGTCGGCAAGGCCTTGCATCGGATGGTAAAGGTCGCATTGCAAGTTCATCACGGGGACGCTGGCGTTGTCGGCCATCTCGCGCAAGAACTTGTTGCCTTGCCGCCAAAAACAGTTGCGCGCGGCGATGCCGTGTCCGTAGCTTGAAAGGATGATGGCGGTGTCTTTGCCGGTTTCGCCGTGCGAGATTTGCATGGTTGAGGTATCTAGGAAGTTTGCGTGGCCGCCTAGTTGCGCGATGCCGGCTTCCATGGAATTGCGGGTGCGGGTGGATTGTTCAAAGAACATCAAAAATGACGTCTTGTTTTTCAAATAATCGGTGATTTCGTTGTTCTTGAACTTTTCTTTGAGGTCGGCGCTTACCTCCAAAAGTTTTTCAATTTCTTCGGTTTTCCAATCTTCGAGGGTGATGAAGTGTTTTCCTTTAAAAAGTGGTTTCATAGAATAACTCCTTTTTTATTATGAATTTGTTTTTTCCAGGCGTTTCAGATAGAGATTGGGAATGACCGCGTACATGGCCGCGGCTTTGACGAGGTGTTCTTTTTCCGTCTTTTCGTTCGGGGCGTGCGCTTCTTTTTCGTGCCCGGGGCCAAAACCGATGCAAGGAATGTCGTAGCGGCCCATAATCGAGACGCCGTTTGTCGAGAAGGTCCACTTATCGACAAGCGGCTTGCCGCCGAAGAGTTCCCTGTAAGCGTCCACGAGTGTTTGCGTGGCGATGTGTTCTTCTTCCAACACCCAGCTTGGGAAATACGTCTTCGTCGGATACACCAAACCGGTGTAAGAGGGCTCTTCATAATCATACATTTCAACCTTTGCGTCCGCGCTTTTCACCGAAGGAAGGTTGCGGATTTCATCCATCGCGCCCTCGGGAGTCTCGCCGTGGGTCAAACGGCGGTCGATGGAGACGCTGCAGCCATCGGCGACGGCGCAACGTGATGGGGAACTGTAGAATATTTCGCTGACGGTCAAAGTGCCTTTTCCTAGGAATGGATCGTCGTGCAAATCTTTGTGCAACGCTTCAAGTTCCTGCAAAATCGGCGCCATTTTGAAAATGGCGTTGTCGCCGCGTTCGGGGGCGCTGCCGTGACAAGAGACCCCGTGCGTGGAAACCTTGATTTCCATTCGGCCGCGTTGTCCGCGGTAAATGTTGCAGGATGTGGGTTCGGTGATGACGACGAACTCGGGTTTGATGCCCATCTCTTCAATCAGGTATTGCCAACACAAACCGTCGCAATCCTCTTCTTGCACGGTGCCGGTGATCAAAAGCGTGTAATCGTCTTCAAGATTGAAATCTTTGATGATTTTGCCGGCGTAGACCATCGAGGCCATGCCGCCTTCTTGGTCGCTTGTGCCACGACCGCCGATGTATGTTTCGTCTTCGAATCCTTCATATGGGTCGAAATCCCAGTTTTTGCGCTCGCCGATGCCGACGGTGTCGATGTGCGCATCCATCGCGATCAGACGTTTGCCTTTGCCGATGGTGCCGATGATGTTGCCCATCGGATCGATTTCGATTTTGTCGAACCCGACTTTTTCCATCTCCTCTTTGATGCGCAATATAACGTCCTTTTCTTGCTGGCTTTCGCTTGGGATGCGCACCATGTCGCGCAAAAACTTGGTCATGTCTTCTTCGTAGTGTTTCGCTTTTTTGAGTATTTCTTCAAAATTTATGTTCACAATATACCTCCTAATGGTTTCGTAGCGCTTGAATTTTTTCGTTGTACTCGTAGATTTTCTCGTATTCCTCGTCCCAGAAATCCATCGACTTCATTTTGTCGAGGTAGGCTTGTTCGTAGCCGAACTTGAGCCAGTCGTTTTCTTTTTGCTTGAACAGTTTTTCTTTTTGCGCGGCGCTTCGGTAATCGGCGACGTTTTCCGTGTCGGCTTTTAAGAAAATGTCGCGGAACCAACGGCGCAAGACGAAGTCTTCGGTTTCAAGATAACGGTTTTCCAAATCTTCCATCACGCTGTCGTAACGGTCGAATCCGTCGGTCGCGACGGTGACGACGTTGTCTTCGGGGCCTAGTTTCAAATATTTCGCCATTTTGATCGCGCCTAGGATGTTGCACACGCCGGAGACGCCGAAGAAATCGCGCATGGCTTTCAATTGTTTCTTCTCGACGCCAAACTCGGCCAAAACGTCGACGCCATCGCGCAACACTTTCAACCCGCGTACGGCGTCCTCATCGCTCACAAGGGCGATGAAATCGGTGTTGAGCACGTTATGGATCAACGTGCACATCTTGTCGCCAATCCCTTCAATACGGTGTTGGCCGCGCCCGCCGTCCATGAGGGTCGAGCATTCGTAAGGTTCTAAGGCGGCGATTTTCGCCTCGGGGTACTCTTTTTTGATCTGATCGCCCGCGGCCAAAGTTCCCGCGCTTCCGGGAGCGGATGCGAAGCAGGCGATGCGGCCGTTGCCGACGCCCTTAACCGCTTCGATGGCGCTATATCCCGTAACGTGGCGGTGAAAACGGTAATTCGGCATCAATTCGAATTGCGCCAAGGCGACGTTTTTGGGGTCTTTGGAAAGCTTGTGCGTTTTCTCAAGCGTCAAGATGACGTCCGATTCCGTTCCCGGGGTCAAATCGAGTTTTGCCCCGTACCCCTTGATGCGGTCGTAACGTTCTTTGCTCATGTTGTCGGGCATGATGACGACGGCTTCGTAATCCATCAAGTTGCAGATGTAGGAAACGCCAATGCCAAAATTCCCGGTAGAAGGCCCAAGAATGGTGTGTTTGCCGGGGACGATGTCGCCATCGACATAGCCTTCGATCAAGGTCGAATACGCGGGTCCGACTTTATGGGAACCGCTAGGAAAATCTTTGCCGAGCATCACGACAATGTTTGCGTCGACGCCGGTCAAAGCCTTAGGAAGCACGACTTTGTTGACTTCGTTGTTTTCCTTTTTCCAAGTGATGTTGAACAAGTTCATCGGGTCCAGTTCGTCCTTTTTGGCGGCAAGCGCTTGCTTGCGCAACGAGGCGTCCAACTTGCTTGGGTGCAGCATCTCCTCATAGGTGGGACCCAGGGTGCTTTTTTTCATGTTCGTCCTCCTTCGTTGTTTTGCATGTACTCTATCAACAGATCCAAATCGGGTTTCAGCCGTTTTGGTTTGATTCCGTAATGTTCCATCGATTTCGTGTCTTTGAGGCCGTTGCCGGTTACGATCACCGAGACGCGTTCTCTCCTTGAGACGACGTTTTGTTCAAGAGCCTCCAAAAGCCCCGCCATCGACGCGGCGGCGGCCGGTTCGGCGAAGACGCCTTCTTCTTTTCCAAGCAAGACGATCGATTCCAAGATTTGTTCGTCGGTGACGGTGATCCATTGTCCACCGGAACGTTTTACAGCGTTTAACGCCTTGGTGGGGTTTCTCGGAATGCCTACGGCGATGCTGTCGGCGATGGTGTTTTCGTCGGTCTCGATGAGTTCGCGTCCCTCTTTGGCCGCTTCGTAGAAGGGCGCGCACCCTTCGCTTTGAACGCCGAGAATTTTCGGGATTCGATCGGTGATGCCGATCGCGAAAAGGTCGTAAAACCCTTTGTACACCCCGGCGATGGTGCAACCGTCGCCAACGCTGACGACCACCCAGTCGGGCACGTCGAAATCCAATTGTTCGGCGATTTCGTATGCGACCGTCTTTTTGCCTTCGACCATATGAGGATTGATCGCGGCGTTGCGATTGTACCAGCCGAAATGGTCGATGGCCGCTTTCGAAAGTTGAAAGGCCGCTTTGTAGTCGCCCTCGACGCTGATGACGTCGGCGCCGTAGGCAAGCAACTGCGCAAGTTTGCCGATTGGAGCGCGTTCGGGGACAAAAATGACAGTCTTAAGCCCCATGCGTGCGGCGTTTCCGGCCAAACTCGATGCGGCGTTGCCCGTCGAAGAACAGGCGATGGTGACGTTGTCGTTTTCCATCGCTTTCAAAACGGCCACGGCCGAAGCTCGGTCTTTGAGGGAACCGGTCGGGTTGAGCCCTTCGTCTTTGATGTAAAGGGCGTCCATTTTTAAACGTTTCGCAAGCTGATTGCTTTTGTAATGGGGCGTCCAGCCAACGCGAAGCGTTTTGTCGATGTGGGCTTTTGAAACGCTCATTAGCGGTTCGTAGCGCCACATGCTGTAATCGGTGTTGTCCGCAAAATATTGCTTGTTCAGCGTTTTTTTCAACCGTTCGTAATCGTAATGGATGTCCAAAATGCCTTTTTCTCCGCATTTTGGGCATGTGTAAAAATCTACGGGAGGGGTGTATTCGCTCCCGCACAAAGTGCAAGAGTAATGGGTCAAGAATTCCATGGTATCACGCTTTCTTTAATCTTCTATCGGTACGATTTTAAAGGCGTTGACGTCGAAGAGTCCTTGGTCGGTCAACTTCAAATCCGGAATGACGGGGAGCGAGAGGAACGCGAGCTGGATGAAGGGGTCGTCGATGTCGGGGTTCAGTCCCATCGCGCGGACTTTTTCTTTCATGCGATTCAAGGTTTCGGCGACCTTTGACGCCGGTTTGGTCGTCATGATGCCTCCGATTTCTAGCTGAAGCGCGTCTTCTACTTCTCCGTCTTTGACAAGGACGATGCCGCCCGATATTTCGACGATTTTCTCGGTGGCAAGACGCATCGCTTTATCGGAATCGCCGACAACGACGAGGTTGTGAGAATCATGGGCGATGGTCATCGCCAAGGCGCCGTTTTTGAGCCCGAATCCTTTGACCAAAGCCAAACCGTAATCGCCGCTGCCTTTGTGGCGTTCAACGACGGCAAGCTTTAATAGGTCTTGTTCGGGGTCGTTTTTATACGCTCCGTCTTCGATGAGGACGGTCTCGTTCAGACGTTTTGTCGTGATGTTGTTTTTGATGAGGCCGATGACTTTCACGGTGTTCTTTTTGAGCTTGAGCGTGAAGTCCAATCGGTCTAAGTCGACGTGGACGGTGTCGCTGACCGTTGCGTCTTTGATGGTGGGCGCGTCGATTAGGGGTTCGTTGTTTTTGGCGACGAGCGTTCCGCGTTTGTAGACGGCTTTGGGCTCAATCTTTTCAAGGCTGTCAAACACCACCAAATCCGCGTAATAAGATGGCGCGATCGCGCCATGGCGGGGGAGTTTGTAACAAGTTGCCGCGTTCAAGGTCGCCATTTTGATGGCGGTGATGGGGTCGATGCCGTGGTCGATGGCGAGGTTGACGTTATAATTGATGTGGCCTTCGGCCTTGATGTCTTCGGGATGCTTGTCGTCGGTGCAAAAAAGCAGACGTTCGGTGTTTTTGTCGGTGACACCCTTTAAAAGAGTGCGGACGTTACGGGTCACCGAACCTTCTCGCAGATGCACATACATGCCGCGGCGAACGCGGTCGAGCATTTCTTCGACCGTTGAACATTCGTGGTCGGTTTGCACGCCTGCGGTCGCATAAGCGTTCAAATCGTTGCCCTTAAGCGATGGGGCGTGTCCGTCGATGGGCCTTGGTTGCATGAGCCGTATTTTGTCGTGGATTGTCTGTTCTCCCTTTAAAACATCGGGGTAGTTCATCACTTCGCCTAGACCCAAAACGCCGTCTTCAAGCGCCAATTCGGCGATGTCTTCGACGCTCACATTTGCGCCCGCCGTTTCGAACGTGGTGGCCGGTACGCTTGAAGGAATCATCATGAAGACATCGAGGAAAGAAGCCTTGCTGCTTCGAAGCATGTAACGGATGCCTTCTTTGCCGCTGACGTTGGCGATTTCATGAGGGTCGGCGATGATCGTGGTCGTGCCCTTGGGAAGGACGATGTTCGCAAACTGAGGCGGGGTCACCATGGAAGATTCGATGTGCACGTGCCCGTCGATGAATCCGGGCGCGACATAGCTTCCTTGAAGGTCGACTTCTTCTTTTCCGCGGTATTTTCCGATGCCGACGATAAGACCGTCTTGAATCGCGATGTCGCCATCTTCAAGTTCCTTTGTGAACACGTTGACGATGCGGGCGTTTTTCAAAACCAACGCCGCTTTTTTTACGCCTCTTGCAATTTTCATTCGTTCTTTGTCGTTCATGCATTCCACCTTCTTTTGTCAGTCTTGAATGTGCATGTTCATGATGAAATCTTCGATCATGTTGAACGCTACGCGTTTTCTATAAACCCGGTTGGAACGCTGGTCGTCGATGGGTTTGATGTGCGGAACGTAGGCGTTTTTGATGCTGACGATGCTGTCTTGCACGGCGCTGATGGTTTCGCCGGTGTGAAGCTTTTCCACTTCGCGCAGGCGGACCACGGTGACGTTGACGGCGCCGATGGCCATGCGCAGGTCTTTGACGATTCCATCTTCGATGCGAACGGCGCCGGCGAAGGCGACTTTGGAGATGGCGTCGGCCTTGCGGCCTCCGACTTTCAAGAATTGTGTTTTGGTGAACGTCGATTTCGGAAGTCGGATTTCTTTAATCATCTCTTCGTTGGAGAGTGTGGTTTTGCCGGGGCCCGTGATGACATCGTCGATCAAGGCTTCGCGACGGGCGCCCTTTCGTTCTATCACCAGCTGCGCGTCCAAAAGGTAAAGCAAGAGCACGCCGTCGGCGGCCGGGGAGGCGTTGCCGATGTTTCCGGCGAGGGTTCCGACTTTGCGGATGGCCGGGCCGGCGATTTCAATCAGGCAATCCTTGAGAACTTTCGGGACGGCTTCATGGCGGAGAAGGGTTTCATAATCGGTCAGCGCCCCGATGGTGAGATGGTCGCCTTTGTCTTCGACATAGCGAAGTTCGTCGAGGTTGTGGATGTAGAGCATGTCTTGCTTGAAGCGGGCCGGCGTTTCGCTCCACGAGCGGTTTTTGACCATAAGGTCGGTGCCGCCGGCCAATACTTTGTAGGTGCCTTCGCTCAAGTGTTCGAGCGCTTCTTTGTAGGTTTTGGGGATCACATGCTTCACCATAGACCCTCACCTTCCTTTGCGGCGCGCTTGACGGCTTTGAAAATCATTTCGTATCCGGTGCAGCGGCAAAGGTTGCCCGCAAGGGCGATGCGAATCTCCTTCTCGCTCGGTTTGGGGTTTTGATTCAGCAAGCTTTCAGATGCCATGACCATCCCCGGCGTGCAGATGCCGCATTGCACGGCGCCTTCTTCAATAAAGGCGTCCTCTAAAATCTTGTAGCGTTTTGTCTTTCGATACCCTTCGATGGTCATAACGTTTCGACCTTCGACGCTTCCTAGGGGAAGGAGGCAGGAATTGACAAGTTGTCCGTCGATCAAGACGGCGCAGGCGCCGCATTCGCCTTCACCGCATCCTTCTTTTGAACCGGTGAGGCCGAGTTTCATGCGCAAGATGTCCAAAAAACGCATGTTGAGCGGTTCATCGACGGTGATGGATTCGCCGTTCAACGTGAAAGTGACTTTAGCCATTGTCGATCAACTCCATAATGGATTCGGGGGTGGCGGGAATCTTTCGGACCTTGCGTCCGATGGCTTGTTCGATGGCAAGCGCAACCGCCGGGGCGCCGCCCACAAGCGTGAGTTCGCCGACGCCTTTGGCGCCGTAAGGGCCTAAGGGGTAGGGATTGTCCATGATGTGGTTTTCCATTTTCGGAACGTCGACGGATGTCGGAATGATGTAGTCGGTCATATTTTTTTGTTTCAGCTTGCCGTTTTCATGGTTCATCACTTCTAAATATCCATACGCGATGCCTTGCGCCTGCCCGCCGTCGGCTTGGCCCATGACGATGCGTTCGTCGATCGCCTTGCCGAGGTCGTAGATGCTCCAGGCGTTTGTGACGGTGACTTCGTAGGTGACTTTCGAGACTTCCACTTCGACAACGTTGACCCCCCATGAATAGGCGGGATACGCGTCGCCTCGCATGGTGTCTTGGTCCCATTCGACGTAATCGGGTTGTTCGTATTGTTTGACGACGGTTTGTTCTTCGCCTTCTTTCCAGTCTTCTTTCAGCGTCTTCGCCGCCCTAGCGAGCAATCCGCCCACGACCATCATCGTTCTTGAGGCGACGGTCGGACCCGAATCGGGGACGTAGCGCGTGTCGGGGTAGTTGAAGGTCACTTGTTCGATCGGTACATCCAATATGTCGGCGACGAGTTTGCGGAACGTCGTTTTCGGGCCTTGGCCCATATCGACAGCGGCCACTAGGATATGGACGTTGTCTTCGTCGTCCTTCCTAAGCTTTACGTTCGCCTTGATGATGTCGGATTCGCCGCTGCCGGTGAAACCGCAACCATGCAAGAACCAGCTCATGCCGATGCCTTTATAAGTGTCTCGGTCCTCATACGCTTTCGCTTTGTCGTGGTAGTTTGAGATTTCCACCGCTTTTTGAATCATGTCGTCTAGGATGATGGGGTCTCTAAACGTACCGCTAGTTGACGTTTTGTCGCCTTGTTTGACCATGTGGCGCTTGCGGAAAACGTAGGGGTCTTCGCCGATGTCTTTGGCGATGTGATGGATGAACATTTCGATGGCGAAAATCATTTGCGGTGCTCCAAAACCCCGGAAGGCGCCGTTAGGGACGGTGTTGGTCAGGAAAACGTCGCCGTGGACGTCGAGATTGTCGATGGTGTAGGCGTTGGTGACCGCAAGCATGCCGCGCGAGAGGACGACGCCGGAGAGTCCGATGTAGGCGCCGCCGTCAAGCCCGATGCGCGAGCGCATGCCGATGATGTTGTTGTGTTCATCGAGGGCGGCTTCCATCTTCGTTTTGGAAGGATGGCGTTTTGTGGTCGTTTCCATATCCTCTTCGCGTTCGTAGATGAATTTGATGGGTTTTTGAATCTTTTTCAAAGCGACGGCCAACTGGCAAGCGGTGACGGATGGAAATTCTTCCTTGCCGCCGAAGGCGCCGCCTACGGGCGCTTGGATGACGCGCACTTTGTCTTCGTCTTCGCCCATTGTGTCCATCACGGCGTTTTTGACGTAATAGGGGCACTGGATGGACCCCACAAGGGTGTATCCGCCGTCTTCTATATATCCCACAAAGCCTTGCGGTTCGATGTAGGCTTGTTCTTGGTAGCCGGTTTCGTATTCGTATTCAATCGTTTTGGCGGCTCTTTCAAAGGCGTTTACGACGTCGCCTTTGTCGAAATGCAGCCGCACGCCGCTGTTGGAAAAATCAAACACGGGGTTTTTTTCTTCGTAGTCGATCTCGACATTGTCGGCGAGATTCATCACCGTTTCTTTGTCCGGACCGACGATCAACATGATCGGTTCGCCGATGAAATTCACTTCCTTCTCGGCGAATACCGGCCAGTCCTCATAAATCATGGACACGACGTTCCGGCTTGGAATGTCGGAAGCGTCGACGGTATAATAGCCTTCCGGCATGTCGGGGAGTTTGACGTTTTTGATGACGCCCCGCGCGATGGGCGAACGGACGGTTTTCGCATACAGCATCCCTTCGACGCTTATGTCGCTCGTATAGGGGGCGCGCCCGGAAATCTTCTCTTCGCTGTCGACTTTGCGAATGGATTCGGATATGTCTTTTTTGGTTTTCATCGCAATCACCCTAATTTATCCATTTTGATGGCGTTGGTGGGGCAAATCGAGACGCAAAGGCCGCAACTGAAACATTTGTCCGGATTGAACGTGATTTTGTCTTTGAAATCGATGGCGAAATACGGACAGGCCTTTTCACAGAGCATGCATTCGATGCACTTCTCCTCGATGAGCGTCGGCAGTTCGTCTTCGTAGGTGACATCGTTGGTCAAATCGGTGCCGATGGCTTCCTCGACGCTTTCAAAACCGAACTTTTCAAGCGCCTTAGGAAGGTCTTTGATGATCTTCGCGTAAAGCTGTTTGCCTTTTAAAAGAGCGCCCGAAAGCATTTGCACGCCGCTTGCGCCGGCTAGGAGAAACTCGACGACGTCTTCGGCGGTGCTGATTCCGCCAACGCCTAAGACCGTGAGGTCGGGTTCGGCCTGTTTGATTTTGTAGACGGTCGCGAGGGCGAGGTTTTTGATCACCGGTCCCGTCGTCCAGACAAAGCCGTCTTCCGCGCCGTATTCGATGCGGCGTTTTTCGGGGTTGATGTTGATGGTCGGGCCGAGAGAATTTATGGCCACAACGCCGTTTGCGCCCGCTTCTTTGATGGTCTTCGCATACCCTTCCGGGTCGGGAATGTGAGGGCTAATCTTCATGTAAAACGGCTTTTTGGTGAGCGAACGGATGGTTTTGACGGTTTCGCCGATGACCGAGAGGTCGGTCCCCACATAGTGCGTCGAAACTTCAAAAGCGTCCGCAAAGCCGTCTAGTTTCGGAATGAGGGTTTCCATGTCCTCTTTGGAATAGCCGACGCTGATGATCAGGGGACGGTCGTTTTCCTTGGTATAGGCCGGGAGGAATTCCTCGATCCATTTCTCCATGGAGTGTTCGCTCCACAGTTCGCTGTTCATGACGTAATTTTTGCCGGTGTAGATACACGGTTTGGGAATCTTGGGTTCCTTGGTGGAAATGGTTTTGGTCACGACGGCGCCGCAACCGGCGTCTTCACGCATGAAAAACAGTTTCTCCGCGTCGCCCACAAGCGGTCCGGATGCGGGCATGAGCGGATTTTCAAGCGTTAAGCCGTCAAAGGAAGTCTTTAGTTTCATGAGGTCTCACCTTCTTCTATTCTTTGCCAAAGGTCTTGCGCGTGCGCTTTGGCTTGTTGGTAGGTTTTTTGCAACGTTTCGCTGACTTCGTAGTCTTTTACGACGATTTTTCCACCGACAAAGACGTTGCGCGGTTTGAAGCTGTTGAAGCAGCCGAAGAACAGATGGCCGAGCGCGTTGTCTTTGTGAATCGGAGTCGGCGGGGTGTAGGGAAGCATCAGCAAGTCCGCCTCATAACCTTTTTGGAAACGTCCGAGCTTGATGCCGAAACGTCTTGAGGCGTAATCGTAGGTGTCGTCGATGATTTTTTGGATGTCGTCAAGCCCCATCGCTTCGGGCGTTCCTTTCAAGGCGTGCGAAGCGTAAAGGAGATTGAGATACTCGGTCGTCACCGAGGAGGAAAGCCCGTCGTTGCCGACGATGGTGCGGACGCCCTTTTCGCGAAGCGCCGGGTAATCGGGGATGCCGACGCCGTTGTTCATGTTCGAGGACGGATTGAGCGCTACGACGCAATCGTTTTCTTTAATCAGCGTTCGTTCGCTGTCGCTGACGTGAAGCGCGTGGGTGAGGATGCTGTCTTTGGTCAAAAGTCCGTGACGATGCAAACGGGTCACGACCCGTTCGCCGTATTGTTTCAAAGAATCGTTTTGGTCCATGACGCTTTCGCCCACATGAATGTGGATGGGGGAATCGCCTTGGCGTTCGCGGACGCGTTCTAGCGTTTCTTCCGAGAGCGAAAGCGAGGCGTGAAGGCCGAAATGGCCGCTGACGGTCTCGTTTTGATGGCGTTTGAGGAAGGAACGGTTTTCTTCGAGGCATTCGTCGACGTTGAAACGGTCGCTCGTTTCAAACGCGAACATCCCGCGCAACCCCACATCGTCGACGACCGCCTTTTTGAGGGTTTCAAGGGACCCTTTGACGCTGCCGCTGGCGTGGTGGTCGATGATGGTGGTCACGCCGTTTTTGACATGGTCGACGGCGTTGACGATGCCGCTATGATAGATGGATTCCTTCTTTAGACTACGGTCGAGCTTCCACCATTGGCCTTCCAAAATGTCCATGAAGTTCTCCACTTTGAAAGCGTTCATCCAGCCCCGGGCGAAGGTGGAATAGATATGGGTATGGCCGACGATGAGCGAAGGCATGACCAAATGGCCTTTTCCGTCGATGGTCTCATGGCCCTTTTCTTTAAAGTCCTTCATGTCGCCGGAAGCGAGAATCTTGTCGTCAAACACGACATACCCGTTTTCGTAAAAACGGTCGAAATCGTAAACCATGGCGTTGACAATCGCTTTAGGCATTTCTTTCACTCCTTTTGAGAAAGTGTCCTTTTTGGGGGTAAAACGCACCGTCTTTGACAATGAACGCACCCCGGGCGATGGTGGCCTTTAAAACGGCGCCCGCAGGTTGGCCTTCATACACCGAATAATCGGAAGCGGCGTGGTTGTTCTTAATTATGGTGTCTTTCGCTTCGAAGATTGCCAAATCGGCGTCGGCGCCTACCGCGATATCGCCTTTGCGCGGCGTTAGATGATGCACACGGGCGTTGTTCAGGCTCATTTTTTCGATGAGCGAATTCTTGAAATGGCGATATAAAATGGAAAACGAGTGTTCGACGCCGCCAATGCCAAGAGGCATGTCTTTTAGCGAGGAGGCTTGTTTGTCCGCTTTCATGAAGGCGCAATGGTCGGTGCCGATGGTGTGGACATCGTCAAAATGGTCCCAAAGCGCTTTGCGGTCTGCTTCGCTGCGCAAAGGCGGAGCGAAGGTAAAGAGTTTGCCTTTTTCGCCACGAAGCGAAGCGTCGTTGAAAGCAAAATATTGCGGACAGCTTTCGACGATGAAGCGCTTGTTCAAAAGATGCGGATAATGCTTTTTGAGAGCCCGCAGGGTTTCGCCGCTGCTTAGGTGCACCATGTAGAGCGTGCCGTTCGTTTCTTCTACGAAACCTGCGAGTTTCAAAGCTTCTGTGGTTTCGCTGTTTGAAGGACGGCTCTTGGGCAAATCCTCGTGGGTGTATTCGTCCTTTATGGTGATCATGTCGTCGTTTTCAATATGCGCGAGCAACGTGATGTTGTGTTTTTTTGAAAGTCGGAGAAGTTCTTTGATGTCTTTGTCGTAGGTGCGCCTGTTCGATTCGGAATAGGTTGTGAAAAATTTGAGCGTGGGAATGCCCAAATCCTTCATCGTTTGCACAAACGTTTCAAGGTCGCCTTTCGGATTTTTGATTGTGGCGTGAAAGGCGTAGTCGAGATGAGACGTTTTTGCTTCCTTCAAGCGCGTTTCAAACGCGCGTTTCAAATCGTCGGCGTTGTCGACGGGGTCTAAAAAATCGATAAACGTCGTGACGCCGCCGTAAGCGGCGGCTTTCGAACCTGCGGAAAAATCGTCGACCGAAACGAACGCGCCCAAATCTAAGGCGAAATGGACATGCGGGTCGATGAGACCCGGCAATACCATGGCGCCCTTAGCGTCGTATGTTTCTTCGGCGTCAAGGTTTTGATCGGTGATTTCGGCGATGCGCCCGTCTTTGACGTAGACGTTTGTCTTCTGAAAGGCGCCTTTTAGAAACACGTCGCCGTTTTTAATGGCTAAATCCATCGTTTTCCTCCTCAATGAGGCGATAATCGGTGATGGCGTATTGTTTCAAGAAGTCCGGAAGCAACGTTTCACGTACCGCAAAACACACATCGAGTCCGGAATCGACCATGGCCTTCACCGTGTTGGCGAATCCTTGGTCGTGCATTTCCAAAATTCCGACTTCGTCCAAAAAGAGCGGTTCGACTCGCTCTTCAACGAGCGTCTTCAACGTCGATTCGATCCATTCGACACAGTTTTTCTCGAAATGGTAGGGTCCGATGTTTTCTTTGCTGTTGAAATCTTCGGGCATGTAGGCATCCCGGATGATCAAAAGTCTTTGTTCGCCGGTCGAAAGACGTTGGGCGGTGTAGCTGTGGACGGTGTCGTTTTTCATGGTCTTTAACGACACGAACCCATCGCCGCCGAGGCGCTCGTAAAGCGCGATCATGCGGGTGGTTTTGCGGTCGTTAATCTTCCCAGTAACGATGTGAACCATTTTCGGTTTCCCTCATGTGAAGATGGCCTTTTTTTCCGTGCGAGACGGCTAGGATTTCGGAGCTGATCGAAACGGCGATCTCTTCGGGGCTTCCTCCGCCCGTATCGAGGCCGATCGGCGCGTAGAAATTGCTCAAATCGACGTCTTCGCCGAAGGTGTCGTACGTCTTTTTCAAATAATCCTTCAATTTGGCCGACGAACAAAGCATGCCCATGTATTTGGGCGAGAGACCAAGTTCTAGGATTTTGTTGATGACGTGGTAATCGTTGGCGTGTTTCGGCGTGCAAACGACCACGAAACTGCCGTCTTTAATGCCTTCTTCTTCGATGAATTGCACAAACGGCTTTTCGACAAGCCTGTTGCCGTAAGGGTAAACGTCTAAGACTTCTTTCCGGTCGTCGATGACGGTCAGGTGAAAATCCATGGTGTCCAAGACGTGTCCCAAGGCCTTTGAGACATGCCCGGCGCCGAAAAGATAAATATGGTTTTTGACGCCGATGAATTCGTAAAAAAGGGTCACGACGCCGCCGCATTTCATCGGCAGGGTCGTCATGTCGGAACGGTTGTCGACTTCGATTTTCTCTTCGTTGAGCAAATAGCGTTCAAGTTTGCTTTCCCGCTTCTTGATGATGTCCTTGCACCGTTCGCGGGCGTGGTATTCAAGCGCGCCGCCGCCGACGGTGCCGATCGCTTCGTCGTCTTCGCTCACGAGCATCTTGATGCCGATGGCGACCGGACCTTCGCCCTTTTTCTCGACCGCCGTGACCAACACGGCGTCTTTGCCTTCTTTTTTATAACGGAGTAACCGTTCGTAGAGAGTTTCGTCTTCCATTGTCATCCAACTTTCTGCTTCCTAAAAATTAGGCCAAAGCATACATAAAGCACACTTTGGCCATCGGTTTTACAATATAACGGTCAAAACGGTGGCAAGTGTCAGCATGAAGGTCGCGCCTAAGGGATGGATGCGAAGGCTTAAGGCGCTGCGTGTCTCAAGGAGCTCGAAACCTTTATAAAGCGCAAACGCCAAAGCGCCGCTGAAAAGCCCTTGGAACACGGCAAACGTCAACACGTTGCCAAAAGAGCCGATTTGCTCGGCGAGGAATCCGGTGGCCGCGAACTGCACGGCGAACCAAACAAGGTATGCGCCGCGCCAGGCCACCGATGCGGTGAGGAAACCAAGCGCTTGCTTCNTGAGGTTTCTTGAGACCAAAAAGTTTGCGAGCGCAACGACCATGAGCGACTCGAGCACGATGGAAATCATCGGATTGATGATGCCCCAGTGGTTCATGGGCATGAAGAAATTGAGCGCTTTGATGGAAGCCGCGATGACACCTACGGCCAAGAGCGCTTTCCTAGATTGCGTGTGCTTGTATGCGTAAAGCAGGACAAGAGTCGCTAAGGGGAACATGATGCTTCCGGCCAAAAAAGGAACGGGAATCAAATGCAAAACATAGCCTAGTGTGGCTTCAAGCACGCCCCAAAGGGCGCCGAAAAAGACGATGGTGCTCAACAATGCGAGTTTTTTGTTCATGGTTTAAATCTCCTTTTCTTTTAATCCTTTTAGTATTTTTTCGGGTGTGACCGGTAGAGTCTTGATGCGCACGCCGGTGGCGTTATAGACCGCGTTGGCGATCGCCGCGGGCGGGGTGTCGATGCCGATTTCGCCGACCGATTTCGCGCCGTAGGGTCCGCTTTCTTCATAGCTGTCGGCGAATTCGGTCGTCAACTTCTTGAGGGTGAGGTTCGTCGGGATTTTGTAATTGAGCATGTCGCTTGAAATCAGTTTGCCGTTTTTGGCGTAATGAACGTCTTCGGTGACGGCCATGCCGAGGCCTTGCACGATGCCGCCTTCAACCTGGCCGCGGGCAAGTTCGGGATTGATTGTGGTGCCGCAGTCGACGACGCTTACGTATTCGAGAATGTCGTATTCGCCGGTTTCAAGGTCCACTTCGACTTCGACGAAGCCGGCCATGAAAGGCGGCGGCGATTTCGTGCCGTAATAACTGCCCGTTGCCACAAGCTGTTTTTGGTCTTCGTTGTAGTAAAGACGGTTTGAGAGGTCCGAAAGGCTGAGGGTGTCCTCTTGGTTCTTGACGCGAAACGTCGTGCCGTCGAACTCGATGTCGTCGATGTCGACTTCAAGCGAACGCGCCGCCTCTTTGACAACCATCGAGCGCATTTCCTTTGCGGCTTTGAGGACGGCGTTGCCCGAAACGTAGGTGGTGCTTGAAGCGTAGGCGCCCGGATCAAAGGGCGTGAGGTCGGTGTCGGAAGAGTATACGACGACTTTCGACACGTCGACGCCGAGTTGTTCGGCCGCGATCTGAGCGAGGATGGTGTCGCTGCCTTGGCCAATTTCGGTCGCGCCGACCATCAAGTTGTAAAAACCGTCGTCGTTTAGTTTGATGATGGCGGCCCCCATGTCGATGTAGGGAATGCCGCTTCCTTGCATGGCGATGGCGCCGCCGATGCTGCGCACTTTGGCGCCGTCGGTTTTTCGGCGCGGGTATTTGTTTTTATAGTCGATGAGCTCCATGCCGCGCTTGACGCAGTAATCGAGCTTGCAGCTGTCCATGTTCATCGCGGTGCCCTCGGTGCCTTCGCCCATAATCTCGAAAATCGGCGAAGTCTCGTTTTCTAAAATCATGTTCTTCTGCCGTAGTTCCATCGGGTCCATGTTTAGCTTTTCGGCAAGCATGTCGACGATGGATTCAAGAGCGTAATTGCCTTGAATGGCGCCGTATCCGCGGTAAGCGCCCGAGGAGACCGTGTTGGTGTAGACGACGTCGCCGTGAAAGCGGACAGAATCGACTTTGTTGTAAAGGGGCAACACTTTCGAACCGGTAACCATAAATACGGTCAAGGCGTGTTCGCCGTACGCGCCGGTGTCGGAAAGCCCGTAACAGTCTATTCCGGTGATTTTCCCATCCTTCGTGGCGCCGATTTTCATATCGATACGCATCGGATGGCGGGTGCAGGAAGACTCGAAAACTTCTTTGCGCGTATAAGTCAGTTTTGAAGGTTTGCCGGTTCTTTTGGTTACGGCCGCGGCGAGCATTTCGCCATGAAGGGCCTGCTTGCCGCCAAATCCTCCGCCGACACGCGGTTTGATGACCCGGATTTTGCTTAGGGGAATCTCGAGCGTTTGCGAGAGAATTCTACGCACGTGAAAGGGCGTTTGCGTGGCGGAATAAAGCACGAGGCGGTCTTGATAGTCGATTTGCGCGTTCACGGTGTGCGGTTCTAACATCACATGCGCCTGCGCTTGGGTGTAGAAGGAATCTTCAACCACCACGTCGCTTTCTTTTAAGGTTTTCTCAACGTCGCCAACTTCCATAGAATAGGCGGCCGCGACGTTTTTCTTCGGGTCGAAACCGATGGGGAACATCTCATAGATGTCCTCTTCGGGATGAATGATCGATTCGTTTTCTTTCGCCTTCTCAAAATCCAAGACGGGCGTGAGCTTTTTGTATTCGACTTCGATGAGGTCAAGCGCCTCAAGCGCCGTCTCTTCGTCAACGGCCGCAACGGCGGCGACTTCGTCTCCGACATAGCGGACATAATTGTCTAGGGGGAACTTGTCGTGCGGAGAAGGCTCCGGATATCCTTGTCCGGCGCGGGTGTAGGCGTTGCGCTTGAAATCCTTGTGTGTAAGAACGATTTCAACGCCCGGCAGTTCGGACGCTTTTTGCGTGTCGATCGACTCAATCTTCGCAAAAGCGTGCGGACTTCTCAACACTTTGATGACCAATGCGTCCTTAGGGGCAAGGTCTTCGGTGTAGGCGGGGCGACCCATCATGATGCCTTTGCCGTCGATGGACGGGGTTTTCACGTTGACCGTTTTGTAGTTTTTACTCATTCGAATCACCCAAATATTCTTTTATGGCCTTGTGTTGCGACTGATAGCCCGTGCAGCGACACAGGTGACCGGTCAGATAGTGTTTCAGGGTTTCGGCCGTGACTTTCTTTTGGCTTTTTTTAAGAGCGTATACGCTCAAAGCGATGCCCGGATTGCAAAACCCGCATTGATCGGCGCCGGTGGCGCCAAAGTGTTCGCTGAGCTTTTCCGCTTCTTTGGGAATGCCTTCAACGGTGGTGATGCGTTTCCCTTCGGCGCGCACGCTCAAAAACGCACAGGATGGAACGGGCTTATCGTCGATCAGTATGGTGCATACGCCGCAACTAGTCGTGTCGCAACCACGGCGGACGCTTAGGTAGTTGTGACGCCGGAGCGTATCAAGCAAGTATTCGTCGGGTTTCACATCCAAAATGCGTTTCATGCCGTTGATGGTGGTGTTAACTTTCACAATCTCTCACCTCTTTCAAGCCGCGTTTGGTGTAGACGTAGGCGAGTTCCTTCCGGTATTCCTCGGAAGCTCTGGGGTTTTGGCCGAACTTCACGTTCTCACAAACGAGCGTTGCGGCTTTTTCGACATCGTCGTCGCTCAAGGTCTTTTTCCCGTTGACGTAGTCCATCGCTTCTTCGCACAAGGTCGCAACACTCGGACGCGAACCGACCACAATCTTGTAATGGCCGTCGCTCACCGCAACCGCTAGATTCAAAATAGAAAAATCAAGCGGCGTTTTGGCGACTTTTTTGAAATATCCGGTCCCTTTTGTTTTGGGAAGAACGATTTTTTCCAAAACGTCGTCCGTTCGTCCTCTTTGAGCCATGAACTCGGTCAAAGTGATTTCTCCCTGTTTGTAAAACACCAGTTTCGCCTCCATGGCGAGCAAGGGTGTCAAAACATCGGAAAAACCGAATTTCCCCACAACGCTGCCTCCGATGGTGACAAGATTGCGAAGCGAAACGCCCATGATTTGCGCCACGGCTTGCGTGAGCATGCCTTTGCAAAGGCTCTTTACGCTTTCGCTTTCAACAATCTTTTGCAGCGGTGTCATGCTGCCGATTTCTACCGCATTTTCGGTTTCGTTGACGTAATCGAGCGGCAAATCGCTCAAATCGACGGCCTTCTCGACGGTACGGCTTGAAAGTTTGAGCCAGCCTCCGCCTGCGATGATGGCGTGGTTGCGGCTTTCGGTCAAGACTTCGTAAGCGTCTTGAAGCGAATTTGCCTTGTGATAGTTGCTGATTTTCACACGCTTGTGCCCCTTTCAAAATCATTTCTAATTTTTTCGTAATCGCTTGTGGTGTCGACGTCGAGGAGAATTCCTTCGTCCTCAGTATCCACAACCGTTAATGGGTAACTGTCTCGAAACGCCTTGAGATTGTCGTCTTTCCCGCGTTTCAACAACGGCTTTCGCAGCGATTGAGCGAGGAAAAGAGGATGGCCCTTTTTGCCTTTGTAAGAAGGCACGCGAACGTTTCCTTTTGCTTCTTTTAGGGCGGTGTAGGTCGAAGGTTTGATCAAGGGGATGTCGCCCGGGACGATAAACACGTCGCCGGTGGTGTTCTCCATGCCCTTTTGAACGGATGAGAACATGCCTTTGTCGTAATCGGGGTTGTACACCACCTTGCAACGATCCATTCCATCGAAAATTCGGACAATGTCTTCATAATGATGGCCGCCGACAATCACGATGCGCGATACATGCGGCGACATGGATTTTGCGGTATGAAGAATCAATGGCATCCCATCAAGTTCAAAGGCCATCTTGTTGTTTTTAGCCCGGCTTGAATACCCGCCGGCCAAAATGATGCCCTCAATCATACCCCCACCTCGATTCTATATGGCGCTTGCGTAAATATACCTTTTTGGTTAACTTTATATTTTATCATAAAAAAACCGCTTTTTCCATAGCGCGAAGCGAAAAAAGCCTCGTCTGCGGAAACGGTTTTTGCAAAAAAATGGCGGAGGGGAGGGGATTTGAACCCCTGCGACGCGTTAACGCCCTACTAGCTTTCCAAGCCAGCCCCTTCAGCCTCTTGGGTACCCCTCCGGAATCTATTCGTTTAAGGAATTATAGTCGTTTGGTTTCAAAGTTGCGACGGCTTCCGGCAAACACGCGATGATATCGGAAGCGAGCATTCCCTCTTCGCCGAAATATTCGGCGGCGTATTCACCGGCCAGGCCGTGAACGTACACGCCGATTTTCGCGGCCTCAAGCGGGGAGCGGTTGTGCATGAATCGGGCGATTGTGCCGGAGAGGACGTCTCCGCTTCCGGCGGTGGCCATGCCCGGATGGCCCTTTACGCTGAAATACTGAACGTTGCCATCGGCAAGGATGGTGCATGGTCCTTTTAAGACAACGCAAAGCCCGTAGCGGGCGATCAAGCTGTTCACATAGTATAGCGGATTGCGCATGACTTGCGCGGGCGTTGTGTCGAATAGTTTCGCCATTTCGCCCATATGGGGCGTCAATATGACGTTTTCGCATTGTTCGATCGTCGGCATGATTTCTTTGAAAACCTTCAGCCCGTCTGCGTCGATGAGGGTGGGGACGTCTTCTTGAATGAGACGCTTCAAAATCTCGATGTGTATAGGACGAATGTCTCCCATGCCCGGACCGAAAACTACCGCCGAGGTTTTTGCCGGCAAATCGGCGAAATCGTTCGCGTCGTCGTAAGGCGCGGACATGATGTCGGAAAGCGCGGGGGCGCGCTGGTCGTAGCAATCTCTTGGCAGAGCCAAGCGCGAAAGGCCGGTTCCCGAGCGAAGCGCCGCTTCCGCGGCCAAATTCGGTGCGCCCATCATGCCTTCGCTTCCGCCAATGGTCAACACGCTGCCGTAATGGTACTTGTGCGTGTGGTGCTTGCGCCAAGGAAGCGTCCCTTGCAGGGTAGCGTCGGCAAGCAAAAAGCGATTCGCGAAATCTTTGTCTCCTACGATGCCCGCATCAAGACGAACCAACTCTCCTGAATAGTCTAACGCATCTTGCAAAAGATTTCCAGTCTTAAAATTTTGTATGGAAACCGTATGGTCCGCACGGACCGCGTGTTTTTCTTTCAAACCGTTTTCGGCGTTGATGCCCGAGGGGATGTCGACGCTGATCACAAAGGCTTTCTGACGATTGATCCAACGGATGACGTCCGCATAGACCCCGGTCACCTCTTTGTCCAAGCCGATGCCGAAAAGGGCGTCGATGAACACGCTTTTTGCGGCGATATCGGGCAAAGACTCCACGTCCTTGCCGTCGCTAAGACGAAGAATGCGCTCTGAAGCGATGGCGACGTTTTCCAGCATCGCCTGTGTTTCTTCGCTCATCGATTCCATGTTGCCCACAAGGACAAGGCGGACGTTGTAACCGTCTTGCAAAAGCTTTCCGGCAAGGCCGATGCCATCCCCGCCGTTGTTGCCGGTACCCGCAAACACGAAGACCTTGTCATTAGGGCGAATCAGCTTTCTCTCCCGGATGTGCGCATACATCGCATCCACGGCTTGTTCCATCAGTTCCAACGACGAAATGCCTTTCACCTTCAAGGTTTTCTTGTCTACGATGCGCATCTCATCGGGCGTGAGGATGGGAAAATTCATTCGACAACCTCCTATTTCGTTCCAAAGAGACGGTCTCCGGCGTCGCCAAGACCGGGAACGATGTATTTGTCTTGATTGAGACTTTCGTCAAGCGAAGCCAAATACACCTTTACGTCCGGACAATGTTCTTCGATGAAGGCAAGCCCTTCGGGGCATCCTACAATCCCAACGTACCGTATGTCTTTCGCACCGCGGGCCTTGAGGATTTCCACCGAAGCTTTCAAGGTGCCTCCCGTTGCGAGCATCGGGTCCAAAAGCAAAACCAGCGAACGCTCAAGATTGTTTGGAAGTTTCGCGTAGTATTGGTTGGGATTCTTTACGTTTTCGCCACGATAAAGGCCGATATGCCCGACTCTTGCATGCGGGATGAGCATCTGCACCGCATCAACCATGCCAAGCCCGGCCCGAAGAATGGGGACGATGACGACGTCTTGATCCAAGACGTCGCAAGTGGTCTTTTCAAGCGGAGTTTCGACCTCTTGTTTTTTCGTTTTCAGATCTTTGGTGACCTCATAGCACATCAAACCCGCGAGTTCGTTCGTCGTTTCGCGAAAGAGTTGCATCGGTGTGTTCTTATCACGCAGTTTGGCCACTTTGTTTTTGATAAGGGGATGGTCGTAAATAACGGCATTCATCGTATCGCCTCGCTTCGTTTTATGCTAGTTTCATTATAAACACTCAGTCTTTGAATAACAAGCGTTGCGTGCGCATTCGGAAAAAATCCGACGCTTAGCGCCGGCGATTTTCGTAAAGGTCGTGGATTTCTTCGGCAAGTTCTTCAAGTTCTTTGTAGCCGGTTTCGACCACGCAATCGATGTGTTGAAGGTTGTAGCGGTTGAAATGCACGTCGTCGGTTTCCAAACGCTTCTCAATGTCGTCAAGCGAATCTCCGCGGGCGATCATTCTTTTCGCGCGGATGGATTTCGGCGTCTCAAGCAAGAAAAACACCGCTTTACCATTGATTTTCTCATGAATCGCGTTCGCGCCTTTCGGGTCGACAATCAGCACGCGGTCGGCGCGGATTTCACTGAATGCCGTCCCATAGTAATGGCCGTTGTAGGTGGCGGTTTCGACAAATTCGTCCTTTGCGCGTTTTTGCAGGAATTCGCCTTCCGTTAAAAAATGGTAATCAACACCGTCTTCTTCTTCCATACGTTTCGGACGCGTTGTGTAGGTTACCATTTTTTGAAAGCCGTATTGTCGGATGAGTATTTTCGCGATTTCGGTTTTCCCGCTCGCGCTTGCCCCAATCATAATCAACATATGCCCACCTCACGGTGTCTTAATTCTACCAAAATTCACGCCATAAGTGAAGCGCTTTTTTGTGGAACATTTTTGGAAAAATTGATGAGTGAAATAAGAAAGATTCTCCCGGAAACGCCGAAAATCACTGGAATTTAAGAAATATCAGTTTGTCGGAAGCTTGGAGAGTGAAGGGCGTTTTCGTCATGTCGCCGCCAAAAAGGGAAACGTTGTCGCCTTTAATGGTGCCGATCAGCACGGCCTTTTCCTCATACGCTTCGTAAAAGGCGTGCACCATGGACTTGACGCTTGCAAAGCGATAGGGAAAGCTCTCATCAAGCGCCGCTTCGGCGCTTTCGATATGAAGGCTTTCTTCGTCTTTTCCGGATTCATAGGGTTCGATGCTCAAAAGGTCCTCGTAGAACTGTTCGCTCCGCGGATGCAAGGCGAGTTTGCTTAGAAGAAGCGAGATGATTTTGTTGCTGATGATGGTGTTTTCAATGTCGAAATCTTTGATGAGCGGATCGTTTTTCGGGTCAAGGAGTTCGACGATGACGCGCACATCGTTTCGCTTTAGGTGCGTCTCAATGTAGAGCAGGTTGTTGATGACGTTTGCGTCAAGTTTTTCTTCCTCTTCGGTTTCTTCGCTTAAAAGCAAAAGTGTCGCCGGTTTTTCCTTCGCGTCGACTTCGCGCAACAGTCCATCAAGGTCGTCTTCGTCCCACCAAGTCGCCTGAAAAGAACTTCCGTGCAAACGTTCATAGGCCGCAAACGCTTCTTCGATGAATTGTCTTTTGTTGTTGTCGCCGATGATGTAGACGTCTCTCACCACTTTAAGGTGAAAAGGATTGGTTTTGACGGTTTCTTTTTTTAAGGACAAGCGTTCGTCGCGATGGTTTTTTTCGGCGTTGCTCGAAGCGAGGACGTAGAGATAATCTTGCATGGCCTCAATGGGAATGGCGTGTGTATGGAATCGCATGCAATCTTCAAAAGAAACGCCGTCAAGCGGGTAAATTTCCGAACCGGAAAAGGAAAACAGCTCTAGGTATACATCCTCTATGTCTTTTTGAATGATCGTTTGCGCCATGATTTGACCGAGCCTTCGGTCAAAACATATCGGAATCAAACGATAACTTTTCAGGGAGGCGACGGATTGGTTGATGGTGCGGACTTTTTCTTTCGTTTCGATGTCTTTCACTTCCGCTACTATGGGAATCTCGCGGGATAGACCGAGATGGCCGATGCTCAGAAGAATCTTGATGATGTTCAAATCGCTTTTCCCGAGTCTTTCGGTCTCGACTTCGTCAACTTTTTTGTTCATGACGATGACGGTCTCGCATGTATCGATGCTGCTTTCAAGGAGTTCAATCTTCGACAAGGGATTGCCGCTTTTGACCAAAACGTCAAGGCTTTTGAGTTCGTCTTTCTTACCGCTTTTTTTCAAAGCGTTTCGAAGCGCCTGCTCCGCTAGGCGCTTGTCCACTTCCGCAAGGATGAGGACTTTCACATTGCGGCTTTTGATATGCTGCAAATCGGCGACCAGTTCGGGCACCTTGCTGTTCCAGTTGAGAATCAGAATATGCTTTTGCAAGTACACTTTTCCCGAAGTGGTCCGCTTGCGGTCGAAATAATCCTTGAGCGCGTTGGTGGCTAGGGCGATGATTGTCCCCGTAAAAAGCACCAAACCCGTAATCAGAACAGCGACGGCCAAAAACAAGGTAGAAGGCTGTTCGAGTTCTAAGATGGCGTTGGGCGTCAAAAGCCACAAAACGCTGCCGTGCGCAAAAGCGTCGATGAAGCCGGAAAAGCTGTCGTCGATGGCCATGGCGATCAATGCCGCTACCACCAAAATCAGCACATTGATCATAAGCATCGTCAAAATGATGAACAATCGCGGCTTTTTGTGCGTTTTGACGCTCATTGCGCTGCGCGCGTTCATAAGCGTCCTTTTCAATTTTTTCAACAGAATCCCCCCATTGTCCTACGTTGCTTTTATTATAGAGCCTTCGCCTAGTGAAAAGCAAGAAATCTTCGCTTGCGGTTCAATTGCGTTGCATACAAGCTTTTTAGAACGTATAATAGTAGGTAGAAAGCGATGAAAGAGGTGGAGGCCATGAAGGCTCCGATTTTGAAGACCGTCAAACTTCCAAACGGAGAAACGCTTGCCTACCGAGAGAAAAAAGGCGGCGACAAAACGCTTGTGCTTTTGCATGGAAACCTGTCTTCGTCCGTAAATTGGGATTTGCTCTTCGAACATTTGAACGATGAATTCACCCTTTACGCCCTCGACTTGCGAGGGTGCGGCGATTCGACCCACAGCGAACCCGCAACGAGCGTAGAAGATTTCGCCAAAGACGTAAAAGAGTTCGCGGACGCGTTGTCGTTGAAACGGTTCCATCTTTCGGGATGGTCCTTCGGCGCCGCGGTGGCGATGCGTATGGCCATCGATTTCCCCGAATACGTCAAAAGGCTCGTGTTGCTTTCCTCCGCAAGCGTACAAGGACATCCAATCCGAAAGCGCCGTCTTTTCGGCTTGGTGCGTTCTAAAGATTACATCGAATCGCTTGAAGGGATGGAATCCTTTGTCAAACCGCTCAAAAAAATTCAAGGAAAAACCAATCCGATCACCTTAAAACGTGTGCTCAACACCACGTTTTACACCAAGGACAAACCCCACGACCGACGTTACGAAAATTACATCGAAGCGCTGAAAAAACAACAAAACATCGCCGAAATCCATTACGCGCTTTCCCGTTTCAACATCTCAAATCAACACAACGGTTTGGTTCAAGGGACTGACGAAGCCGCCAAAATCCACCAACCCACGCTTTTCATCCACGGCCAAAGCGACAAAGTCGTGCCGCCTTCTATCGCCCATGAAAACCAAAAGGCCATCGGGGAAAACGCCAAGGTGGAAATTTTGAAACTGTCGGGACACTCTCCGCTTGTGGATGAAATCCGCAACGTCCGCGACCTATACAACGATTTTCTCCGATAAAATGAACATTTGACCTATCTATTTTAGGAAAAACACCTTCTTGCCCAAAGGCAAAAAGGTGTTTTTAGTTGGCTTCTTGTTTTTGCGGGTCTTTCCTTGGCAGCGGCAGCAAAGGACTCGTCGTCTTAACGTATTCGGCGTAATCCGCTTTTCTTGCCAAGAGGCGCTTTTCCATCAAAGGGATGCTGATGGTCAAAAACATCGCCAAATTCAACACCGCGCCGATGCCGGCGTAAACATAGCCGTCTACGGCGCCAAGCATCATCACGTAAACGCCGAACCACATCAAAATCTCTCCGAAATAGTTCGGATGCCGCGAATACCGCCAAAGCCCCGCGTCGTTCACGCCTTTTTCACCGCGCGCTCGAAACTTGTGCATCTGCGTATCGGCCACTAGCTGCACGAACGCCGCCGAGAGCGACATTAAAGCGCCAAACGCTACAACCGCCGAAATCGTTTCGGCGTTTTGCAAAAACAAAAACACCGGAAGCATGGCCAAAAACACGACCATAGTCGGCATCAAGTGGATCCCAAAAAGGTTGACGAGCGGCCAGGCCCTCGGAAACCTCTTTCGAAAATACCCGTACCGCCAATCCTCCGCGTGAAGGCCTTTGAACGTGTACGCCCAGTTCAGGGTCAAACGGATTCCCCAGAAAAAGAGCACGACAAGCATCAAAACCGTCGCGGGGTTCAACCGTTCCACAAAGAATACGGCCATCACAAGCGGCGCTACGCTCCAATAAGGGTCGTAGACCGACGAATTCCTTAGCAAACAACTGAAAACGTAGACAAACGCCGTCGCCGCCAAATCCGCCAGCAAGACCCTTAAAATCAACGATTCAAACGGCGCCCAATACGCGACCCCAAGAGCGACGAAAAAGGCCGCGACATACACAATTCCAATCCACAAATACCCTTTTGTCCTAACCATGCGCACCCTCCAAAAACTTAGTATTTATAATGTCCTCACAAAAAGCGGTGTGTATTGCACGCCGCCCTCTTTGAACTCTGAAACCATCAAGGACAAGGACCCAACGACCGTCTGAAACGGCGAGAATCGATTCGTCAGTTCATTGTGGCGTTCCTTGTCCAAAGAAACCTTTCGTCCAAGCGTAATGTGCGGCTTGAACGGACGCCCATCCACAGAAAAGCCCCGTTTTTCCACTTCGTCTTTCAACCGCCGGTGCATCGCTTGCAAAAGCGGGTTTTCTCCGACGCCGACCCAGTAAATCTTGCCCGGGCGAGGCGGGTTGAAGGCGCCGATTTTCGTAAGGGTGACCTCCAAAGGCGGGATGGAAGGCGCACGCATCGCTTCTTTGAGAGCGTCAACCTTTGAAGCGTCCACTTCGCCCAAAAAAATCACCGTCGCGTGCAAGTTGTCCTTCGGCACGAAATTTCCTTTTTCAGCGTGTTCTTCCAAAAAATCGACGTGTTTTTTCAGCCGCTCCTTGACGGTGTCGTCAAAATCCATCGCGATGAACAAACGCATCCTACCACTCCTTACCATCACATTATACCACGAGTGGGCCAAGAAAAAAGGACGTCTTTTAATTCAGACGTCCTTTTGAAGGTTATTCGACCGTTTCGATGGCGTGAAGCGCGCCGTCTTTCGTGAGGAAGGTGGCGCTGTCTTCGTTCATGTAGTGTACATCGTCGATGGCGCTTCCGGTTTCATTGAAGTAAGCCCCTTCTAACGGTTCGGTCATGAATTCGCGGACGATCATCGATTCGAGCACAATCTCGCGTTCGGTTTCGTCGAGATTGAGGATGGTGTTGTAATCGAGGGTGACGTTGGTGAAGTCCGCGGCGCCGCCTCCGAGAATGTCCGCGGCGTTGATGAAGGCCACAATTTCGTCTTTGAACAGGATGTCGGTCTCGTTGTACTCGTCTTTCAGCGCGGTTGCGCCGGCGCCGTAATCGGGGATGTTCTCCTCAACGTCGTCGTTGGCCTGAAGCATGTCGTCTAAGGTGATGTGGATGGAGCCGCTCTCTAAGAGTTCGTAGAGTTCGGCGTCTTCTAAGCCTTGAATGACCGTCGGGTCGAGGTCGTCTTCGAAGGAATTGATGTCGAGCGTCTCAAGCGCCGTGAGCAATGCGCGGAGCTCTTCTTTTTCAATGTGTTCGTCGGCTGCGCCGTCGATGGCGATGGCCTCGCGGAAGTAATCCGTCACAATCAAGGTCGTGCTGAGTGCGGGCGCGCTGGTCTCGTCGGTGGCGAATTCTAAGATGTTGTCGGAGATCGTCGCTTGCAATGAAGCGGAATCGAGGACAGTCTCGTAATCGTCTTCGCCGGCTTTGAAGATGGTGGCGGGTTCAAAGTTGAGGTTTTCAAGGTCGGTGAGTTCGAGTTGGTCGAGCGCTAAGAGGATGAATCGCATCTCGCCGCTTTCGACATAAGTGAAATCGAAATTGTCGTCGCGGTCGTCGGTGTCGATGCGCACAGGCTGGCCGGTGTTGACGTTTTCATCCGGAATGATGAGCAAGCCGCCGGTGTCGTCGAACATCTTTTGCGAGAGCGTCGCTTGCAAGATGGCCGATTCAAGCAAGGTGTCGATGTTGGCTTCGTCTTCAAAGAGTGTGGAAAGCGAGATTTCGCCGTCGTACGTCTGGATGTCGTCGATGCCGAGCATGTCTAAGGCGTAGATCATATCGGAAATCTCGTTGCGGCGGACGTATTCGAAATGGGTGTCTATGTCGTCGAAGTTGTCGTCGACGCTTAGGCCGATCAAACGGCGAATGACGGTCGTGTTGTTCTCTTCGCGGTGCGGCACTTCAATGGTGTTGAGGCCGTCAAGATCGGTGAGCTGTTCGCTGATGGTCGCATGGATGATGTGCGAGGCGAGGACGTCGTCGACTTGGCCTTGCGCGACAATGGCCGAAAGGGAGATGGAACCGTCGAAATCCTGCACGTCGTTGACGCCTAGAATGTTCATCACCTTAATCAACTGGTCGAGTTCGTCGAAGACCACGTATTCATAATGGGTGCCTTCTAGCGTGTCGCCCGTATAGATGCGCAGGGCGATGTCCATCATGTTCGCCGGCTCCGTGAGGTAGGATTCATAGTGCGGCACGGCGATGTCGCCGCCATCGTCAAGGTCGAAAAGCTGTTTGGAGATGGTCGCGTGGAGAATCGACGAGTTCAAGACGTCGTGACGGTTGTCTTCGTAAGTGGCGGGGTCGGGATCGTCGAGCACGCTTAAGGAGATGGTGCCGGTGAAATCGTCGATGTCGGTGAGTTCAAGCGTAATCATCGCAACGATGACGTAATCGAGTTCTTCGCCGACGATGTATTCAAACTCGGTGCCCGCGCCGGAATCGCCGACGCTCTTGCGGACAAGGTCCGTATCGTGGCGGTCGTAATGCGGCACATCGAGGGTTCCACCGCTTTCAAGGTCGAAAAGCTGTTTGGTCATCGTCGCTTGAATCATCGCGGATGAAAGCACCGTTTCGCGGTTGGCGTCGAGTTCGAGGTTTGCGAATCCGACCGTGCCGTCAAAGGCTTCGATGTCGGCGATGTCCAAAACGATGAGCGATTGGATGATCAAGTCGAGTTCTTCGCTGAGCACATACTCAAACTCTGTGCCCGCTCCCGAATCGCCGACGATCTTGCGGACCCAGGTGGCTTCATTGTCGGGGTCCGTTTCGTCGTAGGTTTCGCGGTAATGCGGCAAGGCGATGTCGCCCGCCGTTTCAAGGTCGAAAAGTTGGTCGGTCATCGTCGCTTGGATGATGGCCGAGGATAGGACGTGTGAGCGCTTGGTGGCATCGTCGAGGTTTTCAAAGGCGACGGTGCCTGCAAAATCGTCGATGTCGGTGATGTCAAGCGCGAGCATCGCGAGAATGATGGAATCGATTTCTTCGCTCAAAATGAACTCGAAGCGGGTGTCGGCATCGTCGAAACGACTATCGGCGGATAGGCCGCTGTCTTTACGGACCCAAGTGTCTTCGTCGGTGGGAGTGTCTTCGTCGTAAGTCTCGCGATAATACGGAACGGTGACGTTTCCAAGCGTCTCTTGTTCGCGGATTTGATCGGTGATGGTCGCTTGCAACACGGTCGAGGCGGTCACGTCGTCGCGACGGCCTTCGTCTTCAAGCAACGTCAAATCCACCACGCCGTCGAAGGCGTCAATATCGGTAATGTCAAGGGCGAGCATCGCGAGAATCATGGCGTCGATCTCATCTTTGATTACGTATTCGAAACGGGTGTCGCCATCGTCAAAGCGCGCATCGGCATCAAGACCGATCGGTTTGCGCACCCAAGTATCTTCGTCGTCAGGATCGCCGTCGTAGGTTTCTTTGTAGTAAGGGACTTCCAAATTGTCCAAAGTGGCTTGTTCGAGAATTTTGTCGGTGATTGTCGCTTGCAATACGGCGGAGGCCAAGACGTCTTCGCGACGGTTCTCATCGTCAAGCAATCCGAGGTCTACGACGCCGTCGAAAGTGTCGATGTCGGTGATGTCAAGCGCAATCATCGCAAGAATCATGGCGTCGATTTCGCCGCGTAAAATGTATTCGAAGCGAGTGTCCTCATCGTCGAAGCGCGCGTCGGTATCAAGGCCGATCGGTTTGCGCACCCAAGTGCCTTCATCGTCGGGGTCGCCGTCAAAAGTTTCCCGGTAATAAGGGGCCACCAAATTGCCAAGCGTTTCTTGTTCGTAGATTTGGTCGGTGATGGTGGCTTGAAGGATGGCCGAAGAGAGAACGTCGGCACGTTTGGCGGGATCTTCAAGCAAGCCCAAATCGACATTCCCGTCAAACGTGGTGACATCGGTGATGTCAAGGGCGATCATCGCTAAAATGATCGAATCGAGTTCGTTGATCAGTATGTATTCGAAACGGGTGTCCTCATCGTCGAAACGCGCGTCGTTTTCAAGACCGATCGGCTTGCGCACCCAGGTGTTATCATCGTCGGGGTCGTCGTCATAGTCTTCGTTGTAATAAGGCACGGTGATATTGCCGTCGGTTTCTTGGTCGAAGAGCTGGTCGGTCATCGTCGCTTGCAGCACGGATGAGGAAAGCACGTCGGCGCGCTTTTCGGGGTCGGAAAGTTCGGCAAGGTCCACATCGCCGTCGAACTCGCCGACATCGGTAATGTCAAGGGCAATCATCGCTAGGATGATCGAATCGAGTTCGGCTCTGGAAACGTACTCGAAATCGGTTTCCTCTATGGCCTCGCCGACGCGGATGCGAATGGGCGTAAGATCGTCTTCGGCCAGATAGGGCACGACGATGGTGGAATCGACGCCCTCTTCTTGTTCAAAGAGTTGATTGGAAATCGTCGCTTGCAACACGGAAGAAGAAAGCACATCGGCGCGCTTTTCGTTGTCGGAGAGTTCGGCGAGATCGACGTCGCCGTCAAACGCGTCGACATCCAAAAGGTCCAAAGCGATCATGCCGAGCAAAACGGCGTCGAGTTCGGTAGCGAGGATGTATTCGAACCTCGTGTCTTCGTCGTCGAAATTTCCGTCGGTGGAAACGCCGGCAGTCAGGCGCACTTTATGGTCTAAATTGTCGGGGTCGGCAGAGTCAAAGTCCTCGGTGAAATAAGGAACCACAACGGTGCCTTCGTCTTCTAAATCGATCAGCTGTTTGGAAATGGTCGCTTGCAAGATGGCGGAGGCGAGAACGTCGTTGCGGTTGTCCTCTTCTTCAAGGCGCTCTAGTTCAAACTCGCCTTCGAACTCTTCGAAATCCAGCATGTCAAGCGCGATAAGCGCCACCAAAACGTTGTCGAGTTCGTCGCGCATGATGTATTCGGTATCGGTGCCCTCAGCCGCGTCGCCGACTCTTTTGCGGACCCATTGCGATTCGTCGTCCGGGTCCGTTTCGTCAAACGTTTCGCGATAGTAGGGAATGGCTACGGTTTCATCCTCGTCCAAATCGAAAAGCTGTTTGGAGATGGTCGCTTGCAAGATGGAAGAAGAAAGCACAGCATCGCGGTTTTCTTCTTCTTCAAGGTTTTCAAGATTTATGTCGGGGTCGAAATCGTCGAAATCGTCAAAGTCGCCGATGATGTCGATCGCTTCAACCACGCTTACGAGTTCGTCTTTCAAAATGTATTCGACCGATTTTTCGCCGCTGCCGACCGTGAAGCGGATCGGAGCGTTATCCTGGGTGAAATACGGCACGATAAGAACGTCTTCTTCGGGGTCGTCGGACATGTCGATGAGCTGTTTTGATACCGTGGCGTGCAAAATGGCCGAATCAAGCAGGATGTCGATGTTCGCCGTAATCTTGTCCAATCCGATCGCGTCGATTTGGTCGAAATCGCCGAGATCCAAGGCCAGTACGGCGCGAAGAAGGTTGATGAACTCATCGCGGCTGATGTATTCGATGTCGTCTTCGGTGTCCATCGAGCGAACTTCCTGATCGTCTTCGGCATAATGCGGAACGGTAAGGAAATCTTCGGCTTCCTCGTCTTCGGTCATATCCAAAATGGTCGTCGAAAGCGTCGCGTGCAAAATGTCTGAAGCCAAAAGCGTGTTCGCTTTTTCTTCATCGAGCACGGTGGGGTCTTCTTCCGTTCCGAGGCTTTCCAAAATGATTGTATCGATTTCATCGAAATCCAAATCTTCGAAATCAAGCGCCATCACCGCGTCGTAAATTTTGCGGATTTCGGCGCGGTTGACAATGTCTTTGTCTTCGGCGTTTACGGCAATGGTCGCTTTGGCGACGGAAGGAATCGTCAGCATGTCTTCGCCTAGTTCCATAATTTGATTGCCCGCGGTGTGGGCGAGGATGTCGGAATCCATCAAGGCGTCAAAAGCCTGTTCGTCGATGTTTAGGGCGTCTTCCACGCGGAAATCGTCAAAATCGAATTCGCTTGCGACGCGCATCAGTTCGTTCACCGCCAAAAGCAAATAACGGAGTTCGCCTTTTTCAAGGATGGTTTCGCCATCGTCGTCCAGTTCGTCGAACCAAGTAATCTCATCGTGCACAATCAAGATGTCCAACGCCTCAAAGTCACCTTCGCCGGAGAGAATGTTTTTGAGCGCATGCGAAATCAACAGCGAATCCAAAGCCACGGTCGTATCCATGCCCGAAAGCGTTTGGAAAAGCACGTTCAAATCGCCGTCTTGAAGTTCGCCTAGGGTTACGCCCGTATCGACGATTTCGCCGATCAACGCGCCAAGCGCCTTGAATTCGTCTTCCCATTCGAGCCCTTCGGGGACACTCACAACGGCTTGCGCGTTTTCACCGGCCGCCTCTAAAACGGGTTCGATGGCGACCCAAGCCGAAAGCGTGACGAGTTTGGATTCGGAGAGG
>SL_8KL_010_SEDDRAFT_10000005_pt1 | contig 152338 bp, 157 predicted proteins | sample SodLakKL_010_SED_4_FD_11160 | JGI IMG/M metagenome (IMG submission 11160)
TCAATGATCTCATCTTCTGGGGTATCCTCAGTGGCTATGGTACCCGTGGGTTCATGGATTTTTATGAGTACATGACTATCGCATTCCTCAGTTGGTTCTGTACCACGTATAAATAGTTCTGTGATCACTTGGCTACCTCTAGGATCTCTTTCACATAATTCCGTGGGAATCTTACCGGATATTGCACAAACTTGTCTGGAAATGATGTTGTCAGGTCTTGTAAAGTCTTTATTATCGTACCCTTCATGGATACGAGTCATTATTTTGGACCAAAGATTTGCAGAAACCACACTGCTTCTACCGAGGCTTTCGTTTAGATCAAATCCAATCCATGTTGCTCCGGAGAGGTAAGGGGTATAGCCTACAAACCATGCATCTTTTTGCTCCTGTGAAGTCCCTGTTTTACCGGATACGGGGATTCCTTGATTTCCAGATCGGATTCGAGCTTCTTGTCCGTAACCACTGTTGATCGCAGTTCGCATCATATCTGTCATTAAATAAGCAACATCGGGGTCAAAAATTCGTTCTTTTTCCGGTTGATTTTCTAATATCAAATTTCCGGACGCATCCTCAATACGTGTAAAAGATATTAAATCCGTATATATTCCTTCATTAGCAATCGCATTATATGCTCGATTCATTTTATAAGGAGACACATCAGCAGCACCTAGCACTGCTGAATAATTGTAATCACTTTCTCTGAGCTCGATACCGAATTTGTTTAAATAATCTCTCATAACTGCCACCGATTCCGCTCTTCCAGGAGCTAATTCATCCAATAATATGGAAGCACTTACATTACTTGAGATACGAATGGCTTCCCGAAGATTTATAAGTCCTAAATATCCTGTGTTACCAACATTTTGTGGACGTCTTTCTTCAGGATCAGGACCAAAGTAGACTGGAATATCATCAATAACACTGGCGGGAGTGTGATTTCGGTCCAAGGCGGGAAGGAATGCCGCAAGTGGCTTCATGGATGATCCAACAGGTCTACCGGATCCGATAGCACGATTAAAAATTCTTCGGCCGGATGTTTCTCTGCCCCCCATAAAAGCTTTGATTTCACCAGTTTTTGGATCAGAGATCACCATTGCTCCTTGTGGCTGTACATTTCCATGTTCATCTCGAAGGAGATTTCCCTCTTCATCCTGTAAATTTGCAGGAAAATTATCGGGATTACTGAACTCCTCCTCAGCAATATCTTGCATGCCTCGATCTAAAGTACTATGGATACGCAGGCCTCCGGAGTGAAGGAGGCGGTTGGCTTGGTTTTCCTCATAGCCATTTTCGATTAAGGCTTCAATTACATCATCTTTAACCAAGTCAGCAAAGTGAGAAGAAATGCCGCTATCGGTATATCGGCTGGGATTGATCCGTTCATGAAGGTTTTCTGATTCTGCTAAAGCACTTTCGTATTCCTGCTCTGAAATATATTCGTTTCGATGCATCATTCTTAGGACTAATTGATACCTCGGAACTGAACGTTCATCAAAAACAATAACCAAGTCGGAAGTATCGTCTAATATAATGTGATTTTCCGTAACGTCTTCTTCATTGATATAGCGAATAGGAGAGTAGCGGGAAGGGTTACGTGGGATGCCTGCAAGTAATGCACTTTCCACTAAGTCCAATTCATTTACGGATTTTGAGAAATAAGCCTGAGATGCGGCTTCTACTCCATGGTTCTGTCCACCAAGGTTAATCGTGTTTAAGTAGGCTTCAAGAATTTGATCTTTTGATAGTTGATTTTCGATCTGTGTAGCATAGTAAGCATCTTGTATTTTCCGAGTGTAGGTCTGGTCATGGGTAAGGTATAGATTCTTTGCAAGTTGTTGTGTAATGGTACTGCCGCCTTGCTGAGTTCCGGATGAAATATTGGACCATGCAGCACCCACAATCCTTTTAAAGTCCAGTCCGTTATGAGACCAGAAGCGTTCATCTTCAATGGATACAAAGGCATCACGAAGAATTTGGGGTATTTTCGAGTAATCGACGATTATCCGTTGTTCATCCTGTTCAATTTCTTCGAGGATATTGCCTTCATTATCAAGGATGAAAGAATTATTTCCAAGCAAATCGTACATATTACGAGGATCAATATCCGGACTATCACTAATGGTGCTATAAACAAAATTAAGGGCAAAACCTGTAATCACAATTCCCAGTATAAGAAGAATGACCGTGGTTAAAGTCAGAGCTTGGAAAAACTTCTTTCGTTTTGTTGATGTATTTTTTTTCTTTCGATTGTTGTTGGATTTTGCATTTTTTTCATAGGACATAATTATACCTCCATAGGGTTTTAAATTTCAGTATATCTCTAAACCATCTGTATTATACCATATTTGATGTATAAAATCTATCTGATAAGTTGGTGCTATAACTGAGGAAGCCACAAGGCTTTCGTACTATATTTACAAAATTCAGAAAATACGTTGAAAATAATAAGGATTTCNTGTATCATTATATTATAAATATAAAGGAGGGTTGCGATTATGATTGTACGAAATTGTTCTGGAGGTATCGTATTTTATGCGAATCAAGTGCTACTATTACAAAATGAAAAAAACGAATGGGTATTGCCAAAAGGAAAAATTCGTAATGAAGATTCTCCCCAAGATACTTCGCTGGAAAGAGTAAAAGCGGAAGCGGGTATCGATGCTGAGGTTTTGTCAAGCGCAGGAGGATCCAGTTACGAATTTTATTCTGTTACCAGAAAAAAACCTGTGTGCAATGAAATTACCTGGTATATTATGAAGGCAAATAACAAAGAATGTAAAGTGAACTATGATTTAGGTTTTAAAGATGGGGGTTTTTATCCAATGGATGAAGCCTTGGAAATGATTACCTATAGTCAAGATAAGTCCTTAGTAAACCTCTCCTATAAAAAATACAAGGAAATGATGAAAAACAAGGTTAATGCAGTATAAGAATATCTAAAAGAAATATTTGAATAAAAATGAATACAAGGGGTACAATTAAAGAAGTGGTGGGAGCTGCTTCTTTAATTATTTTTCTGAGAATGCTATAATTATTTAAAGACAGAAAGCAAAGGTGTGATAAGAATCTGTAAGAAATATAAAAGGATTAAGAAAGAAGGTTCCTGTGAATATACTGTCCAAAAATCTCGATTCATAGGTTATGGAACTCCTGTGCATCGGGAAAAAGAAGCCTTCGCATTCATTGAAAAAGTAAAAAAAACTGAACCGGATGCAAATCATCATGTATATGCGTATATTATTGGTAAAAATTCCGAAGTTCAAAAGTTCAGTGATGATGGAGAGCCTTCAGGAACTGCAGGAAAACCAATCTTAGAGATGTTAAAGAGAGAAACATTAGTTAATACCATTATCGTGATTACGAGGTATTTTGGCGGAATAAAGCTTGGAGCAGGAGGACTAATTCGGGCTTATGCCAAAGGTGCTAAAGAGGTCATTGAACACAACGGAATAGTTACCATAATGCTATATGAACTTATAAATTTAGAATTTGATTATCAGTATTGGGGAAAATTGGACAATGAACTACGAAATCATGAGATTTATCAATTTAAATCCGTAGACTTCGATCAAAAAGTTCATTGTCAAGTTTACATACCCATTAATCAACAGAGTGAGTTAAATAAAACTTTTATGAACTTAACAAACGGACAGGGAAAGATGGAGAAAATCTGTGAGGAATATTTAAAGGAGGAATAAAAATGGGAAAAATCAATGGTAGTGTAAAAGACGAAATGTTGGAAAAAAAGAACTGGGCAGTAGTTGGTGTTAGTCCGAATGAAGACAAGTTTGGTTTCAAGGTATTTGATACATTGAAAAATCATAAGTATATCGTTTATGGAGTAAACCCTAAATACGATGAAGTCAGAGGTGAAAAAATTTACAATGAACTGGAAACCATTTTAGATAAGGTAGAATGTATAAATTTTGTGGTTAATCCCAAAATCACTTATAATATGATGGAAAAACTAGATCCTTCACAAATTAAATATCTCTGGTTTCAACCGGGGACCTATGATGACAAAGTTTTGGAATTAGGGGAGAGAAAAGGTTTTAATATGGTACATGGAAGCTGTGTTTTAGTAGAGTTAGGAAAGCGATAGAATAACTTTATGCTGAATGGGAATGGAGGAGAAGAATGGAAGATCGACAAGATAGATTTCAGTCTAGCAAGGAACTAGAAGAACAAATAGAAAAATGTATTGAATGGATTCGGAGTACAGTAAATACTGCGAATTGTAAAGGAGTTTTAGTGGGGCTTTCTGGAGGAATAGACTCTTCAGTGGTTGCGAACTTATTGGTAAGGGCTTTCCCTGAAAACTCTTTAGGGGTGATATTACCTGTTGACAGCAGCAATGAAGATTCAGAACATGCTCATAAAGTAGCGGCTCAATGTAACATTAGAAGTATCAAAATTGATCTTTCCGAGGAGAAAAACAGTATTTTAAACAAGACTAGTGAGGCGTTAGGTGAACTGGATATTCCTCTACCAGGGAATCGGAAACTTAGTGATGGAAACCTAAGAGCAAGGCTTCGAATGTCGACACTTTATACCATAGCTAATGAAATGGATTATTTAGTCGTCGGTACAGATAATAAAGCCGAACTTTATACCGGTTATTTCACAAAATACGGTGACGGTGGTGTGGACATCTTACCCTTGGCATCTTTATTAAAAAGTGAAGTGTATCAATGGGGAAAATTTCTTAGAGTTCCTGAAGAAATACTTCGCAAAAATCCCTCGGCTGGTCTTTGGGAAGGTCAATCCGATGAAAAGGAAATGGGAATTACCTATGAAAAAATTGATTGTTTCTTGAGTGGCAAAGATATTCCTGATAAAGACAAAAATTTGTTGGAAAAACTGCATAACAATACGGAGCACAAACGTAAAATGCCTCCAATATTTGAACTGAATAATAATTAAAACTTTCAAGGAATTGCGACAATAAAACAGCACCACTCCTGATAATCAATCCATTCTGGATTTCACTACAGTATTATAAATATTATAGTGAAAAATCTTTAAAAATAGTTAAAAATTTAACTATAATAGGTAAAGAAATGTTATAATATTTGTTAATTAATCATATTACAAATAGCGATTAGCTAAACATAAAGAAGGGGTGGATAGAAAATGAAATTGAAAGAAATAAAAGAATTACTTGATGCAGAGGTTTTAGTAGGAGAAGACACTTTGAGCACGGAAATACACAGTGCTTTTGCTTGCGATTTAATGAGTGATGTATTAGCATTTGTAGAAGACAAGTCATTATTACTAACCGGTTTGACAAACTTACAAACCATACGAACTGCTGAAATGATGGATATTGATGCGATTGTATTTGTCCGGGGGAAAATACCGAATCAAGAAATTTTAACCTTGGCGAAGGAAAATAATATGTGTATTTTAAGTACAAAGCATATCTTATACCAAAGTTGTGGAATACTATATAACAAGGGTCTAAGAGGAGCAAACATTATGCATAAATAAGAAGGAAGTGAAGGTGAAGTCATGGGCACAGTTAATTTAGCATTTAATGTGGCTAAAGAAGATTTTTCTAAGGCAGGGGAAGCATCAAGCTCCATAAAAAAGACTTTGAAAAAATTAGGAATTGATTCGAAAGTCATCAGAAAAGTGGCCATTGTTACTTACGAAGCAGAGATGAATATTGTTATCCATTCCTTCGGCGGGAAAATCACGGTGGACATTAATACTGAAAAAATTGCAATTGAGGCAATCGATCAAGGACCGGGGATTGCAGATACTGACAAAGCTATGGAAGTCGGATTTTCTACAGCAACTCAAAAAGTCCGGGAATTAGGATTTGGTGCAGGGATGGGGTTGCCGAATATTAAAAGGAACTCTGATAAGTTCGTGATTTCATCGGAAATTGATAAATATACAAAAATTGAGTCTTTAATATATTTAGCATAATAATTGATGTTCGTATTAAAATTGCTGCTGCTCCATATTAAATAATATTTAAGGAGGGATCTTGTGAAAGTAAAAGACTTATTAAAGGAAGAAGGTTTTTCTGTTATTGCCGGAGAAGAAGGAATAGATAGAGAACTTGAGGGGGTATATATTGGAGATCTGCTTAGCTGGGTAATGGCTCACCTTCAAGAAAATGAAGCCTGGATAACAATTCAGAGTCATGTGAACGTTATTGCAGTGGCAGTATTAAATGATGCAGCATGTATCTTACTTGCGGAAGGTGCTTATTTGGATGAGGATGCGAAAATTAAAGCGGATCAAGAAAATTTAGCAGTTATTAAAACCACTATGAGTGCTTATGAGCTTGCCGTTAAATTAAATGAGTTGATGAAAAAAAATGGATAGTTTATGGGATTTTCATATACACAGCGGATTATCTCCTTGTGCGCTGGATGAAATGACACCGAATAATATTCTAAATATGGCTTTAATCAAGGAATTAGATGGGGTTGCCATTACGGACCATAACTCTGTTGAAAACTTGAACTCATTTTATCATCTGGCGAAAAATAAAGACATAGGGTTTCTTCCGGGAGTAGAGATAACTACCCGTGAAGAAATACATGTGCTTATTTTTTTTGAAGATCTAACACCGCTGGATTACTTACGTGAAGTCTTAAAAAGAAACTTACCTGATATAGAAAATCGAAGAGAAATTTTTGGCAGTCAACTTATCTATGGTATGGACGATAAGGTTATTACAGAAGAAACAAAGTTACTGACCAATGCTACAAGATTGTCTTTTGGAGATACCTTAGACTTAGCAAAGGAAATTGACGGGGTGTTAATTCCAGCTCATGTGGATCGAAAGAGTTTTAGTGTGTTGAGCAACCTTGGCTTTATACCTCCGGAGTTCAAAGGTAAATTTTTAGAAGTCAGTATTGGTACTAGTAAAGAAGCTTTTTATAACACACATCCTGCTATGAAGAAATACCATCTTCTACAAAATTCAGATGCCCACCAATTGACTGCTATTTTAGAAAGGGAAGGGGCTAATTATTTCAATATAGAACAACATAAATCTATACTTCAATCATTAAAATAAACCGATGAAGGAGTGACGATGTGAAGGAATTATCATTGCACATCTTAGATATTGTCCAAAATTCTATTAAAGCTGAAGCAACATTAATTGAGATAATAATAATAGAAGATTTAAAGAAAGATCTATTAACTATAGAAATTACAGATAATGGTAAGGGGATGAACAAGGATCTGTTAAAAAAAGCAACGGATCCTTTTGTGACAACGAGAGTTACAAGGCGAGTCGGTTTAGGCCTCTCTTTACTTAAGGCTACTGCCCAACAGTGCGAAGGAAATATGTTAGTTGAGTCGGAAGANGGCATGGGTACAAAAATACANACAACTTTTCAGCATAGCCATATTGATCGTGCCCCTTTAGGAAGCATGGTAGACACATTAATTACTTTGTTAATCGAAAGTGAAGAAGAAAGCGGAGAGGTTAAAAATGAAAGAACGGTAGATTACATTTATAAGCATCAAGTGAATGATCAATCCTTTATATTTGATACCAGGGAAGTAAAAAAAATTTTAGAGGGGACACCGATAAATGACCTCGCAGTTTTAGAATGGATTAAAGATTACTTGAAAGAAAACCTAGAAAGACTTGTTAAATCTTAGAATATATTATAATATATTTAAGTAGAATTATTATCTATTAGTATCTATGGTTAAGATTGTAGTAACATTAACAAACTTAGCCGCGAAAGTCTTACAAAATATAATAAAATGATAGGGGTGAAACAAAGTGAAAGTGTTTTCATTTAAAGGAGGTATACATCCACCGGAAAGAAAGGACTATACCGCTCATTTAGCATTAGAAAAAGCAAAGGATCCTGATTTTGCAACAATTCCACTTCAACAACATATTGGTGCTCCCTGTGAGGCCATAGTTAATGTTGGAGATTTAGTGAAAGTTGGACAAAAGATCGGTGAAGCTGGAGGATTTGTATCTGCACCTGTACATTCTAGTATTTCTGGTACAGTTAAGGAAATATCGATGAAACCGGGTGTTAACGGGGAAGTTTTATCTGTTGTTATCGAGTCTGATGGAAAGAACGAAGTGCATGAATCGGTTCAAAAGAAGGGAAGTATTGAAACCCTTAGTGGTGATGAAATCAAAGAAATTATTAAGGAAGCAGGTATTGTGGGAATGGGAGGAGCTACTTTCCCTACCCATGTTAAATTATCACCGCCGCCGGAGAAAACCATTGATACGGTTATATTAAACGGGGCGGAATGTGAACCCTATTTAACCGCGGATCATCGTTTAATGCTGGAACATCCAAATGAGACTGTAAGCGGCTTAAAAGCCATTATGAAAGTCTTAGATGTAACTACGGGGTATATCGGTATTGAGAATAACAAGCCTGATGCGATTGAAGTTATGCAAAAAGCAGTTGAAAGCGAAGAAAATATTCAGATAGTAGTATTACAAACAAAGTATCCTCAAGGCGCAGAGAAGCAGTTGATCGACGCTTGCACCGGTAGAATTGTCCCTTCAGGGGCTTTACCGATGGAAGTTGGAGTTGTGGTCAATAATATCGGAACGGCATATCAGATCCATCAATCAATAGAAACCGGAATGCCTCTTGTTGAAAGAGTAACAACATTAAGTGGAGGGATTTTGAAAGAACCTAAGAATCTATGGGTAAAAATAGGTACTCAGATCAACGAACTAGTAGAACAGTGCGGTGGATTTACTGAGCCCGTTGGGAAGATCATCATGGGAGGGCCTATGATGGGTATGGCGGTGAGTACGGATAAGCTGCCGATTACAAAAGGTTCATCCGGGGTGTTGTTTTTCAATCGTGAAGAAGGAACCATACCGGAGCCTGAAAACTGTATTAGATGTTCTGCCTGTGTGGATATCTGTCCGGTGTATTTACAGCCATTATATATCAGCGCATATTCTTTAATTGATAATTTCGATATGGCTGAAAAATATCGGCCGATGGATTGTATAGAGTGTGGATCCTGTTCCTACGTATGCCCATCAAAGCGACCCTTGTTGCAAAGTATTAGAATCGCCAAAGGTGAGATACAAGCAAGAAATAGAAAGTAGAGAAATACGATAGATCGTATAAGGAGGGAAATCAATGAGTGATCGATTAATTGTATCTTCTTCTCCACATCTAAGAGAAGATACCTCGATTCAAAAAATCATGTTTGATGTTGCCATTGCCTTGATACCGGCAACAATTGCTTCAATATATTTTTTTAAAGCACCAGCTGCAATGATTCTACTAATTAGTATCATTTCTTGTCTGGTAACAGAAATTGTGGTTCAAAAAATCAGAAGAGTGCCTGTAACAATTCATGATGGTAGTGCCTTAGTAACAGGAATGTTGCTGGCATTAAATTTACCGGCAACCGTTCCTTTGTGGTTACCGGTTTTAGGATCAGTCTTTGCTATAGGAATTGTAAAACAATTATTCGGTGGCGTGGGGCAAAACTTCATGAATCCTGCGTTAGCCGCAAGAATCATGCTGACTATTTCCTATGCAGATCGAATGACCGGATGGGTAGAACCGGGAGTAGATGCAGTATCCACGGCTACACCACTAACCTATGTTAAAGACTTTACCGCGATTCAGCAAGGAGCTCCAAGCTTTGTTGATCTTTTGATTGGTAATGTTAGTGGAAGTATGGGTGAAACTTCGGCCCTGTTATTAATTATCGGAGGAATTTATTTAGTATATCGCAATGTCATTACTGTCAAAATTCCAGGAGTATACATTTTAACCGTTGCCATTGCAACCTTGCTTTACAGCGGATTTGATATTCAATATATGACTTTCCATTTACTTTCCGGTTCATTGATGATCGGTGCTATTTATATGGCCACGGATTATGCCTCAACACCGGTTACACCAAGAGGAAGAATTTATTTTGCTCTGGGATGTGGAATTTTGACCGCTACCATTCGATTGTTCGGCGGTTATGCTGAAGGGGTAGGGTTCTCAATACTACTTATGAATACTATGGTTCCACTTATAGACCGTTATACAGCTCCGAAAGTGTTTGGGGAGGTGAAAAAGCAAAATGCGTGAGATTATTAAATTAGGCTTGATTTTATTAGTCATTACCTCAGTGGCAGGTTTAATATTAGGTGGAGTAAACTCTATGACTGCGGAAATAATTGAAGAAAGAGCTATTGAAGAAAGTCTGGAAGCCATTGAAACCTTTTTCCCGGATTCAGATGATGCAAATGTTGTTGACGATGGCGATGTACTGGCCTACGAACTTGTGGAGGAAGTCTATGAAGTTTTAGAGGGAGAGAATGTAATCGGCTATACAATAAAAACAGTAGCAAACGGTTACGACGGTCCGATAGAGATTTTGACCGGAATAAACATGGACGGAGAAATTACTGGCATTGAAATATTAAGTCAAACAGAGACTCCAGGTCTAGGAGACAGAATAACGGAAGAAGACTTCAAAGAACAATTTGCAGGACAATCTTCTGACTCGGAACTGGAAGTAGATGCACTTTCCGGTGCAACTGTTTCAAGAAATGCTGTAGTGAACGGAGTAAGTGCAGCAACCGATGTTTTCGAAGGTGAACTCAGAAACTAGAGATGGAGGTGTTAACATGAACATGGGCAATATAGTAAAAAATGGTATTGTAAGAGAAAACCCGGTATTCATTCAATTTCTGGGAATGTGTCCGGTATTAGCTGTCACCGGTACCGCTACCAACGGACTCGGCATGGGTCTTGCTACTACTGCCGTTCTTTTAGGTTCAAATACAGTAATTGCTTTAATGAAAAATTTTATACCGACAAAAATAAGAATTCCAAGCTTTATTGTTGTTATTGCAACTTTTGTAACCATGATTGGTATGATCATGAATGCTTATTTACCCGATTTATATAATGCTTTAGGAATTTTTATTCCATTGATTGTAGTAAACTGTCTTATTTTAGGACGAGCTGAATCCTTTGCTTCAAAAAATCCTACTTCATCTTCGATAGTTGACGGTATCAGCATGGGGTTAGGATTCACTTTAGCATTGGTGGTTTTAGGCGGAGTAAGAGAGTTATTTGGAAGCGGTTCAATTTTCGGTGTGGATTTATTAGGAGAGGCTTATCCTGCAATGGGAATTATGATCCAACCTCCAGGTGCTTTCTTAGCCTTAGGCTTGTTAACCGCACTTTTCAATGTAGTGATTTTGAAACGAATCAAATAGATAGGAGGTTAGGAATATGCTAGATTTATCAGTTTCATCGTTATTTGCAATTCTTGTAAGTGCTATTTTAGTAAACAACTTTGTGTTATCTAGATTTCTTGGAATATGTCCTTTCTTGGGCGTTTCAAAACAAGTGGAAACTGCTTTCGGGATGGGGATGGCCGTAACTTTTGTTATGAGTTTAGCCTCAATAATCACTTTTGTAGTGCAAAACTATATATTGAACCCTTTGGGACTTCAGTATATGCAAACCATTATGTTTATTTTAGTTATTGCTTCATTGGTTCAACTTGTGGAAATGGTGATTCAAAAAACCAGTCCCGCATTATATCAGTCTCTGGGAGTGTTCCTACCGCTGATTACCACAAACTGTGCAGTATTAGGTCTTACAATATTAAATATTCAAGAAAATTATAACATCGTTGAAACCATTGTTCATGCTATTGGTGCTGCGGTAGGTTTCTCCTTGGCCATTGTATTATTCGCTGCCATTCGAGAAAAATTGGAGATTGCAAATGTACCGGAACCTTTTAAAGGATTCCCAATCGCCCTACTTACAGCAGGATTGATGTCATTAGCATTTCTAGGTTTCTCCGGTCTAGTGTAGAGAGGTGATTTTATGAATATCAGTGATATAATATATCCCGTAGTAAGTCTAGGTGGACTAGGATTGATCTTTGGAGGCGGACTGGCTTTTGCATCACAAAAATTTTCAGTAAAACTGGATCCCCTGGTTCAAGAAGTTAATGACGCCCTTCCTGGTCTTAATTGCGGGGCCTGTGGATACCCGGGTTGTTCAAGTTTTGCTAAAGCTGTTGTCGAAGAAGTTGCTTCAGTGGATGGCTGTCCGGTTGGAGGGAAATCAACAGCCGAGGCGGTAGCTGATGTCATGGGTGTTGAAGCAAATGTAGGAGAGCGGCAGGTGGCTAAGGTTATTTGCAATGCGGATAACAAGAAAGCGAAAGAAGATTTTGATTATCAGGGTATTATTGACTGTAAAGCTGCCAGTAAATTTAACGGCGGTAGCAAGTCCTGTAACTTTGGATGTCTTGGTCTTGCAACCTGTGTGAGAGAGTGTCCTGTGGATGCTATTCATATTACAGATAATAGAATTGCAAAAGTTGATCCGGACCTTTGTATAAGTTGCGAAAAGTGTGTAAAAGTATGTCCGAAAGATGTAATCGATATGGTTCCTGAAAGTCAGGAAGTCGTGATCACATGTAAGAATGAAGAAAAAGGAAAGGTCGTCCGACAAAAATGTGACGTCGGATGTATCGGTTGTCAAATCTGCGTTAAAGCCTGTCCATTTGATGCTATTGACTTTGAGAACAATCTGGCCTTTATCGACTATGACAAATGTACCAACTGTCATGTTTGTGTTGAAAAATGTCCCACCCAGGCAATAGAAGGAGATATTAATAAAAGAAAAAAAGCGGAAATTATTCAAAATAAATGTATCAAGTGCAACATCTGTGCGAAAGCCTGTCCGGTGGATGCCATCGAAGGAGAGGTAAAAGAAAAACACTTGGTTCTTGAAGACAAATGTATTGGATGCAGTATATGCGCTGAAAAATGTCCTAAAGATGCAATTGAAATGAAAAAAAGAAAATAGACCTTAGAAACCTTTAAGAGCCCCTTGCCATAATGCAGCAGTTTTTCATTATGGCAAGGGGTTTCTGATGATTCTTTTATATAAAATTAGCTTGTAAGGTATGGTTGAAAGTGTTAAAATCTTAATGTATTCATAATAGAAATAAATACCTTTAAGTAGGTCTGTTGAACTATAAATAAGATCAGTAAAGAAACGAGTGAGGATGAATGAAATTAAAAAAAATGATTTATTTAGCAATTCTGGTGTCCCTTGGATTAGCACTGCATATTATTGAAGGTTTTATTCCGAATCCTTTTGTTGGCCTTGCACCTGGTGCAAAACTAGGTTTGGCTAACATTATTGGTTTAATAACCTTAGTAATATTAGGACTGAAAAGTGCTTTAACCGTTAATATTTTAAGATCTTTTTTAGGCGGTTTAGCAACCGGAGCGGTTACTTCCATGTTTTATAGTATGGCTGGAGCCTTTCTTAGCACATTGGCTATGTGGTTTATTTACAAATACTTTAAGCGCCAGTTCAGTTTAATCGGAGTAAGCGTTTTTGGAGCCCTTGCCCATAATATTGCACAGCTATTGGTAGCTGCATTGATTATTAACAATATACGAATTTTTATTTATCTACCAATTTTAATGTTTGCCAGTATTCTTACAGGGATATTTATAGGACTAACATCTCATTTGACCTTGTCTAAAATCAAGAATACTGTAACCGTGAATTTAACGAAATACTCATAAATGAGGTGCTAAATAATGAATCCTCCTCTTATTCTGGCTTCNAAATCTCCCAGAAGAAAAGAAATACTCCAAGATTTGGGATTTCAGATACAGGTTTTTCATAGTAATATTGANGAAACTAGTGATCCCGACAGTCGCACATTGGAAGAGAAGATTATCAGCATTGCAAGAAAAAAAGCTAAGGCTGTTGTCGTACAAATCGATATGAAAGATTCAAAAGATATTATAATTGCTTCTGATACAGCTGTTTGTTTAGGTGAAGAGATCTTAGGAAAACCTAAAAATCGTAAAGAAGCGATCGAAATGCTCAATAAATTGTCGGGCAATAAGCATGAAGTCATAACTGCAACCGTAATTATTGATAATAATAGAGGATCCTATTATGAGGCAGCGAGTATAACTATAGTAAACTTTAAGGAGCTTAAGGAAGAAGTGATCCTTGAATATCTTGATAAAAATGTGTATTTGGATAAAGCGGGTGCCTACGGAATCCAAAATAACGGAGACTGGTTAATTGAAAATATTGAAGGTGATTATTTTAATGTTATGGGTATTTCTGTTGCAAAATTTCTAGAGTACTTCAAAATATACTATAATAGAGAAATCTCAACAAAGACATTAATTAAAAAACATGAAAACGCGATTAGAAAATTAAGAAGTGATGGTGACAACAATGAGCAAACCTTTTCTAAATAGAAAAATAGCAATAATAACCACGGTTCTTTTAATTCTTATGGTAATCTTTATGGGTATTACCTCAGGAGATAGAGAGCAAGTCAGTGTGGTAGAAAGATGGGTGGGAAATATTGTGACTCCCATCCAGCGTGCTGTAATGACTCCTATTCATGCTGTGCAGGACCGGGTATATGATATTGCCAATTTTGCCCAACTGAATCAACAAAATCAAGAACTTCAACAAAAATTAATCGATAAAGAACAGGAGATTATTCAATCCCGCCTTTCAGAGAGCGAGTTGGAAGAACTTCGAGGTCTGCAAGAAGCTTTGAATTATGTATCGGCTGAAGCCCACGGTGAACCAATCTCTGCCCGCATTATTTCCAAGTCCAATGCGGACTGGTTTAATGTATTCACAATTAATGCCGGCGAAAATCATGGCATTAATCTCGACAGTGTGGTACTCAGCGAAAGAGGATTAGTAGGTCGAATTATCGAAGCGGGAGACAATTGGGCAAGGGTAATGTCCATTTCTGACAGTAACAGTTCCGTCAGCTTTAAAGTACTTCGGGATGCTAATGTGGAAGGAATTGTACAAGGCAGTGCCACAGAAGAATTGGAAGGATACCTCTTTGACCCGAGAATGGAAATACAAAAAGGGGATCAACTCGTTACTTCAGGACAAGGAATTTTTCCAGAGGGAATTTTAATAGGAGAAGTAACAGAAATTGGAAAATCAAGAGAACAACTGTTAGATGCCGTTACGGTTCAGCCCGCGGTAGATTTTCAAAAAATTAACCGCGTTTTAATATTAGGTCTGGAGGATATGAATTAAGCTTTCTCCATCTATTAAAGGAGATATTATGAATAGAATAATAATACTTGGAATTCTAACAATAAATATTATACTTCAAACTACGATATTAAATATTACAACTATTAATGGGACAACATTGAACACCAGTCTGATGCTTATCATCGCTATCAGTGTTTATATGAAACCCAGGGAGAGTCTTTTATATGCCCTTTATACGGGACTGCTTTTAGATACTGTAACAGGGGTGTTTATCGGGTTGAATACATTTATATTTTTACTGATTGCTTATGGTATTTCCATTATTCAAGAAGAAATGGTAAAGGAGAGTTATTTAACTCCTATATTACTGGGGATTGCTTCCATTCTGATATATAACTTTTTTAGTTTGTTTTTTGTTTATTTATTGGGTTATACGGTGAGACTCGCTCATTATTTTAGTTTGAATACTTTTATTGAAATTGGATATAACAGCGTTTTTATGTTGTTGATATACACTTTGTTTGGGAAGTTCTATAATAGAAGAATTAAAGAAGTAAAATACTAAGGCCAGGTGATTAATGATGACAATGGATAAGAAAATCACACGAAGATATATAATTTTAACGGTAGCAATCTTAGTAGTTTTTGCATTAATTATTTTTCGGTTGGCGGGCTTAATGATTGTGGAAGGGGAAACTTATCGAAATCGTGCTGCAAACAGTATATTGAAAACTGTTTCTACACCAGCTCCGCGAGGAGAAATTTATTCGCGGGATGGAGAAATTTTGGCAGGGAACAATCCCAGTTACAATATCCAAATTATGAGAAACGAAACTGTGGATACGGATATCAATGAACTTGCATTTGAATTGATGAGAATTCTTCGAAAAAATGAAGATCTAGAAGAAGATGATTTTCCAATTGTTTTTAATGAGGATAGGAAACCTTACTTTATTTACGATCAAAACGTGGACCAATGGAAAGAACGATATGATTTAGAGGAAACGGAAAATGCGAAAGAAGCCTTCGAAGTCCTTAAATATCGATACGGAATAGAAGATCTTGATGATGGCGATGCACAACAATATTTTATTCGTGAAGCAACTGAAATTTCGGTTCCGATATCCATCAGTAGCTGGAAATTTCGGGAAGAATTGCATAAAGAGCGATGGATGGGCAACTACGGGATTACTGATTATGATTTGAGTGCAGAAGAGTCTTTTGAATATATTCGAAAGGAAGTTTTTGACCTTGATGATCAGCTTTCTAATGAAGAGGCCCGAGATATAATGATACTTAGAGATCAGATTCAACGGCAAGGGTCTTATTTTCAATATCAGCCGGTTACAATTATGGAAGATATTAGCAAGGAATCGGTTATTGCTATTGAAGAACGTATTCATAGATTCCCCGGTGTGAACATAGTAATAGAACCTATCCGGCATTATCCCAATGAGTCCTTAGCATCTCATATTATCGGCCACGTGGGTAGAATCGCAACGGAAACAGAGATTGAGAATTATGTTGATGAATTAGGCTATGAAAAAAGTGATATCATTGGTAAAGTCGGGCTTGAACATGCTTTTGAGCTTGATCTTCAAGGGAAACGAGGGTTAGAAGAGGTTTTAGTGGATTCTAGAGGGCGCAGACAAGAGACCCTTGAAACCATAAATCCGATCCCCGGTAAAAATATTCATACTAGCATTGATAAAAATTTACAGAGAAAAACGGAAGATATATTAGAAGAGGTAATCAATACCATCCAACGGGGAGGGACCTATGAAACTGCCTGGGGGACAGACACCTTTCAAAATACTCAGGGTAGGATTTATGATAAAGCCCAAAGTGGATCAGCAGTTGTACTGGATGTAAAAACAGGAAAAGTCTTGGCAATGGCAAATTATCCGGACTTTGACCCGAATCTATTTACAACGGGTATCAGCAGTGAAGACTGGCAATCACTGCAGCCGGAAAATCCGAATAACAGTCTTTCGCCGGCTCCATTGCGAAATACGGCCTTGAGCTCTGCGGTACAGCCCGGATCCGTGTATAAAATGGTTGTGGGACTTGCTGCCCTGGAACATGGACTCGATCCCAATTATCGTATGCGTGATACCGGCTATATAGAATTGGGGAGAGATGGCAATCAGATTTTTGGTAACTGGCTTTGGAATCAGAATAGAGGGTTGCTGGGAAGTCAAAATCTAGTAGAGGCCATTGCGGATTCCAATAATATTTATTTTGCATCAGTACTTAATAATTGGGACTATTCTAGGGAACGAGCACTGCCCTTTAGTATGAGTGTGGGTCAGATGTTGGAGTTTTCCAAAGAACTTGGGCTCAATGAGGCGTCGGGAATTGAAATTAGAGTACCGAGAGAAAGATCTGGTATAATCCCCAGCGAAGAGTCCAAAACCAGAGGTATTGAACGTTCTCTTCGATGGAAACTCTTTAATGATTTACGCATGGAACATTTAGATCCGGAAATTGTGGATCTTTCCGAAGATCCAAGGGAAGAGATAATTGATCAGATTATCTCATGGACCGATGAAAATCCTTCCAGAGGAGAGCTGTATAACCGTTTACTGGAAATCGGTATAAAAAGAGAATACATTGAAAAAATTGACAACGGTGAAGGCTGGGTGGATATCATTAAGTATAGCTATTTTAATCAGGCATACTGGACAGAGATGGACGTACTAAATCTTTCTATAGGTCAAGGGGAGCACCAATACACTCCGATTCAAATGGCCAATTTCATGGCAATTCTTGCGAATGGCGGAACTAGGTATAAAGTTTCTGTAATTGATGGAATAGAAGATCCGTTGACGGGAGAATATGAAAAAAAAGAACCAGCGATACTTAACCAATTGGAACTAAATAACCCCCGTCATCTTGACATAATTAACGAGGGGATGCTTAGGACCACGGAAGAAGGAACTCCTTGGAGATATTTTCAAGACTTCCCATTAAAGGTTGCTGGTAAAACCGGTACAGCTCAGTTAACAGGTAAAATTCCACCGCCGGATGAAGTAGAGTATCTTCTGGATCATCTAAGCCGTTTTCGTGTAACCGAAGAACAAGTTTATGGAAAAATGGAAGAATTAAGAGATGCTAACCCGAACCAGCTTAGACTTTTGGATGAAGGATTCGCCATGAGAGAAGCAATCAAGGCATTAAATTCTAATATCGGGAATCAAGAGTTGGATCAATTTAAAGAGGATTATGATAATTACTCCTGGTTTATCGGATTTGCCCCTTATGAGGACCCGGAAATTGCTGTTGCAGTCGTTATTCACCAAGGAGGAACCGGTGGGTACTCAGCACCGATTTTCAGAGAAATTGTGGCGGAATATTTAGGAATGAATGAGACTCAAGAATACGGGAATTCAGAGGATGAAGATCTTGAGAATGACGAGGAAGATCTTGAAGAACCTGAAAATTAAACTTTTTTCATTAATTAAGCAGGAGATTCCTAATTTATATAGAATAGTATATTAGGTAGAAGAAATTGAGTATGGAGGTTTCAGTATGGTGAGTCAAAGCTTAATTGAATTTAAGGGAACCAAAGATGGACTGATCATCAAAATTAAAGAGCACCAAGATTTTCAGAATATAAAAAGTGCTTTAATAGCTCAGTTTGAAAAAGCGGGAAATTTTTTTACCGGAGCAAAGCTCTTAGATATTGAGTGTCCTTATATTAACGAAGAGGAACGTTTAGAACTTAAAACTCTTGTTATGGAAAAATATGATCTGAGTTTTATAGAAGTGGTAGAAGAGCCGAAAGATCAAATTTTTGATGGACTAAAAGAAGGTATGACAAAGTTTCACAACGGAACACTGCGCTCCGGACAAGTTCTATTTTATGAAGGGAACCTGGTGATCTTTGGGGATGTAAACCCTGGCGCTGTTGTTAAAGCCAATGGAAATATTATTGTACTTGGAAGTTTAAGAGGGATTGCTCACGCAGGTGCTAACGGAAATATACAAGCAATCGTTTCCGCTCATGTACTAAATCCAACGCAATTAAGAATAGCTGATATTATCGCCCGATCTCCGGATGAAAAAATACCGGATTCAGTGAATCCAGAAGTTGCAAAAGTAAAAAATAAATCGGTATATGTAGAATCTAATTATAATAAAGGAAAGAAGAAGGGGGAAAGATAATGGGCAAAGTAATCGTAATCACGTCAGGCAAGGGTGGCGTTGGAAAAACCACAGCTACTGCAAATATTGGGACTGCTTTAGCGAAATTAGGAAAGAAAGTAGTAGTAGTGGATGCAGATATTGGACTTCGTAATTTAGATGTGGTTCTTGGATTAGAAAACAGAATTGTATATGATATTGTGGATGTTGTAGAAGGAGTTTGCAGACTTCGACAAGCCTTAATTAAAGATAAAAAGCATCCGGGACTACACTTACTTCCGGCGGCACAAACTAAGGATAAAAATGCCATTGCTTTAGAACAAATGAAAACTTTGATTGATGAACTAAAGGAACACTTTGATTATGTGGTAATCGACTGTCCTGCAGGAATTGAGCAAGGGTTTAAAAATGCTATCGTAGGGGCGGATGAAGCTATAGTAGTATCCACTCCGGAGGTTTCAGCAGTTCGGGATGCGGACCGAATCATCGGTTTATTAGAAGCGGCAGAAATTCATGACCCAAAACTGATTATTAATCGACTTCGTTATGATATGGTAAAACGGGGGGATATGATGAATACAGAGGACATGCTTGACATATTAGCCATTGATTTACTCGGAGTAGTACCTGACGATGAAAACATTGTAATTTCCACTAATCGAGGAGATCCTGTAGTGAACCAGGACGAATCTTTTGCAGGAACATCGTTTAGAAATATTGCCCGTCGGATTGACGGTGAAGATGTACCCTTTGAAGAGTATAAAGTGGAAAATGGAATTATGGAACGTTTAAGGAGTTTCTTTAAGATCAATTCAAATTAAAATAGGAGAGGGGGCATATTATGAATCTCAATATATTTAAGTGGTTTAATAAAGAAGATAAAACAAGTAAAAACGTGGCAAAGGAACGATTACAACTTGTTCTGATTCATGATCGAAGTAATTCATCGCCGGAGTTCATTAATAGCTTGAAAAGTGATATTTTAGAGGTTATTTCAAAGTACATTGAAATTGATGAAAGCTGTTTTGATGTGAAATTGGTTCAAACCGATGACGATTCAAATTCTAGAGGGAAACCTGCTTTAGTTGCCAACATTCCTATCAAGAAAATGAAAGATCGAAAAAGAACAGACTAACTCTCATTATATACTTATGATTAGCAGAACTTTTAGTTGAATAATCAATTAAAAGTTCTGCTTTTTTACGTGTGCTTAATAAGATAGAGGCGGGAGAGATATTGATTTGTATATATTAATGTGGTAAACTTAAGAGTCAAAAAAACTGTTATAATTATAATATATAACATAAATGCGCTTAAAATTTCTTTAAAGAGCGAAAGGATGAAGGATAAAATGATGAATGTACAGATAGATGATCTGCTTTTAAAAGTTGAAAAGCCCGCAAGGTATTTGGGCAATGAAATGAACTCTGCTCATAAAGACTTAAAAGATGGGATGGTGCGTTTTGCCTTCGCTTTCCCCGACACTTACGAAATAGGAATGAGTCATTTAGGGATGCAAATACTTTATCACTTATTGAATGAACAAGAGGATATATTTTGTGAACGTGTATTTTCTCCGAATGAGGATATGGAAAGTTTACTTAGAGAAAATGAGCGATCACTTTTTGCATTAGAGACCAAAGCCCCCTTGAAAGTTTTTGATTTTATCGGATTTACACTGCAGTATGAGTTGAGTTATACCAATATTTTAAACATCCTTGATATGGGTGAGATCCCCCTTCTACAAAAAGATCGGGGTGAGGGGGATCCTTTTGTTATTTTAGGAGGCCCCTGCTCCTATAATCCCGAACCAATTGCCGATTTTGCCGACATTATTGTGTTAGGTGAGGGGGAAGAAGTCATTCTTGAAATTGTAAATCTTTATAAAGAAATGAAAAAAAATAAAAACTGGAAACGTAAGGGATTTTTAAAAGAAGCCTCTAAAATTGAAGGAGTTTACATCCCGAGTCATTTTGCTGTAGACTATCATATGGATGGAACCGTCAAAGAAATTCGTTTAATTGAAGAGCACATGGGAAGTAAGTTTTTGAAGAAGAGAATTATTGAGGATCTTGATGAAGCTTACTACCCGGATAAAATTCTGGTGCCCTATATTGATACCGTTCATAATCGTGTAGTCTTGGAAATCTTTCGTGGCTGCATTCGAGGTTGTCGTTTTTGCCAAGCGGGGATGATTTATCGACCGGTTAGAGAACGTAGCCTGGAAAAACTAAAAAGAATGGCTCATGATTTACTTCAAAACACGGGATACGAAGAAATTTCCCTGGCTTCTTTGAGTTCCGGAGATTATACAGAAATAGAGGCCTTGATAAATCATCTTATTAAAATTAACCAACAGGATCATATCGGAGTTTCGTTACCTTCCCTGCGGTTAGATAATTTTTCGAAAGAAATGATTGAAGAAATTCAAAAAGTACGAAAAACTGGACTGACATTTGCGCCGGAAGCCGGTACACAAAGGCTTCGTGACGTGATCAATAAAAACATTACAGAGAAGGATCTTCTAACCTCAGCTAAAGAAGCTTTTGAAATGGGTTATAACAATATTAAACTATATTTTATGATCGGACTTCCCACGGAAACGGATGAAGATATTTTAGGGATTAAAGACTTGGTGTATAAAGTACTTAATCAATATCACGGTATACCTAAAGAGAAAAGAGCCGGCGGCTTGAAGATTACGGTAAGTACTTCCACCTTTGTACCGAAAGCTTTTACTCCTTTTCAATGGGAAGAACAGATTAGTCTACAAGAAATTCATCGACGACAAACCCTCTTAAAAGAAAGTCTCGCCCATCGGAGTATAAACTATAATTATCATGATGGTAAAACCAGTATTGTGGAAGGCGCTTTCGCCAGAGGCGACCGTAGACTGTCAAAGGTTCTCCATCGTGCCTTTAGATTAGGATGCAAATTCGACGGATGGGGTGACCGATTTAATTTTCAAAAATGGATGGAAGCATTTCATCTTGAAGATTTACCCTTGAAATTCTACAACAACAGAATTAGGAATTATGATGAAATTCTTCCATGGGAACACTTCGAAATTGGTGTTGATAAATCTTATTTAATAAAAGAAAATGAAAAGGCGAAATCCGAAGAGGTCACTGCTGACTGCCGGCTGAATTGTTCCGGTTGTGGGGTTAATCAAAACTTTACCACCAAGCGAGGTGTTTGTTAATGGCATTGTTACGAGGGAAATTTTCAAAAACCGATGAGATGAAGTATATCTCTCATTTGGATCTGGTAAGATTATTCCATAGAGTTATGAGAAGAGCAGGAATCAGCACCTCTTACACCCAGGGATTCAATCCACATCCTATTATTTCCTTTGCCACAGCACTGAGTCTAGGAGTCGAAAGCAAGGGAGAGTACTTTGATGTAAAACTTAATGAAGAAATTCCTTTCCAGGAGTTTAAAGAGAAAATTAACGAGCATTTGCCGAGGGGAATAGAAATTTTAGAAGGGAAATATATTGATCTCAAAGAAGACTCTTTAATGTCTATGGTAGAGTATTCGGATTATGAAATTGCACTGGAATTTTCATCGGAAGAAATGGATGAGTTGTTACTTAATGAATGGATAAACGGTTTCCTGAAACAAGAGACGATAATGATTACCCGTAAAAAAAAGAAAAAACGGCGTCAACGTCATCAAGAATATAAAGACGTTGATATAAAACCTTTGATAAAAACCTTCGTATTTAAGAGAAAGCATGAAAATAGTTTCATATTTGACACCTTACTGGTTACCGGCTCAAAGGGCAATTTAAAGCCCGAGGATCTCATTATACTTTTTGGAAACTATTTATGTAGTCAAGATACAAGTTTAGAAAAAGAATTTCCTTTAGAAATCAAATCCATGAAAATTATGCGTAAGGACTTGTACCATGAGGTAGACGGCGAATTGAAAAACCTGATTGATGCAGTAAAATGAGGCGTAGGACAAAAGGGGGGATTCAATGGAAACTATTTTAATAGATATTGGCTTTGAAGAAGATCGTATTGCCATCCTCGATGATAAAAATGATCTCAGTCAATATTATGTAGAAAAAAAGGGATCCGTCAGAATTTTGAATAATATTTACCTAGGAAAAGTGACGGATGTTTTACCCGGTATGCAAGCGGCTTTTGTTGACATCGGTCGTGAGAAAAATGCCTATCTCCATATCCATGATGCGACAATACCCGGGGAAAAGAAAGAACAGGAAATTAAGAAACTATTGAAAAAAGGGCAGGGAATTATTGTTCAGGTGACTAAAGAAGAGATTGGAGATAAGGGTGCCAAAATCACAAGAAAAGTGGCTATTCCCGGACGAAATTTGGTATTGCTTCCTTACGAACAGGGAATAGGGATATCCAGAAAAATTCGAAATCCTGAAAGTCGAAAATTGTTAAAAAATGAAATTGAAAAATTCCTTCCAGATGGCTACGGATTGATCGTTCGAACCGCAGCAAAGGACTATTCCGGAAAAGAATTTGAGGCGGAACTGCAATATTTAATTAAACTTTGGGAAGATATCGAACGGGTAGGCACCTATGAATATCCTCCAAAATGCATTTTTGAAGAATGGGGTATTACTCATAAGGTACTCCGTGATTATTTCACTAAGGACATCAAGGAGTTATACATTAATTCAAAAGAGGAATATCATAATAGTTTATCTTTAATGAGAAAATTCAATACGAGTTTAGCAACTCGTATGAAGTTTTATCAAAAAAAAACGCCTATGTTACTTGAGTTCAATGTTATATCTCAACTAGAACAGCTCTATAAATCAAAAGTTTGGCTAAATAGTGGAGGGTATATCGTAATAGATCATACAGAGGCGTTAACAGTCATCGATGTGAATACTGGGAAATACACAGGCAAAAATGAGTTTGAAGAAACAATTTTTAGAATTAATGTAGAAGCATGTAAGGAAATTGCAAAGCAAGTGAAGTTGCGGGATATCAGCGGCATTGTTATTATTGATTTTATTGATATGAAAAAGCAGGAGCATTACACAGAACTGCTGGCAACTTTCCAAGAATATTTAAACAAAGATAAAACAAAAACCAAAGTTTTAGGGGTGACAAATTTAGGTCTCGTAGAGCTTACCAGAAAGCGAGAGAACAAAACCTTAGAGAGGTATTTATACAGCAACTGTAATTGCTGTGACGGTACCGGAAGAAGGATGTCTTTGGACTTCTTTTTATTGAAAGTTGAAAAGGCAATACAAAGAAGTGTTGAACATACCTCTAGAAAAACCTTTGTTTTTAAGGTGCATCCGGATTTGGTGGAAAAATTAGAGTCTAATTATAATCGTATGGAAAAATTTCAAGCTTTTTATAAAGTGAACATTCTATTTAAAGAAGAACCGAAAATTTCCTACGGAGACTTTGAAATTCTTATGAATACTGATTGACTTTGTTTCTGAAATATGATATTATTTATATTTGTAGTAGCCGCGCAAATAAGGTTTAAAACAGAGATGTTGCCTATATTTGGCGAGTTTGATAAGAGGAGGTGCTTGATAGATGTATGCAATTATCGAGACTGGTGGAAAGCAGTATAAAGTAACAGAAGGAGATTCTGTTTTTGTTGAAAAGTTAGAAGTTGACGAAGGTGAAAAGGTTACTTTAGATCGAGTTCTTGGAGTTTCTAAAGACGGAAACTTTACATTCGGAACCCCACTTTTAGATGGTGTAACCGTAGAAGCTAAAGTAGAAAAGCAAGGAAAAGCCAAGAAAATTACAGTTTTCAAATATAAGCCTAAAAAAGCTTACAGAAAAAAGCAAGGACACAGACAACCATATACAAGACTATTAATTGAAAAAATTAACGGGTAGTATATCGCATTATGGTAAAGATAAATATTAAAAAAAAGAATAATCGCATTTATTATTTTGAGATTATAGGACATGCCAATGCTGCAGAATATGGCGAAGACATCGTTTGTTCAGCAATATCCGTGTTAGGACAGACCTGTATTATAGGTCTCACGGAAGTTGCTGCTATACCTGTAAAACATCAGATTGAGCCTGGTCATCTGACCTGCGAAATCCCAATGGGACTTACAGTAGCAAAGGCAAGAGAAGCGGATATTATCGTAAATACCATGTATTTAGGTATGAAAAGCGTCCAACATAGTTATTCTGAATTTATGGAAATAAACGAACTGGAGGTGTAAAAAATGATTAAAATGAACTTACAACTATTTGCAAGTAAAAAGGGTGTAGGAAGTACAAAAAATGGTCGTGATAGTGTTTCAAAACGACTGGGTGTGAAAAAAGGTGATGGCCAACATGTTCTAGCCGGAAACATTCTTGTTCGACAACGAGGTACAAAGTTCCATCCCGGACACAATGTTAAAAGAGGTGGCGATGACACTCTTTTTGCAACAGCCGATGGTTCAGTAAAATTTGAGCGAATAGGTAAAAACAAAAAGCAAGTGAGTATCTATCCAAACTAATACTTAAGAAAAGCTATCTAAACCGCCTTTGATGGCGGTTTTTTTTTAACACTTCAAAAAATTGTGTAAATAAGAAAGAAAAGTGGTATATACCATATAAATGAGGGTGATAAAATGTTTATCGATAAGGTTGATATAAAAGTTAAAGCAGGAAATGGTGGCGACGGCATCGTGGCTTTTCGTAGAGAAAAGTATGAACCGTCCGGGGGGCCTGCCGGCGGTGATGGCGGAGTAGGTGGAAGTGTTTATTTTGAAGTTGATGAGGGGATCCGTACTTTGGTAGACTTTCGCTATAAAAAGCATCACCGAGCGGAAGATGGTGCTAATGGTGGAAAATCTAACCGAAAGGGAAAAAATGGAGAATCCTTATATATTAAAGTTCCGCCGGGGACAACAATTAAGAATAAAATAACCGGTGAAGTTCTAGCAGACTTGGTTGATAAAGAAGACCGAGCTTTAATTCAAAAAGGAGGCGGAGGCGGTCGTGGGAATACACGTTTCAAAACTGCTACCCGAAGAGCGCCTAAATTTGCGACTCCGGGTGATCGGACAGAAGAGATCGAACTCGAACTGGAAATGAAAGTTGTTGCGGATGTGGGATTAATCGGATTTCCTAACGTCGGAAAATCTACTCTCTTATCAGTTGTAACCAGTGCAAAACCTAAAATCGGAAACTATCACTTCACAACAATTCATCCAAATGTGGGTATTGTAGAATATAAGGGGATAGATAGTTTTGTCCTTGCGGATATTCCCGGACTTATTGAAGGAGCCCATGAAGGGGTTGGTCTTGGTCATGAATTTTTAAAGCATACATCCAGAACGAAACTGTTAATCCATGTGATTGACATTTCCGGGTCAGAACGGCGGGATCCCTTAGAAGATTTTGAGAAAATAACTGATGAGTTACTCAAATATGATATTTCTTTAATAAATAAATGTCGTATCGTAGTCGGCAATAAAGTTGACCTAATCCAGGAGGGTGAAAATAGTCAAAAAGTACGTAAATTAGTAGAAGAAAAAGGAATGAAGTATTTAGAAATATCCGCTGTTGCTCATAAAGGCATTGAAACACTGTTGGATGTTGTAATGAAGGAACTTCAACAAATCGAAACAGAAACACCGGTAATCAAACCACAGGACGAGATAAAGGTATATCAGCATGAAGTTAGTAAAGAGGAAGCTATTAAAGTTTACCGAGAAGGCGATGTTTATCTTGTCGAAGGCAAGAAAATTGAACGTCTGATAGATTCCGTGAATTTTGATGATACAGAATCCTCGAATTTTTTCCAGAAATATTTAAAGGATAAAGGTGTTATTCAAAAACTTCGTGACTTAGGAATTAATGAAGGCGATACAGTTAGAATTTATGATATTGAGTTTGAATTCACAGAGTAAGGAGGTACAACATGTTAAAGGGAAAACAACGAAGTTATTTAAAAAAATTAGCCCATGATTCGGATCCGATTTTTCAAATTGGAAAAGCAGGGATCAATGATAATTTTATAGAGCAGTTAAAAGATGCTTTAGAGGCGAGGGAATTGGTAAAAATAACAGTTTTGGATAACTGTGATTTAGACACAAAGGAAGCGGCTTCAATAGTTGCGGAGAGATCCGGGGCAGAATTTGTTCAAGCCATTGGAAAAAAATTTGTAATCTACAAGGAGTCGGAAGAAAGCAAGAAAATAAAGCTTCCTAAAGCTTAGGGATGTAAATTTGTTACAAGAGGGTGAAAAAATGAATAAAGTCGGTATCATTGGCGGAAGCTTTGATCCTATACATTTTGGACATTTACGGATTGCTCAAATTGCTTTGGAGGAACAAAACTTAAAAGAGATTTTATTTATCCCATCGGGGAATCCTCCTCATAAAAATACAAAGGATCTGTCCCCTGCCTTGGATCGCTTAAATATGGTAAAACTCGCAGTAAAAGACAATTCATACTTTAAAGTATGTGATTATGAAATATATGAAGCGGGGATAACTTATACCATTTTGACTATTAAAGAGCTACAAAAGCAATATCCAAAGGAGACAGTCTTCTCGTTTATACTTGGAGCGGATGCTTTTTTGGACATGGATGAGTGGAAGGATTTAGAGGAATTTTTATCCATGGTTGAATTAATTATATTATCAAGAAGTTACTACAAAACCAGTAAGGTAGAAGAAAAAATCAAAAGTTATCAAGAAAATTATTCCTGTAACATTAAAACGATATATGCAAAAACCTTGAATATTTCTGCAACATCCATACGTAAATTAGTAAAAAGCGGTAAGAGTGTACGGTATTTACTTCCAAATGATGTAGACGACTACATTTCGAAACTTGGACTTTATAAGTAGAGCGAGGTTGCAATATGAAGAAAGAAGACATTTTAGTAGAAAAAATAAAAGAACGCCTGAAAGAACGACAACCTCAGGGAAGATATCAACATACCCTTGGGGTAGTTAAAGCCGCCTGTAATTTAGCAAATCATTATGGTCTATCAATAGAAAAAGCTCGAATAGCAGCTTTGCTTCATGATTATGCAAAAGAGTTAACAGAAGAGGAATTGAAAAGCTATATCCGCAGTCATAACTTAGAGGTAGATCAAAGTCTTCTAGAAACTTATCAACTCTTACATGGAATTGTAGGTGCCCATATGGCAAAAATAGAGTTTCAAATTGAAGATGAAGATATTTTGCAAGCCATAAGATACCATACTACAGGCAGGCTTGATATGAGACCCTTAGAGAAAATTATTTATCTTTCGGATTTTATTGAAGAGAATAGGGAGTTTCCCGGGGTGAACTCTCTTCGGGAATTGGCTTACAAAGATTTAGACTGTGGGCTACTACAGGGGTTCAATAATACTATAAAGTTTCTATTAAAAACCGATAAAGTTTTACACAGCAACACAGTTGAAGCTAGGAATCAAATTTTAAGAAAATTACAATCCAACAAAACTAAATAAATCTCCAATGATAACCATCAGTATTAGTTTTTATTTTATAGAGAGAATTATAATCAACTGGTAGATGCTTATATTGGGTATGAATTCCATAATAAAACAAGGAGGGAAAATATGACTGAAAGTTCAAAAGCACTAGTAGAAAAAATGGTACAAGTAATTGATGATAAGATTGGGAAGGATACTGTTGTAATCGATTTAAGTTCGGTATCCACTATTGCAGATTATTTTATTCTAACAAACGGAGAGTCTTTACGACAAACGAAGGTTCTTGCAGAGGATGTAATCGATGCAATGGAAGCTGAAGAGGTATTTGTTCGGAATAAAGAAGGTCATCAAACAGGGAATTGGATCCTAATTGATTATGGGGATGTAGTTGTGCATATATTTGAAAAAGAGACTCGGAAATTTTATGATCTTGAAAAAATCTGGCAAGATGCTAAACTTATCCCCGTTACTGACGGAATAACGGATTTCCCCCTATAATTAACCAGTAAATTTTCAAGAATAGGAGCGATCGTCCATGAAAAATGTCCATCCAGTTTTAGTGCGTATGATTCCATTAATTGAAGGGATAGGAAAAACCTTTGGAAAAAACTGCGAAGTTGTACTTCATGAAATCAAACACTCCAACAAATCCATAATTGCGATTTACAACGGTCATGTAACGGGAAGAAGTGTGGGGAGCCCTATGTTAGATGTGGGTATTCAAGCAATTCGAAGGGGTAAAAAAGCAGATAATATATTGAATTATAAAAATAAGAGTTCTGATGGTAAAGTGTTAAAATCATCCACGATGTTTATTCGAGATGAAAACGATGAGATAATTGGATGTCTTTGTATCAATATTAATGTATCGGAATTCATTGTAGCGCAAAAGGCTCTTGAAGAGTTGGTTAAAACCGACATCGAAGGAGAGACAAAACTTGGAGATTTCGAAAATAATAATGTTAATGATATTTTAGTAAATATCGTATCGGACACATTAGAGGCTTTTGGTCGACCGGTAGCCTATATGAATAAAGACGAAAAAGTAAAAATCGTAAAGAAGCTTGATGACCAGGGAGCTTTCCTAATTAAAGGGGCCATCGATTATGTAGCCAAGATTTTATGTGTTTCAAGATATACCATCTATAATTATTTAGATGAAATAAGAATAAATGGATAATTGAAAGGAGGATAATTATGAAAAAATTGATCAACACAACAAAAGCTCCTGCAGCGATTGGTGCCTATTCACAAGGGGTTGAAATCAATGGGATGTTATTTGTTTCCGGACAAATCCCATTTGTGCCTGAAACCATGGAGCTAGTATCTGAGGATGTGCAGGAACAAACCCAGCAGTCATTGATAAATCTTTTGGCAATATTAGAAGAAGCTGGATATGGACTCGATGATGTAGTAAAAACTACTATCTTCATAAAAGACATGAATGAATTCGGGTTAATTAACGAAATATACGGCGAGTTTTTTAAAGATAATAAACCGGCAAGAGCCTGCGTAGAGGTAGCAAGACTGCCGAAGGATGTTAAAGTGGAAATTGAAGCAATTGCGGTAAAATAATAGACTGATGTTAAAGATGGTTGCAAAACCATCTTTTTTCAAATAAAGGAGGGAATGCTTTGAGTGAGTTAAGTATGTTTGATGTACTCGGACCGAACATGATTGGACCTTCCAGTTCTCATACTGCAGGGGCATGTAGAATCGGAAAAGTTGGAAATAAAATGTCCAAAGGGGATATTTCCTATGTTAAATTCTTTCTACATGGTTCTTTCAGCCAAACCTATAAAGGCCACGGAACTGATCGAGCTTTAGTGGGAGGAATCTTAGGATTTGACCCCGACGACGAGAGAATCGTAGAATCCTTCAGTATTGCCAAGGACGTAGGCATTAGATTTGAGTTTATCAAAGCGGATTTAGGAGACGTTCATAGTAATACGGTAAAAATTGAAATTGAAAAAAGCAGTGGTGAAACCGTAGAAATTATGGGCTCCTCTATCGGCGGAGGGAATATTATCATTACCAGAATCGATGGTTTGGATTTGGAGTTTACCGGGGAGTACTTTACTCTAGTGGTGCCGCATATTGATCGTCCTGGCATTGTAACGAAGGTGACGGCTGCTTTAGCAAAACATGAGATTAATATTGCTTTCATGAAGGTTTATCGTCATAATCGGGGGAAAGAAGCTTTTATGATTATCGAATCCGATAATGTTGTGAACCAAGCCACTATGGATGAAATAAAAACCATAGATGGAGTAATGAATACGTACAGCATCAATTTAAAATAGAAGAAAGGAGGTAAGATTTTGAATTTTAATAGTGGAAAAGAAATTATTGATTTATGTAAAATTGAGGACAAAAAGATATATGAGTTAATGATTGAACGGGAAATAGAACTTAAAGATACTACCGAAGCAAAAATTCGAGAAGATATGGGAATAAGTTTACAAATTATGAAAAAAGCCATTGAAGATAGTATTACGAAGGATATAAAATCTATCAGCGGTCTTATTGGTGGTGATGCGAAAAAGATTTATCATAGGGAGAGTATTAAAGGTGGATCGATTTGCGGCTCCATAATGAAAAGAGCGATTGCCTACTCCATGGGAGTGCTAGAGGTAAATGCTTCCATGGGTAAGATCGTTGCAGCGCCCACAGCTGGCTCAAGTGGAATTATCCCCGGGACATTAATCGCACTTCAAGAGGAACATGATCTATCGGATACTGATATCATTAATGCACTAATTACTTCTAGTGCAATCGGTTTGATAGTAAGCAAAAATGCAACAGTAGCAGGTGCTGAAGGAGGATGTCAGGCGGAAACCGGAACTGCTGCCGCAATGGCAGCTGGTGCCATAGTGGAAATGATGGGAGGTTCGGTAGAACAATCATTTCATGCAGCCGCCACCAGTCTGAAAAACATACTAGGACTCGTATGTGATCCCATTGCCGGCCTTGTAGAAGCACCGTGCGAGAAGCGGAATGCTATCGGGGCCTCTAATGCTTTAATCTCTGCAGAGATGTCTTTGTGTAGCGTAGAGAGCCTCATTCCCTTTGATGAGGTGGTAGAGGCCATGTATAAAATCGGAAGAGCCCTACCTTTCGAACTCAAAGAAACCGCTTTAGGAGGACTGGCAGACACGGAAACTGGACGACGTATTAAAGAAGAAATTCACGATAATTAAAAAAATCAGCCAGGAGACAATAAATCATCAATATTGTCTCCTTTATTTTTTAACATTGAAATTTTATAACTTAATTCGGCTTAGAAAATTATATTGTAACTTTATTATGGAAAAGGCTTTTCTGTGAGGCCTAAACCATATATAATGATAAATAGATAACAGAAAATACTTGAGGGTATCGTAACCGGACTAATCCTGTTAAAAAGATTAAATATCTTGGAAGGAGTAGGATAATGACTTTTACAAAAGAACAAAAAATGATTGTCATTTTACTGGTACTAACGATCTTAGGAAGCATATCTATTATAAGTTATGTTAAAGACCAAAATCGTCTTAGCTCTCGCTACGTGTTAATCGATGAGACCTCCGATTCATCATTTTATCCCCCGACAATGAACAATACGGAATTCATCGAAGAATCATCGAACTCCGGCATATCTGAGAAAATAGCAATACATATCGAAGGCGCGATCCAAAATCCCGGATTTTACTATCTAGACGAAGATAGTCGTTATGATGATGCAGTAAAAAAAGCTGGCGGTTTACAACAAGGTGCTGATCGTACTAGAATTAATTTAGCGAAAAAGATCTATGACGAAGCCTTTATTTACATCCCCATGGTAGGGGAAGAGTGGGAACCGACGGAAGAAGTAAAGGCAGATAACAATTCCAAGAACCAGGGAAATGATCCTACAACGGTACTTGTAAATATTAATACGGCAAACCAGCAAGAGTTAATGACACTGTCCGGGATCGGAGAGGTATATGCCCAAAGAATTATTGACTATCGAACGGCGAACGGAGCCTTCCAATCCGTAGAAGATATTATGAAGATCTCAGGTATTGGAAATGTTACTTTCGAGAATATCAAAGAACAAATAACAAAGTAATCATAAGAGGTGATAACATGGATAAAAATCAACTGTTAAGAGAAATTCCATCAATCGACCGATTGTTACAACGAAGCGAGACTAAAGTCCTTATTGAAAAAGCTTCGTTCGATCTTGTAACTCATATACTTCGCTCAATAATCGGTGAATACCGCAACCTTGTATTAAAGCAACAAGATCCGGAATTAACTCCTTTAACAGAGGAAAAGGTCATTGGAATGCTGATAAAACAGATCAGTCAATTTATAGAAATGAATTTAAAACAAGTAATTAATGGAACAGGAACCGTACTTCATACTAATTTAGGAAGGGCTTTTTTTTCAGAAGAAATGAAAGAAGATTTCTTTAAAATTCTATCGAACTATTCAAACCTGGAGATGGACCTGACTACCGGCAAAAGAGGTAGCCGCTACAGTCACCTTGTGGAAAAAATCAAATTTTTAACCGGAGCGGAAGACGCATTAGTTGTAAACAATAATGCCGCAGCAGTACTATTGGTTCTCAGTAGCATTGCTAAGGGTAAAGAAGTTATTGTATCCCGGGGAGAATTAGTTGAAATCGGGGGAGCCTTTCGCATTCCCGATGTGATGGAGCAAAGTGGAGCAACTTTAGTAGATGTAGGTACTACAAATAAAACACATTTACGAGACTATGAAGAAAATATTCGAGATGAAACCGGAGCTTTGTTAAAAGTCCATACGAGCAATTATAAAATTGTTGGATTTACAAAAGATGTTTCCTTAGAGGAACTTGTGAATCTAAGTAAAGCAAAGAACCTACCAGTGATTGAAGATCTAGGCAGTGGCGTGCTGATTGATCTCGAAAAATATGGTTTAGCCCATGAACCTACAGTACAGGAAAGTGTTAAATCAGGAGCTGATATTATTACTTTTAGCGGGGACAAACTCCTAGGAGGTCCTCAAGCAGGTATTATTATAGGAAAGAAAAAATGGATTGATAAGATGAAGAATAATCCATTAACGAGAGCTTTTCGCATTGATAAAATGACCGTTTCATCTCTGGAAATGATATTGTCCTATTATTTACAGGAAGACTCGATCATGAGTAAAATTCCTAGTTTGGAAATGTTAACAATAAACTATAAAACTTTGGAAATAAAAGCGAAAAATCTAAAGGATCTAATTGAGAAGAAATGTGGTGATTCAGTAATTATAACTACACAGGAAGACTACTCTAAAGTAGGTGGAGGTTCACTACCCTTAGAAAAGTTAAAAACAGAAATAGTTGTTATTGATTTTCAAAACAAGGCAATCTCTGCTGTGGAAAAACAATTGAGAGAAGCCCGAATTCCGATTATACCAAGAATTCACAAAGACAGCATGATTTTGGACCCTCGAACGATAAAGGAAAGAGATTTTGCTTATATTGCTTCAACATTGAAGGACACTTTAATAGATAAGTAGTCATCGAAGGAGAGGATAGTTTTGGAAAATATCATCATAGGAACGGCAGGCCACATAGATCATGGTAAAACCACCTTAATAAAAGCCTTAACCAATCGGGATACTGATCGCCTGAAAGAAGAGAAAAAAAGAGGAATTTCTATTGAGTTAGGTTTTAGCTATTTTGATTTACCAAATCGAAAGCGAGCGGGAATTATTGATGTTCCCGGTCACGAAAAATTCATCAAACATATGCTTGCCGGTGTTGGAGGAATGGATATCGTCATGTTTGTTGTGGCTGCTGATGAAGGAGTCATGCCTCAGACCGTGGAACATCTTGACATTCTATCACTATTGGATGTGGAAGTAGGGGTTATTGTTATTACAAAGAAGTCCATGGTGGATGATGAATTTTTAGAATTAGTAAAAGATGAGGTTAAAGAGGTTGTAAAGGGTACTTTTTTGGAAAATGCTAAAATTCTTCCCGTGGATTCTATTAGTAAAGAAGGGATCCCGGAGCTGATTGAAGAAATTGATCAATTATCGGAGGAGATTGAAAAAAATAAAGACCAACGGGCTGTGAGACTACCAATCGATAGGGTTTTTTCTATTAAGGGTTTCGGGACTGTAATTACCGGAACACTACTTGAAGGCCATGTTAAAGCGGAAGATATCTTAGAACTTCTTCCTCAACATCAGGAGGTGCGTATTCGTTCAGTACAAACATATGGAGAAGATGCAAAAGAGGCATTTTCAGGTCAACGGGTAGCGTTAAATATTTCAAACGTAAAGAAAGAAGATATTAACAGAGGAAACGTCTTGGTTGAAAAAGGCTCGATGGATACAACCATGATGATCGATGGAAAACTTACCGTGTTGAAAAATTATCAGCGCCTGATTGAAAATCGGACCCGCGTTAAAGTTTATTGCGATTCCAATGAAGTCGTCGGAAGAATCGTACTCTTGGATAAGGAAGAGGCGGAATCGGAAGATCAAGTGTATGTTCAACTACGTCTCGAAGAAAAAATTGCGATCAAGAAAAAAGATAAAATCATTGTAAGGTTGTATTCTCCTATGGAAACTATAGGAGGGTTGCTGGTTATTGATCCCTATCCGGAAAAACATAAACGTTTTGAACAGAATGTGTTGGAAGAACTAAAATTAAAGGAAAGCGGAGATTTTATTTTTGTTCTGGAGAAAATGATTGAAAAACATAGTCCTCAGCTTCCGACTGTCGATTTTTTGACAGTAAAACTATCTGAAGATAAGAAAACAATTCAAAACAATGTCGAAAAACTGAACATTGAAAAGAAAATATTTTCTGTAGGAAAAGAGGGCTATATTCATCGAAGCTTTTATGAGAAACTTAAAATTTATACATTGGATAAACTCAACCAATTCCATAAAGAATACCCCTTGCAACCGGGAATGTTAAAAGAAGAGCTAAAAAGTAAGTTAGAAAAAAACTTTCGTACAAAGGTAACTGATGTTCTCTACAAGCTCTTTGAAAAAGAAGGGCTAATTACTATCAAGGAACAGTATCTTTCATTAAAAGAATTCGAAGTTCTTCTTACAAAAGATCAGGAGAATGTTATGGATTTAATTTTAGACAAGATAAACGAGGATCCTTTTAATCCTCCAAAGAAGAAAGAAATTGAATCGGCAGTTAGCAAAAGCTATGATGAAACTACCGTACAACAAGTTTTTCAACTGCTGATGGCTCGGAAGCTTGTTAATATTCAGGAGGATATCTATATAACTCGTGAAAATTACGAAAAGGCTAAAGCTGTTTTAATCGAATACTTACAAAAAAATGGAGTGGTTTCCATTGCAGAATTTCGCGATATGCTTGGCAGTAACCGCAAGATTGCGGTGTCTCTACTTGAAAAATATGATGTAGAAGGTGTTACTCGTCGTGAGGGAGATCGGCGTGTTATAAATCAGTAGTTGGTTGATAAAACTATTGCTGATATTCGATAATTATGTTATAATTTTCTAGTATGAAAAAAAGAGGGAGTAGATGGGTACTGGTGTGCCCTCTGGTCTTCAAAACCAGTACGAGGGGTTAGTAGCCTCTTGGGTAGGTTCGATTCCTATGTACTCCCGCCAAACTTATATTTCAAGCTATAGATTTCTATAGCTTTTTTTTTATTTATAACTAATTGCCGAAATGGAAGATCATGTTAGATTTTCAGATTAATTTTGACGGGTAGTGAGGCAATGTTATAATATTAGATAAGTAAAAAAAGAAATAGGGGATAACTATGAAAAATATTAAAACAATACTTACAGTGGTTACCGTTTTATTGATCAGTTTGTTTGGAATCTTCTACTTTGCATTTTACAACAGTTTTACTGAGAATACTTTATCATTTATTGAGATTCAATACTTAGGGAATACAATGGATTCTGATCTAGAGCCAAATAATATTCAATCTGAAAAGTATCGGTTATCAGATGAAGAAGAAGCACTTTTTTTTCAAAGTATCGAACTGAAATCAGATAAACTTGTAGATAATGGTAGTTTTGCAGTAATTGATGATGTAAACCAAATTGATCAGAAAACTGTAGTGCCCTTTTCTGTGCGACTAGTCAATAAGTTCAATCAAGAGAAAAAGTATAACGTATATTTGAAAAATAGAAATACAGCATTTATAGAGTATAAGAGTTCTTTCTATGAAATAGAGAATCGTGACTTTTACTATAGCCATCGGGGTTTTGATAGATACTATAAGATAAAGTATTTGCCCAAAATAGAATTAGGTATGGATGTTTTTTTTGACCCACTTCACTCTAAGAGTAATTGGCGTACAAAACGCTATGATGGTAGTTTGGCCCAGAGTAACCGGGAGGAATCTGAAAAAAATTCATCAAGAAAAAATGAAGCTTTTCTAATTCTTGAGGGAGCAGACGATCAACTAAAAGTATTATTTAATGAGGCTCCTGATAAAATCACTTATACAATTGTTGATATCAATACTCAAAAAAAGTTGGAGAAAGGCATCTTTGATGATTTCGAAATTGGATTTTTACCAAGGCCGAAAATAAATGGGGAATACCACTATCAACTGGAGGCCTTTTGGGATGATGGAATCCATATAGAGTCTCTAATGTCTTTTAACGTGGAGGTTACACTTCCAATTACCTTTACCGTTGATCAGACAACTATAGTACAAGATGATTTTATTGAAATTACAGCAAAACGAGCGGCTAGCGCAGAAGATATTTTAACCAAAGGAGATTTCGCGGAGCACATTCAATGGCATAGAGAAGATCAGAAATTAAGGGCGGTTATAGCAACCAACTACCATACAGATCCTGGGACCTATTCATTGGAACTAATAGACTTGAACCATGGCATTTTTCATATCTATGAAATCGAAGTTTTACCTAGGGATTATAAGATTCAGTATCTATCAATAGATCCCTCCATAGAAGAGCGAACAAGAAATGAAGAGGCTTACGAAGAAAGAGATCAGTATTTTACTCCGGTTTTTATATCAAGCAGCGAAGAACAATATTATGAGGGTGAGTTTATTTTACCCACTGAGGGAAGACTTACTACGGAATTTGGTGAACGTAGATATGTTAATGATGAACTGACATCTTATAGACATAATGGCATTGATATTGCAGCTCCCACAGGCACGGAAGTTCTTGCAACAAATTATGGTGAAGTTGTCTTTGAAAGAGAAATGATTTTAATGGGAAATACGATTGTACTAGATCATGGACATGGATTTTTCAGTACGTACTTGCATTTACATGAAATCCATGTTGAGAAAGGCGATTGGGTAGATAAAGGAGACGTTATAGGTACTGTGGGTACAACAGGATTTTCAACAGGTCCCCATTTGCACTTTACGCTTTCCTATTATGATAGGCCCTTAGAACCGGGCTATTTTATTATTGACGCCCCCTATACGAAAGAAGAACACTATCAGATAAGACGTTGAATAATTTTAAATAATAGTAATAAATTGTTATTGATAAACAGAAATGGTATAATTGAAGTACGAAGAATGAAGAGATTTTTAAAAGGGGGTTTTTTATTATGGAATTAACATATTATAAATGTCCGGAATGTGGATTCATGCACCAAGTCCCTGGTTATTGGAGCGGATTCTCCCCTGAGGAACTACTAGAGATGCAACACGTGAATTTGGCAACTCAGGAAATATGTATAGAAAACAAACTAGAACTAGTAGAGGATCATGACATTTTATAAACAAATACTCGTTAATTGCGCCATGAATAAACCTTTGAAATACTCGGAAACTCGGAAATAATAAAAAAACAAAAACCCTGCAAATGATTTTGTGAGGTTTTTGTTTTTTATGTAGCTTGTGTTTAGTAATATTAAAACTGAAACGACCATGATTTAATGCTCTAACTTAAAAAATGCCTCTTCAAGAGCTTCTATAATGCCATGGTAAGTGTCTGTGGCACCAGTAATCACTTCGATTTCCTCTAAAGACTTTCCATCCAGCAGATCTTTTTCTATACTTTTTAGCACTTCATTAAATACCTGAGACGTATCATGAAACTCAATAGCTTTTAATCCTTTTAAGTTATGCTCCTCCATTATGATTTGGATCACGATTTCTCCTTTGTAGCCTTCTCCGGAACCGATAATCATTTCTTCGGAGAGTTCCTGATCATTTCCGAGACCTTGAGTAAAATGGTTGGCGCTTAATATAACTATTGCAAGTATGGTGATTATTACAAATCCCGTTATGATTTCTTTGCGATGATTTTTCCCACTCATCACACCACCCTCCCATAGATAGTATTTTTGATCAACATAAGACTAATGGAATCATTATTATGATACTAATAAAATAACATGATTATGATACTTATAAAATAACATGAAATGGAAAGTATTTCAATATGAAATGAATATTTACAATAATATAATATTGGTAATTTTAAGACTTTTGACGAAGTTAAAATACTTATTTTGATGTTAGTCGGTCTCTTTACTTTATGATATACTATTGATAAGTAATTGAAAGGAGACTTCTATGAAAGACTCTACAAAGAATGTCCATAAAAGAAAAGAAAGTTATATATTGACACTATTAATTATGTCCACAGCATATATAGCAGTAGGTATAAACGTACAGGGTTTTAAGGCTATGCTTCCTTTAGTAAGTGTAGACTTCCAAATTACCGGAACTCAAGCGGGTCTCTATGCTACGGCCTTCTTTTTAAGCGGAACCTTGCTTGCCATAACCAGTGGGAGAGTTGTTGACCGCATAGGACCCAGGAAGTCTTTAATTGGTGCAACGGTAATTATTGCTAGTCTGATGTTTTTACATACCTTGATGCCTGCGTTTACCCTGATTCTTTCATTAGCCTTTTTAACAGGGATCGGTTTTAGTATTATTACTCCAGCAATTAACAAAGGCGTAATAAATCTTGTTCCTCCGAAAAAAAGAGCGGTTTCCATAGGGATTGCCCAAGCAGGTGGTGGCATTGGAGGAATCTTAGGAGCCAGCTTGTTACCCTTTTTAGGAAGTATTCTTGGATGGAGAAGAGCTTTATTGTTTGCAGCACTAGTAGCTTTAGTGATGACCTTGGTTTTAGCAAAGTTCTATCATCCCTCAAAAGACAAAAAAAAAGAAGCCAAAGATAACTCGACGGAGCTTCCCAGTTCGTTCAAAGATGATTTTAAAGAACTAATTGGAAATCCAATATTGATTTTTGTCTGTTTTATGGGTTTGGTTTTCGGATTTACCATGGGCAATATGACCATTCATTACACCTTGTTTCTCACGGGGGATATTGGATTAACCCCAGCCTTTGCAGGTATATCATTAAGTTCTTTTATGTTTGGAGGTATTATTGGACAACCGACTATGGGTTATGTGAATGATCGTTTTTTTAAGAGCAATCGTCGTTTGGGATTGTTTATGTTGGGTATTATTTCAGCGGTTATGTTATTCATTTTAGGGATTATTGTGTTTGGAGGAAACTTAGGGCTGGCTTTGATTTTAGGGATATCCTTTATATTCGGAATATTTGCTCTGGCCATTCCGGGCTTAGTGTTTACAACAATTGGCGATGTTGTCGAGGATCGCCTGATCGGTACGGCTACCGGGATTACATTAGTCTTTATTCGCACTGGAGTGGTTATCGGCCCGCCAATTGTGGGTTTTATAGCTGATATAAGAGGGAATTACCAAGCTAGTTGGCTTCTTCTTGCCTTTGTGATATTGATAGTCTCTATAACATTTTTTATGGGGACAGGAAAGTATAAAAATCAGTTATTTGGAGGTTAAAAACAGATTTCAATACCCTCTTACTTGCTTTTTCTTCGTTCTTTCAGTTCCTTTAATGGATAAGACTCTCCTTCTTCGTGTTCTGCAGTAGGAAGTGAGATATGTTTAGCAACAAGCTTTACTTCTTTATCTTTCTGGTCTTGGTGGAAAACCAAAGTTAGCCGTAAGTGTTTGAAGGAAAAATATTCTCCAAGAATTTTTGTTTCAGTTTTCAGCTCCCCTTGAAAAATTGCAGTAAAATCATTTAATGGGCGAAAAGCTTTTTCAAGAAAAGGATAGCACATTGGATTAGAGGCGTTTTCAATGTCTCTCTTAAAAAGAGCTAAAGCTTGGGATTTTGAGTAAACATGTTCATTCCAGCCGGTACCATAGGCAAAATTTAACTTAACTAAAAAGAATATGGAATGGTTGAATAATTTGCGGTAAAATTATATTATAAATATATCAAATTGAGAAATAGGATGCGAGATAAATTCTTAAGGTAATTGCATAGTCAAAGTTTTATGTATAAAACTTATAGAAAGGATGGGAGTAATGGATTATGAGATTATTGTAAAAGGTGTATTTTTAGAAGAAGTTTCTTTGAAAAAGGATGTTTATGCTTCTAAAAAAGGGGATGTCACTGAGGGAGATACGAAAAAAAAATTAAAGCAGACAATTCGTATCAGCAGTAATATCCTGAGAAATAAAGACAAGTCCTCAGAAATAAAATATATAACCCAAGTTAATTTTATAGTACAGGGACACTTTGAAATCACAGCATTACTAAATTCTTTTATTTATTTTCAAGGATTAGAAGAGCTGGAGCTTTCAGATACTGACCTAAGGGATCAACTGAATTTTCATATCTGGCCTTATGTCACGGAACAAATTCAAAATCTAACAGGAAGAATGAAAAATTATAAAGGGATGGTTGTTCCCCCTTATGAGATTGTTAGAAAGCAAATGCAAACTAATAAAGAATGATGAAAGGATTGCGAATCCTTTTTGAGCAAATCAAATGTCCAAGGCGAAGTTTTCTGTAAAAAAATTTATATCAAATTATCCCCGGACTTTATGCTAGTATAGAGTCCGGGGGGGGGAATTAAAAGAATTTTTCAGGGGGGCGATCATCTTTTTCCTCATGTTTTGCGAATCGCCCAACTTCGATAGGTGTTACATGATAATTAACATCCCAAGGCCATCCTCCAAATTGGGTTTCTTTGTAATCCCGATATGCCTGTTGTATTTCCTCAAAGGTGTTCATTACGAAGGGACCATAGTTTACTACGGGCTCATTAATCGGTTCCCCTTCCAATACCAACAAATAACTTTCTGTATTACCGTTAGTGACGGTGATGGCTTCGTCACCAACCAGTTTCAAACTGCTTTTTACACCCACTTCTTCATTATCAATATATATGCTTTCCCCACGATAAAAATACAAATTCCGATTTAAGGTTGAGGATACCTTCGGGAGGGTAAAACTTGAACCAGGTTCCATTGTCACAGTATAGATCCCTACATGATTTTCTCCATTATTTGCCCAGGAGTCAGGATTTGGTTTTAAACCTTTCGTACCGTTAATACATCCTGAAATAACATTAATAGTTGCCTTTTGATTTTGTTTATTTTCAATAATCACTTTAGGAATCTCCTCATTCCATAACATCTTATAACTCGGTTCTACAAATTTATCTTTTGCCGGAAGGTTCAGCCATACTTGAAACAACTCTAAGGTATTGTTTTGATCCTCGTGAACAAGAGGAAACATTTCCGAGTGCTGCATTCCTTTTCCCGCAGTCATCCACTGTACATCACCGGATCCATACTTCCCTGATTGTCCTGCGGAGTCTGCATGGTCAACAAATCCTTGGAGAACAATGGTTACGGTCTCGAATCCTCGATGAGGATGGGCCGGAAATCCCGGAATTTCTTTTCCGTAGTACATTTTCCAGTCCTTGCTGAAATCAAAATCTTCTCCCAGGTTTCGATCTTTAAGTAGTTCCTTAGGAACACCCATGTTTCCATTGCCCTTAGGATATAAATCTAAATGATGCATTCTAGCTAAATACGGATCTTCAGGGTTTTCACGAAAATTAAATTTCGATACTTTTCTAATTTTACCAGACAAAACAAACACCCCTTTTCATTTTTAATTGATGATAAAGCACTTCTATTATTTATACCTAGTCGTAAAGTTTTTAAACCAATCCATAAAAATTCTATTGTTTGTTTTTTTATTATTTGGATATATAATAGTTAAAGTGAATCATATAAAATTATACTGTAGGGGGAGTTAAAATGACAAAGGAAATTAATATCACTTATTGTGGTTCCTGAGGCTACCAAGATAAAGCCTCTAGTTTAGAGGCTAAGATCAATAAGGAAATTCATGGAGCCAGCGTGGAACTTATTAAGAGCAGTGGAGGGATATTTACGGTTTCTGTTGATGGTCATGAAGTTTTCAATAACAAAAAGGAAAATGTAAAATTTCCTGTAGAAGAAGAAGTAATACGAAGAATACAATTACATCCAGAAATATAATTGTAAAATTCATATAAAAACTCTGTAGATTTTTTTGCAGAGTTTTTTCTTTTTACATGAATTTTGTTATGGAGTCATAGTATTTTAAGAAAAAAGTTGTAAGTATTTTGATTACATAATAAAATAATAGCATCTATAATCTTTCTTTACATAAGGCTCAGTCTAAATTATAAAGGAGGGTAAGTATGGATCCATTAATTTTGAACAATAGTATCGAAAGAATTAAGCCTTTGATTTCTAAAGAGGAAGCGGAAGTGGTAGATACAAAAGTAAACAATCTTAAGAAAAGTCACGGCTTTGCAGTTTCGGAGTACTGTTTTGATAAATTCATAAAGTCTGAAATGAATTTACAGAGTTCCGGGCTTCGAGGTGTTGGTCGAGTCACCGACCATCCTCCTCGTTTTGGTGGGTATTATCGCAGGAATATCAATTATCTTTACAGGGATGAAATATTCGAATTAGAAAAGCTGTTCAAAGAATTATTATATATTGGGTATTTTACACATGTTTTACTGTATGAAGAAGTTTTAAGGCCTGCAGAACTTGAAGATAAATATAAACTCTATCAAATGTGGATTATGTATATTTTAGGATTCGACAATAACTCCTTTTCCGAGGGAATTGGAAATCTTGGAAAAGCTTCTGGGAAGTCCGTAGATAAGTTAAAAGAAAAATTATATAAATTTGGATTCCCTAAGACGTTACTTGAAGAAGATGTTCTTGATAGAATTCTTCGGTTTTATGGAATCGCCGGTTTTACTCTTAGAAGGAGAGAAATGGGGATTAAACTTTAAAATTATCCTTACTTGACAGATGGGAATGGGTGTTTTATCATTGTATAGATATCATTAAATAAAATGATGGATAGAAGCAAGAAAATAGATTTCAAAGTAATAGAATCCGAGACGGGATTATAAGATTAAGTGAGGAGATAGAACTATGCAAGATTCTATTGAATATAAACTGAAAGCAGAAGGTTACAAGATTACAGCACAGCGCAAAACCATCATTAAAGCCTTTGCAAAGGCTAAAAACCATCTTTTATCTGCAGAAAAGGTCTATGAATGGATTAATGAACATGAAAAAAGCATTGATCTATCAACAATTTATAGAAATATAGAAATCATGATGAATATTGGTGTTTTAAAAAAAATATCCTTGGATAATCACGCAGATCAATATAAACTAAGCGTAACAAATGAACATCATCATCATATTGTTTGTGTTTCCTGCGGTAGAAGTGAAATTTTTAAAGATTGTCCGGTAGCACATATTGAAAAAACGCTAATCAACAAAACCGGTTTTACACCAATAGAGCATAAATTGGAGATTTTAGGATATTGTCAAAGCTGCACACGTAAAAGTAGGGATTAATAGCCCTACTTTGTTTGTTTAGGCAATTTATGGATTAATGTAGAGTTCCATATTTAAATATTGGGATTACACAATAATGAAAGAAGGTAGGAATAAATATGTTTGAATTTATTGATGGAAAAATACACAGTAAAGATCTTGGATTCATCGTACTAGAAGTAAATGGGATAGGATATAAAGTAAACACCACTGAAAACACTATAAATCAAGTGCAGGTGGGAGAGCAAACTACAATTTATACCCATTTGGCTCTTCGAGAAGATGAGATGGTCCTATTTGGTTTTAATACAAAAGAAGAACTAAGGATGTTTCATCAACTACGATCGGTTTCAAAAATCGGGTCCAAAGTTGCCTGTGGGATACTTTCGTATTTCACGCCGAATGAACTCACGAAAAATATTTATGAAGGTTCCATCGGCAATATTTCTAAAGCACCAGGAGTAGGTAAAAAAACCGCTGAACGTATGATTGTAGAGTTGAAAGATAAGCTTTCGGTTATGGATTTTTCCTCAGACCTACCCTTGCCAGCGGATCTTAAAGAGGATATTGTTCACCAGGAAACCGTTGATGCATTAATGTCTTTAGGATATACTAAACAAGAAGGTCAAAAGGCGGTGAAGTCTTTAGATGATAAGAATTTATCCCTTGATGAAATGATAAAAGAATCATTAAAACTTCTTATGAAATCGTAAAGGAGTCAATAATATGGAATTTAATAATGATTTGGAATTTGAGTTAGAAGACCGGTTGGTTTCATCCTTAAAAAAAGAAGAAGATCAGGAAATGGATCGAGGACTGAGGCCTAAACTTTTACAAGATTATATAGGACAAACAAAGGTGAAAGAAAAACTGGAGATTTTTTTAAAAGCTTCTCAGCTTCGACAGGAATCTTTGGATCACGTGCTTTTATACGGCCCCCCGGGGTTGGGTAAAACCACTTTGGCCAGTATCATTGCTACAGAAATGTCTGCGAACATCCGAATTACTTCCGGGCCTGCCATAGAACGCCCTGGTGATTTAGCAGCGATCCTTACAAACTTAAAAAATGGAGATGTCCTTTTTATTGATGAGATCCACAGACTGAATCGTGCAGTTGAAGAAATACTGTATCCGGCAATGGAGGATTACGCTATTGATATTATTGTTGGGAAAGGCCCCAGTGCAAGAAGCATTCGATTGGATTTAACGAAGTTCACATTGATTGGAGCCACCACTCGAGCCGGTTTATTAACCTCTCCTCTAAGGGATCGTTTTGGTATCATCAATAAACTTGAGCATTATTCCATGGAAGAGTTAAAGTTAATTGTTCTTCGATCAGCAGGAATTTTAAACATTCCCATCGATGATCAGGGAGCAGAAGAAATTGCACTACGCTCTCGTGGAACGCCTAGAATTGCCAATCGCTTGTTAAAACGAATCCGGGATTATGCGGAGGTAAAGGGAAATGGAGAGATTACCTTAAAAATTGCCTATAAGGCCCTGGAGCTACTGGAAATAGACAAACTTGGACTGGACAAAGTAGATCAGAAAATTATTGAAGTGATTATACAAAATTTTGGAGGGGGCCCTGTCGGAATTGACACCTTAGCCGCTTCCACAGGAGAAGAAAAGAATACTATTGAAGATGTCTATGAACCATTTTTACTACAGAAAGGATTCCTTAGTCGTACGCCAAGGGGAAGGATCGCATCGGTTAAGGCATATGATCACTTTGGTTTCACCAAATGCTAGCGAAGAGAAAATCTAAGATGTTAGACTTTTGAAGAATCGGTAATAAAAAAAAAGAACTATCCAACTAAAATAATAAAAAATAAGAACCGAAGTTACTACGCGTACTACTTACATCGGTATTAATAAAACAGAGGTGAAAGAACAAATATGAAAACAGATGAATTCAACTTTAATCTTCCGGAAGATTTAATTGCTCAGCACCCTATTGAAAAGCGGGACAACTCGAAAATGCTTCTGTTAAATCGCAGCACTGGAGAAATTGATCATAAAAAGTTTTATGAGATCAGCGAAAATTTAGAACCGGGTGATACATTAGTATTAAACGATACAAAGGTGATTCCTGCCCGATTATATGGTAAGAAGAAAGAAACCGGAGGAAAGGTCGAGGTGCTTCTTGTAGTAGAAGAGCAGGACAAGACTTGGTTGGTTATGGCCAGACCTGCTAAAAAATTAAAAATAGGGACAAAAATTATTTTTAAAGAGGGACTCTTAGAAGGACGCGTTATAGAAGAACGGGCGGAAGGACTTCGATTAATTGAGTTTATATATACAGGAGACTTTTACGAAGTATTGGATCAATTAGGGGAAATGCCTTTACCCCCTTACATTGGTGAAACTTTACTAAACCCCGATCGATACCAAACAATTTACTCAAAAAACAGAGGGTCCGTGGCAGCACCAACCGCCGGCCTTCATTTTACTGAAGAGGTTATGCAGGCACTAAAAGATAAAGAAATCAACATTGTATATATAACTCTGCATGTGGGACTTGGAACCTTTAAACCGGTAGAGGCGGAAAACATCCTGGACCATAAAATGCATTCGGAGTTTTATCATATCAGTGCTGAGGTTGCTGATATTATTAATCAAACAAAAATTAATGGAAACCAAGTTATTGCGGTAGGCACAACGAGTTGTAGAACCCTGGAATCCATCGCTGGTGAAGATGGTAAAATGAAAGAGGGAAGTGGCTGGACCGACATATTTATTTATCCCGGCTACCGATTCAAAGGGATCGATGGATTAATTACCAACTTTCATTTACCAAAATCAACTTTGATTATGCTGGTGAGCGCTTTTGCTGGGAGAGAAAATACCATGAATGCTTATAGAGAAGCAATTGAACAGGAATACCGATTTTATAGTTTTGGGGACGCAATGTTTATTAAATAACACTTATTTAGGAGGCCAATATGTTAGTAAAATATGAATTATTGAAGGAATGTAGCGATACCAAAGCGCGTTTAGGTAAGCTTCATACCAATCGAGGGGTAATCAACACTCCAATTTTCATGCCCGTTGGAACCCAGGCTACGGTAAAGACTATGACACCTGAAGAATTAAAAGATCTGAATGCGGAGATTATACTAAGTAACACTTATCATTTATTTTTACGACCGGGCCATGATTTAATTGAAAAGGCCGGTGGTCTTCATAAATTCATGAACTGGGATCGACCGATATTAACCGACAGTGGAGGGTTTCAAGTATTCAGTTTAGGAAAACTACGTAAACTCTCAGAGGAAGGGGCAACCTTTAACTCTCATATTGACGGCAGCAAGCAAGAACTTACACCAGAGAAGGCTATTGAAATCCAAAATGCATTAGATTCGGATATTGCCATGGTTTTAGATGAGTGTCCTCCATACCCGGCTTCAAGAGAATATGTACAGAATTCCCTACAAAGAACAACCCGTTGGGCAAAGCGGTGTATTGAATCCAATAAAAATCCAAATCAGAGCTTATTCGGGATTGTACAAGGGGGAATGTATCAGGACCTAAGAGAAGAAAGTGCAAAGGAACTTTTGGAACTGGACTTTCCCGGTTATGCCATTGGTGGATTAAGTGTTGGTGAGCCTAAGGAATTGATGTATGAAGTCTTGGAATATACCACGCCCTTATTACCGAAAGATAAACCACGGTATTTAATGGGGGTTGGTAGCCCTGATGCTCTGTTTGAAGGAGTGGAAAAAGGTATTGATATGTTTGATTGTGTCCACCCTACAAGAATTGGACGAAATGGTACCGCAATGACGACTTCCGGTACAGTAAATATAAAAAATGCAAAATATAAAGAGGATTTCGAAGCCCTGGATCCTGAATGTAGTTGTTATACTTGCAAAAACTACACAAAGGCCTACTTAAGACATTTATTCAAAGCAAGCGAAATTCTTGGTCTCCGACTAATGACTTATCACAATGTTCATTTTTTAATTGATACTATGAATAATATTCGGAAAGCCTTGGCAGAGGATCGTTTTTTAATGTACAAAAAGGAATTTTTTGAAAAATATGATGGACTCTAGATCGATAGAATCTTTAATGTTTTTCTAAAGACTTTTTTTGTGATATAATTGATAAGAAATTATAAGGAAAGGAGTAAGAAAATGACTTTTATTACAACGCTTGTACGAGGAACCACAACAAAGGATGAAAACATCGCCGGATGTGGAGAATGTCAAACATCTTGCCAATCCGCATGCAAAACTTCATGCACCGTGGGAAATCAGGATTGTGAGAATCCCAATCGGTAAACATCATCATAGTAAACAGCAGTCGATTCTTACTGCTGTTTTTTAATGAGAGAATCAGAAAGAAGGGTGAAATAATGATTTTTCAGTTTGAAAAAGATGGTATACCAGTTGTATTAGACGTGAACAGCGGAGCGGTTCATATAGTAGATAAAATAATTTACGATATTTTAGAGTATTATCCGCAAGGTATGAGAGATGCCAAGGTTCATAAAGATTCAATATTAGAAGCTTTAAAGGAACAGTACCCTATAGAGGATTTAAACGCTGCGCTGGAAGAGTTAGATCAACTGATTGAAGAAGAACAGCTATTTACAAAGGCTGTCAAACGTGGTGGGAATTTTGAACATGTAATTAAGGCTCTGTGTCTTCACATTGCCCACGATTGCAATATTAGATGCAAATACTGTTTTGCTTCCCAAGGGAATTTCAAAGGGGAGAATCTGTTAATGAATTTCGATACCGGAGCAAAAGCTTTGGATTATTTAATAGAGAATAGCGGGAACAGACGGAATTTGGAAGTGGACTTTTTTGGAGGAGAACCCCTATTAAACTTCCAAGTAGTAAAGGATTTAGTGGATTATGGGAAAAACAAAGCTATGGAATGGAATAAAAATATTCGCTTTACCATAACTACTAACGGAACCTTGTTAGATGAGGAAAAGATGGATTATATCAATGAAAATATGGAAAATATAGTACTAAGTATCGATGGAAACAAAGAAACCAATGATCGCATGCGCTATACGGTAAACAATAAAGGGACTTACGACCTTATCCTTCCAAAAATCAAACGGATGGTTGAAAAGCGTGGAAATAAACCTTATTACGTAAGAGGTACCTTTACGAATTTTAATAAAGATTTTGCCAAGGATGTAATTCATCTTGCGGAACAGGGTTTTAGCAATATTTCGGTGGAACCTGTGGTAGCACCAAAGGACGAAGATTACGCATTAGGTGTTGAAGATTTAGCAGAAATCAACGAACAGTACGATATTCTGGAAAAAGAGTATTTTAAGAAAATAGGTACAAAAGAAGAATTTGAGTTCTTTCATTTTAAAATGAATCTGAAAAAAAATCCTTGCCAGGAGAAACGAGCGTTAGGCTGTGGTGCCGGAGTAGAATACGTTTCTATAACACCGGAGGGGGAAATTTATCCATGTCATCAATTTGCCGGAAATCAGGATTTTAAGATGGGGAGTATCTGGGATAAACAAAATCTGGATTCAGAAATTAGGAACAATTTTAGAAATGCCAGTGTAGAGAATAAAAAGGAATGCAGGAACTGCTGGGCCAAATATTACTGCAGTGGCGGCTGCCATGCTAATGCTTATCATGAAAACGGTAGTTTATTAGAACCTTATGACTTAGGCTGTGAAATGGAAAAGAAACGCATTCAAAGCTCAATTATTATAGAAGCTAAAAAAAAATTGGAGAGTGATTAATCATGATTATAAAACATCTTAATGAAGTGCCAAATATTCATGATGATGCATATGTTGCTCCGAACGCAACCATTATCGGGAAAGTAACGATAAAAGAGAAGGCAAGTATCTGGTATAATGTGGTGCTTCGTGGAGATTATAACAGGATTGAAATCGGAAGATATACAAACATTCAAGATAACAGTATACTGCATATCAGTCATTTGTATCCGACAATTCTAGGGGATTACATTACTGTAGGACATAATGCTATCGTCCATGCTTGTACCGTTGGTGACAATTGTTTAATTGGTATGGGATCTATTATTCTTGATGGAGCAAAAATAGGAGACAATACGATTATCGGTGCCGGTGCTATGGTAACCTCGGGGAAGGAAATCCCTTCAGGGGTATTAGTTCTGGGATCTCCCGGTAAGGTAGTTCGTAAGTTAAGTGATGAAGAAATTGAAGGGATTAAAGATTCTGCTTTGAAGTATGCCGAATACGGGCTGGAACATAAAGGAAATAAGGAGGTCCATCGATGAATAAAAAAAGTTTAGTAGCCTTCATTTTTATCATTTTACTAGTAGTTACAACAGCTTTTACAGCTTTTTTTGGTATTAACCTAGCTGGAGTTAACATTGTTCCGTTAACAGAATCTATAAATCAAGGACTTGATTTACAGGGGGGGGTATACCTTGTTTATGAAGCGGATACAGATTCTACTGGAGCACAATTGGACAGGGAAATGGAACAGGTTATAGAAATCTTTCGTTTAAGGGTAGACAGCATGGGGCTTACGGAGCCGGTTATTGTTCGAGAAGGAGATGATCGGGTTCGGGTTGAACTTCCTGGGGTTGAAGAAGCAGAAGAAGCTATAGCAATGATTGGGACCACTGCTCGGCTGGAATTTGTGGATCCCGATGGGAATGTGGTGATTTCAGGAAATGATGTAAATGATGCTCGAGTCATGGTGGATGGGAACCGCCCTTATGTAAGCTTAGAGCTAGATTCCGGTGCCAGAGAGGCCTTTGCCGAAGCTACGGGACGATTAGCTCAATTGCCACAGTTTCCTGAGGAAGACCGGATCATAGAAATCATTCTTGATGGAGAAGTCATCTCCGCACCGACTGTAGAGGATCGAATAGGTGACGGAAGACCTACAATTTCCGGTAATTTTACCATAGAGTCAGCCTCAGAGCTTGCAGCTCTTATTCGAGCAGGAGCCCTTCCGGTGGAACTTGAAGAAATACGAACATCAACAATTACCGCAACCTTAGGCGAGTATGCGTTGGAAAGAAGTGTACAAGCGGCAATTATAGGAATTTCTTTATTAATGCTTTTTATGTTGTTTATTTATAGAATTCCAGGTTTGGTTGCGGATATTGCACTAACCATCTATATTTTGCTAGTATTCGGGGTTATCGTTTTACTGAATGCTACAGTAACCCTACCGGGGATAGCTGCGTTAATACTATCTATAGGTATGGCCGTGGATGCAAATGTAATCATTTTTGAACGGATAAAAGAGGACATTGGTACCGGAAAGACCGTTCGGGTAGCTATTGAGTCAGGCTTTAAACGTGCTTTTAAGACTATACTGGATGCGAATGTAACCACGTTAATTGCTGGTGTAGTGCTTTATCAATTCGGTACTGGCCCGATACGAGGTTTTGCGATACTTCTAATTATTGGAATACTTTGTAGCATGTTTACGGCGATTATTATTACCCGATTATTACTTCGACTGGTCGTTAAAATTAATACTCGAAAAAGCAAAACTCTATTCGGGTTAAAGTAAGGAGGCTAATTATGAAAATTGTTGAGAACAAAAAATACTTTTTTATTATTTCTGCCTTGATTATTTTAACCGGTGGGATTTTTACCTTAATACAGGGGGTGGAATTGGGTATTGATTTTACCGGAGGTACAGAAATAGAAATTGATATGGAACAATACATTGAAGCATCGGAAATTCGTGAGGTTCTGGATGATTACGACCCTGCAGCAAGCATCAATCATATTGGAGGAGATCAGAATAATATCGTGATTAGAACTTCGGAGGATCTTAGTAGTGAACAGCGACGAGAATTGTTTAACGACTTACAAGCAGAGTATAATCTTTCTTCGGATCAACCACTTAGAGTCGATCAATTCGGACCTTCCATCGGTCAAGAAATTCAGCAAAGAGCCCTGCTTTCAATTCTGATTTCTGCCATTGGAATGCTCATTTACATTACCTTTCGTTTTGAGCTATCCTATGGAATTGCTTCATTAACCGCGTTATTACATGATATTTTAATTGTTTTATCCGTTTATGCGATTTTAAATATTCCTATTAACAACCCTTTTATTGCAGCAGTATTGACAATCCTCGGTTATTCTATTAATGATAGTATTGTGGTATTTGATCGTGTGCGGGAAAACATTCCTTTTTTAAAGAAGAATAATTACGTTGAACTTGGAAATAAAAGTATATCACAAACTCTTAAACGATCGATTATCACTTCGATTACGACATTAATGACCATTGTTGCTTTGTATATTTTAGGTGTTGAGCAGATTCGAACCTTTGCTCTACCCTTAATTGCCGGTATTATCAGCGGTACGTATTCATCGATTTTCATTGCTACTCCAGTTTGGGTAATGATTAAAGAAAAGCAGGTGGCTAAAAAATCCTATCAAGGGGCGAAATCCTCTTAAGGGTTGAATTTTAAAGTTAAGCTTAGATATATAAGGGTAATAATACATAATAAGTATTATTCCCTTTTTTTTCTTAGTTAGAGAAAACTATAATAACTGGGGTGGTATATTTGATCATTAATCGAAAGTATGGAACTCTTCGGCGATACAAAAAAATCGGCGAAGTATTGGTTAAATATGGATTCACATTTTTAGCCGATAGCATGCGAAAGAAGGGTTATATTCCTAAAAGAGTTTTAAAAGTACGGAAAAATCCTTCATATGATAACTGGGGAGTTAGAATTCGAAAGGCTTGTGAAGAATTAGGACCGACCTTTGTTAAGCTCGGACAAATTATGGGGACACGTCGGGATATATTGTCAGCGGAAATTATTGAAGAACTGGAAAAACTCCAGGATCAAGTTGAAGAATTTTCCTTTGATGAAGCTAGGGAAGTGTTTGAGCGCAACTCTAAGCAATCTATTGAAGGCACATTTCATTCTTTCAACGAAAAACCCATTGCTTCGGGATCTATTGGTCAAGTATATGAAGCTGTATTAACCTCAGGAGAAGAAGTGGTTGTGAAAATTCAACGACCGAAAATCGAAAGCCTAATTAAAGATGATTTAGAAATACTAAACACTCTGGCAAAAATTACCGACGAACATTTCTATAAAAATAAAGCCTACAGCTTTCAAGATATCGTAGAAGAGTTTCGTTTTCGCATTCAACGGGAACTGGATTATACCCTGGAAGGGAAAAACGCGGAACGTTTTGGTAATAATTTTGAACAGAATAATGAATTATATATTCCGAAAATTTATTGGGAACTAAGTAATAAAAGAGTACTAACGATGGAAAAAATCAAAGGACACAAACTTATACATAAAGTAACTTTGGAAAATCCCAAGCTGGATCATCACCAATTAGCCTTAGATAACACAAATCTTTTCTTGGAACAGGTTTTTATTTACGGTCTATTTCATGGTGACCCACATCCCGGAAATATTTTCATCACTCCCGAAGGAAAGATTGCTTATATTGATTTTGGGGTGGTTGGATTTTTAGATAAGGATAGTATTAACTTTATTACCAATTTATTTATCGCCGTTGGAAAAAAAGATGTAGATCGAATTTTCAACATTATTCGAGAAATTGACGCCATCAGTTACGAAACCAATACTCGACGATTGAAAGAGGATATTTCTTTTTTTATTACTGAGTATTATGACAAGCCACTGAAGGAGCTAAAGTTGGGAACTGCGTTACGACAATTTATGGATATTGCTTATAACAATGGTGTGAAATTTCCAAGTCAATATATTTTATTACTGAAGGCCTTAATTTCTTTAGAATCCACAGTAAATCAACTATCACCGAGGTTTAGCATTGCGATGGTAATTAAGGATTTTATGAAAGAGATTTATAAGCGAAAGTATCATCCTGAAAATCTCACAAAGGAATATCTTAGTTACTCACAGGATGTACTTTTCAGTCTTAAATATATGCCAAGACAGGTAAAAAGCATTCTGCAAAAAATGGAGGACGAAAAATTCACGGTTCATGTGCGCGACGAAGAATCTAAGGAGATCTCAAGAGAAATACTAAAACAAACGAAAAAAACGGGAAACAGTATTATAGTCGCATCCCTAATAATCGCTGCAACAATGATCTTAATCGCGGACTATGGTAGAACCCTGTTTTCTGTTCCACTTCTGAGCTGGTTAGGGTTCCTATTAATTGGTTTATATGTCTTTAAACAAATTTTCATGAATGACTAGCTAGATGTTGATAAAAACTAGTAGAGAAGATATAATGGTACTATTCTATTATAAATGAAATTCATTTAAAGGAGCGATTATGTTGGATATTAAAAGTAAAATACGCGAGATTCAAGACTTTCCAAAAGAAGGAATTAATTTTAAAGATATTACTACGTTGCTAAAGGATAAAGATGCATTTAAATATGTTGTGGATGAAATGGCAAAGCAATTAGAGGATTTAGACATTGATATTATTGTCGGACCGGAAGCAAGAGGTTTTATTATGGGTACTCCTATTGCTTATAAAATCGGAGCAGGATTTGTCCCGGTTCGTAAACCCAATAAATTACCGGCTGAAACCTTATCTTATGAATATGACCTGGAGTATGGGACTGATATTATTGAAATACATAAAGACGCTATTGAAAAAGGTCAGCGGGTTGCGATCGTAGACGATTTACTAGCCACAGGGGGGACGGTTCTTGCTACTACAAAACTGATCGAAGAACTCGGTGGAGAAGTAGTATCAATTAATTTTTTAATGATCCTTTCTTTCTTGGAAGGGAAAGAAATCCTGAAGAGCTATAAAGTTGAAAGCTTAGTTGAGTATTAGTGACCAATAGGAAATGAATTTTGCTACTTAAAGGGTGATTATAATGTTAGAAAATCTTATCTCGATAATTGAAGAATCCAACCCTCAATGTGATGTGGAACTAATCATTGAGGCTTATAATTTTGCAGAAAGTGCTCATGAGGGACAATATCGAAAATCCGGAGAGAAATACTTTATTCATCCCGTAGAAGTGGCAAAAATTTTGATTGAACTAAAGATGGACAGCAGCACTATTGCCGCAGGACTTTTACATGATGTTATTGAAGATACGGACTATACTTATGAATATATCAGCGGAAAGTTTGGCGAAGAAGTTGCAATGCTCGTGGAAGGGGTTACAAAATTAACCCGTTTTTCTTTTAATTCCCGTGAAGAGCGCCAAGCGGAAAATCTTCGAAAAATGTTTATAGCCATGGCAAAGGATATTCGGGTTATTTTAATCAAGTTGGCGGATCGACTCCATAATATGAGAACTTTGAAATACCAAAGTGAAAATAAAAAGACGGAAAAAGCCATTGAAACCTTAGAAATATATGCTCCCATTGCCCATCGGTTAGGGATCTCCAGAATCAAATGGGAACTAGAGGATATTTGCCTTCGCTACATTGATGAGAAAGGTTATTATGATTTAGTCGAAAAGGTCTCGATTAAGCGAAAGGATCGGGAAGTTTTAATCAATAATGTTATTAAAAGTATTGACGAAAAATTAGAGGACTTTGATATCAACAGTGAGATCAGCGGCCGTCCAAAGCACTTTTATAGTATTTATAAAAAAATGATGAATCAGAATAAAAGTTTTGAAGAAATTTTTGATTTCCTTGCTGTACGGGTAATCGTCGATAATGTTAAGGATTGTTATGGGGTTCTTGGAGTAATTCATACAATGTGGAAGCCGATTCCCGGTAGGTTTAAGGATTATATTGCCATGCCTAAACCAAATATGTATCAGTCTCTTCATACTACGGTGATATGTGACACTGGTGAGCCTTTGGAAATACAGATTCGAACATGGGATATGCACAGGATTGCAGAATACGGTATTGCAGCTCACTGGAAGTATAAGGAATCAAAAGAAACAAGCGAAGATATTGAAAATAAGCTTACCTGGCTTGGGCAAATGTTGGAATGGGAAAAAGAAACAAAAGATCCTCAAGAATTTATGGAAGCCCTTAAAGTAGATTTGTTTACCAATGAGGTATATACTTTTACTCCGAAGGGAAGAGTAATAAATTTACCCATAGGATCTACACCCATTGATTTTGCTTATAAGATCCATTCGGATATTGGCAATAAATGTGTAGGTGCAAAAGTTGATAATAGAATTGTGCCCATAGATTACAAACTAAAAAACGGTAATATTGTTGAGATTTTGACTTCATCCAACAGCAATGGTCCAAGCAGGGACTGGTTAAACATAGTCAAAAGCTCTCAGGCGAAATCTAAGATTAAACAATGGTTTAAAAAAGAACGGAAAGAAGAAAATATTGAAAAAGGGAAAGCAAGTTTGGAAAAAGCCCTAAAGCGCGAAACCATAAGTGCGGATAAAGTGTTGAAAAACAAAATTCTGGAACCGATCATTGAAAAACTGGGTTATAAGTACACGGAAGATCTATACGCAGCCATCGGTTATGGTGGGGTGACGATCAATCAAGTACTATCAAGAATTAAAGAACAAATCGAAAACGATAAGGAGGATTACACACTTAAAAACTCCGAAGTGGACGTGATTCCGGAGAATTACGTGAAACCGAAAAAACCTCATGGGAAAAGCAAAGTTTCTCAAGGGGTAATGGTAAAGGGTGTAGACAACATATTAATTCGATTTGCAAAGTGCTGTAACCCTGTGCCGGGAGATGAAATTATAGGTTATATTACAAGGGGTCGAGGAGTCTCTATTCACCGCGCAGACTGCTCCACCATTTCGGACACTCAAGAGACGAAGGAACGGTTTATTGAAGTACAATGGGATGCAAATAAGACCCAGGATTTTCAAGTGGAGGTTGAAGTGGAGGCAACGGACCGAAAGGGTCTTCTAACCGAGATTACGTTGTTATTATCGGAATCGAAAATTACTGTGAATTCATTAAATGCCCGGACAAATAAAGAAAAAATCGCTTTTATTAATTTAACCCTAGAAGTTGGAAGTACGGAACATCTCACAAAACTCATTGAGAAACTTAAACATATTCAAGGGGTTTTTGATGCGTACCGAGTGAAAAATTAGAGAAGGAGGATTTATGTGAGAGCAGTTGTACAAAGAGTAGTGTCGGCCTCTGTAAGTGTAGAAGAAAAGATCGAAGGACAGATCGGAAAAGGTCTTCTGGTTTATCTCGGCGTTGAAGAGGGCGATGAACTTAAGGATGTTATCTATTTAGCTGAAAAAATATGTAATTTGCGGATTTTTGAAGATGAGAATGAGAAGATGAATCGATCCCTTCTCGATGAGCAAGGTTCCATTTTGGCTATTTCTCAGTTCACATTACTTGGAGATTGTCGAAAGGGAAGACGCCCCAGTTTTTCCAGAGCTGGAAAACCGGAAGAGGCCAATGAATTATATGAGAAATTTGTTGAGATTTGCGGCGAGCTTGGTGCATCCGTTGAAACCGGTGTTTTCCAAGCTCATATGTTGGTTTCATCGGTTAATGATGGGCCGGTAACTATTATGATTGATAGCAATAAAGCTTTTTAAATCTTATTGATAAGGAGTTGATTATATGATTTTTCACAAGTTGGAAGTTGGAGTATATGGTGTGAATGCTTATATTCTGGGTGATGAAGAAACCAAAGAAGCAGTAGTAATAGATCCTGGTGGAAACAGTGATGACATAAGCTCATTGCTCAGAAAAGAAAAATTGACCCTACAAGCAATTTTACTAACCCATGCTCATGGAGACCATATTGGAGGTATTGTGGGTCTTGTAAAGGACTGGAAAGCGCCTGTATTCGTGCATGAAAAGGATCTTTATATACTTCAGGATGCAGAGTTGAATTATACTTCAAGAATGCCCATGAACGCTGTGAATTTCAGTGATGCTAAAATTTTAAAACATGAAGACTTATTAATATACGGAAATCTTGAAATTAAAGTAATTCACACTCCGGGACATAGTCCGGGAGGAATTACCTTTCAGGTTGAAGATCATTTATTCACAGGAGATGCCCTGTTCAAGGGTTCTATCGGAAGAACAGATCTTGAAGGTGGAAATCACAAGCAGTTAGTTAATGCTATTAAAGAAAAATTAATGGTGTTAAAAAATGACTACAAAGTACATCCAGGCCATGGGCCGGATACCACATTAGAAGAAGAACGGATAAATAACCCTTATTTATAAATAAATGATTTACCAATCTCAAAACAAGAGAACGGTAATAATGTTATGTAAATACAATATTGAAAAGTGAAAAAGGAGTGATAAATATATGGAAAAACTGAAACGGAGTCATATGGCAGGAATTCTAAGAAGAGAACATATCGGACAAGAAGTAATTCTTGCCGGATGGGTTCAAAAACGGAGAGATCTTGGGGGATTAATATTTGTGGATTTACGGGATAAAACCGGAATCACTCAGGTAGTATTTGATCAGGATGTTTCAAAAGAAGCTTTTACTACAGGCGAGACTTTAGGTTCGGAATACGTTATAATTATCAAAGGAAAAGTCATTGAGAGACATTCTAAAAACTTGGATATGCCCACAGGAGAAGTGGAAGTATTTGTTGAAGAGGTAGAAGTTTTAAATGAAGCCAAAACTCCACCGATCTACATAAAGGATGATGACCAGGTTTCTGAAAATCTTCGACTGAAATATCGATACTTGGATCTTCGAAAAAAGAATATGCAACAAAACCTTAAACTGCGGCATGATGTTACCAAACTGGTTCGCGAGTTTTTAGACAATGAAACTTTCGTAGAGGTGGAGACACCGATTTTAACGAAACCGACACCGGAAGGAGCCCGGGATTATATTGTTCCCAGTCGGGTAAATCAAGGGAAATTTTACGCACTGCCTCAGTCTCCTCAACTGTTCAAACAGTTGTTAATGGTATCGGGAACCGATCGGTACTTTCAAATCGTGAAGTGTTTTAGAGATGAGGACTTAAGAGCCGACCGTCAACCGGAATTCACACAAATTGATTGTGAAATGTCTTTTGTAGATGAAGAGGACATTATGGAAATAAATGAAAGAATGATGGCTTATGTACTTAAAAATATCAAAGGGGTAGATATCACTTTACCAGTCCCTCGGATAACTTATGAAGAAGCCATGGATCGATATGGTAATGATAAACCCGATACCCGATTCGGTCTAGAGCTCATTGATGTTACGGAAAGCCTGAAAAATTCGGAGTTCAAGGTTTTTTCCAGCACCATTGAAAAAGGCGGAATTATTAAAGCGATCAATGTTACCGGTCAAGCAGAGAACTTCAGCCGTAAGGATATTACAAATCTTGAGAAATACACGAAGGATTACGGTGCGAAGGGTCTTGCTTGGTTAAAAATTATGGAAGATGGAGTAAACTCTCCTATAGCCAAATTTCTTAGGGGAGCAGAGATTCAAAGTATTTTAGATAAAACTGGAGGAAAAGCCGGAGACTTGCTGTTATTTGTTGCAGACGATACTCATGTGGTTCATAGTGCCCTCGGTAATCTTCGAAATAATTTAGGGAAGGAATTAAATCTTTACAAGAAGGATCAGTATAACTTCCTTTGGGTAACAGAATTTCCATTGTTTGAAAGAGATAAAGAGACGAATAGTTTAACCGCTAGTCATCATCCATTTACTGCACCGATTGATGAGGATCTATTATTATTGGATAAGAAACCGGAAGATGCCCGAGCAAGAGCGTATGACTTAGTATTAAACGGTTATGAAATTGGAGGCGGAAGTATTCGAATTCATACTTCGGACATTCAGGAGAAAATGTTTAAAGCCCTTGGGTTCACAAAAGAGGAAGCCTATAAAAAATTTGGATTTTTGCTAGAGGCTTTTCAATATGGAACACCACCCCACGGTGGGATTGCTTATGGTTTGGATCGCTTGGTAATGATATTAGCTCATGAAGAAAACATTCGTCAGGTAATTGCTTTTCCTAAAACGCAAAACGCTACCTGCCTCTTGACCGATGCCCCTACAACCATTGATGATGAACAGTTAGCAGAACTGCACATCAATGTAAATTCCACAGATAAAACTTCTTAAGGGGGCCTTTTATAGCCTTCTTAAGGATTGAACATCTGAGCATTTTATGGTATCATTAGATATAGCAAAAGAGCCTGCTGTGTGCGTCAAATCGAATATGTTTTGAGCCAACACTATTACATTGGGAACCCGGAGTTTACCCGCAGAGCACATGCCAGCTACTGGACTTGCAAAACGGGTAGCAGGGTACCCACCTGCGAGCGCAGGTTTCAAAACACTCGATAAAGACGGCACGGCGGGTTTTTTTATGCAAAATATTTGCAAAAATACGAACCATATTTTATAATCAAAGGGTGAAGATATGAAAAATCAGTTTGAACGAACGGAGCTTCTGGCTAATGGTACTTCTTTAAAAAGCTTTTCCGATAAACACATTGCAATTTTTGGTGTGGGAGGTGTGGGATCCTATGCGGCTGAGGCATTGGTAAGAGCAGGTATTGGAGAAATCACCATTCTGGACTCCGATGTGGTTTGTGTAACGAATATTAATCGTCAAATTCAAGCCAGTCATAGAACCATCGGGCAGGATAAAGTAATGGTAATGAGAGAGCGTTTATTAGATATCAATCCTAACTTAAAAATTCATAGCTTCAAAGATCACTTATCTAATGAAAACATTAAAGAATTGGTGAGAAAAGATTTTGATTATATCATTGATGCAATCGATACCATCTCAGCAAAACTACTATTAATTGAACAGGCTAAGAAACTAGACATTCCTGTGATCAGCAGTATGGGAGCCGGTAATAAAATAGACCCGACTAAATTTTTAGTAGCTGATATCCATGAAACAAACACTTGTCCCCTTGCTAGGGTTATGCGAAAAGAATTACGCAAAAGAAAACTCACAGACATTAAGGTGGTGTTCTCTGTGGAGAAGCCTCTGGAGGTCGAAAGAATTTCTTCGGATCCAAAGTATGAACGTAAAAAAACGCCGGGAAGCATTTCTTTTGTTCCATCCGCAGCAGGTCTTGTTATTGCGTCGGAAGTTTTTAAAGATTTATGGAAAGGAGCTTGATGATGAAACAATATGGAAAAGTAGTGGAAGTTTCAGAGGATAAAGCTTTTGTCATTATGGAAAAAAATTCGAGTTGCAGTGGTTGCAACGCTTGTAAATTGGGGAGCGACAGCCATGAGCTTCGAATTGAAGCCCTAAATACTGCCGGTGCAAAAAGTGATCAGATCGTGGAAGTTGATATGGAGGGACAACATGTCCTAACTGCAGCTTTTATTCTTTATATGATTCCTTTGTTTGCTTTATTAATGGGGGTAGTAATCGGGAACATAGTATTCCCTGCCCAGGAAATCTTTGCAGCTTTGATAGGCTTTGGATTAATGGCCTTATCCTTTTTAGGAATCAAATTGAAAAACGAATCCTTTAAGAATGATAAAAAATACATTCCAGTAATAACTAAAATCGCAGATAAAAAGCCTGTATAAGGCTTTTTTTGCTATTTATTATTTATGGCCTTGTCAAAAATCTTTAGAAAACTTATAATATATTTGTAAGTACAATAAATGAGAGGAGCAATTCTATGAACTTTAAAAATTTAGAAATTCAAGATCCTGAAATCTACGAGGTAATTAAAAAAGAAAAAAGGCGACAAGAGGGAAATATTGAATTGATTGCTTCAGAAAACTTTGTAACGGAATCCGTAATGGAAACTATGGGCAGTTATTTAACAAATAAATATGCGGAAGGTTATCCCGGAAAACGTTACTATGGGGGCTGCGAAGAGGTTGATGTGGCAGAAAATCTTGCCATTGATCGATTGAAAACCCTATTTAATGCGGAACACGCTAATGTACAGCCTCATTCCGGCTCCAATGCAAACCTTGGTGTTTATTTTGCCGTGTTAAAACCGGGGGATACGGTTCTTGGAATGAATTTATCCCATGGAGGGCACTTAACCCACGGAAGTCCGGTAAACTTCTCGGGATCCTATTACAATTTTGTGGACTACGGAGTAGACCCGGAAACCCAGCAGATTGATTATGAGGTTGTTCGAAAAAAAGCCTTAGAAACCAAGCCGAAGCTGATTGTCGCTGGGGGTAGTGCTTATCCAAGAGAAATTGATTTTAGAAAATTCAGAGAAATTGCAGATGAAGTAGACGCTTATTTAATGGTGGATATGGCTCATATTGCAGGACTTATTGCAGCGGGTCTTCATATGAACCCGTGCGAGCACGCAGATTTCGTAACTACCACCACCCATAAAACCTTAAGAGGTCCAAGAGGAGGGGCTATCCTTTGCAAAGCGGAACATAAAAAAGCTATTGATAAAGCCATTTTTCCCGGTATGCAAGGTGGTCCATTAATGCACGTTATTGCAGCAAAGGCTGTAGCGTTTAAAGAAGCTTTAAGTGAAGAATTTAATCAGTATCAGCAACAGGTTATTAAAAATGCTAAAGCTTTAGGTGAAGAGTTGAAAAAACGAGATTTCACCTTGGTTTCTGATGGTACAGATACCCATTTACTATTGGTGGATCTCAGAAATAAAAATATTACCGGCAAAAAAGCAGAAAATTTATTGGATGAAGTAAAGGTTACTGTTAACAAAAATACTATTCCCTTTGATCCTGAGAGTCCTTTTGTGACGAGTGGAATTAGAATAGGAACCCCTGCAGTAACTACAAGAGGAATGAAAGAAGAAGATATGACAGTAATTGCGGAGATTATGGATCTGATAATTTCAAATCCTGATAAAAAATCGGAAGCCATAAAAATGGTAGATAAACTTTGTGGTAAATATGAACTGTATGAATCAGCGAAGTAGGCAATAGCATTATTAGCGTTTGTAGCTAGATATAGATTATAAGAAAGCATAAAAAAGGTAGAGGCTATAAAGTTCTCTACCTTTTTCATCCTAAAGGGGAGAATTTTATGATTTCAAAAAGTGAATTAAATGTAATCCTGGAAAAGATTCTTTATTCTATTGAAGAAGGGGTTCATGTTATTGATAATCAAGGGAAAACTCTTTTATATAATGATGAAATGGCAACATTGGAAGAAATGAACACAAAAGATGTTATTGGAACCAGTCTTTTAAAGCTATTTCCCAGTTTGACTGAAGAAAGCAGCACCTTGCTCAGAGTATTAAAAACAGAAAAACCTATTATCAATAAAAGTCAGACCTACTTAAATCATGAAGGAAAGGAAATAACAACCATTAACTCCACTTTTCCTCTTTACTATAAAAATGAGAAAATCGGTGCTTTAGAAATTGCTAAAAACATTACCAAAATTAAAAAACTGTCAGATCAGATTCAACAGCTGCAGGACCAGTTAATTGAACCCATAGAAAATACTCAAAAAAGAAGAAATCAATACAATTTTGATTATTTAATTGGGAAAAGTTCTGAGTTTTTTAAAGCAATTAATGTTGCCAGAAAAGCAAGTAAAACTTCTTCAAGTGTTTTAATTTATGGGGAAACCGGAACGGGAAAAGAAATATTTGCTCAAAGCATCCATAATGAAAGTATAAGAAAAAACAAACCTTTCATCGGACAAAACTGTGCGGCATTTCCGGAGAATCTATTGGAAGGCATTCTGTTCGGAACAAAAAAAGGTAGCTTTACAGGGGCTGTAGACCGTCCCGGGATTTTTGAACAGGCCAACGGGGGCACGATTCTTTTAGATGAAATTGACTCAATGGATCAAAACTTACAGGCAAAACTTTTAAGAGTATTGCAGGAAAATTATATTCGGAGAATCGGCGGAACAAAGGATATTTCTATAGATGTACGAATTCTTGCCACTACGAATCAAGATCCCAAAGTTTTGTTAGAGAAGAACTTAATACGTAAAGATCTTTATTATCGACTAAGCGTTTTAAATATAATTATTCCTCCTCTTAGGGAAAGAGAACAGGATCTGGAGTTACTCAGTGACTACTTTATCGATAAATATAATCGTAAATTTAGTAAAGAAGTTTGGATGCTTTCTGATGGAGTTAAAGATATATTTCAAAGTTATCATTGGCCGGGAAATGTACGGGAGTTGGAAAATGTTATTGAAGGAGCTATGAATTTAATTAATCAGGAGCATGTTATTAAAGAAGAGCATTTGTCGAATTATATTGTGGATTATTATCATAATATGCATTCACAAACTAATGAAGGGAATGGGAGGGAATTTACAGAAAAAAGTGAAGTGAGTGATTCCATGAGAAAGCAGTTGGATTTAAACAAGTCCTTGGAAGATTATGAAAAGCACTTAATTACAAATGCTTTAGGTGTCAATCAACAAAATATCAGTCAGGCAGCCAGGATGCTAAGTATAAAAAGACAAACTCTTCAATACAAAGTTAAGAAATATAAATTGGAAAAATAACGCAAAATATTTTGCATTTAATGCAAAATATTTTGCGTTATTTTTAGCTTGCTAATAAATCACCGAATATAATGATTAAAAAATGAATACATATAGTACAAGGGTTTATAGTTATACGTTTTGATTGCAAGTGAAATAAATATATCCGAATTTATAGCATCAATCAGCTTTATTATTAAATTTATAAGAACGGTTTAATAAGATTTGTTAAGTTTCTTTTACTTTATTACTGTATATATTATATTATGGCATACTAATTGCTATGTAATATAGTAGAAAGATAATATTCATTTAGAAGTTTGTGAAACAATTAAAAATTAGAAGGAGGGTTTATTATGAAGGAAAATGTTAAAGTAGTTATTTGGGGATTTGGTGCTATGGGTAGTGGGATGGCAGAGATGCTCTTGAAAAAACAAGGCGTTGAAATTGTTGGCGTTTGTGATCGAAACGAAGAGCGGGTTGGGAAAGACATGTTTGAAGTACTGGAAATGGTTCGTGGAGATCGTGATCCTGTAATGATTACCAGTGATATCAATGACTTGGCCAAGAAAAAATTTGCTGATGTTGCCCTGCTTGCAACAGACTCTTTTACTAAAGGAGCTTTTGATAAGATTAAGCTTATGTTAGAAAATCAAATGAATGTGATTTCCACAGCGGAAGAAATGGCCTATCCACAAGCACAAGAGCCTGAACTTGCAGACCAGTTAAATAAAATAGCAAAAGAAAACAATGTTACTGTCTTAGGAACGGGAATAAACCCTGGCTTTGTATTGGATTATTTAGTATTGGCATTGACGGGAACTTGTGAGACCGTGGACCATATCAGTGCTTCCCGAGTTAATGACTTGTCTCCTTTCGGACATGCGGTAATGGAAGAGCAAGGGGTAGGACTGACAAGGAAAGATTTTGAAGATGGAGTAAAAAACGGGAAAGTAGCCGGACATGTAGGTTTTCCCGAGTCCATTCATATGGTAGCTGACGGGATCGGTTGGAAGGTAGAAAAAATTGATGAAACCAGAGAACCCATCATGAGCAATACCGATCGAAAAACCAAATATACCGAAGTAAAAGCCGGAAACGTGGCAGGTTGTAAACAATGTGGTTACGGTTATGTAGACGGATCTCTTAAAATTGATATGGAGCATCCGCAACAAATTTTACCGGAAACCGAAGGTATTGATACGGGAGATTATATTAATATCAAAGGAGTTCCTAACATTAACATGTCCATTAAGCCTGAAATTCCAGGTGGCATAGGTACCATAGCAATGTGCATAAACATGATTCCCCATGTATTAAATGCCGGCGCAGGTCTTAAAACGATGTTGGATCTTCCTGTACCAAGAGCAATTATGGGTGATATGAGAGATATGTTGGATTAATTAGGAGGTGTACAGGTTGGAAATCATAAAAAAAGGAAGTTGGGTTCGAATATATGATGTGGTACTGGAGTCCACGGAACGGTCTCCGAATTTACCAGAGGATACGAAAAAAGTGCCCTTGGAAATGTGGAATAAAGGATTTTTACTAAAAGATGCTGAAATTGGAGAGCAAGTGTCAGTGAAAACTCTGACTAGCCGTATTGTAAAAGGGAAGCTTCTTGAAGAAAATCCTACCTATACTCACAGTTTCGGAAAATTTGTTCCGGAAATATTGCCAATCGGCAGACAGTTACGGGAAATCCTTCAAGGTGGTGATGAAGATGCATAAAGATACGAGCTATGAAGCGGTAATGAATCGACGTGGAGAAATTATGAAAAAAGCCGTAGGTATCGACTATGAGAGTTTTGAATTAGATGGTATAGCGTTTGATTATGAACAGATGATGCGTAAAACCGGGTACTCTTTAGAACAAGTGCAAAAAATTCAGCACTCAACAGGAGTAGGAAATACTCCTTTGCTGGAGTTGAGAAATCTGACAGCATTAGCCAGAAAGTTTGCTAAGAAGGGTAAAGGAGCACGGATCTTTATTAAAGATGAAGCGTCCAATCCATCGGGCAGTTACAAAGCAAGAAGAGCTTCCACATCCGTTTATCATGCAAAGAAAAACGGTTATAAAGGTGTTATAGCCGCTACTAGCGGGAATTACGGGGCTGCGGTGGCCTCCCAAGCCGCTATGCATGGTCTGGAGACTATCGTTATTCAGGAATGTTATGATTCCAGAGGGATAGGGCAACCGGAGATTATTGAAAAGGCCAGAAAGTGTGAAGCCTATGGAGCTGAAGTTGTTCAATTAACCGTAGGACCCGAGTTGTTTTATACATTTTTGACCACATTGGAAGACACCGGATATTTCAATGCATCTTTATATACACCCTTTGGTATTGCAGGCGTCGAAACCTTAGGATATGAAATTGCTATGGATTTTCGAGAAAGGGAAGGAAAAGATCCCGATGCTGTAATTTGTACGAATGCAGGGGGCGGAAACTTAACCGGCACGGCTCGTGGACTACTGAAAGCTGGAGCGGAGAATACCCGAATCATAGGTGCCAGTGTAGATCTTTCAGGACTTCACATGGCCAGTGATAAGGAATTCAATCGAAAATCCTTTACCACAGGACATACAGGCTTTGGAATGCCCTACGCTACTTGGCCGGATCGCACCGACGTTCCCAGATCTGCGGCGAGGCCTCTTCGATACATGGATGAATACTATCTTGTCAGTCAAGGAGAAGTGTTTTTCATGACTGAAGCCTTGGCCCAAATTGAAGGACTGGAGCGAGGTCCTGCAGGGAATACATCCTTAGCGGTAGCCTTTAGTCTGGCTCAGGAAATGAATGAAGACCAAACCATTGTAGTTCAGGAAACCGAATATACAGGGGCAGGAAAACACCTTCAGCCGCAGTTGTCCTTTGCCCGTGAAAATGGAATTGAGATTTTTCAAGGAAACCCTGAAGAAGAGGTTCCGGGAAAGAATATCATTCTGCCATCGCATCCTGAACTAATTAAAGCTCGAACGGTAGACCTAGATAAAATGAGGATTTCCTACGTTAAAAACACAATAAAGAAAAATGCCGTAGAAAAAGTCTCGGATAATGAAATGAAATTTTTGCAAGAAGAAGTAAAATTGGACAAATTAAAATTAGAAGAGATTCTTCGGGATCTTAGTATTAAGTACTAGTAAATAATTTGGAGGTGCTATAATTGAAAAGAGAAGATAATTTTCAAGAAAGAAGAGAACACTTAAAGAATCTTAGCGAGGAAGAGTTGAAAGAAAAATTTTGGGAACTGGCGGAACAAATTGTGGACCCTATGATCGATTTAGCAAAAAAGAATACGACTCCATCCATTGAGCGCTCAGTATTGCTTCGCATGGGCTTCTCAAGCATTGAAGCCAAGGCTATTGTAGAAGGAGTTATGGACCGGGGATTAATGGGTAAAGGCGCAGGTCATGTGGTATATAAGTTAGCAAAAGATAAAAACCTGAGCATTAGAGATGCGGGAATGAAGCTAATGGACAATGAATTATGGGATGATGCAGTAAAAATGTTTCGAGGAGGTCAGCAATAATGGAATTAAAACCAAATGAGAAATTAAAAGTTGAAAATATTTTAAAAGACTTAGAAGACTATCGTCCTAAAAGAAAAGGCTGGGAATGGAGAAAACGAATTGAAAATCAGCAGATTGGACCTTTTATTTTCAATGACTGTTCTGCTCCCATGAAAAACAGTGTACCTTTGCCTTCCGCTAAGTATTTTGGAGATATTGACCCGCAACCGGATAATGTTATCACTACAGAAGTAGCTTCAGGACGATTTGAGGACGATATAAGACGAATGCGTATGGCTGCTTGGCATGGTGCGGACCATATTATGGTAATTCGTACTGCAGGGCAAAGCCATTTTGATGGCTTGATTGAAGGAACTCCCCAAGGAATCGGTGGAATCCCGATTACTCGTAAACAAGTTCGTGCTCAACGAAAAGCTTTAGATATTATTGAAGAAGAAGTGGGAAGACCGTTGAACTACCATTCCTATATCAGTGGTGTAGCCGGACCGGAGATTGCGGTTATGTTTACGGAAGAAGGAGTAAATGGTGCTCACCAGGATCCCCAATATAATATTCTTTATCGGAATATTAATATGATACGATCCATTGTAGATGCTGCAGAAGCCAAAAAATCCATGGTGCATGGAGGAATTGTACAAATTGATGGTGCCCATAATGCCAATGCCACTGCAAGAGAGGCCTGGAAGGTAATGCCGGAGCTAATGGTGCAGCATGCTATCAACTCCATGTTCTCTGTAAAAGTGGGAATGGACAAAAAAGATATTGCATTGTCTACAGTGCCACCTACAGCACCGCCAGCACCCTCTATGAAATTGGATTTACCTTATGCTCTTGCCCTTAGAGAACTTTTCTCTGAGTATAAAATGCGAGCTCAAATGAATACTAAATACATTGAGTCCTCCACTAGGGAAGCAACCGTGACTCATGTGTTGAACTTGTTGATTTCCAAGTTAACCAGAGCAGAAATTCAATCAACGATTACCCCCGATGAAGGGCGTAATGTGCCATGGCATAAATACAACATTGAAGCGGTAGATACGGCAAAACAAGCGCTTGTCGGCATGGACGGTTTAATGGAAATGATCGACTTAAAACAAGATGGTTATCTGGTAGAAAAATCTCGAGAATTAAAAGAACGTGCCGTGCTCTTTATGGAAGAAGTATTGGAAACCGGAGGATATTTTGAAGCGGTTCATAACGGATTTTTTGTAGATTCCGGAGAATATCCTGAACGAAACGGCGACGGAATCGCTCGGGATATCGAAAAAGGCATAGGCCACGGGACGGTCTATGAAAGAGATGAAGACTATTTTGCACCGGTTACTGCCCACTTTGGTGATAATAATGTGGAACAATATGATCCCGACGCAAAGGATTCGCCATCAAAATTGATCGGAGGATGCACCTTTGAAAAACCGGAAAAAATCGTTTACATTGATGAACTAGATCCTAACGATAATGTAAACAACCGGATGGAAGATAATAAAAGTTATAGAGAGACTACCAATGTCAGACCGGAAGTGGAGTGGTCCGGGGACGGAACGGTTATGGTAAACTTATTTTTACCTACTGAAAAGCGTGTTGCAGAATATGCTGCCATTGAAATCGGTAAGAAAATGGGCCTTCGAGATGTGGAAGTCATTCATCGGGAAGTTATGCAACCGGCGGAAGGAACCCGGGTGGAAATAAAAGGAAAAGTGGATTTTGACATTGATACCGCAACGTTGGAAATTCCACCGGAGCCGGAAGTGATGTCCTATGATGAACTTCGGGAAATAATCGATAATAAACCGATGAAAGTTGTTGCAGGAACTGTGGGAGAAGACGAACATTCCGTTGGTCTACGGGAAATTATCGATATAAAACATGGCGGTATTGAAAAATACGGGATCGATGTAAATTATTTAGGAACCTCGGTGCCTATTGAAAAATTAGTAGATGCCGCTATTGAGATGAATGCTGATGCGATCCTGGCCTCAACTATTATCAGTCATGATGAAACCCACTATAAAAACATGAAAAAAATAAACGACTTAGCCATAGAAAAAGGAATTCGAGACAAAATAACGATTATTGCCGGTGGTACCCAGGTTACTCCTGAGATTGCAGTAAAGCAAGGTGTGGATGCAGGATTTGGTCGGGGAACAACGGGTATGCAAGTTGCTACATTCCTCGTGAAGCACCGCGAAGAGCGATCGGAAAGAGAAAATGAAAATTAATGTATTAGTTGCTGAAATAGGTAGTACCACTACAGTAGTAAATGCTTTTCAAGGAGTAGACAGCCCTTGTCCGATTTTTTTAGGACAGGGGCAACATCCCACCACCGTAAATGAAGGAGATGTAAATATAGGATTAGAAGGAGCTATAGAAGCTCTAAAAGAATCATTAAACGTCAATGAGATAGAATACGACGAAATGTTAGCAACGTCCAGTGCTGCAGGAGGACTGAAAATGACTGTCCACGGACTGGTATATGACATGACGGTTCGTGCTGCAAAAGAGGCAGCCTTAGGGGCTGGTGCAAATATTCATATTATCACCGCCGGCAAACTCATGCGAGGGGATTTAAAAAAGATTCAGGAAATTAAGCCTAATATTATCTTGATCGCTGGTGGTGTTGATTATGGGGAAAGAGCCACGGCAATAGAAAATGCTGAAAAACTTGCAGCTCTCAATCTTAATATTCCCATTATATATGCGGGGAATGTTGAGAATCAGGAAGAAATCCTAGAGATTTTCAATGAAAAGAATTATTCCAATGTATTCTGTGTAGAAAATGTTTATCCAAAAATTGATGAACTCAATGTTGAGCCTACCAGAGCCGTTATACAGGATGTTTTTGAAGAGCATATTATCCATGCTCCAGGAATGGAGAGGATTAAAGAGATGATTAACGGTCCGATTATTCCTACTCCCGGTGCTGTGATGCAAGCTTCTAAGCTTTTAAAAGAAGATCTTGGAGATTTGATTACTTTTGATGTGGGAGGCGCAACAACGGATCTTCATTCCGTTACGGAAGGGAGTGAAGAAATTAATCGGATATTGATTAGTCCAGAACCCTTAGCAAAAAGAACTGTAGAAGGGGATCTTGGCGTTTATGTTAATATGAACAATATTGTTAATCTTATCGGGTCGGAAACTTTGAAGAAAGAATTATCCTTTGATATATCTACGATTATGGAGAACTATAAACCGATTCCGGAGTCAGAGAATGAAAAAACTTTTGTTGAAAGACTAGCCCTGGAAGCAGTAAAGGTTTCTCTTAATCGCCATGCAGGAAAACTTCGAAATCTATATGGAGCCAGTGGTAAAACCACCGTGGCGGAAGGAAAGGATCTTTCCAACATTCAATATATTATCGGAACTGGCGGCGCATTGACCCGGTTACCCAATCGCATAAAACTCATTAAAAAAGCTATTGAGAAGCAAGATTCGAATTTGCTGGGACCAACCAAAGAAGCTAAGATACTAATTGATAATCATTATATTATGGCTTCCTTAGGAGTACTATCAAAAGCCCATCCAAAGGCAGCTTTAGCGTTATTAAAAGAAAGTTTAGGACTTAAGGAGGCTTGTAATGAATCCAAGAATTGAGATAAATTACCCAAAACTGGTGCATAACACTAAAGTTTTACAGAACAAAGCAAAAGAGCATGGAATTGAACTTGCTGCAGTTACCAAGAGCTTTTGTGGAATTCCTGAAATCGCCCAGGGCTATATTGATGGCGGGGTGAAGTATTTAGCAGACTCCCGAGTCTCAAATTTGAAAAAACTTCAAAGACTACCGATTCCCAAAGTTCTTCTTCGGATCCCCATGCTCACGGAAGTTCAGGAAGTTGTTGCATATGCTGACATCAGTCTAAACTCCGAAATGGTAACCATCCGTAATTTAAATAAAAAAGCCATGGAGTTAGGGGTTAATCATAAAATTATCCTGATGGTGGATCTGGGAGATCTTCGTGAAGGGATCTTTGAAGAAGAGGAAGTTATTCAAGGAGCCAAGGATGTAGAGGGACTTTCCAATATCCTTCTTCATGGAATCGGTGTAAATTTAACCTGTTATGGTGGGGTAATACCCAGCGCAAAAAACTTATCCAAGTTGGAAGCTCTGGGAGGTATTATTGAAAAAGAAATCGGCAGAACATTGGAACTTTACAGCGGTGGGAACTCCAGCAGTATATACCTATTGGATAAAAAAGGCATGCCGGAGAGAATCAACCACCTTAGGCTGGGAGAAGCGATCGTTTTGGGTACAGAAAGTGCCTATGGAAAAAACATCGAAAATACCCATCAGGATATTTTTCAACTGGTAGCGGAAATTATTGAATTGAAAGAAAAGCCCTCTCTACCAATTGGAGACATTGGAATGGATGCCTTCGGTAACACTCCTTCTTTTGAGGATGAAGGAGTTCGTAAAAGAGCTATATTAGCAGTGGGACGTCAAGATATTGGAAGCTATGATGTTTACCCTGTGGAGGAGGGAATGAAAATACTTGGAGCAAGTAGTGACCACTTAATTCTGGATCTAACCGATGCTCATGGAGATTATGAAGTCGGTGACGAGATCCGTTTCAACCTTCGCTATGGTGCGCTTCTGTCTTTAATGACCAGTGAATATGTCACTAAAAAAATAATATATTAAATAGTAAAAAGCACTATGATATATAATGCTCCTTTTAGTAGTTGATAGTATGACAAATCTAACTTCTACAATTAGGAGCATTTTTCCTATTTTATGAGCTAATCGCACCAGGATAAACTTTGATTAATTCCGGCGGATAACTTATAATGAGAGATAGGGAATATCATAATTACATATTCTTAAAATCCATTATGAAAGGATGATTATAATGAACGTAATCGATTTAAGAAGCGATACGGTAACAACTCCTACTAATAATATGTATCGGAAAATGCAAGTAGCCCCCTTAGGTGATGATGTTTATGGTGATGATCCATCTGTAAATAAATTAGAAGCCTTGGCTGCTGAAAAACTAGGTAAAGAAAAAGCATTATTTGTACCGACAGGCACCATGGGGAACCTTATTGCAGTAATGGCTCATACCCGACCGGGAGATGAAATAATTTTGGAAAGAAATAGCCACATATTTCTATACGAAGCTGCAGGAGCTTCTAGACTCGCTGGAGTTCAGCCCTTGACGATCAAAGGGATCGATGGAGTAATGGATCCAAAGGAAGTGGAAGAGAGCATTCGGGAAGAAAATATTCATTTTCCCGCCACTGGTTTGATCTGTGTAGAAAACACTCATAATATGGCCGGTGGTATGGTACAACCGGTGGAAAACCTTTATGAGCTCCGATCCATTGCAGACCGCCATAAGATTCCTATGCATCTGGATGGGGCAAGAGTATTTAATGCAGCAGCTGCCTTAGATTGTGATGTGAAAGAAATCGCAACACATTTTGATTCAACCATGTTCTGTTTATCAAAGGGACTAAGTTCCCCTGTGGGAAGCATGTTGGTAGGAGCAAAAGATTTCATCGATCGTGCTCGAAAGCTTAGGAAAATCCTAGGTGGTGGGATGCGACAAGCAGGAATTTTAGCCTCCTCTGGAATTTTATCTATTGAAAAGATGCCCCTCCAGCTTAAGATAGATCATGAAAATGCTCGAATCCTTTCAGAAGGACTAAATAAAATTTCTGGCTTTTCTGTGGATATTGACAAAGTGCATACCAATATCATCAACTTATCCATAAAGGATAGAAATATTACTTCAGAAGGTTTGGTAAAGGAAATGAAAGCGAAAGGAATTCTAGCAAATCCAAGGGGGAAGGATTATATTCGTCTGGTGACACATAAAGACGTAAACTTTGAGAATATTTGCTATGCATTAAAAATATTCGAAACAATCTAAGAAGGAGAACAAATTAATTAATGGAAACAAGAAAATATTATTTAATTTATTTCTTCATTTATTTATCCTCTGCCAGTATTGTTTCATTAATGCCTGTATACTTAAATGAAAGTGTTAAAATGGAAGTATCGAAGGTCGCTTTTTTCATGTCCTTAATTCCTATCTTAAACATCTTATTTCAACCTGTTTGGGGTAGCATTGCGGATCGACTAGGGAATAGAATCCTTGTGCTTAAATTTTTATTAATCATGACGGCTATACTGGCTTTTTTTATCGGAGTATCTGAAAACAAGATGTTAATCCTATTACTTTTCTCACTTTACACTATTTTTATGTGTGGACAGGCACCAATAAAAGATTCTATAACCATGGGATATATTGCTACTGTTGAAGGGGCTTCTTTTGGGATAATAAGGACCTGGGGTGCTATTGGCTTTGCTATGGGAGCCTTTGGAGCCGGTTTTTTAGCTGATGTACTCGTTATAAATTGGATCTTCTACTTAGGATCCTTTGGTTTTTTTCTATCTTTGTTTTTTACTAATAATATTAAGAACATAAACGGGGATCTATCTAGAGATAAATATGGAGATGCAATAAAGGAATTAATTAGAAATAAAGTGTATATTTCCACATTGATGTACGGCTTTTTCTTTGTAGGAGCTTTTTTCAGCGCAGATCAATTTCATAGCCTGTTTGTCAGACATAATGGCTTTAATATGACTATTGTGGGATTGTTATTATTTATTGCTGTATGTGTTGAAATTCCCTTTATGTTCTTTTCAAGAAAAATAATGATAAAATTTGGATTATTAAATTTAGTGTTTGCCATGGCAACAATAAGTGTAATAAGATTATTCTATTTGGGGATGAGCACCAGTTTAATAGATTTTTTAATAACAGGAATATTAAGAGGAATTTCCGTAGGTATATTGATACCTTTATCTATACAATTGATATCCACTATTACTAAACCGAAAGTGTTAAGTTCTGCTCTATCCATTTACTCTTCAGCAACAGGAGGTATAGGAGTTGTTGTATTTACCTTGCTCGGCGGGATAATTATTGATCAATTTGACTATAGAGTTTTATTCTGGTTTTATGGAGTGACTCAAAGTGTGTTATTTATACCCTTATTGTTAAATATTAAAAAGCTTAAAAATTTGATTTAAAGGAATGATATTATGGATTTATTCGATATGGCTCAAGAAGAAAACTTAAAATCCTTAGCACCCTTAGCAGACCGGATTCGTCCTAAAACTCTGGAGCAAGTAGTAGGGCAGGAGCACTTATTAAAACCTGGGAAATTTATTTACCGTTGCATTGCAGCAAAAAGAATTCCTTCGATGATTTTTTATGGACCTTCCGGTACGGGGAAAACCACATTAGCAAAAGTCATAGCCAATGAAGTGGAGATGAATTTCTATCAACTGAATGCGGTAACCTCGGGAGTAAAGGATATTCGTGAAGTTGTCGAAGTCGCTAAAAAAGCAATGACCTATGATAATAAACCGAATTTACTTTTCATAGATGAGATTCATCGCTTCTCAAAGAATCAGCAGGACGCACTACTACCCTATGTGGAGGAAGGGGTTTTAACTCTAATTGGCGCAACAACTGAAAATCCTTATTTTGAGGTGAATAAAGCACTCTTATCTCGTAGCTCGGTTCTAAAGCTGGAGTCCCTTACCCATGAAAATACTAGATTATTATTGGAAAGAACCTTAATGGATAAAAAAGACGGGCTTGGAAGGTACAATGTAAAAATTACCAAAGAGGCAATGGAACATTTAATTACCGCCTCGATGGGGGACGGAAGAAGAGCATTAAATGCATTGGAGATCGCAGTCCTCAGTACCAAACCCAATAGCGAAGGGATTATTGAAATAACTTTACCTATCGTAGAAGAGTCAACCCAGCAAAATGTGATTCAATACGATAAAGGAGGAGATCAGCACTATGATGTAATCTCCGCTTTCATCAAAAGTATACGGGGAAGCGATGCCGATGCCGCGCTGCACTATTTAGCAAAGATGCTGATAGCCGGAGAGGCGATCGAGTTCATCGGCAGGCGACTGATCATTTTGGCGTCAGAAGATATCGGTAATGCGGATCCAAGTGCTTTAAGCATGGCCGTGAATACCTATAAAGGTATTACCATCACCGGTATGCCCGAAGCAAAACTGATTCTTGCCCAATGTGTGACTTATCTTGCAACCGCTCCCAAAAGTAATGCTTCTTACACCGCTATAAATCAAGCCTTTGATGATATTAAAACCATTCATACGGAAGTACCTTTACATCTTCGCGACAGTCATTATGAATCAGCAAGCTCGCTGGGTCATGGAAATGACTATAAATATCCTCACAACTACAAGAACAATTACGTAGCACAACAATATTTGCCGGAAAGCATAAAAAACAAGTCCTATTACCATCCTACAAAAAATGGTCATGAGGCCGAAATACGAAAATATTTATCCGGCATTCATAAAGATTCCGACGAGAGGAAATAATCATGAAATTAATCGATATGCATGTTCATACCAATGCTTCTGACGGGGTATTATCTCCTGAAAAAGTGATTCGAAGAGCTATTCGAAATGGCCTCTCTGGGATTGCAATTACTGACCATGATACGGTCACAGGAGCACTTTCTGTTGACCTGTTAAATATTCCTAATAATTTTACCGTTATTAAAGGAATCGAATTCAGCACGATACAAAATAACAAAGAGATCCATATACTGGGTTATTATCTTGATATAGAGGACCCGAAGTTAAAAAATCTCTTGACCAATATCCAGAAATTTCGCAGCGATCGCATTTACAAAATTCTAGAGAAGTTGAAACGATTTAATATTGTATTGGAGTATCAGGAAGTGCAGGGAGAAGAACCTCCGGAGTCCATTGGACGGCCTCATGTTGCCAAGGCTTTAATCAAAAGAGGATTTGCACGGGATATTTCTGAAGCTTTTGATCGCTATTTAGCCAAGGGACGCCTGGCTTATGTAGAGCATTACAAACTTGAAACAAAAGAAGCTATTGACTTGATTAAAGATCTTGGAGGGTTTTCTGTGTTGGCCCATCCCGGACTTCTAAGTGACCGGGATATTTTTTCGGTTTTAGAAAAAGGAATTGAAGGAATAGAAGTTTACCATCCAAAACATAGTCGTTTTGCCACAACTAAACTATATGAACTGGCAAAGTATCGGAAATTGATTATTACTGGGGGGTCGGATTTTCATGATTTCTCTTCAAGCAAGGGAAATGATATCGGTTCCCACACCATATCCATAGACCGTATATGTATTGATGAATTTTTGCAATCGCCTTTGTCTTGCAGTATTTAAAGATTTATATAGATAATCAAATGGAAATTTGTTAAAATGAATACTGTGAGGTAAGTACAGAACAAAACAACTTATAGGAGGGGTTTTAATGAGCATAGAATTATCCAAAAAACATCTTAATTTATCACCTTCAATGACGTTATCCATTGCGGCAAAAGCTGCAGAATTGAAAGCCCAAGGAAAAGACGTAATCGGTTTTGGTGTTGGGGAGCCGGATTTTAATACCCCGAAACATATTATTGATAAAGCAATTGAAGCCATGAATAAAGGGATAACCGGATATACCGCTGCTTCCGGAACACCGGAACTTAAAAAAGCAATTTGTAATAAGCTTAAAAAAGATAATGGATTAGAATACAGCCCCAATCAAATTATTGTATCAAACGGTGCTAAGCACTCGATCTATAATGCCTTACAAGCGATTTGCAATCCCGGAGACGAGGTTCTTGTTGGAATTCCTTACTGGGTAAGCTATCCGGAACTTGTGAAAATGGCGGATGCAGAACCGGTTTTTATTGAGGGGAAAGAAGAAAATGAGTTTAAAATGACTCCTGAAGGTATTAAAGAAAAAATCACACCGAAAACCAAAGCTATTTTACTTAACAGCCCGGGAAATCCTACGGGTACGGTATATACCAAAGCGGAATTACGGGCCATTGCAGAACTTATGGCTGAACATAATATCGTTATTATTTCCGATGAGATTTATGAGAAGTTAATCTATGGGAACGAAGAACATGTAAGCGTTGCGAGCTTTAACGAGAAGATCAAAGATCTAACCATTGTAGTAAACGGTCTTTCGAAGGGCTACGCCATGACAGGATGGAGAATCGGCTATACGGCTTCAAACAAAGAAATTGCTAAAGTTATGGGCAACATTCAAAGTCATGCCACATCCAACCCTAACACTATGGCTCAATATGCCAGTGTTGAAGCCTTAGAAGGGGATCAAAGCTCAATTGAAGAGATGAAAGTAGAGTTCAATAAGCGAAGAAAGTTTATGGTTAAACGAATCAATGAGATTAAAGGAGTCTCCTGCATAGAGCCTCAAGGAGCTTTTTATGTTATGATGAATATTAAAGAATTGAAAGGTAAAACAATAGCTGGCAAAGTTGTAAAGGACTCCATTGAAATTGCAGAAGTCATTTTAGAAAAAGCCCAAGTTGCCCTTGTGCCTGGAATAGCTTTTGGATCCGATGATTATTTGAGGCTGTCCTATGCCAACTCCTTAGAAAACATTGAAAGCGGTCTCAACCGGATTGATGACTTCTTATCAAAGGAGTTAAAGTAGGGGAAGCAAACCATGAAACTTAAAAAAGCAAAGATCAAGAAAATTCAATATAAGTAACAGGAAATCAAAGATGAAGGATGTGTCGATTTGGAGTATAGTATTTATCAAAACCCTCTTATTGAAAGGTATACCAGTGAAGAGATGCTTTATACCTTCTCACCGGATAATAAGTTTAAAAATTGGCGGAAATTATGGGTAGCTTTGGCGGAAACGGAAAAAGAGCTGGGTCTGAATATTACTGATGAACAAATTAATGAATTAAAAACTTACCAGGAAGATATTAATTATGATGTTGCAAAAGAACGGGAAAAAGAAACGAGACACGATGTAATGAGTCATGTCTATGCTTACGGAGTACAATGCCCTGCTGCAAAACCCATTATTCATCTAGGGGCTACCAGTGCCTTTGTAGGCGATAATACGGATATTATTGTCTACCGTGAAGCTCTTAACTTGATTTTAAAGAAACTGGTTAACTTAATGGAAAAACTTGGTGTTTTTGCAAAAGAATATAAAGAGATGCCGACATTAGGATATACTCACTATCAGCCGGCACAAATCACCACTGTAGGGAAAAGGGCCAGTTTATGGATTTATGAATTGTATATGGACTACGAAAAACTTATTTTCATATTGAATCAAATGAAATTTCGTGGTGTAAAGGGTACTACGGGTACCCAGGCGAGTTTTTTGTCATTATTTGACAATGATGGAGAAAAAGTAAAAGCCCTTGATGAAAGGCTTTCCAAAAAGTTAGGCTTTGAAGAAAATTTTCCTGTGACCGGACAGACATACTCTAGAAAACAAGACTTTGATCTTATGTATGTGTTAAGTTCTATTGCTCAGAGTATGCATAAAATGACCAACGATATTCGTCTACTTCAACATCTAAAAGAAATTGAAGAACCATTTGAAAAAAATCAAATTGGCTCTTCCGCCATGGCCTATAAAAGAAACCCTATGCGCAGTGAGAGAATTTCATCCTTATCCAAGTTTGTAATAAGTGCCTTGCAAAACTTATCATTTGTTAGTGCCACTCAGTGGTTTGAACGAACTCTGGATGACTCAGCGAACCGGCGGATTACCATTCCGGAAACTTTTATGGCCACCGATGCCATACTGGATATTGGGATTAATATTGCTTCGGGATTGGTGGTTAATGAAAAAGTAATTGAAGAGAACTTAAAAAAGGAACTTCCCTTTATGGCCACAGAAAATATTATGATGGAAGCTGTAAAAAAAGGAAAGGATCGACAGGAACTTCATGAAAGAATTCGAAAGCATTCCTTAACTGCAGGACAAAACATAAAAAAACTGGGGCTTGAAAACAATTTACTGGAATTGATTGCAAATGACTCCTATTTTGGTCTTAGTAAGGAAGAACTGCTTCGAATTGTGGATCCGCATAAATATATAGGACGATCTTCTGATCAGGTAGAGGATTTACTAAAGGATTACTTGGGACCGATTTTGAAACAGCACCAAGATTTGCTGGGTGCAAAAGTGCATCTAAAGGTTTAAATTAACGTTATAATGTGGAGGTACAAATTATGTATAAAGATATGACAATTGCTAAAGTACAAGAATTTAATGGTGAACAAGTGCGGATAAAAGGCTGGCTCTACAACAAGCGATCCAGCGGTAAAATTCAATTTTTACAAATCCGTGACGGTTCCGGTTTTATACAAGGGATAATGATGAAAAAGCATGTGTCCGAAGAAGTCTTCGAATTATGTAAAACCTTAACCCAGGAATCTTCCATAGAAGTTTTGGGGACCCTACAAAAAGATGACCGTTCAACCCTTGGTTTTGAAATCTTTGTGGATGAGGTAAAACTTATTCATCTTGCAGATGAGGACTATCCTATTTCACTTAAAGAACATGGGACAGATTTTTTAATGGAAAACCGACATCTATGGATGCGGACGCCAAAACAAAATGCCATTCTTCGAATTCGAGACGAAATCAATTTTACGATTCGGGAATTTTTTAGGAAAGAAGGATTTATCTTAACCGAGCCTCCGATTATTACACCGGCTTCCTGTGAAGGAACCACAGATTTATTTGAAATCGACTATTTCGGAGAAAAGGTTTATCTCTCGCAAACAGGGCAGCTGTATGCAGAAGCAACCGCTATGGCTTTTAATAAAGTGTATACCTTTGGTCCTACTTTTCGGGCGGAAAAGTCCAAAACCCGTAAACATATGAATGAGTTTTGGATGGTGGAGCCGGAAATGGCCTTTGTAGACTTTGAAGAAAATATGAAGGTACAGGAAAACTTTGTAGAATACGTGGTACAAAAAGTTATTAAAACCATGAAGCGGGAGCTAGAGGTATTAGAAAGGGACACTAGCGCACTTGAGCGGGCTAAAGCTCCATTCCCGAGGATTACTTATACCGATGCCATAAAAATGCTTCAGGAAGCGGATTATGAGATTCAGTGGGGGGATGATTTCGGTGCTCCTCATGAAACTTATATTGCTGAGCAATATAATAAGCCCGTATTCATCACTCATTTCCCAGCAGAAATGAAAGCTTTCTATATGCAACCGGATCCAAAGAATCCCAAAGTTATTCTTGGTTCAGATCTTATTGCACCGGAAGGTTATGGAGAGATTATAGGAGGTTCTGAACGAATACATGATAAGGATCTGTTATTGGAAAAAATGGACCAGGAAGAACTTCCCAGGGAAGTATATCAATGGTATATTGATCTTCGTAAATACGGATCCGTTCCTCATTCCGGATTCGGTCTTGGACTTGAACGAACCGTAAGTTGGGTTTGCGGTATTGATCATATCCGACAATCCATTCCTTTTGCAAGAACCCTAAATCGAGTTTATCCCTAAAGATAATCTCACTACATTGGTTATAAAGCACTGCCGCTGGTGGTGCTTTTTTCTAAATGGGAATGACTGAATTTTTAGTATATAATTTAAAGGGGAGGGGTTTTATATGTTCGGCGATTATCTCTTTAGTGATTCGATTAAACCACTGGTGGATCCTAAGATATTGCTGCTTCAAAAAGAGGAGGTTGTAATTAATGTGTTATACCAAATGCTTCAAAAAAACTTTCAGGAAGGTTTGGTTCCATTAAACACTGAGAATAATAAACGAAAACAGTACCAAGTTTTAACTTTAAGTGATCTTTCCATTAGTAAAAATGATTTATTCGACTTCGATCAGAAGATTGAGGATAAACTTAAGCGACCTGTAGAAGCATTGTCGGAATCTGCAACTGTTAAACAGACACTAAAAGCTTTTGAAGAATTAGAAATTGAAACTTTTCCCATTGAAAATAACGGGGAGCTTATTGGTGTGGTTCGAAAGAAAGATATTTTATATCGATTTTTCCCCCAACTCTATGATATGAATCATAAGTATAAAGATATCATAAACCATATGCATGAAGCGGTTTCGGTGATTGACCAAAATGGATTCGTTAGGTTGTGGAATAAACAGGCAGAAGAGTTATACCAAATTCCTCAAGGGGAAATCATCAATAAAAAGCTGGCAGATTATTTCCCTAAAGCTTTAGGGCTGAAAATTCTCGAAACCCGGAAACCCATACAAAATGTATATTATTCTCCTAAAGAAAACTACTATGTTTCCATCAGCTCTCTGCCGATCTTTATTAAAAATAAGTTCATCGGAGTGGTTTCTACAGAGAAAGATTTAACCCAACAAAAAAAATTAACCACTAAATTGGAAAATGCAAACTCACAAATTTCTTCTTTACAACAAAAGGTAGCAGAAATCAATAGCTATTCAACATCTTATTTTGATGATATAAAAGGCCACAATCCGGTGTTACAGGAAAAAATAGAACTGGCCAAGTATGTCAGTAAAACAAATACAAATGTTCTGATTACAGGTGAGAGCGGTACAGGAAAAGAACTTTTTGCTAAAGGGATCCATCAGCAAAGTGGTAGGGAAGGGGCTTTTATCAGTGTGAATTGCAGTGCAATTCCTCATGGATTATTTGAAAGTGAGTTCTTTGGTTATGAAGATGGCGCCTTTACCGGAGCAATCAAAGGAGGTAAGGCAGGGTACTTTAAGCTCACGGACAAAGGAACTTTATTCCTAGATGAAGTGGGAGAACTACCCTTAGATCTTCAGGCGAAACTTCTTCGAGTATTGGACGAACAAAAAATTAATCCCTTAGGGTCGGAAAAAATGGTTCCGGTAGATGTACGCATTATTGCGGCTACCAATCGAAATATGAAAGAATTGGTTGAGAAAAATGAGTTTCGGCATGATTTATATTATCGCCTTAATGTGGTTGAAATCGATTTGCCACCTTTGCGGGAAAGAAAAGAAGATATTGTTATTTTATTTCACCATTTTTTAGAAGAGTATAGTAACAAAAATAATATTGATATTAAAAAAATCCACCAGAAAATTTATCCGTATCTCAAAAGTGCTCTTTGGAAGGGAAATATACGGGAACTTAGGAACACTGTGGAGTATTTAGTGGTGCTTTCAAAAGATGGAATTATTAAGCCGGAAGCCTTGCCGGATTACTTACGGGAAAACAGCGGGGTTGAACTAGTGGATGAAACACGAAATCACAAAAATTTAGAGGGTCAAATGGATCTTTATGAGAAGTCTTTGATTGAAAGAGCTTTAGAAATCAACAGTCATAACAAAAGTAAAACAGCGAAATATTTAGAAATTCCTCGAAGTACATTATATTATAAATTAGAAAAACACCAGCTGGATTAATATTTGCTTTTAAAATAGCCATCATCGAGATAAATTGAATGAAAGTGTACAACCGATCGACGATTTTGAAATTAGCCGTCGGTTATTTGTACACTTAATCGTGTTGAAAAGCAGAGATAGATTAATATATATCAAAGTGTGTGTCGGTTAATGCGACAATACGTATTGGAATTTTTTTAAGGAAATTCCTTTTATACTATCGTAAATCATTATTCTCAACGTTATCAGAAAATTCAAAGATTTGGCACGGTTTTTGCTAATAAAGCAATAGGAGGTGTAAAGATATGAATCAACGAATTAATAAACATCCAATTATTGATATACCCTTAAGACAAAAAATAAAATTCTTTTATAACGGTAAAGAATTTTTTGGATTCGAAGGAGAAACAATCGCTTCCGCATTACATGCCGCAGGGATTACGAAACTAAGTGAAAGCATTAAACATCATCGACCTCGCGGTTTTTATTGCGCCATAGGAAATTGTTCATCCTGTTTTATGCGGGTTGACGGGAAACCAAACGTTAAAACTTGCGTAGAACCTCTACGTGAAAATATGGTAGTAGAAAATCAGGAAGGGAGAGGATCCATAATATGATTCATACGGATATATTAATAATCGGAGGAGGCCCGTCGGGACTTTGTGCTGCTATTGCTGCGGCTAAATCCGGAGCTGAAGTAATGCTTGTGGAACGAAGTCAATACTTTGGAGGACAATTAGTTAAACAAACGCATATGTTTTTTGGATCGGAAAAACAATACGCTGCTACCAGAGGCTTTGATATTGGGAAAAAATTAGTGGAAGAGGTCAAAAATTCTGATAACATAAAAATTTTTCATAGCACCACGGCTTTAGGAATTTATGAAGATGGGGTAGTCACTCTGGAACAAAAATTCGAATCAGAAGAAATTTATCTAAAAGTGCAAGCAAAATCTTTAATCGTTACAACCGGTGCCTTGGAAAAATCCTTACCTTTCCCGAATAATGATTTGCCCGGCATTTATGGTGCCGGAGCGGTACAAACCTTGATGAATGAATATTTGGTTAAACCGGGTAAACGTGTGTTGATGGTAGGTGCCGGAAACATCGGACTGATTATCAGTTACCAATTACTGCAAGCCGGTGTTGAAGTGGCAGGGATAATCGATGCTTCGCCTAGAATCGGAGGATATTTAGTCCATGCTTCTAAAATTCGTCGTTCCGGAGTCCCTATTTTCACCGGTTATACGATTGTAAAAGCAGAGGGAACTGATCATCTTGAAAAAGCCACCATTGCAAAAGTGGATCAGCATTGGAAACCGATTCCCGGCACGGAAAAAGAAATGAACGTGGATGTGATGTGCATCTCGGTTGGACTTACACCTTCTTCTGCTTTCTTTTGGCAAGGAGGTTGTGAAATGGAATATGTTCGAGAATTAGGAGGCTATGTTCCAAAACGCAATAGATACCTACGAACCACTGTTGGAAATATTTATGTTGCAGGGGATTCTGCAGGAATCGAAGAAGCAAGCAGTGCCATGGTAGAGGGATCAATCGCTGGACTTGCAGCAAGTCATGATTTAGGTTTTGTTTATGAGGGATATAACCGAGAAATTGAAGAACTGTTACAAGAACTGGAGGGACTGCGGGGCGGAGAAAAAGGCATCCATATACGACGTGGTTATAATAAAGTCGGTTTTTAATTTACAGGAGGTGTATATAATTGTTAAAAATATCAGGTGTTCCCAGCAATAAAGATATAGATCAGGTGTTTCCCTCTCAAGAACGACTGGAAAAAGGTCCGGTGGTTATTGTAGAATGCTTTGAAACAATACCATGCAATCCGTGCTATACAGCTTGTCATGCCGGGGGTATTCAGGCCTTTAAAGATATTACAGACCTTCCGACCATTGATTTTGAAAAATGTAATGGTTGTACAATGTGTATTAGTAGCTGTCCAGGTCTTGCCATTATGGTGATTGATTATTCGTATCATAAGGACTATGTGAAAATGATGATTCCCTATGAGTTTTACCCGCTTCCGAAGGAAGGAGAATGGATAAAGGGATTGGATCGTAGGGGAGCAGAGGTTGTAAAAGTCAAGGTTTTATCGGTCAAAAATACTAAATATCAAGATAAAACTCAGGTTATTACCATTGCTGTTCCAAAAGCTCACTATAAAAAGATACGAAATATTGAGGCGGGTGATTCAAATGCCAAATCATGATGTGATACTTTGCCGTTGCGAGGATGTTACTGTGCGGGATATTCACGATGCGATTGATGAAGGGTATTATACATTGGAAGAGATTAAAAGAGTCACAAGGGTAGGTATGGGCCCCTGCCAAGGAAGAACTTGTCTGATGCTGATCCTTAGAGAATTATCGGTTCTTACCGATCAACCCATTGAAAGTCTACTGCCGGACACATACAGACCCCCAACCAAATCCGTAAGTTTTGATTTGTTTGGAGGACATCCTAAACAAGGGGGGGGAGCGCATGGTTTCTAATGCAGAAATTGTGATCATAGGCGGAGGTATCTCCGGTTGTGCCATTGCTTACAATTTAGCAAAAAAAGGAATGAAAAATATTGTTTTGCTTGAAAAGGATTATATTGCCAGTGGTGCTACGGGTCGCTGTGGAGCCGGTATTCGTCAACAATGGGCTGCGGAAATGAACTGCCAGGTAGCCAAACTTTCCCGTGAATTTTTTGAAACCGCTGAAGAAACCTTGGGATACGATCATGATATTGAATTTAAACAAAAAGGATATCTCATTTTAGCCGCAACAGAAGAAGAGGATAAACAATCAAAAGAGAATGTTGCCCTACAAAATTCCCTGGGAATCGACTCAAGATACATTTCCCTGGAGGAAGCAAAAAAAATCGTTCCGATACTTAATACTACGGATTTTATAAGTGCAACCTATTGTAAAGACGATGGACATCTAAATCCGTGGCATACAACGTTGGCGTTTGCTAAAGCGGCGGAAAGATTAGGTGTAAAGATCTATACCCATACAGAAGTTACGGGGATTGACCATCAAAATGAAAAAATAATCGGTGTACAAAGCAATAAAGGATACATTCAAACCGATAAGGTTGTCAATGCTGCCGGCGGCCACGCCCAAGTAATCGGGGAGATGGCAGGGATTGAACTTCCGGTATACTCTGAACGGCGACAAATTCTCGTAACGGAGCCTGTCGCTCCGATCCTGGACCCAATGGTGATATCCTTCTCAAAGGACATTTATTGCCAGCAGGTACCCCATGGAGCATTTATTATGGGCAGGGGAGGAGAGAATGAACCTCGAGATCTGAAACACAGCACTAGTTGGGACTTCTTAGAGAAAATGACCGAAACCGCGTTAAGTATTTTACCGGACCTTAAAAATACCAGGGTTCTCCGACAGTGGTCCGGAATGTATAACTTTAGCCCTGATAAGCAGCCTATTTACGGCGATGTTCCGGAACTAAAAGGTTTATATCTTGCCATTGGATTTAGCGGTCATGGATTTATGTTCGGACCAGCCACAGGGCTATTAATGGCGGAGTTCATTCTGGGAGAAAAAACTACAATACCGATTGATAAGCTTCATATTAGCAGATTTGAAAAAGGAGAATTAATTGAGGAAGCTTCTGTGGTATAGAAGGTTTTAAATCCTTCCTGATTAAATAACATATATTTAGCAGTGATCCGTTATTAAAAGTACTGTAGATTATTCTATATAAACTAAGGCTCCAGCATTAAAAAGTTTTTGATGTTGAAGTCTTAGCTTTTTTTGGGATTTATTCTTGTTTTGAGACAGAAATACTGTGATTTAGAAAGACTAGAATTTAGAAATCAACTTATAATACGGATATTTTACAAATCAGGTTTTATAAATTACATAAATACTAGTTTAAAACATTAAGTAAAACTCATCGGTTATAGTATCGATATGAGTAATTGTGATTCGGATTATAGTTAATGACTTAATTAATTTAATATAAATATTTGCTTATGAATTAATTTATAATTTTCAGTTCTATGAATTATTAATAAGGAATGGCTAATGCAAGTAAAATGTTTTAATCATAAACTCTAATACCTTGATAAAATCTGATGAACAGTTGCTTGAGATCGAAAACATTAATAGAAAGGGGTAGACAAATATGTAAGAGTAGGATATAATTCAAGNTANAACTATTCCTTAAATGTATATTTTGGGAATAGATTGACTGTAATCAAAAGGAGAGAAAATTTATGGTTTTTACTAAAGATCAAAACTTTACTTACGGTAAATCTAACAAACCACAAAATCTGTTATTACAAGAACATAATATCATTCAACATTGTAAATCTATAGAAGAACAACTCCCTGAATATTTAGAGGATTTTTTTCTTTATTTAAAAAGTTCCGTAGCTTTAACCACTCGACAAGCTTATCTGGAAGATGTTCTGTTTTTCTTTCGTTATCTTGTGGATCATACAAAGCTTGTTCAAGCTTCCAGGGCATCTGATATCCCCCTTTCGGATCTCCAGGCCATTACCGCAAAAGATATTAATCGATATCTTGGGGATTACTGCACCCACTATGTTGTTGAAGAGGAATCTTCAAAAAAAATTGTAGAGAACCAGAATCGATCCTTATCTCGGAAAAAGTCCTCGCTTTCCGTGCTTTTTAAGTTTTTATATCGGGAAGATTTAGTAGAAAAAAACATTACCGACGGCTTTAATCCCATTAAACTTCCAAAATCTCAGCCGGATGCCATCAAACGATTGGAAATTCCAGAAGTTGAAGAACTATTGCAGTTGGTGGATACAGGACATTTATTTACAAAAAAAGAAAAGGCCTATTGGGAGAAAACCAAGTTCCGAGATAAAGCCATCATTATGCTTTTTATAACCTACGGTCTTCGGATCAGTGAGTTGCAGCAGTTAAATCTATCCTCATTTAGTTTTAGTAGAATGGATTTTAAAATCTATCGAAAACGGGGAAAAGAAGTGGAAATGCCGTTAAATTATTCTACCAAAACCGTTATTGATGATTATATTCAATTAGAACGGCCAAAAAGTATGGAACTAGAGCCGGAACATAGTGATGCTCTTTTTCTATCTCTTCAAAAAAAGCGCATGACCGTACGAAGTATTCGGAATTTAATAAAAAAGTATACTGCATTAGTATTGAAAACCGATGCAAAGAAAGGTTATAGTCCCCATAAGCTTAGGGCTACTGCGGCCACATCATTAATTGCAAAGGGCTTTTCAGTATATGATGTACAAAATTTATTAGACCACGATAATATTACGACTACACAGTTGTATGCTGCCCATCGAAAAAATGTTAAAAAGGAAATTATTTCGAACTTTGAGTGGTCAGATGAACCGGAGGAAGATTCCGATGAAAATAAAAACAAATAATTTTCAATAAACAGAACTAATGTTTGAACGGTGTTTCTATTTATGGTATAATATTGTAAAATACAATATATATAAAGGAGCGAATTATTATGTATGAAGATTTGAGTTCAAGTCAGATCAAAATATTGGATTATCTTAAATATCAACTTCAAAACAAAGGATATCCCCCTTCGGTTAGAGAAATCTGTCATGCTGTCGAATTAAAATCCACATCCACGGTCCATGGACATTTAGCCAAGCTTGAGGAAAAAGGATATATACGTAAAGATCCAACTAAACCACGAGCCATAGAAATACTTCACTCGGATTCCAATCAGGATTTTAAGCTACAAAAAGAAATCATTAATGTACCTATTATTGGAAAAGTTACTGCAGGTGAACCAATTTTAGCAGTGGAAAATATAGAAGATACATTCCCTCTTCCGGTAGATTTTGTAGATTCGAAAAACCATGAAATCTTTATATTGAAAATCAAAGGAGACAGTATGATCGATGCCGGAATTTTTGACGGAGACTTCATTGTAGTCAGCCAGCAAAGCACGGCAAATAATGGAGATATTGTAGTAGCTTTAATGGACGAAGAAGCTACGGTAAAGCGGTTTTATAAGGAAAAAACACAAATTCGTCTGCAACCGGAGAACAAGTCCATGGAGCCAATCTACACTTCCACTGCTTCTATTTTAGGTCGTGTAGTGGGCGTATATCGAAAAACAGTTTAACGGTATATTTTTTTATCTTTAGTTAAATTAATAAATATTTTTTAAGCAATGATCGTAAATCAGGAATAAAAAAATACAAACGGCCCATATCATTTCTTTCATAGTGATCAAAAGAATAATATGGGCCGTTTGTTTTGAATTCATATCTTATATATTTTATTCGCTATGATACGATATTAAATTATTAAGTTTCTAACGTTTTCCAGGGCCTTTAAAGCGCCGATCTTTCCGTGGGCATAGTCTAGCCCCCCTTGGAAATAAACAATGTAAGGTTCTTTCATTGGCGCGTCAGCACTAAGTTCAATAGAAGAGCCTTGAATAAAAGTTCCTGCCGCCATAATGACTTTATGACTGTACCCTGGCATATCCCAGGGCTCCGGTTTTACATAGGCATCAACAGGAGCCACTGCCTGAATTGCTTCACAAAAAGACAGAACTTTCTCTTTAGAACCTAAGCGAATGGATTGAATGATATCACTGCGCCTTTCTAAGGGTTCGGGTTTGACTTCATAGCCTGCTTTTTGAAATAATGCTCCGCAAAACATTGCAGACTTAATCGCTTGAGATACGATGTTAGGAGCTAAAAATAAACCTTGAAACAGGGAGCGGGATTGTCCAAAGGTTAGGCCACATTCACGTTCGATTCCCGGCAAAGTATGTTCTTGAGCAATTTGTTTAATTAACCATTCTTTACCTGCGATATAGCCACCGGATAAAGCAATGCCTCCCCCGGGATTCTTAATTAAAGACCCTGCCAATACATCCACGCCCACTTCGCTGGGTTCCTTCGTTTCTAAAAACTCTCCGTAACAATTATCCACCATGCAGATAATATCAGGCTTAATGGATTTAACAAGCGAGACAACAGCTCGTATATTTTCGATCGTCAAAGCTTTCCGATATGTGTAACCGGTGGAACGCTGAACATAGATCATTTTTGTTTGAGGGTTTCTGTGTAACGCTTTTTTTATTTCTTCAAAATTTAGGGTACCGTCCTTGGTAAATTGAATTTCCTTGTAATCGATTCCCCGATTTATTAAACTGCCTTGATAATTTCCTTTTAATCCAATGAGTTCATCCAGGGTATCATAAGGCTTTCCTGTTACGGATAGAAAGCCGTCTCCTTGGTTTAATAAGCTCTTTAGACAAAGGCCTAGTACATGGGTGCCATTTGCAAAACTTGAGCGTACAATCGCATCTTCTGTCTGAAAAACCGTTGCATATAATGCATCAATTTTTTCACGTCCGAGATCACTATAACCATACCCGGTGGTCCAGTTAAAATGGTGATCACTAAGACCGATTTTTTTCATAGCCAACAACACTTTATAAAAATTGAACTCCTTAATTTTCTCAATCTGCTCAAAGGCATCTTTCAAATTCTGTTCTACTTCTTCTCCCAAGCGAAAGGTTTCATGAGAAATTTTATATTCGGTTAATAAAAATTCTTTAATGTTCAACATAAAGTTCCCTCCTACTTTTTACTGTTAATATAGTTAAGAACCTCTCTTAGAAGGGTCTCCTCATTTTCATAGCGGTCCACTAAGAACCATTTAATAAAATCATATCTTTTAAACCATGTAATTTGTCGCTTCGCATACCTTCTAGTATTCTTTTTTAGAATCCGGATCGCATCATGCAGGGTGTTTTCTTCATTTAAATACCGCATAATCTCTTTATATCCTAAGCCTTTAAATGCTTTTAAGTTCGGGGAATATCCTTTTTTCAAAAGATCATTCACCTCTTGAACCAAACCCTGTTCAATCATTAAATCCACACGGTAATTGATCCGCTCATATAAATCTTTCCGTTTACGATTAAGGCCGATTAAAATCGGTTGAAATTCTCTAGTCCTCCGTAGGTCCTCTTTAAAATCCCCGACATTTTCACTGGTTTCATGATTGATTTCTAAAGCCCGTATTACTTTTACTAAGTTATTCGGATGAATTTTTTCCGCTGCATTTGGGTCGATTGTTTGCAATTTACGGTAAACATATTCTTTACCATAAGTTTTACTTTCTTCTTCGAGGTTTTTTCGAAGTTTTTCATTGGATATTGCATTTCCAAAGTCCATATCATAAAGAAGCGCATTAACATAAAGGCCCGTACCGCCACTTACAATGGGAACTTTTCCACGATCTAAAATATCTTGAATAGACTTTTTTGCCCGGTATTCGAATTCCGCCACAGAAAAGTCCTCATCGGGAGAAACCTCATCAATTAAATAATGAGGGATTCCCTCCTGCTCTTGTTTGCTTGGTTTTGCCGTACCAATATTCATTTCTTTATATAATTGCATGGAGTCTGCATATACTACTTCTCCATTCAAGACTTTGGCTAGTTCCACGGTTAATTTTGTTTTTCCAACGGCTGTAGGACCAACAATGAAAATCACGTGATTTCCCAAAACATTCACTCCTGACTAAGTTATTCTTTTAAAATATTTCGCTAAGTCCTTCTCCTCCACCTTTAGTATGATTGGCCTCCCATGAGGACAATGAAGAGGTGGAGTAATTTTTTGTAGTTTGTGTAGCAGTTCTTTAATTTCCATTTGAGAAAAAGTTTTGTTTGCTTTAATTGCATTTTTACAAGCTTTTTGAATAACTAAAGCTTGTTCATCTTCTAATGAATCTTGTCCTCGAATTCCATCAAGAATATCCATAATAAAGGAACTGTTCTTTGGCCTTCCTAAAGCGAGGGGTACTTCTCGGATAATTAAAGTATCTTTACCAAAAGACTCAATCGTAAAACCGGCTTCATCAAAAATCTTATGATACTCTTGAAAAAGAGAGTAATCCTCGGGACTTAAGCGAATAGATTCCGGTTTTAATAAGCGTTGACGAATAATACGGTTTTCCTTTGCATCCTCGTATAGTTGGTCAAATAAAACCCGTTCATGGGCTGCGTGCTGGTCCACTAAGAACAGACTGTTTTGGGATTCGAATAAAATATAGGACTGAAAAGCCTGACCAAGGATATGAAAGCCTTGTGTGGGATCTATACTAAAGGGCAGATGGTCTTCTTTTGTTGAAAGCATAGACTCTTGAATCTCTTCGATATCTGTTTTCATTTGTTTTTGATCCTGCTGAAGTTTTTCATAAAGTCTTTCCTCTAAACTATTGTTCGATAAAGTGTCATTCTTATAGTTCATTGTTTGATGTGAATCCTGGCTTTTTTTAGCCGTAGAGCTGGTAGAGAAAGCTTCTCTTTGAGAACTCAATATATTAGATTTTGAAGCATAATAATAGTCACAAGGCTCTTTAGTATCGATTTCTGAATTTTTTGATGGGTGTCGAACTTCTTTCGAACTCTTTATAACTGAATCCTCTAGAGCACTTTCTTCTTTAGTTAAGTCGGGTTTGACTATTTTAGTTCCAACGCTCAAAGCTTTGCTTACTTCTTCTATGATGAAATTTCCGACACTCTTCTCTTCATAAAATTTAATTTCTGTTTTGGACGGATGAATATTTACATCAATTTCCCCCGGTGGAACCTCAATATTTAATATACAGATAGGAAAACGATGGATCATCAGTTTGTTTTCATATGCTTTTTCAAGGGCCTTTGAAAGGTTTATGCTTTTTACCAATCTATTGTTGACAAAAAAGATTTCAAGATTACGGTTTCCACGCCCATACATGGGTTGACTAATAAAACCGGTTACTTTATAGGGGGTTACTTTGTTCGAATTCAACCGGATCATGTTTTGGTATAAATCCTTTGGGAAAATCGATAATAAAACCTTTGAAAGTTCATTGTCTCCAGGAGTGGTAAACATAATATTATTATTGTTAACATACTTAAATGAAATATTTGACTTGCTAATAGCCAGTCTTGTAATGACTTCATTGATTCTTGTAGTTTCCGCTTTGACGCTCTTCATAAATTTTCGTCGAGCCGGTGTGTTGAAAAAAAGGTTTTTAATAATTACTGTTGTACCCTGGGTAGCGCTAACTTCTTTTTTTGACAGGATTTCTCCTCCTGATAGTTCCATGGATACTCCGGTATCCTTCCCTTTAGTTTTAGAGGTCACTTCAATTTGTGATACGGAGGCAATACTGGCCAGAGCCTCTCCTCGAAACCCTAAGGTCATCAGAGAGTCCAAGTCCTCTATTTCATTGATCTTAGAAGTGCTGTGACGTTCAAATACCATTTCGATATCTTCCACATCAATGCCTACACCATTGTCAGTAATACGGATATATGATTTGCCGCCATTTTTAATTTCTACAAAGATTTTCGTAGCATTGGCATCAATGGCATTTTCCACTAGTTCTTTAATAACAGAATAAGGACCTTGAATAACCTCCCCTGCAGCTATTTGATTTATGGTTGTTTCATCGAGCATTTTTACTTTTCTTGCCATGTTGATTCTCCTCAGCCATTTTATTTAATTGACTTTGCAAGTTGTATAGATAGTTTAGCGCATCTAACGGTGTAGTTTCCACTAGATTTACGGATTTAACATCATCCAGCAGTTGTCTTTCATAATACGCTTGAAAATCCAATTGTCTTTGTTCTTTCCCACTGTCATTTTTCTGAACTTTGGTAATTCCTGGTTTTTCTTCTGATTTTTCATTAATTTGCAATGCTTTTTTTTCTTCGTTATAGTGCTTTTGATCTTCATTTTTTGAAATCTGTGGCGTTTTTTTATTATTCTCCAAGGAATGTAAAATACCATTAGCATTATTAATAACCTTTACCGGCAGGCCGGCGAGTTTAGCTACTTGTATTCCGTAGCTCTTATCTGCATTTCCCTTTAAGACTTTACGAAGAAATATGATATCATCTCCTTCTTCCTTAACGGTAAATTGGTAGTTTTGGACATTATCCAAGTCGTTTCCTAAGGCTGTAAGCTCATGGTAATGGGTTGAAAACAAGGTTTTAGCTTTTAGGTTATTGCTTATTTCCTCTACAATTGCCCAGGCGATACTGAGTCCATCAAAAGTACTAGTGCCTCTTCCGATCTCATCAAGAATTAATAAGCTCTTTTCTGTTGCATTATTTAAAATATGGGCCATTTCAGTCATTTCCACCATAAAAGTACTTTTCCCTTGAGAGAGATCGTCACTTGCTCCCACCCGGGTGAAAATTCGGTCAACTATCCCGAGGCTTGCATTTTTCGCCGGAACGAAGCTTCCAATTTGAGCCATTAAGGAAATCAGAGCCACTTGACGCATATAAGTGGATTTCCCCGCCATATTCGGACCGGTAATGATGGATATAGCCTCCAGGTCATTATTTAGAAAAGTATCATTTGGGATAAAGCTCTCTTCAACTAACATTCTTTCTACCACCGGATGACGGCCTTCTTCAATCCTGATTAATTCTTCCTGAGTCACTGCAGGTTTATTGTAATCATTCTCATAAGCCACCCGGGCAAAGGAGTTCAATGCATCGATTCCTGCGATTACTTTTGCGGTCTTTTGGATCCGAAGAGCGTGTTCTTTGATTCTATCACGAATTTGTAAGAAAAGTTGATGTTCCAGTGCAACAATTTTTTCTTCCGCTCCAAGAATTTTGGATTCCATTTCCTTTAACTCCGGCGTAATGTATCGCTCACTATTTGCTAGTGTTTGTTTTCGGATGTAATCCTCCGGGACTAAAGACAAGTTTGAGCGGGTTACATCAATAAAATAGCCGAAAATCCGATTATATTTAACCTTTAAAGATTTGATTCCGGTTCGTTTCTTTTCCTGCTCCTCAAGTTTGGTCATCCAATGATGCCCTTCAGTGGAGAGCTCACGAAGTTCTTTGACTTTGGTATCAAAGGTTGGTTTAATGATGTTTCCGTCTTTAAGTCCGATCGAAGGGTCCTCCAAAATACTATTATCAATCAGTTCATGGATATCCGTCAAAAGATCCAAGTCTTCTAATAGTTCTAACAGTAAAGGATCGTTACTGTTTATTAGAATTTCTTTGATTACAGGCAGATAAGTAATAGAATTTTTAAGAGCAATTAAATCCCTGGGATTTGCACTGTCATAACCAATTTTAGAAGTCAGACGTTCTAAATCATAAATATGCTTTAGGGCTTCTATGAGTTCTTCTCGAGACAGCAAAGCTTCCTTGAAAAACCCTACGGTATTAAGCCGTTTGTTAATCCCTTCCTGGTCGAGCAACGGTTCTTCAATCCACTTTCGGAGCATTCGCCCTCCCATGGCTGTTATTGTTTTGTCCAAGACCCAAAGGAGGCTACCTTTTTTCCCTTTATGCTGCATGGATTGGGTCAATTCTAGATTTCTACGGGTATTGGAATCTAAAAGCATGGTATCTTGATGTCCATAAAAGTCGATATGATTAATATGTTCTAAACTTCTTTTTTGTGTCCGTTGCAGATAATCAATTAAAATCCCCGATGCCATGGTTTCTAATCGGTTATCAATTAGTCCTAGGCTTTCAATGTTTTCCACTTGAAAGTGAGTTTTCAATTGTTTTTCCATCCCTTGGAGATCCAGATTCCATTCATCGATGGCCTCTGCATGAATATTTAAACCTTTAATAAATGCTAGAAGATTCTTTCCATAGGTTTCTTTTCCATAAAAAGAGTAAATAATCTCCTTCGGAGCAATTTTACCGATCTCATCTTTAATGGATTGCAAAGTTTTATTATCCTTTGTGGGATAGTGGGTAGAATAGAACTCACCGGTAGAAATATCTGTATAAGACAGTCCAAATCCATTTTTATTGCTGTATATTGAGAGTAAATAGTTGTTTTCTTTTTCTTCTAATAAGTTGGTATCGATTAAGGTTCCAGGGGTAATCACCCGAACCACATCCCGCTTTACTATACCTTTCGCCTCGGAGGGATCTTCCATTTGTTCGCAAATAGCGATCTTGTACCCTTTTTCCACAAGCCGGTCTAAGTAATTGCTTACGGAATGATGAGGAACCCCGCACATAGCGGCCTTTTCTTCTTGTCCGCAGTCCCTTGCGGTTAAGGTGATTTCTAATTCCCTGGCAGCGGTTTTTGCGTCTTCAAAAAAAAGTTCGTAAAAATCTCCTAATCTAAAAAAGAGAAGAGAATCAGGATACTGTTTTTTTAAATCAAGGTACTGTTTCATCATTGGTGTAAGTTTCTTCATAACCTGGAGCCTCCTTACTGTTACTTTTTACTAAACTCTTAAATAGGATATGACAATGTTATAAGCAGGGCTAAACGATTATGCCGTCGAAGGAATAAGTCTTGGCTGCAGTAATTTTCACCGTCACGATTTCTCCAATAATCTTTTCATCTCCAGGAAAATTCACAGTTTTACTGGTTTCTGTACGTCCGGTTAAAATTTTATCGTTTTTCTTACTAGTCCCTTCTACTAGGACAGAGATTTCCTGGTCTAAATATTTTTGATTGTTTTCATAAGCGATTTGATCAATCAATTTTTTCAATGTCTGGAAACGAGTTTTTTTATCTTCTTCCGGTACCTGACCGATTTTTGTTGCCGCAGGAGTACCTTCCCGAATAGAATAAAGAAACGTAAAGGCGGAATCAAATTCTGCCAATCTCGCAATTGTTAAGGTCTCTTCAAAGTCTTCCTGGGTCTCATTAGGGAAACCAATTATAATATCCGTCGTTATAGCAACACCCGGAATTTTCTCCCGGATTTTTCGAACAATAGTTAAATAGTCTTCCTGAGTATATTTGCGATTCATCTCTTTTAATACTTTATTACTACCCGCCTGTAAAGGTAAGTGTATATGATTGCAAATTTTTTTGTGTGTTGCCATGGTATCAATTAACTTATCGGATAAATCTTTAGGATGGGAAGTCATAAATCGAATGCGTTCTATCCCCGGGATCTTTACAACCTGCTCTAGCAAATCAGAAAAGTCCACGTCATTTACTAAGGTATTACCATAAGAATTAACATTTTGGCCAAGAAGCATCACTTCTTTGCTCCCATTGGATACCAGGTCTTCGATCTCTTCTAGGACATCCTTTACTTCCCGACTTCTTTCGCGTCCTCTTGTATATGGAACAATACAATAAGAGCAAAAATTATTACAACCATACATGATATTGACGAAGGACTTGATACCATACCTACGATTAACGGGAAGTCCTTCTATTATTTCCCCTTCCTGGCTCCACACATCTACAATTGCTTCTTTATGATTCAATGTTTTCTCCAGTAGATAAGGGAAGTTATGAAGATTATGTGTGCCGAAAATCAGATCCACATGGGGATAGGTTTTTTGAATGTATTTCACCACATGATCCTGCTGCATCATACAACCGCATACTGCGATGATTAAATCCTCATGTTTCTTCTTTAAATGCTTAAGGGCACCGAGTTTACCATAAACTTTCAGTTCCGCATTTTCTCTAACGCAACAGGTATTAAAAATGATTAAATCCGAACTTTCTCGGGAATCAGTTTTGTTATAACCCATTTGTGTTAAAAATCCTTCCAGTTTTTCAGAGTCGTGTTCATTCATTTGGCAACCGTAGGTTTCAATTATATATTTTCGTTCAACACCGGTCTCAATCTCATGAAAACGATTACTTTCTTTTAAGGTATTGATAATTTCATTTATATTTGAAATGGTTGGTTCTTTTGTTGTCGGTCTTTTCAATTAAAATCCTCCTTAGAATCTCTTTTTCTTGTTAATTTCATCTAACAATTATAACATAAATACCTTGGAAAATCATGAAAGGTTTTATAGTTTTCCAAGGGCTGAGCATTTATGCTCTTCTGTGCTATCAAAGATTTTAATTATCAGAAATGAGGTTTTTAAATTAAAATTCTTGTATTAAATCAAGTACTATTATACTAGGATTTTTATTCTAATCATGTTATGATAGAATTGTTAGGTTTAAGAATTAACAAATTACTGGGAGGGATGAAAATGCAGTTATCATCAAGAATAACGTCTATGCAAGAATCACCGATTCGTAAATTAGTACCCTATGCCACTAAAGCGAAGGCTGCGGGAAAAAATGTTTTTCATTTGAATATTGGGCAGCCGGATATTGAAACACCAAAATCCTTTATGGAATCCATTCGAAATTTTGATCAAAAGGTAATTGCCTATAGTTTTTCTGAGGGCATGCCGGAGTTGATTGAAGCCATGATTGAATACTATAAAAAATATGATATGCACTATGAAAAAGACGAAATCATCATTACAAATGGTGGCTCCGAAGCTCTATTATTTTCAGTAATAGCAACAATGGATCAAGGAGATGAGGTATTAGTTCCTGAACCCTTCTATACCAATTACAATGGTTTCACTTCAGCAGTGGACGTCAAGGTAGCACCCATTACTACAAAGGCAGAAGATGGATTTCACTTGCCAAATCGTGAAGCTGTGGAGGAACTAATTAAACCGAAGACTAAGGCAATTATGCTTTCTAACCCCGGAAACCCTACAGGGGTTGTATATACCAAAGATGAAGTTGAAATGTTAGCCGGACTAGCAAAAGAATATAACCTTTTTATCATTGCTGATGAGGTTTACCGTGAGTTTGTTTACGATGGTTTAGAGTTTACAAGCTTTGGAAATATGAAAGATATTCAAGATCGCGTTATCATAGTAGATAGTGTTTCTAAACGCTATAGTGCTTGTGGCGCAAGAATTGGATCCGTAGCTTCAAAGAACAAAGAGTTAATTGCACAAATTTTAAAATTAGCCCAAGGAAGACTTTGTGTCCCAACCTTAGAACAAGTTGGCGCAACCGCACTTTATAAAACAGAACAGTCTTACTTTAAAAGTGTAAACGAAGAGTACGACCGTAGAAGAAATATCATGATGGATGCACTGGATAATATGCCCGGCGTATTCTGCAAAAAGCCCACCGGTGCTTTTTATATCAATGCAAAACTTCCGGTAGACGATGCAGAGAAATTTGTGGCCTGGTTGTTAACGGACTTTGACCTGGATGGAGATACAGTAATGATGGCACCTGCTGAAGGGTTCTATTCTACCCCCGGCTTAGGTAAAGACGAGGTTAGAATAGCTTATGTGCTAAAGGAAGATGATTTGAAACGAGCAATGAAAGTTTTAAAAACAGCTTTAGAACAGTATCCCGGAAAAACTGTTTAAGTTTTAATGAAAAGTTTAAAAGATTAAGTTGAATATGCAACTTTTATTAATAAAATGATAAAAAACGCTTTTTACCAAAGTACTGTGTGGTAAAAAGCGTTTTTTATATTTATAAGATTTCATAGAAGGTTACAGGACAATGTACTAAAAATCAAACTCTTTAGTTAATAACTTAGTACTGTAATTAATAGCCCCTAGGACATCCTTATTGGAAACCATTTCACAGGTACTATGAATGTACCGTGTGGGGATGGATATCACACTGGAAGGAACCCCTTCCTTTGACAAATGAATCGCACCTGAATCTGTTCCTCCGAATTCAAGCACCTCTATTTGATAGGTTGCATTCTGGTTTTTAGCCTCTTTAACAAGATGATTCTTTAAACCGGGATGGCTAATCATTGAATTATCCTTTGCTTTAATAGCAAAACCCTCACCCATTTTCAGGGACATGGTTCGAGCTTTAGGAGTATCTCCAGTCATTGTTACATCATAAGCAATGCCGATATCCGGTTCTACACGATAGGCAGAAGTTCTCGCTCCTCTTAAACCAAGTTCTTCTTGAACAGTAAATACAAAATACAGATCATTTGGAGATTCCTTCAAGTTCTTAATTGTTTCCATCATGATATAACATCCGATGCGATCATCAAGACTCGGAGAAATTACTTTTAGATCGTCGATAATTGGAGGATTGTGATATCCGCAAACATCTCCTATGCTTATGATTTTCTCTGCTTCTTCCTTGGAACTTGCACCAATATCAATATACATTTTATCGAGTTTAAGATCTTTCACACTTTCTAAATGCTCACTACCAATGACACCGATGGTTCCATTTTCAAAGACTACACGTTGAGAAAGAGAAATTGTCGGTGAAACACCTCCAATATTGGTAAAGCGTAAAAATCCTTCTTTATCAATATAGGTAACCATTAGCCCTATTTGATCCATGTGTCCGGCTAACATTATTTTTTTCCCTATACCTTTTTTACGAGCAATTAAATTTCCTAAAGCGTCAATCTGAACTTCATCTACATGTTCTTCAATCTCTGATTTAATAAACTCCCGCACCGCCCCTTCGTTACCGGAAGGACCAAAAGTAGAGAGTAATGTATTAAGGGTTTTCACATCTAGCTTATTCATTATAATACGCCTCCTTTAGAAAGATCTTCAATAAATAGTGTTAATAATTTTTTCATTCCCTCAAAATCTCTTTCATCCATTACAGAGACAGGTGAGTGAATATAGCGACAAGGTGTAGCTACTGATAAGCAGGGGGTCCCTCCTTTACTATGTTGAAATCTTCCGGCATCATTACCTCCAAAGGAATTTCGTCGATATTGCCAGGGGATTTTATGATAATCAGCAACTGCGGTAAGCTTATCAACCAGAGACCGTTGATATATTGAGGTCCTGTCCATTAAAGATATTGCCGGACCTTTACCAAGTTCTGTGGTTTGAAGATGAGGTTCTACCTCTGTTAAATCACCACAAGTAGTACCTTCCAATACTAATATTAAATCCGCATCCAGGTTATTTGCTGCAACCTGTGATCCCCGAAGCCCTAATTCTTCCTGAACGGTAAAAATTCCTGTTATTTCTATGGGTAAGTTCATTTTAATAAGTTCCATGACCATAAAGCATCCTACTCGATTATCTAATGCTTTGGCTTTTACTTTATGGTTTCCGAAAGGTTCAAAGGGGCTGATAAAGTTAATATAGTCTCCAGGGGATACATACTTTTCTGTTTCTTCTTTTGATTCGGTTCCAATGTCAATATAAAGCTGGTCTATTGTGAAAGCCTTTTTTCTTTCCTCAGATTTTTGCATGTGTATTGGCTTTGCTCCGATCACTCCAGGAATATCTTCATCACCTATCTCTATCACTTTTGATACTAAAACTCTCGGGTCCAGTCCTCCTACATTGGTAAATCTTATTAACCCCGAATCATCAATCCCTTTAACCATTAACCCCACCTCATCCATATGAGCGGTTATACCTATATGAATATCGGAGTTCACACCATTCGTTACAATGAGATTTCCCAAACGGTCAATCGTAGTGTTTTTACCTGCAGTTTCCAGGTCTTTTTTTATAAAATCTCGGACTGCTTTTTCATTTCCCGCGACACCTTTTAACTCACACAAATTTTTTAGTAACATAAGAAGTCCTCCATTTCCTTAGAATTAAAATACATCACGAAATGAGACAAAAGTTGACCAGTTGTTTCGATGTCCCGCCAGTCTAGGGTCTCAACAGAAGTGTGCATGTATCTTAGTGGAATAGAGAGTACTCCGGTTGCCACTCCGGAACCAGTGATTTGCATAGGCCAGGCATCAGTACCGGTTGGTCCCGCTGCGACTTCAATTTGGTAATTGATATGATTTTTTTTTGCAGTTTCCTTTAGAGCCTTGAAAACATTAGGGTGAGCGTTTGCCCCTACCAAAATCCCGGGACCCTTAGATAATATCAAGGTATCATGTGTATTTAACTCCGGTGTTTTTCCAAAACCTACATCCACGGCAAGTCCAACATCCGGATTAACTCCATAAGTTGAAGTGATTGCCCCTCTGGTCCCTACCTCTTCTTGTACGGTTAAAACAAAATATACATCCACATCATGGATTTGACTATGTAGATTTTTAATCCCTTCATATAAAGAGGCCACACCAGCCCGATCGTCTAAAGCCTTTCCTGTGATTCGATTGTTTTTTAAGGACCTCATATTTCGATTAATTGTTACAATATCACCGACGGATACAAGTTCCTCCAACTCTTTTTTTGAATAGCCTACATCGATTAATAGGTTTTCCAATTTGATTGATTCCTCTTGCTTTCCTCCGGTAATATGAGGAGGCAGCATACCGATTACTCCAAAAAGATTTTCACTTCCATGAACGGTTACTTCCTGACAGGGTAAAACTCTTTGATCAAAGCCTCCAATACCTGTCATGTGAAGATATCCGTTTTCATCAATTTTTTTTACCATCAGACCAATTTCATCTAAATGAGCTGCAAGCATAATTTTCCCCGACGATTTTCTCCCCTTTTTCAAAACAATGATGTTTCCTAAGGGATCGATTGTAATTGAATCAGCATAAGGTTCAAAAAATTCTTTCACTATGTTAACTAAATTGTCTTCATGTCCGGAAACTCCGGAAGTCTGTATCAGTTTTTCAAGAAATATTTTACTGTCCATAAGCACCCACCTTTGTTTTATAATAATAAAGTATTTTTTTTAAAAACCTTTTAAATCGCAAGTTTTTTATAAAAAAAAGTTTTTACAGGAGTCAGTTTATAACGATTAGGTAAAATAATCTGTTCGGTTCCACCTACAAAAAGAATACCATGAGGTTTTAACGCATCATGAAATTTGTGATACATTTCACTTTTGGTTTCTTCTGTAAAATAGATCATAACATTTCTACAAATGATTAAATCACAACTGGAAGGATAAGCATCTTCTAACAGATTCATAGGCTTAAAAGTAACTCTGGATTTTATGGACTCTAAAATCTGATAATTTGATCCTTGGGCTTTAAAAAAGTCTTGTACAAATTTCTGTGGTAAATTATTTAGACTTTTTTTTGTATAGAGTCCAGTTTTCGCTCTCTCGATTGCCATTTTATCAATATCTGTAGCAACAATATTAACTTGATTCAAAGGCAAAAATTTACTCATTAACATCACTAGGGAATAAGGTTCTTCCCCAGTGGAGCATGCGGCACTCCAGACTTTTAATGTTTTGTTTTTTTGAAGAAGAGATGGAAAAACTTCTTTTTCTAACACATCCCATTGAGCCGGATTGCGATAAAACTCTGAAACATTAATCGTTAAATAATTGATGAATTCTTCGTAACGTTCCTTATTTTTTTCAAGGCTACGGTAATACTCATCAAAGGAATTAAAGTCGTTTCTTTTCATTAAAGATTCTATACGTCTTTTCATTTGACGTTCTTTATAACTGGACAAATTAATACCAGTCAGTTGATAAATTTTTGATTTGAAACTTTCGTAAGTACTCATTCGCTCTCTCCACTTCTAAAGTTTAATTCTGTAAAAAACAAAGAGTCATTACGACTCTTCGTTTTCCTCTTTACTTTGTTTGAAAATATCTCCCAGGGTAACCTGTTCATCATTTACGCTATATTCTTGAGGATCTTCATCCTGAGATTTTTCTTTTTGATTTTCATCATTTTCTTTTACTTCATTCTTTTTCTCATCTTCCAGTAAAGCTTTCATACTTAAACTGATTCGTTTATTTTCCTTATCTACACTTAAAACCTCTACTGTGATTTCATCACCTACATTAAGGACATCCGATGGTTTTTTTACATGTTGATTACTGATTTCTGATACATGAACTAACCCATCTACCCCAGGTTCCAGCTCTACAAAAACCCCAAAGTCGAGGAGTTTAACAACTTTCCCTTCAACGACATTCCCTTTTCCATACTTATTCTCTATATCTGACCAAGGGTTTTCCATTAAATTCTTTTTGCTTAAAGAAATTCTTTCCCGTTCCTTATCAACAGCAATGACTTGGACCTCGACTTCATCTCCGACAGAATATATTTCTGATGGTTGATCAATTTTTCCCCAGGACATTTCAGAGATATGAAGCAGTCCATCCATTCCACCTAAATCAACAAATACGCCGAAATCTTTAATTTGGGTGACTTTTCCTGTGAAGGTTTTTCCGACTTCTAATTCTTCCAGCAATGCTTCTTTTTGTTTATTTCTTTCAGCTAATAATAAATTCTTTCTTGAAAGTACAGCTTTATTTCGTCTTTTATCAAAATCAATAATTTCAGCGTCATAAGTGTTTCCTACAAACTGAGAGAGATCTTTTGTATAACGATTGGAAATATGACTTGCGGGTATAAAGCATCGTATTCCATGACTATAACCTATCAATCCACCTTTTACTTCGTTCTGGACTTCCACTTCAACACTTTGGTTATTTTCATAAGCCTCTTCTAAGACCTCCCAGCCTTTCTCTGCATCTACTCGTTTTTTAGATACCAAGACATTACCTTCACCATCATCGAGTTTAATGATATACACCTCAACGGTATCTCCGATTTTCATTAAGTCGTTGGGACTTGCTGAAGGCTCTGAAGATAATTCTTCTTTAGGAATAATTCCGTCGGATTTATACCCTAAGTTCAATACAACTTCCTTTTCACTGATATCCATAACAGTTCCGGTGACTATATCTCCGGGATAAAACTTGTTCATTGATTTTTCAATCTCTTCCATAAAGTTTTCCATGTTTTCGTTATTCCCATTGTTTTCCTTTGAGTTGTTCAATGTAAAAAACCTCCTAATTATTTAATTTGTTTAAATATTTGATGACGTCTTGAATTATCCATTCCGGCGTTGAGGCACCAGCAGTAATGCCTACAGAGTCATAATTTTTTAAGTCTATAGGATCCAAAGCTGTGGCAGTTTCAATATGAAATGTGCTGTGAGGACGAATCCCTTTGCAGATATCTACAAGCTTTTGGGTATTAGAGCTATTGTATCCACCAATAACAATCATCGCATCCACTTCAAGCGCCAGTTCTTTTGCTGACTCCTGTCTTTCCTTAGTAGCAAAGCAGGTGGTATCAAACTTTTCCACATGCTCAGCTCGTTGACTAAGCTGTTCACTTAAGGTTTCAAATCGAGATAAAGGCATTGTAGTTTGAACAACAATGCAGAGCTTTTCAAAATGTTCCATATCCTCAGGAATATCGCATTCACTCTGAACAATCAATGCTTGATTTTCGCACCATCCATCTATACCAATTACCTCAGGATGTTTAGGATCACCAATGACAGCTATTTTGTATCCCTTTTGATAGTAGTCTTTTACAATATTTTGGATTCTCCGAACAAAAGGACAGGTAGTATCAATGATCTCAAGATTCTTAGACTCTGCTTGGTTATAAGTATGCTTCCCTACACCGTGGGACCGAATTATAACTGTTCCATAGTGTATATCCTCGATGTTATTAACGACGTCCAGACCTGTTTCCATAAGCTTTCCGATAACCTGTTTGTTGTGTATAATCGGACCTAGGGAATAAATATTTTGTTTGTTTCGCTGCGTTGCATCAAAAGCTTTATTAACCGCTTTTTCTACGCCAAAGCAAAAACCTGAGTTTCTCGCAACTTTAATTAGCATATCTACCTCCTATATACCCAATCAGAATCCATATTATCGATGAATTTTTCTGATCAATGATATAATTCTATCAACCACTTCATTTGTGGTGAGTGTAGTTGTGTCAATTTCAACAGCATCCTCAGCTTTAACTAAGGGGGCCTGTTCTCGATTAGAATCGATGGTATCTCTTTGGATAATATTTTTTTTCACAGCTTCAAAGGTTACGGACCCTGCCTTGTTCTGTCTAGATAGTTCTTCAAATCTTCTTGTTGCCCGTTCTTCTACAGACGCGGTTAAGAAAACTTTAAGATCTGCTTTAGGCAATACATGGGTTCCTATATCCCTTCCATCCATGATCACATCATGGTTATCTGCCAATTTTTGTTGAGCATTTACTAGAACGGTCCGTAGCGCTCCGATTTGTGAAACAAAAGAAACATTCTCACTAACCATTGGAGTTCGTATTTCCTTAGAACGATTCTCTCCATTAACAAAGATTTCACTCCCATCTTTAGAAAAATCAAAAGTAGTGTTTTTTGCAATATTTATGATTTTTTGTTCATCATCGATAGCTATCCCCTCTTGTAAGACAAGAAAAGTAATTGCCCTGTACATTGCTCCTGTATCAATGTAGAGCAAGTCCATCTTTTTAGCAACTTTTTTTGCCACAGTGCTTTTGCCTGCACCTGCCGGACCATCAATTGCTACAGATATATTTTTCATAGATGCCTCCTTGATCCTTATGCTATATAAATCTATTTTCATTCCACTATAAATTATACATTAAATTGTTGATACTAACAAGTTTTTCAGTCTTTTTATAGAAAAAGAACTTAGAAATTAATCATCTCTAAGTTCTTTTTAAAAAGGAGTTTATTCTCCTCTTTTATTATTATAGATGTTATATCTTTCCCATATATTCTCTAGTTTATTAAAATATTTCGTGATCTCATCTTTTTCCCGCATACCGACGGCAACAATTATTGCGTTAATTAGGCTTAACGGAGCAACTAATGAGTCTACAAAGGAAGCCATGTTACTTTTGGCAGTTAAGGTATAATTACATATTTCATTTAAAGGTGAAAACACCGTGTCGGTAATTCCAATGATTTTTACATTTTGTTCTTTAATGTACCGTAGAGCTTCAATTGTTCGATTTGAATACCTTGGAAAACTTATCCCTATGACTAAGTCATTTTCAGTAACGCGCAAGGTCTGCTCGAAAATGTCACTAACGCCATACCCTACAATGCGAACATTATCTAAAATCATGTTCAAGTAAAAACCAAAGTACTCAGCTAAAGCAGTGGAGCTTCTGAGCCCTACAATATAGATCTTATCTGCTAGAAAAATTTCATTAATTACTTTTTGGAAAACATCATAATCGATATTTTCTAAGGTATAGTTAATGTTTTCCATGTCAGAACGCAAAACTTTTCGAATAATATCTCCTTCATTTGTGTATTGTGTTCCCATTTCAACCCTTTGTACCGTAGTAAGTTTTGTCTTAATGATTTCTTGTAATCCTCTTTGTAGTTGAGGATAGCCCTCAAAACCTAAGGTGTTGGCAAATCGAACAACCGTTGATTCACTGACACCAACTTTTTGACCGATTTTCGAAGCCGTCATAAAAGCGGCCTTATCATAGTTGTTGATAATGTACTCCGCAATAAGTTTTTGGCCTTTGCTTAGTTTCGAAAACTTGTTTTTGATTTGATTGATTAGATCTCTTTTTTCATCTACCATATCAGCGTCCATCCCACCATTTATATATTTTTATTCTTTATAATTATATCATAAAAATCATTTAACGTGGCCGGAAACTAACTTGTATCCCTCTTGCAAAGCAAGACGATTTAATTCTTGAGTTCCCGGTGGGACTCGCTTTAACACGGCCTGCTCAAGGCTTTCTTTTGAAACAACCTTTGTGGCTTCTTGAATAACTCCAAGGGCAACAATATTGGCAACCATCACTTTGCCAACTTCATGGGTGGCAGTTTCAATTACGGGGATCTGAATGATATTATAGCTGGTTTCAATCTTGTCAAAATTCACATCGGAATCAATAATTAATATACCGTCATCTTTAAGATCCGGAATATATTTACAGTACGATTCTCGGGTTAAACATAAAAGTACATCAGAATTTTGAATTTTAGGGTAAAATATTTCTTCGTCACTGATGATAACCTCCGCTTTGCTTGCTCCTCCCCTGGCTTCAGGACCATAGGATTGAGATTGAATAGCATTTAGATCATCTAATAATGCAGCTTCCGCAAGGATGATACCTGCAAGGATTAACCCCTGGCCACCGGAACCTGTCAGCCTAATTTCTGTACGTTTAGCCATCTTAATCCTCCTTCATAAATTTATCGACAACTTTATGATATTCTTCGCAAAATTCCGGGTGTGTTTTGTTAACAAACTCGCCAATAATCAACTTTCCTTCAACTTTTTCAGGAGGTAATTTAGCGGCTACTTTTTTATCTAAAGTAGTGTCCTTTAAATTCATCATCATTTCCGCAGCATCACCTTTTCGATTTTTGCGACCGTAATAAGTTGGACAAATACTGATTCCTTCAACAATGGAAAATCCTTTGTTTTCGAGTGCATTTTCTATATTTTTTTCTAACTGTTTAGCATGATATACGGTCCCCCGTGCTACGTAGGTTGCTCCTGCCCCCTCTGCTAATCGACAGATATCAAACACATTATCCACGTTTCCATAGGGAGCTGTAGTTCCTAATTCTCCATGAGGTGTGGTTGGAGAATACTGCCCTCCCGTCATTCCGTAAATATTGTTGTTAAAAATAATTGTAGTAATATCGATGTTTCGTCTCGCGGCGTGAATTAAATGATTTCCTCCAATGGCTGTCGCATCCCCATCCCCGCTAATTACGATGACTTTTAAATCTGGATTGGCAAGCTTTACTCCAGTTGCAAAAGCCAATGCCCTACCGTGAGTGGTGTGTAAAGTATTAAAATCCATATAACCCGGTGCTCTTGATGAACATCCGATACCTGATATAATACAGACCTTTTGTTTATCATAGCCTAGTTTTTCGATGGCTTCTGCGATTCCCCGCATAATAATTCCATGACCGCATCCGGGACACCAAATATGAGGTAATCGATTCATACGAAAATTATTTTCTATTAATTTACTAGCTACTGCCATTTATAGTACCTCCTCAATTTTATTTAAAACCTCGGTAGGCGTGATCGGTTCTCCATTCGCTTTTCCAAGTAAGGATACTTCACAGTTCTTTCCTGCCACACGATCTACTTCATAGAAGTATTGTCCTAGATTCATTTCCGCAACAATTATTTTATTAACGGTTTTGCTTAACTCTTTAACTCTTTTTTCTGGAAATGGCCATAGGGTTTTTGCTTTAAATACCCCAACTTTTTTTCCAGCTCGTTGTGCTTCTCGAACAGCACTCAGAACACTTCGCGCGGTACCGCCATAGGAAAGAATCAATAAATCCATGTCTTCGGTATAATACTCATCATAGAGTATTATATCATCCAAATTATTATCAATCTTACCCATAATACGACTCATCAGAACTTCAGTGACTTTAGTATCATTTTTTGGAAAACCAAACTCATCGTGCATGAGTCCAGTTACATGGAATCGAAAACCTTCACCGAAGGCTGCCATTTTAGGAACTTCTAAGCTATTATCATAGGCTTTGTAGCTTCCTTTTTCATTTTCCTCCGGAGTTACGCGATCGAATATTTCGATATCAGAAGGATCAGGAATCTCAATTTTCTCTCTCATATGTCCGATAATTTCATCCAACATTAAAAAAACAGGGGTTCTATATTTCTCTGCAAAATTAAAGGCTTGAATTGTCAAATCATAGGTTTCACGAATAGAACTAGGTGTTAAGGCTATAACCGGGTGATCCCCATGGGTTCCCCACTTTGCTTGCATAACATCACTTTGGGATGGAGCTGTAGGTAATCCTGTGCTGGGTCCTCCTCGTTGAACATCCACAATAACACAGGGTATCTCTGTCAACATGGCATAACCAATATTTTCTTGTTTTAAAGAAAATCCGGGTCCACTAGTTGCAGTCATAGATTTAAGACCTGCTAATGCCCCCCCGATAGTAGCAGCCATCCCTGCAATTTCATCTTCCATTTGAATGAACTTACCTCCTACACGAGGTAGTTTTTGTGCAGACAGTTCAGCAATCTCGGTAGAGGGGGTAATGGGATAACCGGCGAAAAATTTCATTCCCGCGGCAAGCGCCCCTTCAACACAGGCTTCATTTCCTTGCATTAATTTCACGTTTTTACTGACCATTTTCTTCCTCCTCTAAATATATTGCAAAATCTGGACATCTCAGTTCACAAAGTCCACATTTAATACATTTTTCTTTATCAGTTATATGAATCTTTTCTTTTTTTAATTCAAGAATTTTAACCGGGCAAAAAGCAACACAAATTCCACAACCTTTACACCAAGCTTTGTTTGTTTTCAGTGATATATTTTTCTTATCCGACAAGATATTCCACTCCCTTCCAGTGATTAATCTTTACTCTCAAGTATTAGAATAGCAAAGTTCTGCGCCTTATGCAAGTTGTATTTCAAAATTATTTAAATAATCAAATTTTATGCAAGTTTCATTTCAAATGATGCAATTAACCCCGAGTGCATCGCCTATAGATAAAATTTGCTACAATATGCATTCCAAGGATGAAATGTTAAATTATAAACTTGCAATTTAAAAAGAAGCAAAATCCTAATGCTGGACTTTGCTTCTTAATTGTTACATTGTTTAAACAGGGTGGGTTTTATCTTCTTCGTTAAATAGACTGCTTTCAATCCTATATTTTTCTGCATAACGTTTTTTAAAGAAAGGAAGAGCTACTTGTGGAAATAACGCATAGGATAATACATCTTCTTCCTGTTCTATATATTCTTTCATTTCCTCTCGTATGATTTCAAGTTGCGGCTCAATATTATCAGCAGGGCGACAAGTGATTACTTCTTTATCACCGATTATTTTTTCAATAACCTCAGGGTTCATGGGCTTCGGCGGTTGTCCGTAAAGTCCGCTTACGTAATCGCGAACCTCCTTCGGCACCATTTTGTAACGCTCACCGGTAATTACATTAAATACCGATTGAGTCCCTACAATTTGACTCATGGGAGTAACTAGAGGTGGATAACCTAAGTCTTCCCGAACCTTTGGAACTTCTTTTAATACCGCGTCCAGCTGATCTTCTTTTTTCTGTGCTTTTAATTGCGAGATCAAATTGGATAACATTCCTCCGGGAATTTGGTATATTAAAGTATTGGCATCTACTCCAAGAACTTTAGGATCAATCAGGCCTTCTTTCAAGTACCGATCACGTAGAGGCTTGAAATAATCTGCAACATCGCTAAGTTGTTTTAAATCTAAGCCTGAATCATATTTTGTTCCTTGAAGAGAAGCAACCATCGGTTCTGTAGGAGGTTGAGAGGTACCAAGAGCTAGAGGAGAGATAGCAGTATCAACAACATCGGCACCGGCTTCAATAGCTTTAAGATAGGTCATGGAAGCGATTCCACTGCTGTAGTGGGTATGCATTTGCACCGGAATTTTAATAGTCTCTTTTAAAGCTTTGACTAGATCATAAGCTACGTAAGGAGTCAAAATTCCCGACATATCTTTTATACAAATTGAATCTGAACCCATATCTTCCATTTGTTTAGCTTTTTTCACATAGTATTCGATGTTATGAACCGGACTCAATGTATAGGAAATACAACTTTGTGCATGTCCCCCTTCTTTTTTTGTTGCTTCCAAGGCGGTAATAAGATTTCTTGTATCATTTAGGGCGTCAAAATTCCGAATGATATCAATACCGTTATAGATTGCTCTCTTTACAAACTCCTCCACAACATCATCGGCATAATGTTTATAGCCTAAAATATTTTGTCCCCGAAGCAACATTTGCAGCTTGGTATTCTTTACTTCTTTTCTGATTTTTCGTAGTCGGTCCCAAGGGTCTTCATCAAGATATCGTAAGCTGGAATCAAAAGTTGCACCACCCCACATCTCTAAGGAATGGTATCCTACCTTATCCAGGGCTGCTAAAATAGGAATCATATCTTCAGTTCTCATTCTTGTTGCTAACAGGGATTGATGAGCGTCCCGCAATACAGTCTCTGTAAATTTAACTTGTTTTGACATCAAAATCCTCCTTTGAATGATTTATTTCTTTAAATTTTTCTATTAAATAAATTATGGGTGGACAATGGTCATTATATGGCATGGACCCTTGAAAGATTTTAAAGTTCTTATTTGACAAGGTATCCAAAAACACTTCAATGGCTTGTTTTTCTATATTTCCTACGGGATGGCCATAGTAGATAACGATCGATATGATCCCGCCAACCTTTAACAGTGATATAGCAGATTTCAAGGAATTAATAGTGGATTCGGGACGTGTAGTTATTGATTTATTACTTCCTGGAAGATACCCTAGATTGTACATAAAAGCGTCCACAGATTCAGATATATACTGTTCAAAATTTTCATGGGAATCATTAATACAATGGATGTTTGGGTTGATTTCTTGGTTATACTGATGATTCTTTAATAGTGCTCGTGTTTGTTTTAATGCGGCTTTCTGTATATCAAAAGCATATACTTTTCCCTTCGGCAGTGCCCGTTGGCAGAGAAACAATGTATCGTTACCATTTCCCATGGTTGCATCCACAACCACGCTTCCATTTTTTATTTTATGCTCTAATAGTATTTTTATGATACTTGTGTTGTGTATTAGAGAATTCGTTAGCACAGGGATCTTCCTTTACAAGGTTTATTAAAGAATGTTTGTAGATTTATTTCATAGAATAAAACATTGTTATAGGTTTTCTTTTCTATATTATCGATAGCTTCTTTTAAGTAATGGTTTATCCATTCAATATCACGTACTGCTACACTTTCATAATTTCTAGTTGAACAGTAATGTAGTGTCCCCCGTATTAATCCTTCAATGAGAGATGGCTCAAGATGATCAATTGTTCGAAAATCATCAATTAACGGAATTTTTATTACTTGAAAATCGATTACTGTATAACCTTGTAGCTCTGTATTATTAAAAATTCCCCAAAATGTTCTAGAATCTTCTAATAATTCTTTCGTACCAATTCGGGAGCAAAAATCTTGGAAGGAAGAATAATCATCCTGTGTGATTTTTCTAATCATTAACATTATAACCCCTCGTTTCTTAATTGTCTAGGTTTCGGTGATGAACAATGGTTTATGTGACATTTATTTAAAGATTGATTGTTCTTTTAGTTTCCACACTTCTTCTTCTGTAAGATAGCGCCATTCACCTTCTTGTAAAGTTCCTAGTAGAATATTACCAACTGCAACTCTCTTAAGTTGACACACGGGATATCCAATGGCATCACACATCTTACGCACTTGACGATTTCTGCCTTCAGAAATGATAATTTCCAGAAGACAAAAATCATCTTCTTTTAAAATTTTCATAGTTGCAGGGTAGGTATATGAACCGTCAATTAAAAGGCCTCTTTCAAAGGCTTCAATATCCTCGCTATTAGGTTTTCCTTTTACCAAAGCATGATAAGTTTTGGGAATCTTATGTTTGGGATGCATCATTTGATTGGCAAAGGATCCGTCATTAGTAAGAAAAATCAAACCGGAGGTATCATAATCCAGTCTTCCTACAGGATATATGCGGTAGGAAGTAGCAACATAATCAATAACGGTTTTACGATTAAACTGATCATCGGAAGAGGTTATAACGCCTTCCGGTTTATTAAGCATGATGTAGACATGCTGATCTTCTGGCATAACAATGCTTCCCATAAAAGTTACCTCATCTCTTCCGAGAGTAACCTTGTAGCCCATCTCGGTGATCACTTTTCCGTTAACCGCAACAAGGCCTTTTTGGATCAATTCTTCACTTCTTCTTCTGGATGCCACACCACAGTGTGCTAGATATTTTTGTAAACGCACCAAAATCCTCCTAATGTTATTTAAGTTTCATCCGGACTTTTTTTTTCAAAGGCTTTCAAATCATCTTCAAAACTTTTAAGATCCGGAAGATCTTTAAGATTTTCAAATCCAAATTTTTTTAAAAAAAATTCAGTCGTAGCATAAATAATAGGTCTTCCAATCGAGTTTAGCCGATCTTTTTCATAGATCAGATTCGCTTCCAGCAAGTTTGCAAGAGGCTTATCACATTTTACACCTCGAATTTTTTCTATTTGATTTTTGGTAATTGGTTGTTTATAGACAATAATAGATAAGGTTTCAATCGTAGCTCTTGATAAGGATCGTCTCTGATCCTTAGGAAGCAATTTTTTGATGTAGGGATACACTGATTTTTTTGATGTCAACTGGATTTTATTTCCGATTTTAACAAGTTCAATACCTCTTTTTTCTAATTGGTAGTCTTCCATTAATTCTTCTATGCTACGGCGAATAGTTTTTTCATTCAATTCCAGCACTCTAGCGATTTCTTTAATTTCCAGAGGATCTCCCCAGGCGAATAAAATCGCTTCAATGATTGCACCATAATATTGTGTCTCCAATTTTTCACCTCTTTATATCCTAACTATTTTTTCGCGCAGACGTAAAACAATCGAATAGGTTTTTTTATTTTGCTTAATTAAAATAAAACGGTTTTTTGCCAATTCAAGTATTGCTAAAAATGTAGTAATAAGATGAATCTTATCTACAGAAGTTTCGAATATTTTTTCAAATAGGATGTGAGACTCTTTATCTAAACGGCTTTTTAGTTCTTGAACTTTTTCTTCTACGGTAACGGGATCTTTTTGAATGGAATTAAAGAGATCTGCTTCATTATTATCTATATTACGTTTTGCTTTAAGATTTTCCCAGGCCTTCATTAAATCAGTTATTGAAATTTGGTGGAAATCTTCGTCCTTTTCTATCGGTTCATCTAAAAAACTTAAATCATCCCGAGTTTTAAAAAAACGGGTTTCCAAAGTGTTTTCTCTTTCCTTTAACGCCTGAGCCGCCCCTTTAAATTTTTTATATTCCATTAATCGCTCGACCAAATCTATTCGTGGATCTTCTTCTTCCTCTTTTTCGGTATGAGTTATAGGCAAGAGCATTCTCGATTTGATATCGATTAGTGTAGCAGCCATTATTAAAAATTCTCCAGTGATTTCTAGATCGCATTCTTCCATTTGTGATAAATAGTTAAGATACTGTTCTGTAATTTTCACAATAGGAATATCATAAATCTCCACTTTTTGACTTTCGATTAAATGCATTAGAACGTCCATTGGACCTTCAAAAGCATCCAATTTTATTTCATAGGAAGACTTTACTGTATAGCTTTCCAATCTAATCAACTCATTTCCAAATAATTTCGATATAATTTCTTAGCATACATCAGTTCATCTTCTTTTGTATAGATATACCCTTGGATTTTTGCTTTTAAGACTTCTTTTAGAATTCTCTTAAACAAAGGACCAGGCTTTATTTCTAGCGCTAGTAGATCTTGTCCGGTTATAGTAGTATTCACAGATTGTAACTTTAATTTATAATATAATAAATAGTGTTTCACATTATTGTTTTCACTATCATTGTAATAAAAAACCAGCATTTCGTCGGTGGTAAATTCTAACAGGGAGTAAATTTCATATGGGTCCACATCCTGATTTTTAAGGACTGAGTACACTTTATTTTTTTTTCGCAACCCTTCAAGAATACCATGATAAGACTGTCGATAACTGACATAAGTATTAATAATTTTAGGAATCAACCCGTGGGGAAGTCCACATAAAAGTTGTTGAACAATAATATCCGCGTAACGAATTTCTTCCCGTTTAATTGTGATAAAACTCTCTAAGGATTTTGGAATATTGTTGACTTTATTTATTTCCTTCCATGATATATCACGGCCTTTGTTTAGACTTTTAAAAATGTTTAATTCTTTCATTAGTTTTAAACTGTTGGTTAGATTTTCATCTTTAAAAATACCATGAATTTCTTCCCTAATTCGATCATTACTTAGTTTATTTATCATATGTTCGTTTACAGCCTGAATGATAAACTTTTTAGTTTCATCTTCAATTGTAAATTGAAGTCTTGATGCAAATCGTATTGCCCTAAAAATCCTTGTGGGGTCTTCGATAAAACTTAAGTTATATAGGGCTCTGATTTGTTTCTCGGACAAGTCGTCTAAACCACTAAAATAGTCGATTAACTGATACTGCTTTTCTCCAGTCAACTTAATTGCCATACAATTAATAGTGAAATCTCTTCGGAATAAATCGTTCCAAATTGTTGACTTTTCAACTTTCGGAAGAGCAGCAGGGTATTCATAGTATTCTCTTCTTGCTGATACAAAATCAATATGGGTTTGATTTGGCAGCTTTATTACAGCTGTTTGAAACTTATCATGACTTATGAGTCGGCCACTCAATCGTCGATTTACTTTATCTGCGATTTCAATAGCATCCCCTTCTACGACAAAGTCCAGGTCAAAATTTTTACGATCCAGTAAAAGATCTCTAACAAATCCACCAACAATAAAGACATTTTCTTTCTCTTCTTTGGCGACCTCACGAACCACTTCAATAAGAGAAAGCAGATCATTAGGCAATCGATGGATTTTTTCTCGAACATCTAAATAATCATGGGATTGGTCATAGTTGGGCTTATACCAGCGGGGTATGGAATCTCCGTGGATTTGTTGTAATAGATTGGTTCTGGTTACTATACCAACAATTTTATCATCCTGCATTACCGGTAAGCGTCCGATATTATGTTTTGATAGAAGTTCGTTTATTTCATTTATACTCGTATTGGGATTTATGGTGATAACCTTTTGTTTCATAAATCCTTTGATCGGAGCGTGGGATAAATCATGAATCATGGCTTTATCCAGATCAGTTCTTGAAATAATGCCAATTAGGCGGTCATTTTTTACCACCGGCATACCGGTATGACCATATCTAAGCATGATACGGTTCGCATTCTCCACCGTCATGTCCTCAAATAAAGTTTTTACCGGGTAGCTCATGATATCTTTGGCTTTTACTTGAGGAGAGACTTTCTCTTTTAATAAATCAAGAATTTTATCTTTGATTTCAACGGATTGCATATTTTTTACGGAAGCAGAACCGGCTCTTCGATGTCCGCCACCGTCGAAAGCTTCTAAAATTTCCGCTACGTTTATGTCATCTTCTAAGCTACGGCCAATAATATAGGTTTTATCTTCCATTTTAGAAATAATAAACAGGGCATCAGTATTTTTAATGTGAGTGATTTTACTGGCAATATTACTCAACCCGTTTATGTATTCCTCGTGTTCTGAAATTGAAAAATATACTTGATAGTTCTTTACTTCCACCCGTTCTAAATTTGTAAGGAGGGTCATTAAAAGTTTGTCTTGAACATCATTGGTAAATTCGTACAAATATTCGTTAACAATATCTAAGTTTGCTTGTTTTTTAAAGAGAAACGCTACTACTTCAGCATCATGGAAAGTCGTGTTTTTAAAAGTCAGACAATTGGTATCCGCATAAATACCTAACAAAAAAAGTGTGGCTTGGAAAGGTGTGATTTCAATGTTTTGTTTGATGATTTTTTTTAGCAAGATGGTTGTGCATGAACCATAGTACTTGATAACCATTTTAGATGCATCAAGACTCTCTTGACTTGGTTTGTGATGATCATAGACGGTAACTTGCAGATCTTTAGTTAACAAATTTTTCAAAGGACCCAATCGATTTATGGAGTTAGTATCCACTACAATCAAGGAATCAACCTTGTCAAGATTGACTTCGCTGTAATTATAAATTTGTAAGGAATATTTATATAGATTAATAAAACTTTTAATCTCTTTATCTAATTTACCGGAATACATCAACACTGCATCTGGGTACAGAACTTTGCAGGCAACCATACTGGAAAGTCCATCAAAATCTAAATTTTCATGACTGGTTATCAGCTTAATTGTCACCACATCCTTTAATTCTATCTACTAGAAATTATAACATATTTCCCGATTTTAACAACAAAAGCCTTTAATGCAAATGAAAAAAAGAGACTAGGATAGCCTCTTTTCTCCTTCTTTTGTTACAACACCATGAATAATTTTTCGAGCTGCTTTAAACTCATCTGATAATACCAAAGATTTTTCAAACAGCTTTAAAGCTTCATCAAGTTTTCTCTTTTCGTTATAATATATTTTTACTATTATATCTCCTTTTTTTACATAATTTCCGATTTTTTTTTGAAGCTCAAGACCAACTTTATGATCAATTTCCGTTGATTTTTCCAAGCGACCAGCTCCAAGGGTTAATGCACATTTCCCTATAAGCTCTGCATCTAATTGATGAATATATCCGTCTTTTATTGCTGTGTACTCATAAACATATTTTGTTTTATAGAGCAGTTCCGGTTTATCAATGTAATGAATTTCACCACCCTGACATTTTATAAAGGTCTTAAAAACCTCTAAAGCTTTTCCATTGTCAATCACTTCCTGGATTTCTTTCATCCCCTCTTCTAGGGTGGAAACCTTTTCAGCAAGGACTAACATATAACTTCCCAGATACCGGCAAAGTTCTAATAAATCCTCGGGAGCTTTTCCCTTTAACAGTTGGATAGCTTCCCAAACTTCAATGCCATTTCCTATAGTATTTCCTAAAGGTTGTTCCATATCTGTAATAATTGCTACGGTATCTTTACCAACACCATTACCGATATCTACCATAGCTTTTCCAAGCGCAAAGGCCTCATCAATATCTTTCATAAAGGCTCCACTTCCGGTTTTGACATCCAAGACGATGCGGTCTGCTCCCGAAGCGAGTTTTTTACTCATTACACTACTAGCGATTAATGAAATATTATCTATGGTTGCAGTTACATCTCGAAGAGCATAGAGTTTTTTATCTGCAGGCGCTAAGTCTTTGGTTTGACCACCTAGGGATATATTTATTTTATTAACCTGATCTGCAAATTTTTCAATGCTTAAGTCAGCAGAAAATCCAGGTATGGCTTCTAGTTTATCAATAGTTCCTCCCGTATGTCCTAGCCCTCTTCCGGAAAGTTTAGCAACGGGAACGTTATTTGCAGCTACTAGAGCACCGAGAGCGATTGTTGTCTTATCACCGACTCCACCGGTACTATGTTTGTCGACTTTTAGCCCATTAATAAGGGAAAGATCAATAATATCCCCTGAATCAATAATGGCATTGGTTAAGTTTACTGTTTCTGTTTTGTTCATGCCCTTATAGTAAATGGCCATTAAGAGAGCACTCATTTGATAGTCGGGGACTCGTTCCTCATTATATCCATGGATGAAATAATTTATTTCTTCCTTTGTCAATATTTCTCCGTTTCTTTTTTTATAAATAATATCAATCATTTTCATGAGTATTATATCACCTCTTATTATGATCTATTTTAGGATTAATTCAGCAAAACTACTTCCATTTCGAGGTCTTTCAACTTGTAACAGCTCTGAAATGGTAGCGGCGATATCGGCGAAGGACCTTCTAGTACCAATATCCGCACCTTTTTTTACAGAATTCCCCACAATTAACAAAGGTACATATTCACGGGTATGATCGGTTCCGGGATAGGTAGGATCGTTACCATGATCCGCTGTTATAATGAGTAAATCTGTTTCTTTTAAAGAATTTAAAAGCATGGGTAAATGATGATTAACTTCTTCCAATGCTTCTTTATAACCCTTAGGATCTCTTCGATGTCCAAATTTCGAGTCGAAATCTACCAGATTTGTAAAAATTATCCCTTTGGAATTTTCTTTTATAGCTTCAATAGTTTTTTCAATTCCCTGTTGGTTACTTTTAGATGCTATTTTTCTGCTGATTCCCTGACCATTAAAAATATCATCAATTTTCCCAATACCTATAACTTCATAACCGGCAGCAATAGTAAAGTCTAATACGGTGTTCTCTTGTGGGGACAAGGAATAATCTTTTCTGTTAGCGGTTCGTTCGAAGGAACCGAGTTCCCCTACAAAGGGCCGAGCAATTATCCTAGCTACAGCGTTTTCACCTGTCATAATTTCCCTTGCAGTTTCACACATTTCATAAAGTTCCTCAAGCGGAGTTATCTCTTCATGGGCTGCAATCTGTAAAACACTGTCTGCTGAGGTGTATATTATGGGATTTTTCGTTTCTAGATGTTCTCTTCCTAATTCTTCAATAATTTCAGTTCCTGAAGCTGGTTTATTACCGATTCCTTTTTTTCCGGTAAGCTCTTCAAACTTATCCATAATTTCTTTTGGAAAGCCATTAGGATAAGTTTTAAAAGGTTTATCTAAATGAATTCCAGCTATTTCCCAATGTCCTGTAGTGGTGTCTTTTCCATTAGAATACTCCATGGATCTTCCAAATGCTGCCTTTGGTTCTTTTTCCGAAGGAAGATAATCCACGCCTTCGATATTACCAAGGCCTAATTTAATCAATTGATTTAAATCGATATCCCGGTGTTTCTTTACAATATTCCCTAGAGTATTTGCACCTTCACTGTTAAATTTTTTTGCATCAGGAAGGGCTCCAATGCCTACACTGTCTAAGATTAATAAAACAATACGATTTACCAATGTAATCCCTCCTTATATTATGCCCGTGGATGACTTTTTAAATACACATCTTTGATTTTATTCTTTTTAAAATCGATATACATTTGTGTTGTTGCTAAAGCCGAATGCCCCAACATTTCCTGCACTGATTTCAAATCGGCTCCATTATCGATTAAATGAATCGCAAAAGAGTGTCTTAATGTATGGGGTGTAATCGACTTGTTTATGTTCATAGTCTTTGTATACCCCTTTATAATCTTCCAAAAACCTTGGCGTGATAATCTCTTACCTGAATAATTAAGGAAAAGAGAATTTTCCTGTTCATGTTTTAAAAAAGCATCCCTTTCATTAACTATGTAGGACTTTAAAGCTTCAAGCGCATGCTTGCCTATGGGAATTGTACGATCCTTATTTCCTTTGCAACAACGGATATACTCCATCTCTAGGTCTACATCGTCTACGTCTAAAGAAATCAATTCAGAAACCCTAATACCGGTGGCATAAAGAATTTCAAGCATGGCTTTATCCCGAACTCCTTTTTTTGTATCGATCTTTGGTTGCATCATTAATTGATTAACCTCTTCTAAGGATAAAACTTCCGGGATCTTTTTAAAAGCTTTTGGACCATTAATTTCATCCATAGGATTATTAAGAATAATTTGTTTTCTGCATAGATAATCATAAAACTTTCTAAGGGATACAATATACCTTGAGATGGATGAACTAGATTTGCTGTTTTTTTGTAAATGCATTAAATATGAAAGAATTGTAGTATGATTTGTACCATTAAGTTTTTCGATTTTTTGTTCTTTTAAAAAGAAATAGTATTTTCTTAAATCCCGTTCATAAGACTTTATAGTATTTTTAGCAAGATTTTTGCTTTGTAAATGTATGATGTAATCCTCTAATAAATGCTCCATGTTTTAATTCCTTTCTATCGGGTTTCTTTAGCCATTAAAATAGCCATAATGGTTTTACAATCTTGAATTTCACCCTTTGCGATTTTCGCAAGAGCCTTTGTAAATCCAATTTTAACGATCTCAATATATTCATCTTCGTCAGGTTCAGCTATACCTTTAAATAAATTCTCAGCTTTATATAAAAATATTTTCTCATTAGAAAAGCCGGGACTTGTATAGCACTGGGATAAAAAATGGAAATTTGATGCACTGTACCCTGTTTCTTCTTTGAATTCTCTTCTAGCACATTCTAGGGGATCTTCTTTCGGTTCCATTTTACCTGCAGGAATTTCTAATAGAAAATCATCCACTGCTTTTCGGTATTGTCTTACCAAAATGACTTGTCCCTCATTACTGATGCCAATAATACCTACGGCCCCTGGATGTTCAACAATTTCCCGTTTGGAATATTTTTTGTCGGGAAGTTCGACAGTATCCACTCTTAAATTGATAACTTTACCTTCGTAAATTCTTTCGGTTTTTAAAGTTTTTTCTGCTATGGACATAGTATCCTCCAAATATTTAATTTATCAAAGCTTCTCACTTTAACGATTTGAGCGAATTTTATCCGCTAGTACTGCAATAAATTCCGAGTTTGTTGGTTTTTTATTACCCTTTTTAAATTTAGGTAAATGTTCAAACATTTTCTTGATCTTCTCTGATTCTCCTTGGTTCCAAGTTACCTCAATGGAATGACGAATTGCCCGTTCAACACGACTGGGGGTAGTATCGAATTGTCTTGCCAGGCCGGGATAGAGTTCTTTTGTTACAGCATTTAGGTACTCCGGAGTTTTAGCAACCATAACAAGAGCTTCTTTTAAATAAGCATACCCTTTTATGTGTGCTGGAACACCAAGCGAATAAATCATTTCCGCGGATAGTTTCTCAAAATTTTTAATTTCTTCTTTACTAAAATTTGTTGATCGGTTAGTTTTTTCTGTTATAGAGAGTTCTTCTTTAGATTCTCTAATTCTTTTTAAAAAGAATTCAAAATCAAAAGGTTTGATAATATAATAATCCGCGCCTAACTGAATGGCTTTTTGGGTTACTTTATCTTGACCCACAGCAGAAAGCATAATAGTATAAGGCTTTTGATCCTTCTGATTGATTTCTTCTAAAACACCTAAACCATCCAAGTGAGGCATTATGATATCGAGTATCAAAACATTTGGATTTTTAACTTCTAATAACTTTAATGCTTCTAATCCATCGTTAGCAATACCTACTACTTCGATGTCTTCCTGCTTACTTAAATATTCATCTAAAATACTACAAAATTCTTCATTATCATCAACGATAGCCACGGTTATTGTCTCACTTTGCACATAATCTCCCCCTTGAATATTCAATCTGTAAATACTATTATACACACCGTTATTAATTGCTTAAATTTTAAAATAAAGATGCCTGCGAGTATTGATGTTTTTTTTAGCTACTACTCCTAAGCAATTCTTCTGCATGTTTTAACGTAATAGCTGTAGAAGTGCCTCCTAAGAGTCTTCCGATTTCTTTAATACGACTGGATTCATCCAACTCCTTTAAATAAGTGACACTATGGTCTTTATCGGTTTTTTTGTATATCTTATAATGAAGCTTTCCTCTTGCTGCAATTTGTGGCAAATGGGTAATACAAATTACTTGACGATTTGTAGAGATCCCTTCTAACTTATTACCTACCAAATTCGCAGTTTCCCCACTAATTCCTGTATCAATTTCATCGAAAATCATACAGGAAATTTTATCAATGTCCGCTAGTAAAGATTTCAGTGCCAGCATCACCCGAGAAATTTCTCCTCCAGAAGCAATCTTTCCTAAGGATTTTGGTATTTCTCCAGGGTTGGTTTTTATAAGAAACTCTACTGAATCAAAACCTTTACGATGATATTTTTGTCCGTAATCCAAATCCTGACCGTCCTTTGAACTTATAGATACTTTAAAACTTCCATGTGGAATATTGAGTTCCTGTAGAGTAGTTGAAACATTTTTTTCTAGAACCTTTGCAGTTTCCACTCTTTTTTTATGTAATGTGGATGCCAGTTCATTTAAGCGTTCTGCCTTTTGTTCAAGTGTATTGGAGATCTCTAGAATACGTTCTTTACTGTTGATTAAATTATCCAATTCTTCTTTTGAATCTTTATAATATTTTAACACGTCTTTAATACTTGGTCCATACTTACGCTTCATATCGTTAATATGAGCAATTCTTTGATTGAGTCGATCTAAATCTTCAGGGTGAAATACAATGGTTTCAAAATACTGTCGAATTTCTCTTGAAACATCTTCTAATTGAAATTGGACTTCCTCCAACTGATCGCTAAAATTTTTAATATGGGGATCGAACTTATCCACTGCATGGAAATTCTCAAGAGTGTCGGAGATTAAATCCATTGCTGAATCAGAATCTCTTAGGTTATATAGTTTTTCATAGCCTTTCCCCATAATCTCATAGATTTTCTCGCTATTCGCTAATATATTATACTCTTTCATTAAGTTTTCTTCTTCATCTTCTTTTAACTCTGACCGTTCAATTTCTTCTAAATGAAATTGCAACAAATCGATTTGCCGTTCCCGATCTCGATCGTCTAGCGATAAATTTTTTCGTTCCTGCTGTAACTTTTGAAATTGTTCATAATGTATTTCAAATTCTCTACGAAGTTTTTGTACGTCTTTGCCAGCGTAGTCATCTAAAATATCTATATGATTCTGTTTGTTCAATAATGATTGATGGTGATGTTGTCCATGGATGTCAATCAAACTATCTGCAACGGTCTTTACAGTAGCATTAGTGACGATGGACCCGTTTATCCGACTTACACTCCTTCCGGACTTTAATAACTCACGAGAAAGCACAACGATTTCTTCATCGGTATTCAATCCAAGACTCGTTAAAAGATCTTCTACCCAGGGATTTTTTAGGAAAACGGACTGTAAGTACGTTTTCTCTCCTTTACTTCGTATATGATCTTTATCTGCTCTTTCACCTAAGGTAAGTTTGATACCGTTTATAATGATGGATTTCCCTACTCCGGTCTCTCCGGTCAAGATATTAAGTCCTTCATCAAAACGTATATGCAAATGATCTATCAATGCAAAGTTTTTAATTTCCAATTCCAATAACATTTCGCTTATCCCCTTTTAAAAAATACTACTTCATAAGATTTCTGAATCTTTCTTTAATATCTTCCACGATTTTTTCATCTCTAATCAGGACAAAAATCGTATCATCACCGGCAATAGTTCCTACTATTTCTTCATAATTAATAGCGTCAATGGTAGAGGCTGCAGCTTGTCCCGCGCCAGAAAGTGTCTTGAGAACCAAAATATTCCCGGCATGGTCAATTGATAAAATAGAGTCTCTAAAAAGGCGCATTAAACGATCAGATAAAATAGTATTTTGATTTTCTAATGTTGCATATTTATAGCGACCACTTTTTGACAGAGACTTAATTAACCGTAATTCCTTAATATCACGGGAAACCGTAGCTTGCGTGACCTTTAAACCTAATTTATTTAGTTCTTCGGATAATTCTTCCTGAGTCTCGATCTCTTTGTTTTTTATGATTTCTAAAATTTTTGCTTGCCTTGTATACTTCATAATTCTCCCCCAATTAGCATGAATTTTTTTAGTTAATGGTTCTTAAACTATGGTGAGCACTTTCCACAATCTGATGAACTTTATCTTCTAAAGCCTTTTCATCCCAAGAGATATAATGATTTTGTAAATATGCTAAAAACTCCATGTTCCCTTTTGGTCCTTTAATAGGGGAAAAAGCTAAACTCTTAATTCCAATTTCTTCTTTTTGTATAAAAGCTAATACATCGCTTATAACCTCTTTGTGAATTTTAGGTTCTCGAATGACACCATTTTTCCCCACTTTTTCTCGTCCTGCTTCAAATTGAGGTTTAATTAAAACCACTATGGTGCCACTGTCTTTCAACAATTTTTTAGCAACGGGCAACACCAGTTTAAGCGAAATGAAAGAAACATCTATACTAATGAAATCCACTTTTCCCTCAATATCCTGTAAAGTTACATTACGAATGTTTGTCCGTTCCATTACAACTACTCTAGGGTCTTTGCGTAGTTTGAAATCAAGCTGTCCATAACCCACATCAATTGCATAAACTTTTGTTGCGCCTTGTTGTAACATACAGTCGGTAAATCCACCGGTAGAAGAACCGATATCAATACAAGTCTTACTATTTAAGTCAAGACCAAACACTTCTACCGCTTTAGAGAGTTTTAGACCGCCCCGACTGACATAAGGAAGGGGGTTGCCTTTAATTTCAATGAAAGATTCATTATTTATTTTCATTCCTGGTTTATCAACTCGTTGTCCATCTACAAATATTGTTCCGGACATAATACTTCCTTTTGCTTTTTCCCGACTATGGAAAAAACCTTTTTCTACTAGTAATACATCCAAACGTTCTTTTTTCATAAATTCTCTCCTATTTTCTTAAAGACTTCACGTTTCTTAATCTTGGTCTAGTATCAGCAAGAACTCTATTAACAATAGCCTCTTCATCCATTCCATATTCCTTATAAATTTCTTCGATTGTTCCTTGATGAATAAAATGGTCTGGAAATGCAAAGTTGTATACCGGTTTAAAAATTTGATGGTTACTAAGTATTTGTGTTATTTGACTTCCCACTCCACCAATTAAAGCATGATCTTCAATTGTATATATGCGGTTCGCCTTTTTACTTAATGTAATAATAGTCTTTTCATCCAAGGGTTTTGCAAAGCGTAAATTCACAAGAGTTGCATGGGTATTTTGTTCCCGTAGTTTTTCTACTGCTTTTTTTGCATTTTTATGGATAGGCCCGAAAGCAAATATCACAACATCGTTTCCATATTCCTTTGTAATTTTCGACTCTCCTTTGATGATTTTTAAATCCGAATTAAAATCACATTCCTGAGCATTCCCTTTGGGGTACCTGATTGCCACTGGTGCTTTCGCTTCAATCGAATATTTCATCATCGCATGAAGTTCTGTTCCATTTTCTGGTGAAAGGATTTGTAAATTGGGAATTAAAGATAAATAAGCTATGTCATAAATCCCTTGATGAGTCTCTCCGTCAGCACCAACTACTCCTGCTCGATCTAATAAAAGTGTCACGGGTAAATTTTGAAGTGCCACATCATGTAATACCTGGTCAAAGCCTCTTTGTAAAAAGGTTGAATAAACTGCAAAAAAAGGATGCAACCCTGCAACTGATTGTCCTGCTGCCAGTGTTACTGCATGTTGTTCGGCGATGCCTACATCAAAAAAACGTTCAGGAAACTTCTCGGAAAACTCCAGGATTCCTGTTCCGTCAGGCATAGCAGCTGTAATTGCTGTGATCTTTCGGTTTTGTTCTGCTAGTTCCAGTAAGGTTTGTCCTGCTACCTTTGAAAAAGACATTTTATTTGAGGAGTTTGTGGATTTTCCTGTTGTAATGTCAAAAGAACTTACTCCGTGATACTTTTCCGGTCGTTCTTCTGCATGAATATATCCTTTTCCTTTTTTTGTTAATACATGAACAATCACAGGTCCCGTAATCATTTTGGCTCTTTGTAGTGCTTCTTGAGTTTTTAAATAATCATGACCATCGATGGGACCAATATAAGTGATGCCTATTTCTTCAAATAAAACTCCCGGAACAAAAAAGTACTTGATGCTGTCTTTGGCCTTCCCGGCAGTTTTGATCATACTTTTACCAACAGCCGGAATATGATTGATTAAAGCCTCCACATCACCTTTAACCTTGGTGTACATAGGCATGGCTCGTACTTTACTAAGATATTGAGATAACCCACCGGTGTTTTCCGAGATAGACATTTCATTGTCATTTAATATAATGTTGAGATTCGTTTTATTCTGTCCTGCATGATTAAGAGCTTCAAAAGCCATTCCACCGCTTAAGGCTCCATCGCCGATGACTGCGGTAACATGATAATTTTCATCGGATAGATCTCTGGCTGTGGCAATTCCTAATGCTGCAGAGATTGAGGTGGAGCTATGTCCGGTTTCAAAATGATCGTGAACACTTTCTCCACGCTTTGGAAAGCCGCTTAACCCTTTATACTGTCTAAGAGTTTCGAACTGTTCTCTTCTTCCGGTTATTAACTTATGAACATAACTTTGATGACCCACATCCCATACGATTTTATCGACTTTGGTGTCGAAAACTGAGTGCATAGCTAAAGTCAGTTCAACGACTCCTAAATTCGAAGCTAAATGTCCTCCGGTTTTCGATAGGTTTTCTAATAGAAAGAAACGAATTTCGTTTGATAGTCTTTCGATCTCTGTCTCATTAAGTTTTTGTAAATCTTTAGGCGAATTAATGTCCGTTAAATACTTATACATTTTATCCACTCTCTTTCGTGTTTTTACTTTTATTTATCCTTCAAAAAATCAATTCCAAAGCTATCCTTTATACGATTTAATACTTTAGCTGTATTAAATACAATCACATGAGACTTATACACTGCTAAATTTTTACCCACTGCTTTTCCTCCGACGGTTAAAGCAGCAATAAAACTTGTTAAGGCCACCGTAAGTACCCAGCGGTTCACCGTATCAATTCCCATAATAATACTGGCACCGGCTACTCCACTGATAATGCCGCATATATCCCCCACAACATCATTCGCAAAGTTCGCAACCACCCCAGTGTTTTTTTTTAATTTAATGGCATATTTAGCCCCTTTTACTTTATCGGAAGCCATGGCATGAAAAGGCTTTGCTGAAGCTGCGGTTATGGCAATACCAATCATATCACTAAATACACCTAAAAACACTATGAAAATCAAAATAATAAAGGATAAAAAAGCCTGTGTATTCTGCAAAACTATTTCTGAAATAATAGTAAATAATATTGTGAGGAAAAATGTCCAAATTGTAATTACCACAACCCATTTAAGATTGTATTTTCCCCATATATAATTAAAATAACGATGCTTCTTGTTATGAGTTTTCTTTTTCAATACTGCTCCTCCATGTAATCAAATTATCATGATAATATAATTTAAGCTGATAGTATTTATACTATCAGCTAAGCAGTGGCAGTGTATTTAGTAAATTTTACGGCTTAGGTCCAGTTGGATTTCCCCCTTCAATGCTGTATGTCGCCATTACAGTGGTTTCCCATTAAATTGAAGTTTACCTTGTCGCCATAGGCAAGACTGGATTACCACTTAGTCCGTACTGTAATCCTAAATACACCTCGTTAGAACAGTCCAGGAGTTTTCCTCAACAGTTAAGCGGACTCTTAGCCTCTTTTGCAGAGTAGGTTTCAGAAAGCAATAATCCGATCCTTTAGGCCTTTAAGGAGTCGAATTTGACCGATCTATCCACCTATTCCACTCAAGGCAGGCTACACTACTAACCCCTCTCGAGAATTAGTAGGTTTCACCCTTTGAATAAACAAGTTGGTCTCCGCGGAGCGAGGGTCAACGCCCACATGCCCTTGTGGATCGCCCCCATCTCCTTACTCTCAGAGTTGACCCCCGACTGGGCGTCGGCAGCCAAAACTAAGAACTTCATCGATGTGCCCTTTGACGGATTTTTAGCCCCGCCTTCAAAGCCAACTTAACTGACTGGAGTACTGTGCCACTGTATTTTATTTATCAGTATACCATAATATAGGAGTTTAATCAAACTACAATGTTCGCTACAATAATACCTAAAATAGCTCCGGCAAAGACTTCGATCGGCGTATGTCCAATCAATTCTTTTAATCTTTTTTCCGTTAAAACATGTCCTTTGACCTTGCTTTCCTTTGATTTCTTTTCTTTTCTCTTGGACTGTAGGTCATCAATAATCTTATTCATAATAATCGCTTGTTTTCCTACAGCTCTACGTACACCGGCAGCATCGTACATTACGACTAAAGAAAATACCAGAGATACTGCGAAAATAGCTGACCCCCAACCATGGTTCAGTCCGATGGTTGTGGTAAGACCCATTACAAAAGATGAGTGAGAACTTGGCATACCTCCCGAGCCTACAAATCGGGATAAGTTAAAATGTCGATCCCGTATTAATGTGTGTAATACTTTAATGGACTGAGCTATAAACCAAGCTACAAAAGCAACTATTAAGTATTCATTTGAAAACAATGAATTTACAAACTCCACAAGGTTTCCTCCTCATACTGTTAATTCTCACGATCCATCAGATAATTGTTCAGCTTTTTTAAAAACTCGGATTGAGGTAAAAATTCATCAAGAAGTTTATTTGAATCTTCGGTTAACTCTTGGATCCTTTTCTGACAAGTGTCAAGACCATATAATTTTGGATAAGTGGATTTTTCATTGGCCTCATCACTGCCGATTTGTTTCCCCATTTCTTTTTGATCACCGATAACATCCAAAACATCGTCTTTAATCTGAAAGGCTAAACCAAGATTTTTGCCTATCTGCTTAATTTTTTTAATATCTTGGGATTCCGCACCGGCGAGTATAGCCCCCGAAACCATTGAGGCTTCAATTAGTGCACCGGTTTTATGAGCATGGATGTAATCCAGATCTTTTGCGGAAATTTCTTGATCTTCGGAAACAATATCTGCAACTTGTCCACCGATCATACCCTTAACTCCTGCAGCATTTCCGATCACTTTCGCTGCCTTTGCAACAACTAAAGGATTTGTTGCTTTCACGATTTCACCGAGAAGCAATTCATAGGCTGTATTCAATAGTCCATCTCCAGCGAGAACAGCCATTCCTTCTCCAAAGACTTTGTGATTGGTCAATTTACCTCGGCGATAATCATCATTATCCATTGCCGGTAAGTCATCATGAATTAATGAATAGGTGTGAATCATTTCAATGGCGGCTGCAAAAGGCAGTGCGTTGGTTATGTCTTTTTTAAAAAGTTTGTATGTGGCCAATAATAATACCGGTCTTAGTCTTTTTCCACCTGCAAATACACTGTATTGCATAGCTTCATACACTAAACGGTTATTTTCTTCTTTGGCTGCTAAATATTCTTCTAAAATATTGTTGATGATATAACCATACTCTTTTAGCTCTTCTTTCATTAAGTTATTCCTCCTTCATATCTTCTATGGTCATTTGAGGATTAGTCTTTTCTAAAAGCTCAATAATTTCCAGGGCTTTTTCTTCACGTTCAGAGAGTAATTTCTGTGCTTCTTGATAAAGATTTGCTCCCTCTTCATAAAGCTTAATGCTTTCATCCAGATCCAGTCCCTCATTTTCTAAAGCTGCAATTACCTTTTCCAGTTTTTTTACGATTTCTTCATAACCAAATGTATTATTATCATTATTACTATTCATTTTTAACGCTCCTTACGTATTATTTCCGTGATTTTCACTCGAACTCTTCCATTTCTTAACGTAATAAAAAGCTCTTCTTCTATCTGAAGTGTATCAATTTTTGTTTGCACTTCTCCATGTTCGTTCTCTATTAATGCGTAACCTCGACTGAGTATGGAATAGGGATTTAGTGTATTGATTTTCAGTCTATAATAGTTCTGTAGAAGTTTTCGTTGTTTCAAATCTTCTTTGATGGTTTTTATAAACTTTTTCTTTGTGTAACTAAGCTTATCTCTTTCCCTGTTAATGACCTTTTCAGGAGAAAAAAATATTAATCGATTTTTTAAAAAATCCAATCGGTTTTTTTCCTCGTGAAATTTATTTTTTAAAAAATAGTCCAGGGATTGTTTTTTCAGCATCAATTTTTCAGCTAGCTCATTTACATCGGGGGCTAAAATTTCTGCCGCCATTGAGGGTGTTGCTGCACGGTAGTCCGCAACATAGTCAGACAAGGTATAATCCGACTCATGACCAACAGCGGATACGATAGGAATTGTACTTTTATGTATGGCTTCAACTACTTCCATTTCATTAAAAGCCCATAATTCTTCTAAGGCTCCTCCACCTCTTCCGACTATTAAAACATCTATTTTCTCATTATCATAAGCAGTATTAAAGTACTGAATCCCTTCTATAATAGACCGACTACCATGAATCCCTTGTACTAAGGCAGGATATAGGATGATTTTAGCTCCAGGGTTACGGCGACGAATAATTGAAACAATATCATGAATTGCAGCCCCGGTTTTAGAGGTTATGACACCGATATTTTTGGGTAGAAAGGGCAGTTCTTTTTTATGCTCATCATTAAAATAACCCTTCTTTTCCAAAGTATTTTTCAGTTTGATAAATTCTTCATATAGGATGCCTAAACCATCTACCTGTATGCTAGTAGCTCTTAATTGGTAAGTACCATTTTTTTCATATAGTGCAATAGAACCTTTGATCACAACCTGTAGACCTTCTTTTAGAGGAGTGCTTAGCATTAACGCATCATCATAAAACATCATTCCCTTAAGATTTGATGTGTCATCTTTTAGAGTGAAAAAAACATGCCCGTTTTGGTGATAACGGATGTTTGATAATTCTCCTTGCACTTTAATATTGTATAAAATGGGGTCGCTATAAAGCAGCCGAGCAATATAACGATTTACTTCTGAAACAGATAAACTTCTAATTTCCATTATATATTAACCGCCTTTATCTCTTGTGGACTCTGTGCTAAACTGATTATTTATTTGAAGCTATAGCGTCTAACACTCCATTTATATATTTTGCTGATTTTTCTTCACTATAGGATTTAGTGATTTCGATAGCTTCATTAATGGATACATTGCTGTCGATTTCTGACATAAAGAGGATTTCTACAGTAGCAACTCGAAGTATGGAAAGATCTACTTTCGAAATTCGATTAAGTTTCCAGTCGGTTAAGTGTTTCTCTATTATTTCATCAATATTTTCATGATTCTTAAGAAATTGGTCGATTATATTATCAATATAGGAATCCTCAACATTCTTTATTAACTGATATTCCTCATTGTTTATCAGTACTTTTCGATCAAATTCTTTTTTTATTTCCATTTCGTATAACACTTTCATACATAGTTCCCGTGCGCTTCTTCTACTCATTACTTGCCTCCTTGTAGTTGATGTACTGCTGATATTCTTTTCCCTGTATATTATGTTTTTATGGTCTAGCTCGGGAAGAGAACTCCTTGAATATTAATATTCACTTTACTGGTTTTTATATTTAATATTTTTTCAATTGTGCGCTTTACATTTTGTTGTATGTCCCAAGATATATCCGGGATTTTAGTTCCATATTCTATAATAACATATAAATCAATGATCATTTGTTGGTTTTTATAACTGATTTTGATTCCTTTAGAGTGTGTTTTTTTTCCGAAACCTTCAATAAGCTCTTCAACGAATCCGGGGCTCATTCCTGCAACACCTTTAATCTCTGTTACGGAAGCTGCAATTATGGTCTTCAACACTTCATCATAAATGTATACTCTGCCACTGCCTACTTTCCAATTAATCATCGGAAGCCTCCTTATAAAATCCATTTTACCATCTACCTAATTATAGCAAAGAGGTTTTCGATTTACAATAATTCTGTTCTGATCCGAAATATTAATAAAAAGGTGTTGTAAGATGAGTAAAATTAAAAAGTTCAATGTTTTCACATTGAACTTTAAATAAATAGTTTAGTTCTCTTCTGATTCCGTTATCTCTACTTCTTCTTCACACTCAGGGCAATGAATATTTTCATCATCGAAAAGATCTTCATCATCAATAATTAGAATTTCTTGACACTTAGGGCATTGAACTTCTAGAGAATCTAGCTCTTCATCAAATAATTCATCCTCCACATCTTCTAAATCTTCATCAATGGTTTCAACATAATCAGTAAGTTCCAATTGATTTTCATCTAATTCGACAATGGCATCTGTGAATTCTTCTAAAGTTTCGATGATCTGAAGCAAAACTTTTCCTTCCTTAGAACTTTCGTTTAATTCCATGCCTTCAGCTAATCCTCGTAAATATGCTACTTTTTCATATAAGTGTTCCATGATTATAGCCTCCTTATTTTTTTTATTTTTTTCATTCATTGTAACCTACATTCTAGAGATATAAGTACCTGTTCGGGTATCCACCTTAAGCACATCCCCTTCATTAACGAAAAGAGGCACCTGAATTGTTGCCCCAGTTTCTAAAGTAGCGCTTTTGGTGACATTCGAAGCGGTATCTCCTTTTACTCCAGGCTCAGTTTCTATCACCCGCAACTCTACAAAATTTGGAGCTTCTACCTGAAAAACTTTCCCTTGGTAAAACTTTACATTGGCACTATCATTTTCTTTTAAAAACTTGATAGCATCTTCCACATCTTCTTTAGTAAGTGGAATTTGTTCATAAGTTTCATTGTCCATGAAATAATACAGGTCGCCATCACTGTATAGAAACTGCATTTCTTTAGACTCAATATGTGCTCTGGGGTACTTATCGTTGGGATTAAATGCCCCTTCTTTCGTGGCCCCAGTAACTAAGTTTTTATATTTAGTCCGAACAAAGGCGGCTCCTTTACCCGGCTTAACATGTTGGAAATCTAGTACTACATAAGGTTCACCATTCATTTCAAAGGTAACCCCTTTTCGAAATTCTCCTGCTGATATCATTTTGCATACCTCCAATTATGTTAGTTTAATGATTTAAGTTTATACCGTTAACTGACTGTTATTGGTTTTAACTTGTTGATTTACTAAGAAAACAAAACGTTAACAATGGATTTCTATCAGTTCTTTCGGGGTATTGGATAGAAGCTTATATCCATCTTCCGTTACGGCTAGTAGATCTTCTATTCGTACTCCTCCAAATTCCGGTATATAAACACCGGGCTCTATGGTAATGACCATTCCTGGTTGCATTTCTTTTTTCCCGAGATGATTTACGTGTGGGAGTTCATGGACCTCAAGTCCAACGCCGTGGCCCAGTCCATGTCCGAAGTATTTTCCATATCCTTTATCGGTGATGATTTTTCGGGCGATTTCATCTAATTCTTTTCCTGTTTTCCCGGGATAAACAGCCTTTAAAGCTGTCTCTTGTGCATCCAATACGGTATGATATACTTCTTTTTGCTTATCTGTTGCCTTTCCTAAAACTAAGCTCCGGGTCATATCGGAACAATATCCCTGATAAACACAACCGAAGTCTATAGTTACCATATCACCTTTTTCTAATTTTTTTTCTGAGGCTACGCCGTGGGGCAAAGCAGACCGAAGTCCGGAAGCCACAATGATATCAAAACTAACCTTGGAAGCTCCCATTTTTTTCATGAAATATTCTAACTCCAAGGCGATATCAATCTCTTTAAGGCCGGGCTCAATTTTTTTTATGATGTGAGCATAGGCTTTGTCGGTAATATCGGCAGCATGTTGAATTTTAGTTATTTCTTCTTTGCTTTTGATAGATCGTAATGTGGTCAAGGCTCTTTCTAATGGAATTAACTTTAAATTATTTAGTTTTTCATCAAAATTCAAATACTGTTCATAAGTTAAAAAATCGTCTTCAATACCCAATGTCTTAAAGTTGTAACCATTAATAACATCTGTCACAGGATTATCTTTACTGATTTCAATGATTTTAAAGTTCTTAGTTTCTTTTTTCGCCTGTTCTATGTAACGAAAATCTGTCATAAAAACAAGTTCTTTTTCCGATATCAAAACATAGCCTGTGCTCCCGGTAAACCCTGATACATATTGTCGATTTTCAGGGTTAAATATTAAAATTGATTCTAATTCTTTTTCTTGTAGCATTTTGCGAATGCTTTTCACTTCTGTCATATACCTGACCCTCCTATTGGTAAAATGATAATATAATTATCATACCATATTTCCAAAGCTTTGAACAGAAAATCAGAGAACACTTTAATCGACGTACTCTCCTTCATAGCCTTGATAATAAATTAAAATTTCTGAAGGGATAAATTGATATGTCTTATGTCCTTCCTCTTGATCAAAAGTTACAACAGTAGGGTAGCTTAGGGTTGCAACTATTCGCTTTCGAGCTTCCCTGTAGTGTCCTGTTGCATATAGGGTGATGTCTTCATCCTCAAAGACAGCTTCTAATCTCCACCCATGAGATTCCAAGTAGAACTCGAACAAACCTTCTTCCATACGTACGGTTTGCAGATAGCTATGTTCATTTTGTTTCATTGCATAATCTTTAAAACACAATATGTTTTGTTTCTGCAGTTCTTCTTCCGCATTTTCAGGATTTGTTGCTTCGTCTTTAACTTTAAGGTGATTAATATATTCATATGAATATTTTTCAAAGATGCTATCGATTTCACTTTTCAATACCGCAATGCCGGATTCTCCTAAGTAATAAGCCTTGATACTGCTTTCATTTGATTGATTAATTCTATGATTCAAGGTAAGCAGATTAAGCAATCCAAATATTATAATTCCTAAGAGACCTATGATTATTATAGTTAGTACCGTTGCATATCCTTCCTGGTTTAAGTTGTTCATTTTACCTCCTTGAACAAATACGAATTTTTGATTTAAGGCTATACATTTCCCCCTGCTTATCAAAAGAACTTATAGTTACCTCTAAAAGGATGTCGGGAATGATTTCTCGAACTTCAATATTATCAATGTTTTGCGCAAGAACATTGTGTTCCTTGTTTCGGTTAATTCTTAATTGACGATTTCCTGCGTGGTAGTACAGATAAGTATTATAATGATAAATAATTTTGCCACTAAAATCCATATAACTGGTTTCTCCTTGAGAGTTTTCGCTTCTGATTTGTAAAATATCCGGAAAATATTCGAGCTGTTGTTGATTAAACTGTCGCAGATTTTTTTCAATAAAGTGCATCGAATATTGTAAATTTTCATGAATACGTATTTCTTCTATTTTTTCCTGCCAATAATGAATAGATTGTGAGACAATACCAATATATAAGGATACAAGAAGAGAGCATAGAAGTAATACCAAAATTAATTCTAATAATGTAACTCCTTGATTATTTAGTATTTTCACAATTCTCATTTTGATTACTCCTTTAACAATCATAATTATAAAAATCGAACTAATAATTCTCTCGGTTATAAATTACTCCGGCTTTGATCCTTTTCCCTGAAGAAGAAGTAATGATTAACTGAAGGGTAACTAAATTCGTGTTTTGATGGGGTTCCAAGAATATTTCCACATAATAGCCGTCAAAAATATAGCTATGAGGTATTATTATCTCTTTGTCAGATAACACCATTTCCATATTGCTTTGTAGAGCTTTATACATTTCTAAACTATTTTTGTTTTCATTGGATAGTTCTTCAATGTTATAAATACCATTGATTAAAAAAACCATAGCAATACTTATGATCCCCAATGCTAATAAAACTTCCAGTAAAGTGAATCCTTTTCTATTTTTCATTTGATCACCTGCTTATTTTTATTCTTCCAGTTCCTATACCGGTTTCTAGAATGAATCGTTCGGATTTTCTGTTTTCCACTACGATTCGATTATATCCACTCGCCCCGTTGCGATTAAAATAAACAACATTGAAGGTAGTTATTCTTACGTCAATATCTTCCGGAACTTGAAGTGTATATACTGGTTCCGTGTTATAAAGAAATTTTCTTATGGTAATATTTTTTCCATTGACATCCATACGATAAGTCGTTGATTCATCAATACTTAAATGACGAGCGAGCTTTAGCATATTTTCTATTTCAGTAACAGTTTGATACAGTAGCAGGTCCCCTTCTATTCCATGTTTTTGCGGTATAATTATGGCAAAGATCATCATCATAATACTTATTACTAAAATTAATTCAATTAAGGTAAATCCTTTTTTATTTCTCATAATTTCAGTATTGATTCTTCACATAAATCTTGTTGAAAATATGTTAAATGTAGAATTCCATGAGATTTTTCTTCATCGATAATAATTTTGATACTATCGATACGAATACTATATGGCACATCAAAAAGTACTTCGCAAGGAAAAAAGAAGTTTCCTTTTTCCATAAGGAAATGTATTTCATAGCTTATTGGTTGATGTCTAATTAGGTTATTTGATTCTGGTTGAATTAATTTAACATCGGTGGATTCTGGTGTTTTCTCCTCTTCTAATCGTTGAAACTCTGTGATCTTCCAACCTTTTTTTTGAAAACTTTCTTTAAAATTTTCCGCTATTGTAGCAAAATCCATGGTTATAATTTCCTTCATTTCATTCCATTCATCTTCTTGAAGGGCAATGGAATCGAGATTAAGTTCTATGTTGTTAAAGTAGTCATACTCCAAATACTCTTTATTTAGATGATCTTTTGCTTCAATTATTTCTGCTTGCTGTTTGTTAATTATAAAGCTTTGAAGAAACAAATAAGTAAGTAAAATCCCGATAATAAAAATAAATTTTACGATCCTATTCATTTCTAGATTCTCCTTTCACAGGTGAATTATTTTTTATAATAAACTGATAACGATCCTCTAAGTAATTAACATATTCAACAGGTCCGAATAATCCATAATGAGGAAGATCTAAGTCAATAAAATGTTTATCAATAGCTGTTTTTTTTCGGACAAATCCTTTTACTTCTATAAGCCCTTCATCTAAATATAAAGTTTCCATAGTTATATTGGAGTCTTGGGTAATTTCCTGAATAATTTCAAATGAACTGGTTATAGCTTGATGCCTAGGTTCATTTTCAAATATATGCTTTTTTCGAATGTTTTCATAAGCTTCAAGTACATTTTTTCTATTTCCATAGTGTAATTTTTCAACATAAGGAGAATTTCCCGTAATATCCCGAAGGATTTGTTGCTCTTCTTTTAAACCTTCCAACTTTACTTGATTGTTATAAAATTGCCATGAAAACATAATTGAAAGAATTAAAACCTCTAGAAAAATAAGGAGTAAAAAGTTTCTTCGGCTTCTCTTATTCTTAATTTTATCATTTAATAGGTTCATCAAAGTCCATTCCCCCTAGTGCTATAAAACACTCTTGATATTCGACGATAAATTCATCCTCTATTTCTTCAAAACATGGAAGTTCTTTTAGTAATTCTTGGATATTTCTACAAGTAGGATCATAATAAGGTTTAATGGTTTGATTTATTAATAACTTAATGTTTTTATCGATAAAACTGAAAAGAATCAAAACCTCCGGTACCATTACGTAGTGTTTTAAAAAATAAAAAAAGTTATTGGTTTCTGTTTCCAACTGCTCATCAATATCAATCGATCTTTTCATGATCGGACTTTGATTATGGATTAATACTAAAGTCAAGAAATCATTTGAAGATTCCACATACAACACAAACTCTTTCTTTTCAATAGAAACATCCTCTTTTTTCAGAGTGTTTGAAAAGTACTGATAGGAAGGGCTTAGTGTTATAGGATCTACATTTATGTTCAAACATGATTGATAAATACTGTCGATCGTATCTTGCAAAACACTGATAAAGGATATCTCAGTAGTTTTTCTGTCTTTAATGTATTCCACGTTATAGTCTAGTCCATAACGATTTTTCTCAAAGAGAATCGGTAAAATATTTTCATAATTAAAGCGAATGATGTCTAAATGGTTTAATTTTTCCAGTGTATTGATGCTTTTACGATTTAAGTAGGTATGATGCGCCTCTATGGTTACACATCCTTTATTCTTTTTGAGTCTTTTTTTTCTAAAAATAATCCGCTCTTCGTTAGTCAATTGCAGTTGTATATCACTTCTTTTATTATCCGGCAATGAAATCTCGCCATGGTTTAACAGTTGCCAACAGTTATTTTTCAATTCTACTATAATATATTTCAACACATTCTGATTAAAACTAATACTATGAAGTTTTTTCATAAAATTCCTCCTATTTAAGAATTTCTGTAATAGCTGTATCCAATCCCTTACTACACCAGTAAACATTACTTCCACTAATCACTTGTACTATGCCGTTTTCTCCAATCAACAGTTTCCCGCTTCGACTCTGTATTACAGGACGAGCTTTGAGATATTTTCCCGGTCCGAAAAGATCTTCTAAGGAATTCGGCCACTTTTCATAAACGCTGTAATGAATGTCCATATTGTTTTTTATTAATTTTGCATTATTTACATCAATATTAAGCGCGGCATTTTCACGAATATGGTAGGTTCTTGGTACGGCAATGCCCATTAAAATAGTCAATATTGCTAATACAGTTAACAGCTCAATTAAAGTAAATCCATTATTGTTATTCATAGGGCTCTCCTTATCATGACTCTTACAACATAAACTCATAGGAACTAAAGATCGGCATCATAACAGATACCAAAATTCCTCCGACAACAACTGCCATAAACACTATTAGGCTCGGCTCTAAAAGAGCAATAAATTTTTTAGTTTTTTGATCCAAATCCTCTTGAAGATATTCTGTGATTTTTCCTAATACAAAAACTAAATTCCCGGATCTTTCACCGGCGTTAATCATATTGATAATCAATGTAGAAAAATATACATTCTCAGTTTTTAATGCTTCTGAAAACTTACTCCCTTTTAAAATTTCCCCCTGTATATTTCTTAAAGATCGTTGGAACAAAGGATTATTATGGTTTTCCGAAAGAAAATCCAGGCCATAGGATAAGGTTGATCCACTGTTAATTATTACCTCGAGATTTTTCATGAATTTTAGCAGAGTCCTTTTTATTAGTAGTTTACTGATTATCGGGGTTTTTAGAGCTATTAAAGAAATAAGTTTTTTATTTATATACCAATGGGTTTTCTTATAAATTAAGAATCCAAATACAAGAATCATCGTAAATAGTATATGCCATACTTCTTGAATGAATGAAGAAATAGTAATAATAATTCTTGAATACCAGGGTAAAGAACTTAAACCATCTTCCAAGAAAACGATAAAATTCGGGACGATAAAGTTCGTTGTTACAAATAATGTAATAATAGATAACACTAAAAGAATCGCTGGATAGTATAACAAACTTTTAATTTTATGGTAGAATTCCAAGTCTTTGGAATAATATAGAGAAAGAGAGTTTAATGATTCCACTAAATTCCCACTGGATTCTCCAATTCCTATTATATGGATAAAAAAGGAAGGGAACACCAAGGGATCTAAACTATTTTTAAGGGAATTCCCATAGTAAAGGTTGGAATGGATACTTTTTAAAATTTTTTTTAAAATTCTATCATCTGTATGTTCTTCCATAGACTTTATGGATTCCATAAGTGGAAGACCAGAAGAGGTCATCACTTGAAGTTGATTAAGTATAAGCAGTAAACGCTCTATTCTATTAGTATAAGATTGATAAATCGGTTTATCCAAATAGTTTATAAACTTCCTATTAATATTTAATATAGTATGCTTTTCCATCAACAATCTAGAAATGGCATCCTCTTTGCTATAACCTTGAATTTCCCCTTTGATTATTTTTCCTGAATCTTTAAGTATTTTATACTTATAAATCTTCATGGCTCCCTCCTTTATTGGTGATTGTCTAAAAATAAAAAACGCTTGTATTCTTCTAAAGGGATTATACCTTGTAACAATAACTTTCTACAGTTCATTTGTAATGAGTCATTATGAATTTTTTTTAGTTCCAGTTTAAATTTCTCTTGGTTAAAACCTTTTAGGATTAAAGTTTTCACAGCATCGGTTAGTACTAAAACTTCTGATACTAAGATTCTCTCTTGATACCCGCTATAATTACACAACTCGCATCCTGTGCCGCAATAAAGCTGTTTGTGGTCAATGTCCATGAAAATCCGAGATTCCTCTTTTGTGACTCTATAATTTGTTTTACAGTGCGAACATATTTTTCTCACTAGACGTTGAGCAATTACACCCCCAAGAGCAGCATTTATATAATAGGGTTCCACACCCATATCAAGCAGTCGAGTTATGGTAGAAGTAGCGTTTTTTGTATGTAGAGTACTTAAAACCAGATGTCCGGTAATGGAAGCCCGTATGGCTAAATCTACAGTCTCTTTATCTCTTATTTCTCCAATCATAATAACATCGGGATCCTGTCGAAGTACGTACTTTAAAGTATTAGCGAAAGTAATATTGGCTTTTTCATTGACAAGTATTTGATTAATTGCAGGAATTTTATATTCGACGGGGTCTTCTACGGATGTGATATTTAAGTTTTTATGTTTCATCCCTTGAATCATTGCATATAATGTAGTGGATTTGCCGCTTCCTGTAGGTCCGCAACACAAAACCATTCCACTGCTATATTGTAATAGATTCTGAATGTTTATTAATTGTCCAGCTGTAAATCCCAGTTCATTCAATTTTAAAGATATATTGTGACGATTCAGAATTCTTAATGCAAATTTTTCTCCAAAAATTGTTGGAATAATAGATACTCTAATATCAATTTTCTGTAATGAATCTTCTTCAAGCATAAATTCGAACTTCCCATCTTGACATTTCCTTGAGTCCGTAATACTCATGTCGCCCATTACTTTTATTCGAACCGAAATTTTAGATAAGGTTTCCTTTTCTAGTCGATCATACTGATACATATCTCCATTTATTCGAAAACGAATGATTAGATGGTTTTCCTTGGGTTCAATATGAATATCACTGGCATTCTCATGTATTCCCTTAGCTATAAAGGAATTCACCAGTCGCACTGTTGGATCATCGGTATGATAAATTTCTTCCTTTTCTTCTGCAATCTTGTATCCCGGTTTTTTATACAGTTTTTCGATGTCATCTTTCCTATAATATTTTTCAATTCTTTGAAGTATTTCACTCCGGGTTGCCACATAAGAAATAATTTTACCACTATGATACAATTTAAGGTCTTCATACTGTCTGATAAGGTATGGGTTTTCAAAAGCAATATGCAAGTTGTTCTCTACTATTTTAAATGGAATCATTCTATGTAATTTTAACAATGCTTCAGGCATTCCACAAAAACAGTTTTCTTGAATTTCTTTGCCATCCAACCGTATGAAGGGACTGTTAGATTGTTGTGCTAAAGCCTTATACAATCTCGTTTCTATTTTAGGATCATAAGCTAATAAAGATTCTATTAAATTTTCTTCACTTATAGATTTTACGCTGATTTTTTCCCTTGTCTCAAAGGGTATTTTTAATCTATCTAATAATGTAGCCACAAATTCCCTCCTCTTTATTATACTAAAGTATGATTTATATAATTATTAATATTCTACAAAAAAAAATATTCTCCTTTATTTTTTTGAAAATTTACAATTATTTTATATAATATTTACATTCAAAAAAAAGCCAACTATAGAATAGTCAGCTTTGGTCTTTCAGATATATTGTTTTGATTTATTATGTTATCTTTTTGATTACCCGACGTTCAATTTTTCGAACTAAGTTTGTCCACCAAAACTCTTTACTCTTAATGGGTTTTACTAGTATAGTAGTTAGTTTCAATCGATTTCCGCCAAGAACATCCGTGAAAATTTGGTCTCCAATTACCGCGGTTTTATGACTTGTTGTTTTGAGGATCTTCATAGCTACTAAAAAGTTTTTTTTCATCGGCTTTTTCGCTTGATAGATAAAAGGAAGGTTCAGTTCTTTAGCAAAATACATGACTCTTTTTTTATTGTTATTTGATACCAAGCAAACATTAAATCCTAAGTCTACTAGTTTTTCCAACCACTCTTTAACTGCCAATGTCGGCAGTGATGTATCCCACCCAACTAGAGTATTGTCAATATCAATAATTAATCCTTCTATTTCGTTTTGCTTTAATTGATCCAAATCCACCTCATATATGGAATCATAAAAATAATTCGGAGTTAAAATCTTCAATATTTCACCTCAATTCATTCGTATTCTTAATTAACTTAATTACTGTCTTTCACGGGAATAATTAAAGCGCTCGCAACCCAAACTACCCCTCCAATGATTCCCGCATAAGAAAACTCTCCGTTAAGAAAATATAAAAAAGCAGTGGCTACTATAGCAAATAGTAATCCATGGAGCAAAGGTTTTTTTGAGTATTTCATAGGTCATCTCCTTTGATTAAATTATAGTATCAGTATTATAATAATTATAATTTTATACTTTATTTTAGATTTTAACATATAAAATATACATGAGGTGATTCGAGTCCTCATGTATATTTATCTAACTATAATTTTTTTTATGAATCCTCTTGGCTTTTTTCCAGCTGTTTTCTAGCTTGTACTAATTTGATTTGATTCTCAAATAGTTTGTTTTGTAGTTCATTGACAATTTCTTCAGCTTTTTTACTTTCTTCTTTGCGTTTTTTTACTTCCGCTTTTAATTCTAAGGTTTCCGTTTCGTACTTTTCTTTGAATTTCCCTAAGTTTATATTGTTTTGTTTAAGTTCCCGGTTTTCTTCTTCGAGATTTTTAAGGGAGAATTCTAAGTTTTTACATTTGCTTTTTATCTTTTGGAGCTCTTTAAGTGGTTCTTCATATTTCCCCTGCACTTTTTCTAGCTTCTCTTCTAACTTTAATAGATCATCTGCCATATTTATACTGGTGAGTACTGCAATCATTGATGTGCTTAACCGCTGATTGTTGCTCCGAACCTCTTCCATTTTTTCATCTACGAAATTACCGACTTTTAATAAATAGTCCTTCGGTTCTGAACCTACGATGGGGTATTCCTGTCCATTGATTTTAATTAATACTTTATTCTTTTTATCCACTAATCCATCAACCCCTCTAATATAATGAATATTGGTTTACTATTATTATAACACAATACTTCAACCTATCTCAAACTCGCCCCCACTTTTTCTTCAAGATCCTTTAGTACCTGTTCATGAATTTTGTTAACTTCTTTTTCCTTCAATGTTTTATTAAAATCTCTATAAACTAGGGAATAAGCAATGCTCTTAAAGCCCTTTGTGATTTGATCTCCCTGATACACATCAAATAGTTGAAAGCTTTCGAGGATTCCTTCGAGATAAGACTCGAATACTTTTTCAATTTCGGCAATTTGGATATGATCCGGAACCACAATGGCAATGTCGCGAAGAATAGAAGGATATTTGGGAAGCGGTTGGTATTTTTTATTTAGATCTCCTTGTTCAAGAATCACTTCAAAATCCAATTCTGCCAAATATGTTCTTACTTCAATCCCATAATTTCCTGATACTATTGGATGTACCTCTCCAAAAGTACCCAGCAGTTCTCCATTAGAATATATATTGGCGCAACGCCCAGGGTGAAAAGTACTATGATATGGTTCTTTTACATAGCTCAGCTTATTAATTTTTAAACCACTAAGCATTTCTTCGATGTTTCCTTTAATGCTATAGAAGTCTTCCTCTTCACCATAAGCTCCTATTACCAATTTTGATTTTTCCATAGGCATTTTCTCCTGTTGGTTTTTCCAAAAAGTTCTACCTATTTCAAAGGCTTTCATTTTAGCATTGCCTTTTTTATAATTCCGTTCTAAAACATCCAGCATACTAGGTAGAAGTGTGGTTCTCATAGCACTGGTTTCTTCACCCAGAGGATTTTTAAGAAGAATAGTATCCTGTAAAGGACTATCTTTGGGGATGCTGATTTTTGAAACACTTTTCGGACTTACAAAGGAATACGTTAAAACCTCGTGTAGCCCTTGAGCTTTCAGGGCGGTTTTAAGTAAACTTTCCACCTTAGCAGATAGGTTTATTCCTCCTACAGTAATGGTTGCCTCAGGCATTGTTGAAGGAATCCTGTCATATCCGAAAATTCTAGCTACTTCTTCAATATAGTCCACTTCTTTTACCAGATCTCCTCTAAAACTGGGGGCAGTTACAGTCAGAATTTCGCCCTTATTTATAACTTTGATCTCCAAACTTTTTAGTATTTCTTCAATTTCACTAGATGTGAACTTTGTACCTAGCAGTTGGTTAATTCTTACTACTCGAAGATCGATGTTAGACTCTTTAAAAGGAATCGGATACTGATCGACAACTCCTGCTAAAACTTCACAGTCCGTTAGGTTTTGTATCAATTGACTAACCCGGTTAATTGCTGTTAGTGCCACTTCCTTGTCTACACCTTTTTCATAACGACTGGAAGCCTCTGTACGCAGACCTAGATTTTTACTGGTTTCTCTTATTCGAGCTGCATCAAAATTTGCAGATTCCAAAAGTATATCTACGGTATTTTCATCTACTTCTGAGTCCAGACCTCCCATAACTCCAGCAATCGCTAAAGTTTCATTCCCATCAGTTATCAATGTTGTTTCTTGTTGGAGTTTTCGTTCAACTCCATCTAAGGTTTTAAACGTGCCAATTCCATCAGCTTTTTTTATTACAATCTTTTTGCTTGGTATTTTTCCTAAATCAAATGCATGGAGGGGTTGCCCGTACTCGAGCATTACGTAATTCGTAGCATCTACAATATTGTTGATCGGTCGAATTCCCGCTTTCATTAATAGAACTTGTAGCCAATCCGGTGACGGATGTACTTTAACTCCTTTGAGAACTCTTCCAATATAGCGATGACAACCCTTGGGATCATCAATCCTTATGGATATTTCTTCATGGGTTTTGTCTTTTACTTCTTGAAGTTTGATCTCAGGATAATGTAAATCCGTTTTTAATGTTGCTGAAATCTCCCTAGCAAGTCCAATCATATTTAAACAATCGGGTCGATTCGGAGTAATTTCAAATTCCAATATATCATCATTTAACTCCAAGGCTTCTTCAAAGGGCATTCCAGGATCAAAGTTTCCTTCTAAAATCCAGAGTCCCTCTTTCATGTTTTCCGGTATAAGACTTTTAGAAATTCCCAGTTCATCATGAGAGCACATCATCCCTTCAGAGATCTTCCCTCTAAGTTCGCCTTTTTCAATTATCAAGTCTTCTGCAATTCTAGCACCCTCTATGGCTACGGGTAAATAATCATTTTCCTTGAAATTTGTAGCACCGGTTACTATTTGAAGATTTTTCTTCCCTATGTTAACCGTTACTACCACCAGTTTATCTGCATTTCCATGGGGTTCGATTTTTTCCACTCTTCCCACTACTACCCCTTCAAACTTTTTTGATAAGTTTCTAATATCCTCTACATTTGAACCTGACATCGTCATACGATCACGCAGTTCATAGGCATTGATATTTAATTCTACGTATTTTTCTAACCATTTTTTTGGTCCCAGCATTTTTTTTCCTCCTTCATTATCATTATGTTTCATATATCTATTGCTTATAATGACTATTTAGCAATTAACGAAATTGCTGTAAAAATCTTTGATCGTTCTCGAAAAAAAGACGAATATCATCTATATCATGTTTTGCCATTGTAATTCGATCAATTCCCATTCCAAATGCGAAACCGCTATACTTTTCAGAATCAATACCGCAGTATTCTAAGACATTAGGGTGCACCATTCCTGCCCCCAGCAGTTCAATCCAACCACTGCCTTTACACATACTGCAACCTATTCCGCCACATTTAAAACAGGTAATATCCATCTCTGCGCTGGGTTCTGTAAAGGGGAAATGATGAGGCCTGAATTTTGTTTGTGTATGGGAGCCGAAAAAACTTTTTGCAAAAATTTCTAAGGTACCCTTCAAATCTCCTAACGTAATGTTTTTATCAATTACTAAACCTTCTAATTGATGAAACATCGGAGAATGAGTAGCATCCGGTGTGTCATTACGAAAGCATCTACCCGGGGAAATAATACGAATAGGTGGTTTGTTATCCTTCATTACACGAATTTGCACCGGGGAAGTTTGAGTTCTAAGTACCAAATCATCAGTAATATAAAAAGTGTCACTTAAATCTCTAGAAGGGTGATTCTTGGGTGCATTTAATGCATCAAAATTATTCTCTACGGTTTCGATTTCTGGTCCTTCCACTACTTTAAAGCCCATGGAAATGAATATTTCTTCTAAGTTTTCCACACTTTGTCTTAAGGGATGGATGCTTCCTAATGGAGATTTTTTGCCCGGCATAGTTACATCGATAGTTTCTTCCTCAAGTTTTTTTTCTAAGTCTTTAGCCTCTAATAATTCTTTCGACTTATTTAGTTCTTGAGTAATCCTTTCGCGTACTTTATTGCCAAGTTCTCCTATTACAGGTCGCTCCTCAGCATTTAATTTTCCCATGCCTCTTAAAATCTGAGTGAGTTCACCTTTTTTCCCCAAGTATTTCACACGTAAAGACTCTAGTTCTTTCAGATCTGAAGCACTTCGAATTTCTTTAATTCCTCGCTCTTGAATGCTTTCTAACTTATTTTTCACTAGAATTACTCCCTTCTCTTATTAATTCTTTTTTATAACAAAAAAACTCCATCCCCCGAAAGGGACGAAGCTATACTCCGCGTTACCACCCTCATAGCATTTTAATCACCACACCAGATAATCAGGGCAGGATTATAAAGCCACTCTATAAGATAACGGTTTATACCGTCAAGGTCTACTAAAAATTCAACCTTGATATTCTAGAGGGAAATTTCAGATTTGCTGAAGGGCTCTCAGCTAAGCGCTTCTCTCTGTTAGTTGACGGGCAAAATCTTACTTTACTCTATCATAATATATATCAGTTTGAAATTTTCATATTGCATATTATATCATAACAATTGGTAATCTTCAATATTGAAAGCTTTCATCTTCGAGTTTATTTCCGCTTTTCCCGTGCTTTATATATTAATATGCCTGAAGCAATGGAAGCATTGAGGGATTCGATATTTCCGTATATAGGTATGACCGTTTTCTCGTCAGCCAAGCTCAGCAATTCTTTTGAAATTCCATGGCCTTCATTTCCGATGATTAAGTTGATGCCTCCAGAATAATCCAGTTCTACAAAGGATTTCCGAGCAGATAAATCTGTTGCAATAAGTCGTATTGCATGCTTTTTAAATAAGGGGATCCACTCCATCCCTATTACTTCAACTATAGGAATCATAAAAATTGCACCCATACTTGATCGAAGAGCTTTTTCTCCATAGGGATCAGTAGAATTTTTTGTAATAATGATTAAGTCAGCTCGGGCAGCTTCAGCGGTTCGAATAATTGTACCCATATTTCCCGGGTCTTGAATGTTCTCTAGAGTAATAATAAAGGGTTCTCGCGGTAATTTGTTCAGTGTTTTTTCAAGACTCCGCTCTTCTTTATGTACCACTGCTATAATCCCTTGAGGAGATTCGGTTTTAGCTATGGAGCGAAATACTTTCTCTGTCACTGTAAGAAGTTCAACGTTCTTCAACTTAGAGCCTGAAATTGTGTCCAGGTACTCTTTATCCCATGAATAGCTCGAAGAGATAATTATCCTTTCTATCTTGGCACCATGCAATATAGCTTCGTCAACTATCCTTTTTCCTTCAATAAAATATTTCCTAAGGTTTATCCTGTATTTCTTTTTATGGAGTAATCGTACCTCTTTAATTTTCTGATTATCTAAACTTTCAATTATATTATTCAAAAAATCACCTTGTTATTTTGTATTTTTAAGTATTTTTCTGTTGTTTGATGAAAATTAACACATTTAAACCTTTCCAGTTCATTCAATAAACCGGGATTTAATATTATTATATTACGTAAAACGTTCAATATAGATACATTATTTTTATTTTAGTATTATAAGCTACTCATTTTATTTATTCTGGTTCTAAAATTATCACAGAAGCTGTCTAGGTTTTTAATAATATTATGAAATAAAAAAGTATCGGCTCACGATAAAAAGAATTATATACAGGTAAAGAGTCCAACAGGACTCTTTGTGTGGAAATCTGATTAATTTTGTATAAATTTAAGCATTTAATTTTTCTTTTGCCGTATTTACTAATTGAGCGAAGCTTTCTTGGTCATTTACAGCCATGTCAGCTAACATTTTTCGGTTAATGTTGATATTTGCTAATTTTAATCCATTCATAAATCTTGAATAAGAAAGCCCGTTTAGTCTTGCAGCAGCATTAATTCTGGTGATCCATAACTTTCGGAAGTCTCTTTTTCTTAATTTCCTTCCTACGTAAGCGTGCTTCAAAGATTTCATTACAAACTGATTAGCAGGTCTGAAAAGCTTACTTCTTCCTCCTCGGAAACCTTTCGCTAATCTTAATATTTTTTTATGTTTTTTCTTGGCATTGATTCCTTTTTTTACTCTAGGCATTTTAAATATTCCTCCCTTTTATTTATCCGATTTATTTTGCGATGAACTGATCGATTCTTTTTTGATCTCCCTTGGAAAGAATTGCCATCTTTCGAAGATTCCTTTTACGCTTTGGAGATTTTTTTGCTAGGATGTGGTTAGCAAATGCTTTCGCTCTTTTTAACTTCCCACTTTTTGTTCTTTTTAATCTTTTTGAAGCTCCTCTATGGCTTTTCATTTTTGGCATGATTAATATCCTCCTTAATTTATACTATGCTTGCTCTTTTTTAGGCGCAAGCACCATAATCATCTGTCTTCCTTCAAGTTTTGCAGGCTTTTCGACTGTGCAAATATCTTCAAGGGTTTTGCGAAATTTTTCCATGATTTCAAGACCTTTTTGGGTGTTCTTCATTTCTCTTCCTCTAAAACGAAGTGTAACCTTCACTTTATCTTCGTTTTTTAAGAATTTATTCGCTTGATTAGCTTTAATATTCAGGTCATGTTCCTCAATATTTGGACTTAGTCGCACTTCTTTTACAGTAATAACTTTTTGTTTTTTCTTGGCTTCTTTTTCCTTTTTAGCCTGTTCGTACTTAAACTTGCCATAATCCATGATTTTGCATACCGGCGGTTTGGCCTTAGGAGCAATTTTTACCAGATCCAGACCACGTTCATTAGCAATTGCCTGGGCTTCTTTGCCCGAAACAACGCCTAATTGTTCTCCATCATCGGAAACTAACCGTACTTCTTTGTCACGAATTTCTTCGTTCATTTGCGTTCCTTTGTTATCTTTAATTGTATAGCACCTCCTGTTAAAATAAAAAAAACGAATAGTTTAGATACTATTCGCCCCACAAAAACCGATCCATAAACACCATATTTAGAGTTTATAATCAATCTTTATTTACCTTACGAACCATAGTTGTAAGGTGAGAAGCGAACCCTCTACTTTCTTTTAACTTATATAAGTATATCAATCACTTAACTCGTTGTCAAGGGGTTTCTAGAAACCGAACCTAAAAGGCCATTACTGGCCCTTTAAGTTGATTTCTTCAAGAAGACTATCTTTAAATGCTGAGAATTCCATGGTTCCAATCTCTCCTTTATCTCTGGAACGAACGGATACCATACCGCTTTCAACCTCTTTTTCACCGACAATCAACATGTAGGGGGTTTTTTCTAATTGGGCTTCTCTAATTTTATAACCCATTTTTTCACTTCTGGAATCAACATTAACCCTTACACGATTCTCAAATAACTCTTTTTGTAATTTTTCAGCATATTCTTTTTGCCTATCGGTAATAGGAATAATTTTAACTTGTTCCGGGGCTAGCCAGGTGGGAAGCTTTCCTGCATACTCCTCAATTAAGATGGCAATAAAACGTTCAATGCTACCAAAAACCACCCGATGAATCATAATTGGGCGATGTTTATCTCCGTCCTGTCCAATGTAGTTAAGGTCAAACCTTTGAGGCATTTGGAAGTCCAGTTGGATGGTTCCGCATTGCCAAGTTCTCTGTAAACAATCTTCTAGGTGAAAATCAATTTTGGGACCATAAAAAGCACCGTCTCCTTCATTTACCTTGTAATCGATTTCTTTGGCTTCTAATGCGTCTCTTAAAGAACTAATTGCAAGGTTCCAATCTTCATCGGAGCCCATGGATTTTTCCGGTCGGGTGGACAGTTCTACATGATACTTAAACCCGAAAAGGCTATATACATGATCGACTAACTCAATTACTCCTATAAGCTCATCCTTGATTTGATCTGGCAACGCGAATATATGAGCATCATCCTGGGTAAAGTATCGTACGCGCATTAGACCATGTAGTGCTCCCGATAACTCATGTCGATGAACTTCGCCTAACTCTCCCATACGGATCGGCAGATCTCTATAACTATGAATCTTGCGATTGTAAGTGAGAACTGCTCCAGGACAATTCATGGGCTTTACAGAAAAGTTTTGCTCGTCGATTTCTGTAAAATACATATTTTCTTTATAGTGATCCCAATGACCGGATTGCTTCCAAAGGTTTTCATTTAGAATAATAGGTGTTTTTATTTCTTCATAACCCCTTATTCTATGCTCTTCTCTCCAAAAACTTTCTAGTTCATTTTTGATCACCATACCCTTAGGATGAAAAAACGGGAATCCCGGCCCTTCTTCCCGGAGACTAAACAGATCCATTTCTTTTCCGATTTTTCGGTGATCTCTTTTTTTCGCTTCTTCTAAACGCTCCAAATAGGCTTCCAAATCTTTTTTCTTTTCAAAAGATGTTCCGTAAATCCGTTGAAGCATTTTATTATTTTCATCTCCACGCCAGTAGGCTCCTGCAACACTGAGTAGTTTGATCGCTTTTACTTTTCCGGTATTTGGCAGGTGTGGACCTGCACAAAGGTCAGCAAACTCTCCTTGCTTATAAAAGGAGATCTCCGTTCCGTCTTCTAGACCTTCAATTAATTCAATTTTATAATCTTCTCCTTGCTCCTGAACATATTGGATTGCTTCTTCTTTTGGTAAGCTGAACCGTTCTACCTCTAATTTTTCTTTAACAATTTTTTTCATTTCTTGCTCGATTTTTTCTAAGTCTTCAGGGGTAAGTTTATGCTCCATATCAATATCATAATAAAACCCGTGATCAATTGCCGGGCCGATGGCAAGTTTTGCATCAGGGAAAATCCTTTTAATTGCTTGAGCCAGAACATGCGAGCTTGTATGCCAGAAGAATTCTTTGCCTTCTTCATCATCAAATTTTAAAAAGACCAATTCTCCATCTTCTGGTATTTCTCTTTTTAGGTCTATTAATTCGCCGTTAAATTTAGCTCCCACAATATTTCTTGCTAGTCCTTCACTGATATCTTTTGCAACATCAATCACTTTAGTTCCTTTATCAAAAATCTTTTCTGTGCCGTCTTTTAGTGTGATTTTTACTTTTCCCATTGTAAACCCTCCTTAATTTTCTCATCAAAAAAACCTCACCCTAAACATAGGACGAGGTTGCACCCGCGGTTCCACCTAAATAGATTTTACAATCCACTTAAACAGCTGTAACGAAGCCATCGTCTTTTCATTCGAAAAAGAAACTCCGGGGTGGTTTTCAGTACTGGATGTATAAAACACTTTCAGCCAAGGTGTTTTTTCTCTATATACATTACCACTACTTACTCGTCCCCTTCTACGTTAAATCATATGTTGAAGTTATATTAATTAATTATTATAAAACTTATTTGATTACATGTCAACAACAATGTTTTATAACACCTGATATTTGTTATTTTACAATAGAGTTATATATTGTCTTATGGGTAAAACAATAAAAATATTAATTTCTCGTGCAACTAGAA